>Ga0209377_1000750_pt1 | contig 22037 bp, 14 predicted proteins | sample GraSoiAngelo_141_FD_185898 | JGI IMG/M metagenome (GOLD analysis project Ga0209377, IMG submission 185898) | Grasslands soil microbial communities from the Angelo Coastal Reserve, California, USA - 14_0929_12_40cm (SPAdes) (version 2) | ecosystem: Environmental > Terrestrial > Soil > Grasslands ...
TGGATGGTGAGCGCCTGCAAGGCGGGTCAGCTCGCGCTCTCGTCGGCCTCGCTAAACGGCGAGGCACTGGTCTGGCACGCCCACGTCATGTTCGGAAATACTGCAGGCTTACTGTATTCGGGCTCTTACTTCAGAAATAAGGACAACGATTACCGTGCCCTGGTCGGGCGAGCCAACCGCTGGCTTCATTGGAGAGACATGCTGCGGTTCAAGGAGATGGGAATAAAACGCTACGACTGGGGGGGCATGTTCGAAGACGAATCTTTGCCGGAACGCGCCGGAATCAACAGTTTCAAGAGGGACTTCGGCGGGCAGCGAGTGCGCAGCTACAATTGCACGGTGCCGACGACCGTCAGAGGCCGCATCTATCTTCCCCTTCGCGACGCCTGGCACCGCTGGAAGTCTGCACGGTCAGCTGAGACAGGTGCGGATTGATGAGTGAATTATGTTTTTCTTGTGAAGTAAGGCAAGAGCCTGAACCAGTGATTTTCCTGCTTTTCAGTGGCCAGCGTAGGAGAAATCGTCTGCTCCTTCTTGCGCAGGAACGGTCTTTCTATGGCGATCCAAGACACGTATCCCGCAAGGTAAGTACAAGCCGCCAACAATACGAAGTATTCAGCACGACCAGTCAGTCCGATCTCAACCAATATATTGATCATCAGTCCATGATAGATGTAGACACCGTAGGAAATATCATTGCCCCTCAGTATCTTTTGCGAAATGCCCGGCGCCGTGTAGGCCATCGATACCGTGACGATCCCAAGCAGCAGCGTAGTGGGCACATAGGTCACGGACGTTGTCGGCACTACGTAATAAAACGCGAGATAGGCGACAAGCCAGTAAACCCCCTTGCCGACAATCCATCTCGACTCATAGGCCTTTATCCGCTGCAAAAGTACCCCGCTCAAAAACAGGAAAAAATGAGGGAAAAACGAATAGCGAATCAGCTTTTGTAACGTCGGCTCTCCTTCTGGATTCTCCAGCGGAGGAAACATCAAGCTAGCCGCGAGCGCTATGGCGACGAAGGCAAACCACGCCAGCCAAAAGTACGAGGTCTGATCCTTTGCACCTTTACGGGTTAACCAATAGAGCGCCGGCAGAAGGAAATAGAATTGCAGTTCAACTGGAATTGTCCAAAGGCTGCCGTTATACGACCCGAAACCGAAATTCTTCAGGAACCCGGGGGTGTAAATGGCGCCTGCAAGTTGGCTAATGATCCAAAGGGGAGCTTGGCTGTTCGCAAAACTGAAACCGCAGAGGGTGGTAACCAGGATAGTGGCCAGGACACAGCACCAAAGTCCGGGGTAAATGCGCAGCACGCGATTGCGGCTGTAGCTTTTCAGACTGGAACTCCGTTCGTACGACGCTGAAATCAGAAAACCGCTGATAACGAAAAAAATTGGCACGCCCGGAAAAGCGTATATCAGCTTGATCAGCCACGGCGGCGAGGAAATATCCAGATGCGAAAGCGTGTGACCCGCCAATACCTCAGATGCTGCAAAAATTCGCAACAAGTCGAAATTATTGGTTTTGAATTCTTTTTCCACAATTACCGCCAACTTTCCGACACTCCAAGCTTTCCTGTCGTCACGCGGGGTCCGGCAGGAGCATCGGGGGCCCGCTCAAAGAGATCAACCCCGATTCTCTTCACGGCAGGCGTTCTGAACGAAATACAGCTTCCAAACCACTTCATATTTCCGGCATAGCCAATTCTCCGCCTCCCCAGGAAGTTGGCCACCGCGAGGCTGGCAAAATTGCTTATCTCAACGAACCCTACCTCGGCGGCATAGCCGAGCTTCAGGAGATGGGTGTCGGCAAAGAACGTAATGGCAACATGGATGCGCCTGCGCCGATGGGACGGCCGAGTGAACGCTTGGTATGAGTATTGGTAGGGTCGATCGACCCTGACCCATAGACCCTCGGCATGCGGGGCGCAAGTGAATGTGCGCCACGTGTAGCCAACCAGGCGATCACCCTCGAATGCGCCGAACGCCATATCGCCTCGCGCCAGCGCACCCCGAACGAAATCGGGTTGCATATCGAGCTCCGGATCGTCGGCCGCCTTCAAGAGTTCCTCGGGCTCCACGACGCGCACGGTGATACCGCGCGGCAGCGCTGGCCAGGGAGAGCGCTTGACCAAAGGCCTCACGTTCACTCGATAGATGCGAAGACCGGTGTGCCTTTGGAGCCTCGACATGACCCGAATCAACAGGCTCCGCGTCCAGCCCCAACGCTCGATGTCGGCCCGAAGGCTATCGAATTTCATCAGGCTTCGTCACCAGGAATGCCGGGCATCAAACAAGGTGCGGAAACGGTGGTCGCGGTTGCGCTGACCGACATTCACATCTTGAGGATGATGGCGGCGTTATGACCGCTCAACGTAACAGCAGTTACCGCCGGAAGATCGCTCGGCGGCGACAACAAATTATCGTGCGTCAGCTGCCGACATGGATTTGGAGTCGCCTGACACGCTTGCGGCAGAGTCACCGACGCCACATTGTTCGGGGTCGGGTTGACGTACACATAGCCCTTCTCGAACTCCCGCCAATAGACATTAGTCGGGCCACTCGAGGTGTCGATCGGCGTCACGGCATAGGGCCCGACCGACCCGCCGAGGTAGATCATGTCGTATTCGTCGTACCACCAGATCTTGTCGTAACCGCTGCCCCCGTTGAACATGAAATAGGAGTTCCTGAGCTGATCGTTCTTGGCAAGGAGGAACGAGCCGAGGGAGTACCAAAGGGTCTGCCAGAAGGTGACGGGCTGGCCCCAGTTGTCTGTTCCCGCCTGTCCCTCCGAGAGTTTCGTGTGGCTGATCATGGCCACACTGGAGTTCCTGATCGCGGCCATGGTGTCGACTTGGCGCTTCCAGTCCGACTCCTGGTAGAACTGAACGTCTCCGACGCCCCACATCACGGCGAAGGCGCCCTCTTCGAGGAGCACATCCGGAGGGCTGGCACTGGCATCGAGATTGCCCCACGCGGCGCTCCCGCCTGCAAAGCGGGTATCGCCCCTGTTGCACCAGAGTTTCTGGCCGTATCCATGCAGGCCGGCCGTGATCGCGCCCGCGAAGGAATTCATGGCGCCGCTCCAACGAGCGTCGTCGGGATATTTGGTAGGGACGGCGGAATACGCCCCAAAATCGATCACATTGGTCGCCGTGCAGTTATCAGCAAAGACGCCATCTGCGATCCACGGCTGATCCACGATGTCGGCTTTGACCGCGGTAAGCCAGTATGCCTGATAGGTGGCGGCGCTGAAGTCCATGAGGTACCAGTATTGATTCGTGGCGACGTTCGACTGGGGCGTGTAGTAGATGCGATTGCCCGCGGAGCCGAGCAGGAACAGCTCGGGATGATCGCCGTTGAGGCTCCCCATGGGGTGTCCCCGCGAGACATCGTAGCGGGCGATGTCGTTGAGGTACACCTGGGGCAGGCCGTCGTGATAGTTGGAATCCTCCGGTCCCGTCACATAGAGGAAGATCTGCACATTGGGATTGTAGGATTTGATCTCCGCCCAAGCATTGACATTCGGGCTGATCTCGTTGAACCGGAAGCGGTCGATTTCGATGCCGTCAAATTTCGCGAGCTTCGGCGCGTCGTCGGCGACGAGAGCCGGGCCTCCGCCCAAATAGACGAGGAAGCTCGGAATGAACTTGCAGGATCCCGAAGCGGGGGTGGGGTTGGCAACGGTGACGGTGACCGGCGCCGAAACAGTCGCGTTGCCCGCCGCGTCTCGGGCCACCGCCGTCAGAGTGTACGAGCCGTTTGCGACTGCGGTCGTGTTCGCGGAGACCGCGTACGGCGCCGTGGTTTTCTCGGCGCCGATGTCCATGCCGTCATGCTTGAACTGTACGCCGACGACGCCGACATCATCGGAGGCGCGAGCCACGATGGGGACCGTGCCGCAGAGGGTAGCCCCGGACGGGGGAGAGACAATGGCCACCGTCGGCGGAGTCGTGTCGCTTTGGGCCGCGCAGGGTAAAGCCGCGGCCAGCAAAAGCGCAATCGTGAGCGCGCGCAGCGCGACAGTGATGGCCTTGCCGCCCGCCGTGGTCCAAGCCACAAGGAATCTCATGGTGCTTCCTTTTACTTGTGCGGAATTCAGCGCCCTAGCTCCCTGTCACCCGCCGTATTCCCACGGCGACTCCGCTATGGTCAACGGTCTCACCTGGTCCCGGCATTCGGCCTCCACCACCCGCAGGATCACCACCGCATGATCCCCATCCGTATCCACGATCCGCTCGACCTGGCATTCGATGTACGCGGGCAAGTTAGGCAACACGGGTGCAGTAGTCCTTCCTTCCATGAAGGCTTCGCCGTTTATCGTTCCACACGCCGCTTCGGTTGGAGAGAAGAACCTCCGGGCGATCTCCTGCTGTCGGTCGCCCACGACATGGAGCACAGCGGCCCGGCTTTCGGCCAAACATCTAAAGACGTTGCTTTCCCTGCGGACCGCCACCATGATCAACGGCGGCTTGAAGGACGCCTGCGAGACCCAGCTGACGGTCGCCGCGCCGTAGCGGTCTTCGTTGCGAGATGTCAGAACGTAAACGCCGTTCGACAGCAGCCGCAGCGTCTTCTTCCTCGTTCGCGCGTCCATCGCCCTCACCCCGGCTCAACCAAACGCTCTTCGCAAACCGCTTCGCGATGCGAGCTTTCGCTCCGGCGCCACCGTTCCTCGTCGAGTTTTCGGTGCTCGGAAGCGAGGAGATCGAACAGCAGGCGGTCGTGCAGCTGGCCGTCGATGTAGTGGCATTGCCGCTGCCTGCCGATGAAGCGGAAGCCGAGGCGTTCTATGGTCCGAAGCGACGGGTTACGGTCGACCGCCCAGGTATTGATCGCATGCAGGTCAAGATCGCGGAACGCAAGGGTCAGGAACTTTGAGCTGGCGAAGGTCGAGCGTCCCCGGTTGCGGAAGGATTTCTCCCCGGACACCCCCCAGAACGTCGCGGTTCTGAAAATGCGATCGACACTGTTCAGGCCGAGGACTCCGATGGGAGTGTCGTCGCGATCTGACGTATACGCCCTCAGAAAATGCGTTTCCCGCTGCGCCATGATCTTGAGCAGCGCGGGCGTGACGATCCGCCTTCCGTTGCCGAAATCCAGATATTGGTAGTTCTCTTTTTGGATGAGCCAGCTCGAGACGAGCTCGAGGATTTCGGGCGTATCGAGGGATAGAAGCTTCATTTTGCTGTATACGGCATCGATAAAACGGGTTGACTCAAGGGTTGCTGAGCGTTAAGAGAGAAAGACGCAGTGGCCTCTCCCACTGGGCAGACTCTGACTGCAAGGATAGGGAGGGGTTGTTGACGGCCGTGCTGCGAATGCAAGTCGGGACGTAGTCCGATCGGATCAACGTATGGTTATCACCCCGGAACAGAAGATCAAATTGCCTGCCTGTACAGTGTGTCGAATGGTCATGAGGTGCTCTTAGGTCTGATGAAAACGCTTTATTTGGTCGCCGGGGCGCGCCCTAATTTCATGAAGATCGCTCCGCTCGTGCGTGCGCTACGCGCGAACGGCACGAACTTGGGCTTCAAAATCATCCATACCGGCCAGCATTACGACCACGAATTAAACGAGGTGTTCTTCGACGAGCTCCACATTCCGGCGCCCGACGTCTTCCTGAGGGCGGGTAGCGGCTCGCACGCGCAGCAGACCGCGAAGATCATGGTCGGCTTCGAGGAAACCTGCCAGAAGCGGCGACCGGACTGCGTCCTCGTAGTCGGGGACGTCAACTCGACTCTGGCCTGCTCGATCGTCGCCAAAAAGCTCTGCATACCCGTTGCCCATGTCGAGGCCGGCCTGCGCAGTGGCGATATGACCATGCCGGAGGAACTCAATCGAATCGTAACGGATGCGATCTCCGATTTTCTTTTCGTCACGGAACCGAGCGGAGTGAGGAACCTGATGAACGAGGGAAAGCCGGCCGGGCGTATTCATCATGTCGGCCATGTGATGGTTGACAATCTGCTATACCAGCGCGACAAGCTCGCCGGTGCCGACACCGTCAATTTCGAGTCCTCGGGACTGAAGATGCGGCTCGGTGCATACGGCGTGGCGACCCTGCACCGTCCGTCCAATGTGGACGCGCGCGCCGCGCTCGAGCGGATCGGCATCATGCTGCGAAGCGTGGCGCAAAGGATTCCGCTGGTGTTTCCAGCGCATCCCAGGACGCGCGGCAATCTCGACAAATTCGGTGTCTCGCTTGGGGACCGAGTGGTGCTGACCGGCCCCCTGCCCTACATGGACTTCCTTAACCTCTGGAAGGACGCAAAGTTCGTGCTGACCGACAGCGGCGGGCTCCAGGAGGAAACGACGGCGCTGGGTGTGCCGTGCATCACGGTGCGCGAGAACACGGAGCGGCCGATCACTGTCGAGCAAGGCACCAACGTGATCGCGGGCACGGACCCTGAGAAAGTGAGGACCGAGGCATTCAAGATATTGGAAGGCCAGGGCAAGCCGGGACAGCGGCCAAAACTGTGGGATGGCAAGGCCGCGGAGCGTATCGTGGCGGTTCTAGCGCGGGAACTAGCATGAACAGCCGCGTTGAATTCATGGGCTGCTCCATTGACAACCTGTCGATGGAGGAGACCCTGCAGAAGATCGAGAGCTTCATTCAGTCCGGCCGACCTCACCAGCACGTAGTCGTGAATGTGGACAAGATCGTCAAGGCGAGCAGGGATACCGAGTTACGCAGGATCATCAACGAGTGTGCATTGGTGAACGCTGATGGCATGCCAGTGGTGTGGGCATCGCACTTGCTCGGAAAATCCTTGAAGGAGCGGGTGGCGGGAGCGGACTTGTTCGAAGCCCTGGTCGAGCGTTCGGCTGAAAAGGGATGGCGTGTATTCTTTCTCGGTGCCCGCGAAGACGTCGTGCGGGCCGTGAAGGACCTCTACGCGAGGAAATTGCCGCGATTGCGGGTCGCGGGATATCGTAACGGCTACTGGAAGCGGGAAGAGGAGGCCGGGGTCGTGAAGCTGATTGCGGACAGCCGGCCGCAGCTGCTGTTCGTCGCCATCAGCTCGCCCAAAAAGGAGCAGTTTCTCGGCCGCTACCAGGCCGAAATGAAAGTCCCGTTCGCTATGGGAGTCGGGGGAACCTTCGACGTGGTAGTCGGCAAGGTGAAGCGGGCGCCGCTGTGGATGCAAAAGTGGAGCCTGGAGTGGTTCTACCGCTTCTTGCAGGAGCCGAGAAGGATGTTCAAGCGCTACTTCATCGATGATATGTGGTTTTTCTGGCTTCTGCTCAAGGAATTGTTCAGGAAGCCGAAACGTTTAGCTTGAAGCGATCCGAGCATCTGCGGCAGCGGCTACTTGGTCCAGGCGTTCTCCGGGCTGTCCCACTTTCCGTACGGAGGGCACGGGTCGTAGCCGGGCGCGACGGCACCCGGGTTGCCGGCCAGGCAATTGCCGGTCTGCGGGATCTGCTGATTTTGCGGCCCCGTGTACTTGAGGATGTAGAGGCCGCTGTTCACGTCGGAATAGATGAGGTACCCGTTGTGGGAGAGCACGTAACTGAAAGCCAACACCATCGGCAGCCCGACGGTGGGTACTGTGCGCACCTGTCCCGGATCGGTCCCCCAGTCCCCCGTAGGGCCCAAGGACGCCCACCGCACCGTCCCCACCGGCGCGTTGATGAAGTAGCCGACCTCGCGGAGGATATAGGGGTTGGAGATGTCGATGGCCCGTAGCCCGGCACCGTAGTAGGTTACGAGTGCCAGGTTCGGAAATACGAGGCCATTATGAGGGCTGAACCAGCTGCTCGTGAGGGGCGCGGTTCCCGGCTTGAAGCCGTTCGCGCCGCAGTTCTCGAGTTTCTGCTCCTCGGTCCCGAAGTGGCTGAGGGGAGTCGGGTAGAGATCGCCCCGCAGGCCCCACGCTGGGATGCGCTGACCCTGCGCGTCGAATGCGCCCAGCGCGACGTATCCATCCTCCGCGATGTAGATCATCCGCAGAAGGGAGCCTGGACAGGTCGAGGCGATTTGGACCGGCTGGATCAAATGGCCGCTCGCGTCCTTGGCCACCGACGGCCCCAGGGACTCCGAGCCCTCGAAGACGTATGGGCGATCCGGCACCCGCATGGGCGTGTGGCTCCATCCCCCGTTCTGCAGCACGGCAGCCCGGGCGTCGTAGTTGGCGTTCAGGGGCTTGATGCAGTTGTCCGCGCCCCCATAGGGCGTCGTGACCTGGTTCGGATCGCACGAGTCCTGGCCGCGCAAAGTGCGGATCAGCTTGGAACTATCGAGCATGAGGAACCCGTCTAGCCACTGTGACACGTAAATGCGATTGCCATCGGTGGACACGACAGCCTCGTGCGTGTGCGCGCGCGGAGAGCCGAAGTTGTCGAGGCCGTACTGGGTTCGGGCGCTCCACTTCGCAACGACCTTCGGATTGCACAGCTGCGGGCAGCCGGTCAGATCGACTACCTGGATGGCCGTGTTGTCCACGGAATCTTCGTCGGTGAACGATTGCACCCCGAGAACCCGCTGAGGGTCGATCGGGTCGCGCCAGAGGGTGATTGTGTGGGTGTCCTTCCCGGCGCCGTCTATTGCGGACTGGTATTCGAAGCGCGCCACGAGCCTCGGCTGCCGGCAGGTCGAGCCGTTCTTCCCGATATCGTAGATCGCGATGCCCCTCGCCGGTAGGCCCGCCGGGACGGGAAACCGCAGCCCGAGAGGATTGCGCTGGTCGATGACGAGCAGATCATCGCTCGCCTCGATCCCCTCGAGGCCGTTTGCTACGCCGGGGACGAGGTCCGGAACCGCACCCACCACGGTGGGCGCGGCGGGGTTTGATATGTCCACGATCAACGCCGGCTGGTAGCCAATGAGCGATCCCACATACACGCAATCGCCGGCGGCCGTGATGTCCCCATTCGAGCCGCGCGGAACCCCCAAGGGTGGATTGATGTATGGATCGAAGCTCGAGGTGCCCTGATCGCTGTCGAGCAGCGGGTTCTGTCCCACCAGCGTGAAATTCCGCACCAGCCCGTCCGGTGGGATATCCTGCGTCGCCGGGGTCTTCTGAGTCGCATCGTCACCGGCCGCCGGCCCCAGTGCTGCCCATGCCCAGATGGCCGCAATCACCAACAGTGAGGCGCCGAGCGCCCGCACACCCGTCCCAAACTGCTTTGCGTTCATCTCGTCAGCCTCGTCCCTTTGTCCTTCCGTTGCCATTGGGATTTCTAAAACCAGTGTAAGAAGGAAAAATGAAATGAACTTGTCCCGAGAATCGTTCCACGGGAGCAGTCCGAACGAACTACTGGGTTCCCGTAGTCAGTTGGAGCGGGAACGATTACCGGTCGAAGCGGTAACGCCAAGTACGCCGCCCTGCTTTTCCGGCCCACTTTGCATGGCCCGTTGATAGGCGTGGTCAAGCTCTTGAACCGCCATTTGCTCGGTGAAACGCTCGACAATCCGCGCCTGCGCGGCGGCGGCCATGCGAGCGAGCAGCCTGCGGTCGACGGCAAGACGGATCATGCGTTCGGCCAACATTGCGGCGTCACCCGAGGGAATGATGAAGGCACATTCGCCGTCCGCACCCACGACCTCCGGGACTGCGCCCACCGGCGTTACGATGGCGGCGCAACCGAGCGCCATAGCCTCGAGCAGCATGTTGGGAAAGCCCTCACTGCTGGAAATCTGCAGGAAGACATCGGTACGGCGCAGCGTCGCCAGCGCCTCGTCATGGGAAAGGAAGTCGAGCATCCTGACGTGCCCGTCGAGTCCGGCCATCGCGAACTCGTCGCGCAAAGAATTGGTTACCGCCATCAAAGTGACGTCGACCTTCACGTCGCGCGCGACCAATTCTCGAACCGCATTCAATAGCACGTAGGCGCCCTTCTGATTCTGCGCCCAGCCGCAGTACAGGAGAAAACGCAGCACCGCCGGTGCGGGCGCGGTCCGTTTCTCCGGCAGGGTTTCAGGGACGAAATTATTCAGGACGATCGTGGGACCGGTTCGTCCGAGGCCGGACAGATAGTTCTTCCAGTACTCCGACTGCACGACAAGCAGCGAGGGCTGTCGCAGCGTCCATTGAATCGCGATGCGCGCCGTCGCGCCCGAGGATTCCCAGAATCGATTGAATGCCCCGCCGATTCGAAGCACGATCGGGCGGCGGATGATCTTTCCCATCAGCACGTAGAGCGACGCTTCCCAGAAGGCCTGGAAGTCATTGGCGTGGACCTGGATCACCGTCGGTTGCCGCACCATGACAACCCAGGGGTAGATGACAAGATGCCAGAGCGTGATGAGAATCCCCTGGGCGACGCGCTTGAAACCCCCGCGAAAGACGGCGCGATAGCCGTAATTATCGCCCTTTACATCGCGCTTCTCCGGGCGTGAGGTGGTAAAGGGAATGAAGTCGTATTTTTCCTTGAGCGGCGACCGGGTCACGTTGCGCATGAAAGTGGTCACGCCGCCCTTGGCGGGCGGCCACGGGCCAACCATCAGGACCTTTGGGCGGGCGGCGCTCATGCAGCCAGAGCGTCGGGGCCGACTTGGTAACGGTTGCACCAAGTTTCAAACATGAGAAGCGTCCAAAGCGCGAAGCTCCAGTCACGAGTGAGACGACTGTGCTCCCCGATGATGCGCTCCAGCGCTTCGCGCTTGAACACGTGACCCACCATGGCGTCGGGCGCGAGCAGCTTCTGGCGGATGTAGTCGCCCAGGCTATCCTTGAACCAGTAACTGAGCGGAACGGAGAATCCTTGCTTCCTCCGCCGGAGGAACTCCGCGGGAAAGTAGCCCTCCATGGCCTTCCGCAGGAGATATTTCTGCCGGCCCTGAGGCAGCTTGGTGTTGAATGTGACCCGGTTCATCAACTCGGCCAGCCGGTGATCGAGAAATGGCGCCCGCACCTCCAGACTGTGCGCCATGCTCATGCGATCCACCTTGACAAGCATGTCGTCGGTGAGACTGACAGTCTGTTGCCAAAGCGCCATGCCGGCAAGCGGCGACCTGACGTGATCGAACATGGGCGAGAACAGCGCACGATCATTCTCGGCGGTCGCGTGCGGCGCGAGATAGGGCGATATGCCGGCGAGATAGTCCCGCCGGAACACGACCTGCTGCTTGGCGACGAAGCGCTCATCCGCGTCCAGCCCCGCATCCTCGATATTGCGAGCGAGACGGAGACAGGCGACGCGCTTGGCGTCGGACGTAGGCATCGACCGGACCGCCGCCGCAGCGGCGGAGCGGACAAAGCCGGGGAGCTTGCGCAGCCGCTCGCTCAATACGTGGCCGCGATAGGAGTCGTAGCCTGCAAACATCTCGTCGCCGCCATCGCCCGACAAGGTCACCTTGACGTGCTGGCGTGTCAGCCGCGACAGGTACCAAGTGGGCAGTGCCGAGGAATCCGCGAACGGCTCATCCGTATGCCACGCGATCCTCTCGATGACCTCGACACTGCCCGGTTCCAGCAGGAACTCGTGGTGGCGGGTGCCGAACTTTTTCGCCACGTAGCGTGCATATTCGCGTTCGTCGTAGCGCGCTTCGTCAAAACCGATGGAAAAGGTCTCGAGCCGCTGAGCGCTCGCCTCGCTCGCCAGCGCCACCACGGCGGAAGAGTCGACGCCTCCCGACAGGAAGAAGCCGACCGGCACGTCGGATACCAGGCGGAGCCGCACCGAATCCTTCAGGATATCCAGAGCCTCTTCGACGATGGCCTTCTCATCCGCGCGCTCTTCGGTCGGATTCGGCGGCGCCCAGTAGCACTGCTCCCGCACATTCGCACCCTCGGTCTTCAGCCAATGGCCCGGTTGCAGCCGGCGCACGCCGCGGAAAATGGTGCGGGGACCCATCACGTAGGAATTGGCGAAATAGTTATACAGCGCGACGGGATCGAGGCGCTTCTCGACCAGCCCCGTCTCGACCAGCGCTTTCAATTCGGAGGCAAGATAGAGCGTGCCGTTGTGTTCCAGCACGTAGAGCGGTTTCTCGCCGAATCGGTCGCGGGCAGCGAACACCGATTGGGTATGTTCGTCGTAAATCGCGAAAGCAAACATGCCGTTGAGCCGGTCCAGGCACTTCTCGCCCCACACGAGGTAGGCGTGCAGCAGCACTTCGGTATCGGAATGGGTGCTTAACGGATGTCCCGCGGCAGCGAGCTCGTCCCGGACTGCGTGGAAGTTGTAGATTTCGCCGTTGAACACGATCCAGACTTTCCCGTCGGGCGTGCACATCGGCTGCTGCCCGCCGCTGAGGTCGATAATAGCGAGCCGGCGGTGGCCCATGACGGCGCGGTCGAAGCGCTTCTGCCCGTGCTCGTCCGGCCCCCGGTGCCGGATGGCAGCATCCATCCGGCACAGCAGGGCTCGATCAGGCAGGCGATCGCCAGTCCGGGCATAAGCGAGAACGAAACCGCACATCAACCAATTCCAAACGGGAACCGCGGCTCCATCGTCACGATGCGTCGCTCCGCGATAGATCGTTGCGCAGCAAGCAGCGCCTGCGCCGACACAAGGAAGCTCTCGGTGTAATCCACTGCGCCGGGCGCGCCGGAAAACTGGGCGACCATCGCCTGGAGCATTGCCTTCTGGCCGAGGTCGGGCTGGAGCTGACGCATACCGCCGCCGGGTCCGCCGCGCAGGATGAGCCTGCGAAAGCCGATGATCTGAGCCGAGCGCCCGCCACCGAGGATATCAATGGATTCGCGTTCCAGGCCTTTCTGGCTGCCGCACACGTAGTGCACCACGCCGAGGCCTCCGTTCGCGAAACGCAGCGTGATCGCCCAGCTCTCATCGCGGTGTCCGGGGTCGGGCGTGGCGAATGCGCTGACTTCGACCGGCATGCTCCGTGCGAAGTAGATCGCGAGATCGATGAAGTGACAGACGTCGCCAACAAGAATTCCGCCGCCTTCGACCTTGTCCTGGATCCAGCTGTCGGCGGGCACGCTCGCCGAGCGCACAGTACAGATTACCTGCCGCACCTCGACGTCCTTGAAGTGAGCGAGCGCGCCCTGGCTCAAGGGGCTGAAACGCCGGTTATGGCCGACCCAGAGCGTCGGGCCTTCCGTGCCGCGCTTGCCGAGCACCGCGGCGATGGGTGCGAGCTGCTCCCCGGTCGTGGCGAGCGGCTTCTCGACGTAGGCATGCTTGCCGGCTTCCAGCGCTGCCGCAGCGAAGCGGGCATGGCTGCCGTGACGGGTAGCCACCATGATCGCGTTGATCGCCGGGTCGCGAAGCAGCTCCCCCGCATCGGTGGTTGCCTTACGGAAGCCGTAGCGCTTGGCGAGCACCTCGGCGTTGGCGCCTTTCGTCGTGCAGATGCTCCCGAGGCTGAGGCCGGCGAGTGACGGGAAATACGGCATCAGCATGGACTTCGCGTAGTTGCCCGCGCCGATCTGCCCGAGTCTCACCGCGCCGCACGGCTGCTCGCCCCCGAAGGTGAGCAGGCGCGGCTGCATTTCGAACACGCCTCTTTCGGGCTCGGGATACTCGAACACGATCCCTACTGCGTGACTCAGCTCGCCGCTGGCGATCTTGTCGAACACCGAAACAGCTTCCGAGAACGGGAACCGGTGCGTGATGAGCCGCGGCACCGTAAGCTTGCCCTGCGCGATCAGATCGAGGAAGGCCTGCATGTTTCGGTTGGCAGTCCAACGTATATAGCCGATCGGGTAGTCCTTTCCGCGCGTGAAATAGTCGGGTTCGCAGATGCCGGCGCCCATCGCGCGGGTGAACAAGAACTCGAGCTCCTTGCCAAACCAACTACGATATTCGAGTTCGATCGCAGTATTGCCGAGGCAAACCACCCGGCCGCGGTCGCGCACCAGGGTGGCGGACATCTCGATTGGACCGAGGTCTTGGGTCGACACGGTGAGGAACACCGCGTCCACGCCGACACCGCCGCTGATGCGCAGCGCGTGATAGAGGGCCTCATCGATCTCGGGACCGCAGGCCGCCTCAGCGCCGTCCTGCACTGCAATCGCGCGCTTGCCAGGGTCGAGGTCCACTCCTATCACGCGACACCCGTTCGCACGGCAAAGCTGCACCAGAAACTGCCCAAGCAGCCCGAGCCCGATGATTGCCACGCTTTCACCCAGCTCAAGCTTCGCGCGGCGTATCGATTGGAGCGCGATCGCGCCGACGGCGCTCGCGCTGGCAGCCTCGAGGCTCACGTTCGCGGGAACGTGCGCCACCAGGTTTCGCGGTACGGCGTTGTACTCGCCATGCGTCGCCACGCCCTCTCCGATGCACGCCACGCGATCGCCCACCCGGAACTCGTCCACGTCCGAACCCACCTCTATTACGGTTCCGGCGCAGCTGTAGCCGAGGGTGGTCGGCGCCTTGAGGCGCTCCTGAACCTTGCGGAGCGTGGGGATCAGGCCCTGCTCCTTGAGCGTGTTGATCACCAGCTTGACCTGATCAGGGCGCTCCTTTGCCTTCTCCACGAGGTTCATGCGGGCCTGTGAGACTTTCATCTTCTCGGTGCCCACGCTCACGAACGAGTAATGGCTCCGCACGAGCACGTCGCCGGAGCCAAGCGCGGGGACGGGCACTTCGCCGATATCCAAGGCGCCGTTGCGAAGGTAGTGGCGGACTTGCTTCACATCGTCCTCAAAAAAGACCGTGGGGTAAAAGCCCGCGCGCATCGCCTGCGCCGGCCCGCTGCTTACAGCATAGGAAGTGGTTGATAACGGCCGTGCCGCGGCCGCAAGGCGGGATATAGTCCGATTGGATCAGCAGGTGATCTCGCTGCGGAGAACCACTTCGCCTGCGAGACGGCCCCGCCAGGCAATGGTCGGGGCCGGCCGCTTGTCGTCGTAGCGCCGCGATACCCAGCCGAGGATCGGGACGATGCTGCCGGTATAGACGCGCGCGGTGGCGCCTTCCGCCTGCGGGAGCTTCAGGGAAAGCGTCCTCCCCGGTTGGCTGATCCGGTAACCATCCCCGAAGAGATCGACCCGGCAGCGCTCGCTGCAATGGAAAAAGAGCTCGATTTCGTGCGCCCTGGACATCTGCAGGCTGTCCTCGATGACCACCCGCCTCAGCCGCTTCTCGAGGGTAATCCGCCGCCGGTGCATCACCGGGTCGGGCAGTTGCATGTAACCGTCATGCCAGCCTTCGAAGATGTCGCACTCGGGGGAGGACCGCCACAGCGTGCACCGGGCATCGGCCTTTCTCAGCCACATGAAGCTTCCGCCGGGTTGCGACTGGTCCTTGCCATCGACTCTCAGAGTATTGTGCGCGGCGGTGCCGCGAAAGTAATTGCGCCACGGGCCTTGCGCGTGAAAGGTATAGGTGCCCGGGTCGATCAGAAACTCCTTTCCCCCTACCGACAGAGTGAACGCCAAGGCGTCGGCGTGGCCGTGCGCCGCGATCGTCTGATAGCCGAGGGGGCCGGCATCGGCGACCAGCCGGATCTCGTTCTCGGACTCGAAGTCGCGGCCGAGGATATAGTAGCCGCCCTCGGAAAACGCCCGCCTAACCGGAAGCCGCGCCCCTTTGTCATCGAGCCCCTGAAACACCGCGTCCGCGTCCTCGCCGAAGAGCCAGCGCGTCTTGTCGTCGAGTCCGCCCGCTTTTGCCTTGAAGTCGCCGCGGCGGAACAGGATCGCGCCCGCGGCGAGCGACGACCGATAGCGGCAATACTCACCGCCCTGTGCCAGCCTTACGACGAGACTGTCGTCCGAATCGCCGAACATGGAGATGTTGCCGCCGGCATCCATGATCGACGCGAGATATTCCATCATCGCCTTGATGCGCGACTCGAACGCCGCGGAAAATTCCTGCCCGTTCGCCTTGCCGGCCAAAAACGCGAGCACAAGCAGATCGAGTTCGAACTGATGGTACGACACCGCCTGTTCGCGGTTGACGCCATCCGGGGTGTTCTGCAGCAGGATCTCGCGTTCGAGGATCGCCTGTGCCTCCGCGAGCCAGACGCGCGCGCGCGGCCAGCAGGGCCAGGTGAGAGCCGCGATGAACAACCCTGCAGCTTCGCCTACGAGGTGGTTGTTGGCCGAAGAGTGGCGCGAGAAATACCCCCGCACGAACTGTGCATGCTGATAGATCGATTCCAGCCAGCGTTGTCGCAACCGCGCACTTTCGGCGTCTTCAAACAGCGGCGAGCGCGCTGCGCCGAGGAGTTGCCATGTGACAGACCAGTTGATCAGCCTGATCGCCGCCTCGAGCGCGCTCGACCAGTTGAGGCCCATGCGGTACGGACACTCGGCAAACCAGCTTTCCAAGTGCTGTCGGATGACGTTGAAATAGCGCACATTGCCGCTCAGCGCGTAGGCCTGCGCCAGCGTTGGGAGATGCAGATGTCGATTGACCTCCCAGAGATACTTGATGTCTCCGACCCGCTGCGGGTCACGGTAGTCGAGCAGCTTGCCGAAAACGAGCGGCGCTTCCACGCCAGTCCTGGGATCGCGATTCCAACGCGGCGGCGAGCCCAGATCGACGTTGCGCAGGGCAAATACATCCAGCCTGCCCGCCGCGAGGCCATCGGCCGCGGCGAGATAGCGCGACGGATCGACTCTTGCCGTGGCGTACACCCAGAGACGAGGTGTGGGCAGGAGATTCGGCGAAGGAACAGTGTCCGAGCCGAGCAGTCCGGCGCGCTCCACGCGCATCGACAGCGCGCGAAAAACGCGATGCGAGATCTCTGCAGGCGTCATGCAGCGCAGCCGGTTGAGGTGCCAGCGGAACCATTCCCTTATTCCCGCGGCCGCAGGAACGGGTTCGAACCGGCGCCCAGGTTCTACGAAATCATGTCCGGGCATATTGTCGGTGCCAGATCTCCAGATTGAGAAGCGACCACAGCAACTTTTCGTGGTTCTGTCTACCGTTCAGATGTTCGGCCAGCATCTTGTCGAGGACCGGTGCGCGGTAATACGTCCGGGTTATTGACGAGCCGCTCTGCAGGTGATCCAGCAGGTAGTCGCGCATGTTGCCGCGAAACCACTCGTTGATCGGGACACGGAAGCCTACTTTCGGCCGGGTCAGGATGCGTTCCGGGAGCAGTTGCTTGCCTGCCTCCCGCAGTATCCACTTGCTGCGCAGGCCCCGTATCCGGTAGCGGTCGGGCAGGGACGAAACGAACGCGGCGAGCTCGTGATCAAGGAACGGGACGCGCGCCTCGATTGAGGCTGCCATGGTCATTCGGTCCCCGCGCTCGAGCAGGTTATCCGGCAGCCAACTCGTCTGGTCGAAATAGAGGATGCGCCTCAGCGCGCTGCTGCGCGAATCGGCATCGAACGGCGGCGCATCAGTGAACGATGTGCCATTCAGCCGCAAGGTCGACAACCGGTCACGTTCGCTGCGATTCAGGGCGCCAAACCAGCGCACGTAACGCTCGCGACTGTCCTCGATGCCGAGGTTCGTCACCGCCGTCTTGGTGCGGCGAAAGCCGTACGGAAGCGCGTGGACAAGCGGCTCGATGAGGCGGTGGCGAATGCAGCCCGGCAGCAGTTGATAGCCTTGCGCAAAGCGCTCGGCGAGGTGCTTCGGATAGCCGCCGAGGAGCTCATCGCTGCCCTCCCCGGTCAGCACCATCTTGACACTGCGGGCGGCCTCGCACGCCAGCAGGTAGATCGGGACGTCCGCAGGCTCGGACACGGGGGCGTCCCGGTAAGCGACCAGCTGCGGGAGCCGATCGATGATGTCGCGGTGCGCAACCACGATTTCGTGATGCTCGGTCCCGAAGTGCGCCGCTACCTCGTCAGCGTAGTCGAGTTCGCTGTAACTGTCTTCGCTGAAGCCCACTGAAAAAGTCTTGACCTTCGAGTTGTGGCGGCTCATGAGCGCAACGATGGTCGAGGAGTCGATTCCGCCGGAGAGAAAGGCGCCGAACGGCACATCGCTCACCATCTGCAGCTTGACGGCCTCGTCCAACCGGGACAGGAATGTGGAAACGGTATCGCGTTGCGGCAGTTGCAAACCGCAGGGGCTGCGGTCCGGAGCCATCCAATAGCGCTCTTCCTTGAGCTTCCCGCGTTCCCATGTAGCGGTGGTGCCGGGCATCAATTTCCGGATGCCGGTGAACAGAGTCTTCGGGCCCGGAACGTAGCGATAAGCCAGGTAGTCCCAGACAGCCTCGAGGTTTACCGAGACCTCGACGCCCGGCACGCGCAGCAGCGCTTTGATCTCCGATGCAAAGTACAGCCCGCTGCCGTTTTCGCAGAGAAACAGCGGCTTCTCGCCGAAGCGGTCTCGGGCCAGGAACAGGCGTTCGTTGCGGGCGTCCCAGATCGCGAATGCGAACATGCCGCGCAGGTGATTGACGACCCCGCATTCCCAGTGCTGATAGGCGCGCAGCAGCACTTCGGTGTCGGAATCGCGCACAAAACCGTAACCGAGCCGGGTGAGTTCCTCGCGCAGCTCGCGGAAGTTGTAGATCTCTCCGTTGAAGGTCAGCGCGAGGCCGGAGGCGGCATCGCACATTGGCTGATGCGCCCCTTCCGGGTCGATGATGGCCAGGCGCCGGTGCCCTAGAAACACCTCGTGTCCAGTCCCGGCGGAGCGGAACCTGCATATGCCCTGATCGTCCGGCCCGCGATGCACGATCGTTTGCAGCATCGACTCGAGCGTGAGCTCCGTGAGCGCGCTCCCGGGTCCAGCAATCCACCCCGCAATTCCGCACATGTCGGCCTCGGCCTATCGCGAGTCAGGGTATGATCAACCCTGTCCGGGACCCGGATGATGCTCCGCTGACGCCGGACTGCGACGTGAATTCGCGCGATCCGCGGGACGCGCGAGCGCTACAGCCGCCACACCGTCAGGCCTTCTTTGCGAAACGGCGCCGGGTCGAGCGCCGACTTGACGTCGATGAGGCAGCCGCGACGCACGATCTTTTTCATATAGGCTGACGCCGGCAGATCAAGGAACTGGCGATGGGAGACCGCGAGAATCAGGGCGTCGGCGGCCAGCAAGTCCTCCCACGGCCGGAGCCGGAGATCGTACTCGTGCAGAACTTCGGCGGCATCGGCGGCGGGATCATGCACGAAGGTTTCGACGCCGAACTGGCGCAGCTCGTGAATGATGTCGACGACCTTAGAGTTGCGGACGTCGGGACAATTCTCCTTGAACGTGATCCCGAGCACGTTGACCCTTGCGCCCTTGATGTTGCGGCCAGCGAGGATCATCTGTTGCATCGTCTTGCGCGCGATGTGCGCACCCATGCCGTCATTGATGCGGCGGCCCGCGAGGATCACGTCCGGGTGGTAACCGACCAGTTCCGCCTTGTGCGTCAGATAATAAGGATCGACACCGATGCAGTGGCCGCCGACCAGGCCGGGACGGAAGGGCTGGAAATTCCACTTGGTTCCAGCCGCGTTCAGTACTTCCATGGTATCGAGACCGAGCTTGTCGAAAATGATTGCAAGCTCGTTGACAAAAGCGATGTTGAGGTCCCGCTGCGTGTTCTCGATCACCTTGGCAGCTTCGGCTACCCGAATCGAAGACACCCGGTGAACACCTGCGCTCACCACCGAGGCGTACAGGTCGGCAACCTTCTCGAGCGTTTCGGGATCGTCCCCGGACACGACCTTGACGATCCTCGCGAAGCTGTGCTCCCGGTCGCCGGGATTGATGCGTTCGGGGGAATAGCCGACGTGGAAATCCTGGCGCCATCTCATGCCGGACTGCTTCTCGAGGATCGGCACGCAAACCTCTTCGGTCGCCCCTGGATAGACGGTCGACTCGTAGATCACGGTCGCCCCCGGCTTCAGATGCCTGCCGACCGTGGCGCTGGCCGATTCGAGCGGTCCCAAGTCGGGTTGCCGCGCGGCGTTGATCGGGGTGGGAACGGCCACGATGACAAACTCCGCGTGCTCGAGCCCGGCCGCATCATGGGTAACGCGCAGGAACCGCGCCCCCTCCAGTTCCGCGGCCGACACCTCGCCCGTCGTGTCCACCCGGCGCTGGATATTCTCGATTTTCCTGCGCGACAAGTCATAACCGACCGTCGGGCCGAGCTTTCCGAACTCCACCGCGAGCGGAAGCCCGACATAGCCCAAGCCGACCACGGCAACCGTCGCCAGCCGTTGGCCGTCCTCGGATCGCGCTTCCGCCCGCAGATCGGATTTTTCAAGCAGTTCCAGCATGGCCATTCCTCGGGTCGAGCGCCTGGAGGGAGGTCAGTCGGCTCGCCTCATGGGCGGACATCGAAAGCATCGATCACGATGTAATTGTTGGTCGCCGCAGGGTTCGTGCGGCCGGTCACCACGATCGTCAAAGTATGGCTTCCGTTGGCCAGTCCCGTCGCCTTGAAGATAGTGTGCTGATAGCCCTCGATCGGGGGAGCCTGGAAGGTATCGATCTCGGTCTGGAACACACCGTCCAGGTACACGTCGGCGATCCCGGTTGAGAGCTTGCGGCAGCCGATCCAGCTGACTTCGGTGCCGGTGAAGCTGAACGTGGCGGTCGCACCAGCCGAATTGGATTCCGCGATGGTCCCCAAGCTCCAGGCCCTGTTCAGGTTGCCCTGTATCCAGCTCCCGGCATAGCTGACCGCCGGCTCGGTCTCCTCGAAGCGCGTCCCCGGCCGCATCACGTCGATCGCGTCCACCACCACCAGCGTCCCCGAGGAAGCGGGGTTCTTGAGGCCCGTCGCCTCGATCGTGATCGTGTGGTTCCCGTCGGCCAAGGCTGGCGAGGTGAAGAGGATCGCCTGGATCCTGGGGTCCGAATAATACAGGTCGACCTCGGCGACGAAGCTGCCATCAATGTACACGCGAGCGATCCCCGCATCGGGTCCGCGATAGCCGATCCAGCTGACCGACGTTCCATTGAAGGGCAAGCTAGCTTGCGCGCCCGGCCCCGACGAGATCGACGCCATCCAGCCGCTCCACGAGCGGGTGGTGTCGTTGAAGGTCCAGTTGCCCGAGTAGCTCCAGTCCGGGTCCGTGTCCTGGATGTGCGAGACGACGTGCGTGGGCACATCGAAGGCATCCACGACGACGACGGCGAAGGGCGACATCACCGCCTGCGAATCGGTGTTCTTCAGCCCGGTAACGGTGATCGTCAGCGTGTGGCTGCCGCTGGCGAGGCCTTTCGCGACAAAGACGGGAACGTGGACCTCGTACGACCTCGCGAACATGTCGATCTGGGACACGAAAACGCCGTCGATCGACACGCGGGCGATCCCGCTGTCGGGTCCGCGCATGCCGAGCCACGCGACCGAGGTCCCGGTGAATGCGAACGTAGCTTGGGCGCCGGGCGTCTGGGATTCCATGGCGTTCCCCCCGCTCCATCCGAACCAGCCGTTATCCTGAATCCAACCGGCGCTAAAGGTCGCGGAGGGATCCGTCTCTTCGTAGCGCGTTACCGGGGCCGGGGGCGGAGGAGCATTGGAGGTCGTGCTCTGCAGCACGCGCACCGAGTTGAGGTTGAAGTACTCCTGGTCGGCGAAGATCCTGAGCACGTGCAGCCCGGCGGAAAGCGCGACACCTTTCTTCCCGACCCACTGGAAGCTGTTCCAGTTGCCGGTGTTGGGCACGACGACCGAGCCGGTGACGTTCTGGCCGTCGATCTCGATGTGGAAGGCGCTGGCCGAGAACTGGCTGCTCACCCGCAGCTCGATGTCGTAGTTGGTGGCGGTCTGCGCGTTGACGGTGTAGTTCAGCCACTCGCCGGTCTCGAAGTTGTTGACGACGTAACCGCCGCCGGCGGGGTCGGAGGAGACGATGATGTCCACGTCCTCGTTGGGGCGGTACTGGCCGCCCGCGTTGCCGGGGACGTTGTCGTGATAGGCGACGCCTTCGCCGCCGCGATCGAAGTCCTCCGCCTCGAAGGAACCCGGTATCGCGAAAGGTGTTCCGTAAAAGGGCGTCGACGGCGGCGTCTGCAGCACGCGCACCGAGTTGAGGTTGAAGTACTGCTGGTCGGCGAAGATCCTGAGCACGTGCAGCCCGGCGGAAAGCGCGACACCTTTCTTCCCGACCCACTGGAAGCTGTTCCAATTGCCGGTGTTGGGCACGACGACCGAGCCGGTGACGTTCTGGCCGTCGATCTCGATGTGGAAGGCGCTGGCCGAGAACTGGCTGCTCACCCGCAGCTCGATGTCGTAGTTGGTGGCGGTCTGCGCGT
>Ga0209377_1000752_pt1 | contig 21929 bp, 25 predicted proteins | sample GraSoiAngelo_141_FD_185898 | JGI IMG/M metagenome (GOLD analysis project Ga0209377, IMG submission 185898) | Grasslands soil microbial communities from the Angelo Coastal Reserve, California, USA - 14_0929_12_40cm (SPAdes) (version 2) | ecosystem: Environmental > Terrestrial > Soil > Grasslands ...
AATGGCTCAGGATACCGGGATGAAAGGAAAGGTCAGCAAGCGGATGGAACGCATGGACAAGCTGATGAAGGAGCATAGCGAAGCGCCGCTGAAAGCGATCTTCGGAACTGGGTACCCCTTCCAGCCACAATGAAAGCGCACTATGCTATAATCCGTCCCTTCGCACCGAGAGATCTGGAGTGAAACAAGGCCTGTGAAAAGACTTTACATTATTCTTTTTGGATTGACGGCCGGTGTATTGACAGGTCTGTCAGGCTGTGGCTCGTTCGGGACAGCCTCGCGGACCGTGTACCAAGACGATACGCTTCGTGTCTTTCTGGAAGCCGACCCAACGGTGACCTCGGGCCGGTCTGTGCCGAACGACCACCCGGTCAGCCTTGATACCACGCAGTTGTCGTTGTTGCTTAGAGGCGTGGAGGTGGAACGGCCGCCGGGTTTGCTGAAGTCCCTTGTCTCTGGGCCGACGCGGGAGGCAGCATTCAGTAAAGACGAGATCATGGCCTTGGCTCCACAGCTCAAAGAAGCCTTCGCGCAAGCTTCTTCGAAGGAGCGGGTCTCGTTTGCCCTCATGCGGTCATCCTCCGGGCAGGGATCGGAGTTAACGGCGGGGGCCGTCTGGGTCCGGGGACGCGGGTTTCACTTCGCTCTCAGTCGTTATCGGAGTCCTACGGATAAAAAGTGGGCCGGCATACCAGGTCCCTACGACTCGGCTTTCGCTCGTGGCAGGTTGACTCCTCCAGACGTCCGGCCTGATTTCACGGTGCTGTTTTCCCTCAGCAGCTATGTGATCAAGCAGGAGCCGAGTCTCGCGACCGAGATGTTTGCCTCACCAGAGACGGAGTTGGTGATCGACTATCAGCGGTTCTTTGCGGACGCGAGGAAATCCCCCGAAAAAACGCTGGTTGCCGCTCCGACCGAGGACAGACGAGGCGCGATGGGAAGCAGTGTGACCGCTGTGGCTCCGGCGGGAGAGGGAGGCATGCCAGATCGTTCCGATCGCCTGGCCGAATCCCAAGCCACCGTGCGGGCCTTGACCGATCGGGTGAATAGGCTCGAGAGCCAGGTGAGCGATTTGCTTGATATTGTGAAGCGGCTCACCAGTTCACTTGAGGAATCGCGGAGGGCACTAGCTGAGAAGGACAAGGAGAGCCGAACACTCCAGTCCGCGCCCGGCGCGCCGAAGTAGCCGAAACAGCTCGTGCCATCTTACTGAAACAGAGAGCGACGCCTTGTTGGGTGAAGATAGACGATGATCCGGCGGCTGGTTTTCATCGCCGTGCTGATTGGGGCTTTCGTTGAGGCCGGTCCGTCAGTTGTCTGGGCCGGCGACGTCACCGTCACTGTGCACAAACAAGTCATGGCCCCCACAATGGAGCTGGATCCGGAGAAGGTCACGGTCCAGACCGGCGATTCGGTCACCTGGGAGAATTTAACTGGGCAGGGCATCAAGGTCACACCGGATTGGGACGAGACGCAGCCGCTTCCGCCCTTCATTCGACCGGGAGGGACAGTCCGCCTCCGGTTTGATCAAGCCGGGACCTACCGGTATTCCATCTTCACCGCGACCGATCGGTTTGAAGAGGACCGGATTCCAACCGCAGTGCATGGGATCATCCAGGTTCAACCGCCGGCGCCGTAAAGTCAGACCAAAGGCCAATGTCCAGATTCAAGGCGCGGGTGGGGGTCATATTTCTCGCGCTACTTTCACAAAGCGCCTTCGCCCGAGCTGATCATATCCAAGTTCCGCCCTACCGCGGAATGGAGACGACCGAATCCCGAACCGTCACGACTAACCCACTCTCAGGCATGCTTCTCTATCGCATCGAATACAAAAGCAACCTGGCTGTGGCCTACAGGATCTGTTACGACCAGGAGGAGCCCTTTCCATTCGCCATTGCGGACTTCGCCCATGATGCTTTGTATCTCGACCGCGACCGGGACGGTCACGTAGACGAAGTGATTGCTCCGGCCCACCTCGAGAAACGCAGCCTGACAGATGATTTACCTCGTTGTCCTCCCAAGCCAGAGAAGCCATAGTCAGAGTCAACCAGGGCTTTCACTCACCCTGCCGCACTATTGCCTTTCAGGGTAAAAGGAGCGCTTTTTCAGGCTCTTGGTGAAGGGCATAATTTTTTCCCGTGGCGTCTTGACACACCAATTAAGTCATGTTATTACATAGTATCAAAAACTAGATAGGTTTAAACTCAATTAACGAAGGAGGTTCGTCATGAGATTGCATGGCACAGCAAGTCTGAGACAGAAGGCCGCGCGAGTCATTTGGCGCGGGCTGGCGGTGCTGGCACTTTCTGCAGTACCGGCAGCCGCTCAGGACGGGTCGTTCCACGACCTCTTTGGGGATGGGTACAAGTTCCTTCAGAAATTGGGTGAAGGGGCTAGGATTAGTGTGCCAGCGCGATCAGCGGCGCCGGAGTGGCGGGCTTTCCAAACGCTCTTTGAAGACGGTTATGCTGTCGTTTGGCGGGAAGGGCAGTCGGTGGGAAAGACGGAGCCGGTCGAGGCCCGTCAAGTTCCCGAAAAGTCTCCGTTCCAAGTAGTGTTTGGAGAAGGCTATGGTCTGGTGGTGACTCCACATGGCCGATGATGGCGCGGCCAGCGGGGCAATCGTTCTGCTGGACCACCTTCAAAAAGGAATAATATAGGGGCTGTTCCTGTTTAGTAAGGGCATAGATGAGGAATTCCATGAAGCTGACACAGCAACAGATCAGAGAGTTGTGTAAGGCGAAGGGGTTGAAAGTCACTCCGCAGCGGTGTGCCATCTACATGATGCTCACCGCGAGGACCGATCACCCGACGGCCGAGGATATCTATCGCACCGTAAAACGGGCCTACCCGATGATCTCGCAGAACACGGTGTATTACACGCTCTCGGCCTTGAAAGAGGCCGGACTCATCTCGGAAGTCAATTTCGGGCATAAGCACGCCAGGTTTGATGCGAACATTGATCGGCATCATCATCTGGTTTGTGTGTCCTGTCAGGAGATCAATGACCTGTACGATGAGGCTCTGGATCGTCTTTCGATGTCTGCGGAAAAGGGTCGACAGTACACGATCCTGGGCCATCGGGTTGAGTTCTATGGATACTGCAAACGATGTCAGGAAAAGAATAAGAGCTCCTCGCGACCGGAGGGGCACAGTCGGAGAGCTGTTCGATAATCAACAGGAGGTATGGTGATGGGTAAGAGCTTGAAGGGAACCAAGAGCTTTGGGAATCTGAAAGAGGCGTTTGCCGGCGAGTCGCAGGCCAATCGCCGCTATCTCTATTTTGCACGCCGGGCCGACATCGAGGGGTATCCGGATGTGGGTGGCCTATTCCGAGACACCTCGGAGGCAGAGACCGGCCACGCCTTCGGGCATTTGGACTTTCTCAAGGAAGTCGGCGATCCGGTGACGGGAGTGCCGATCGGCAATACTGACGCCAATCTGAAGTCGGCGATCGAAGGTGAGACTTACGAGTACACGCAGATGTACCCCGGCATGGCAAAGACCGCGCGCGAGGAAGGCTTCGCGGAGTTAGCGGAGTGGTTTGAGACCCTCGCGAAAGCGGAACGGTCGCATGCGAATCGCTTCACTAAGGGTCTAGAAGGTCTGAAGCTGGCATAACGTCATTGCCTCATGAGCGGTGCGGGGGCGATCCGCGGTGACGGTCGCCCCCGTGTTATCTTCAGAACGCCGCAACGACGGGAACGACGTGAGGGGATTCAGCTTAACAGCCGAGAAATTGGAGCGGCCGGCGGTCGTCAAGGAGACCTTGCGGATTTTTGAGGTTTGCGACGGATGCCGCCGCTGTTTCAACCTCTGCCCTTCCTTCAACACGCTGTTCGATCGGATTGACGCCGGGGACAGCGATCTCAGCAAGCTGGCGACGCGCGACTTCGTGCAGGTCGCCGATGAGTGCTACTACTGCAAGCTCTGCTATAACCATTGCCCGTACACGCCCCCGCACCAGTACGAGATCGACTTCCCGCGGCTCATGGTCGGGTGGAAGAAGCTCCAGGCGCAAGAGGGCAAGGCCCGCTGGCGGGACCGGCTGCTCGTCCGGACTGACTGGATCGGCAAACTCGGCACGCTCCTGGCCCCGCTCGCGAACTGGGCCAACGCGCAATCGTGGTTTCGCGGGATCCTGCACCGGATCGTCGGCATTCATCGCGACCGGCAGTTGGTGAGGTTCCGAGAAGAGACCTTTCCGCACTGGTTGCAGCGCACGCGCGAAAGCCGGCGGGCCGCGCGGGACGAGGCTGAGAGCGCCCCGACCGCGCGCGTGGTCCTATTCTCCACCTGCTTGGTCGATTACCATTCGGTGGAAGTGGGACAGGCGACGGTGGCGGTCCTGGAGAAGAACGGAGTCGAGGTCGTCAGGCCCGAGCAGCAGTGCTGCGGAATGCCGCTCTTCGATACCGGGGACATTCCGGGGATCCTGAGAAAGGCGCAGGCCAACGTGGCGGCCCTCAAACCCTGGGTGGACAGAGGGTATGACATCATCGCGCCGGTGCCGAGCTGCAGCCTGATGCTCAAGCGCGAATACCCGCATCTTCTCCCGACCGAGGATGCCAAGCTGGTGGCGTCTCATACCTTCGACGTCTGCGAGTACCTCATGAAGCTGAAGAAGCAGGGCAAGCTCGACACCAACTTCCCCAACCATCCTGGGAAGATCGCCTATCAGATTCCCTGCCACCTCCGTGATCAGAACATCGGCTTCAAATCAAAGGAACTGATGGAACTCACCGGGGCCTCGGTCGAGGTGATCGAACGGTGCTCCGGGCACGACGGCACCTGGGGAGTCAAGGTCGAGTTCTTCGATCTGTCGATGAAGATCGCGGCAAAAGCGGTCCGGGAGGTGGAGGCCGCTCAAGCGGATTTGGTCGTGTCAGATTGTCCTCTGTCGGGAGTCCAGCTCACGCAGGCCGGCGGCGGAAAGCCGACTCTGCACCCGATCGAAGTCATCAAGCAGGCGTACGGCTTATGAAGCCGTTGACACTGAAAGACGTGCTGCCGCTCGAGGAATACGAACGCGAGCGAGATACCTTTCGCCAACGCATCATCAACCTGAAGCAGTGGCGCCGAATCTCGGTCGGTGATCGGACCACCCTCGTATTCGAGAACCGGGATACCGTCCTGTTCCAGATCCAAGAGATGGTCAGGGCTGAGCGGATCCTCGCCCCGGAGCGCATCCGCGAAGAGCTGGGAAGCTATAACGAACAAATTCCGGGGACCGGTGAGCTGAGCGCGACCCTTCTGATCGAGGTGACCGATCCGGCAAAGGTCAAAGAGGTCCTCGACGGCCTGAAGGGCATTGACCGAGGCGCCACGGTTGCGCTTCGTGTAGGGACGCACTTCCTCTACGGGGCATTTGAGCAAGGTCGAAGCAAGGAGGACAAAATCAGCGCCGTACACTATGTCCGTTTTCGGGTTCCGGAACCCGTGAAGGCTGAGATGCGGAACCTGCAAATCCCGATGGAGATAGTGATCGACCACCCCAATTATCAGGCCAGTGCGAAGGTCCCTGATGCGACACGATTTTCGCTCTTGAATGATCTCGGTTCGGATTAGGGTGGCGCGCTTCTGCGATGAACCCAGCTCGAACCTTCGGTCCTGCCCTGGCTGCCGGCTACTGGGCCAACCACCTTGTCTACTGGGTCGGGCCGCTTCTGGGCGGGGGGCTGGCGGGCCTTGTGTATGGGCGCTTCCTGATCAAGCGATAATGGTAGGGTAGGCCGGTGCAATGCACAAATTTGTGCTCTGCTGCACCGATTTTAGGGCTTAAAACAGGGTCTTAAAGGAGGAACACAGCCGGGTCAGCCAGGGTTCCGGAAACACCTTCTGCGTGTTCTTTCGGGCCACTTCGCAGATGGCGGCTGAAGACCCCGTGTAGAAGTCCCCTGCCGATTCCGCAAAGCGCCGCATCACTTCGGCTTCCTCCAACGACAGGCAGCGGGCATAGGCTTTTACGTAAGCTTTCGCGAAGACTTCGGCCCGGGGAAGCTGGCTGAAGTCATTGTTTTCGACCGCTTGGAGGTACCGCGCGTCAATGCGCGTAGCCTTGGCAATATCCTCCAGGCTGAGGCCCTTTTGAGTGCGCATGTGGCACAGGTACTGGCCGAGCGTGTCTTCCATGGAACTGGTTCCTTGAGGCATGATCGACTGACAATTAAGCACATTTTGTGCCACGGCTCACTGCTGGAGAACCGCACGAATCCAGGCTTGGCTCGGCCTTCATCCACCGAGGGATCGAAGGACCTAGGCCCCACGGTTCTTGGGGCCTAGCCGCTAGAGAAGCCTTGACTTCGGTAAATAGCGTGACTTATAGTAAGCCGACCATTCTGGTCGGGGGTAGGTGTTCTTTCATTCATTGTGAGAGCATTTGTGGCCAAAGAAGCCCGCATTATTAAGGATTTGGGCACGCAGCCTTGGGAGATTACCCCCTATGTGGACCAGGGGGGCTATGAGGCGTGGAAGGCCTGCATCACAAGGTGGACGCGGGATGAGGTCATCGCGGAGATCAAGCGGGCCGGCTTGCGAGGCCGAGGCGGGGCGGGGTTCCCCACCGGGGTGAAGTGGGAGAAGGTCCTTCACCACAGGATTCCTGAGCATTACTTCGTCTGCAACGCCGGCGAGCATGAACCGGGGACGTTCAAAGACCGGTACTTGCTGAAGACCAATCCGCACCAGTTGCTGGAGGGCATGTTGATCGCCGCCTATACCGTGAAGGCAAAGCAGGCCTTCCTCTATGTGAATCACGAGTACGTCGAGGAGATCGCCATCCTCGGGAAGGCGGCCGCGGAGACGCGCGCTCGCGGATTCATGGGCAAGAACGTTCTGGGGGCGGGGTTTGATCTGGATATCGAGTTCGTAGAAGGGCAGGGCAGTTACGTGGCCGGGGAGGAGACCGCCATGCTGGAATCCATGCAGGGCCGTCCCGCCATGCCGCGGCAGAAGCCCCCCTTCTACCCGACCGATTTCGGGCTGTACGGGAAGCCGACCTTGGTGAACAATGTCGAGACTCTGTGCAACGTGCCGCCGCTGCTGCGGAACGGCGCGGCGTGGTTCACGCAGGTCGGCACCGAAAAGAGTCCGGGGACCATGCTGTTTTCTTTGAGCGGTGCCGTCAAGCGGCCCGGCGTCTACGAATTGCCGATGGGGACGCCGATCCGCACGTTGATCTCCGAGTGCGGGGGCGGCGTGCCGAACGGCCGGAAGGTGAAGGCCGTCTTCCCGGGCGGGCCGTCTTTCGCCATGCTGACGCCTGATCAGCTCGACACGCCGATGGACTTCGAATCGCTGAAGCACGCGGGCACAGGCCTCGGGTCGGCCGGCGTCATCGTCGTGGACGATCAGACCTGCATGGTCGGGACGGCCCTGAAGTATGGGAACTTCTTCAAGGTGGAGAGCTGCGGGCAGTGTCCGCCGTGCCGGATGGGCACGATCAACCTGGCCGACCTGCTGCAGAAGATCGAGGACGGGGACGGCACCGAAAAGGACCTCGCTGCGCTGTTGCAGTTGTGCGGGTTCGTCAAGGGCCGCGGCTATTGCACGGTGGTGACGGGGGCGTCGGTGGTCGTGGAGAGCAGCCTGCGGACGTTCCGTCACGAGTTCGAGGCGCACATCGAGCAGAAGCGATGCCCGTTCCAGCCAGCAGCGGTGGCCGGAGGGGTTGCGTAGTGCCCCGGATCACGTTCATCCATCCCCAGGGCTTGAGCGGGGAGGTCGCGCCGAACACCTCGATCCTGCAGGCGGCTGAGGCGCTCGGCTTTCCGCTGCCGCATGACTGCGGAGGCAATGCGTCCTGCACCACCTGCCGGGTGGAGGTCCAGAGCGGAGGGGAGAACCTGTCCGAGATCGATTTTGACGAGCAGGACCTCCTGGATCGGGAAAACTTGACCGAGGCTTTCCATCGGCTGGGTTGTCAGGCTAAAATAGTAGGAGATGTCGTGGTTCGTGTCCCTCTGCGGAAGTGGGCGGACACAGACAAGGCAGGAACCGTCACGGAGAGCACTTGCACTTCGCAGTAAAGACCTTATTGTCAATGAGTATAAGGAGGAGTAGAGGATGATTACGGTTAGCGAAATGGCTCAGAAGAAGATCTATGAGCTCTTACAAGAGGAGAAGGACGCCATCGGCCTGCGCGTCTATGTGAAAGGCGGCGGCTGCCACGGCTATCAATACGGCATGTCCTTCGAGACGAAGACGGCGGACGATGACACTATCGTCGAAGCTGGCGGCGTGAAGGTCATCATGGATTCCCAGAGCGCTCCGTTGCTGTCCGGTTCGGAAGTCGATTACGTGGACAGCATCCAGGGCTCCGGCTTCGCGATCAAGAACCCGCAAGCCAAGACCACGTGCGGCTGCGGCAGCTCGTTCAGCGCGTAATCGGCGCTCTGCAAAGTTCGGCACAACCGTGGGGGCATACGATCCGTACGCCCCCACGCCATCCCTTCAATCATGCCGGTCCCCATGCACACCGTTCGACTCACTAAACGACTCGAATTCAGCGCCGCTCATCGCTATCACAATCCCGCGTGGTCTGAGGAGCGCAATCGAGCCGTCTTTGGCCGGCACAGCAACCCGCACGGGCATAATTATCTCTTAGAGGTGACCGTCTCCGGCGCCATCGATCCGGTGACCGGCATGGTGATCAACCTGTACGACCTGAAGCAGGTGCTGGAGCAGGTGCTGGTCGAGTTCGACCACAGGAGCCTGAACGAGGACACGCCGTATTTCAAGGATCGCATCCCGACTACGGAGAATTTCGCCGTGGTGCTCTGGGACAAGATCGGTGAGCAATTACGGGGGGCGCGGTTAGTGGCCCTCCGGCTGTTCGAAGAGGAGGACCTTTCCGTGGACTACGAAGGACGGCGCATAGGCAAGAGTTCGGAGGTCTATCTGACCCGCCGGTATCGGTTCGCGGCGGCCCATCGGCTGCACACCGACGCGTTCTCGGAAGAGGAGAACTACAGGGTCTTCGGCAAGTGCAACAACCCCAACGGGCACGGCCATAATTACACGCTGGAAGTCACGCTCCGCGGAGAGATCAAGCCCGAGACGGGAATGGTCACCGACCTGGAGCGCCTGGACCGGACGGTGGAGGAGCGGGTGTTGAAGCGGTTCGACCACCAGCACCTCAACTACGATGAGGCCTTTGCCGACAAGGTGACGACCGGGGAGAACCTGGTGGTGCTGCTCTGGAATCTCTTGGAGAAGGCCGTCCCTGCCGGCACCCTACATAAGATTGGGCTGGTCGAGACCCGTGACAACTACTTTGAGTATGCCGGACCTGGTGTGGGGCAAGCGTCATGAGCAGACACAGAGACCTGGCTGGGACAGAAACGGCCGAATTGCAAGCCCTAGTCGAGCAGCTACTCGGCCTTCTCGGTGAGGACCCGACCCGCGAAGGGCTCTTGAAGACTCCCGAGCGGGTTGCCAAGGCGCTCCGGTTCTTCACGCAAGGCTATCAGCAGGATGTTGAAGAGGTCTTTAACGGTGCTCTCTACTCGGTCAAGTACGACGAGATGGTGGTGGTCCGCGACATCGACTTCTTCAGTCTCTGCGAACACCACCTGTTGCCCTTCTATGGTAAGTGCCACGTCGCCTATATCCCCAACGACCGTGTGGTGGGACTCAGCAAGATCCCGCGGCTTGTGGAGGTGTTCAGTCGTCGCTTGCAGGTACAGGAACGCTTGACGGTGCAGATCGCCGAGACCCTTCAGGAGAAACTGAACCCGCAGGGCGTCGCCGTCGTCATCGAAGCCCGACACCTCTGCATGATGATGCGCGGCGTGGAGACGCCCAACGCCGTGGCCGTGACCAGCTCCATGCACGGGGTGTTCTTAAACCAGCAGAAAACCCGCGAGGAGTTTCTGACTTTGATCAGGCGGGGCAGTTCGGGGGAAGTCGTCTAGCTCTTCAGCAGCAAGCTCTGGATCGCACGGTCCAGGTCAGCCAAGTCCACCGTCCCTTCCCGCTTTTCGACCAGCTTCCCTTGTGCGTACAGGTGAGTGGTCGGATAGGTCTCGAACGTGTAGCGCTTCTTGATCTCCCGGCAGGCTCCCGGGACGTGCATTTTGGCCTTGCCGAACTTGACGCGGCCGTTCAAGCGCGGCGCGAGGTCGGCCAGCACACTATCCATGAACGCGCAGCCCTCGCAGTTGGCGATCCCGAAGACCACCACCGCGGCGGGGCTGCTCACGTACGCGTCGATCGTGGCGTCCGTGACGTTGCCGATGAGATCGTCCATGAGTGTCGTCACTACGATGAAGGGGTGTCGTCATTGCGAGCGAAGCAATCTCGTTTCTGTCACTCAGAGATTGCTTCGTCGCTGTGCGCCTCGCAATGACAAGAGGTCAGTGTAGCCTCTTGAGGGCTTCGAGGATGTCCTTGTCGTCCCGGGCCACCTTGATTTCCTGCACCTTGACGTAGGCCACCTTGCCGTGCTTGTCCACGATGACGGTGGCACGCTTGCCGCAGTTGAGGGGCTCGAAGTAGAGCCCGTACTTCTTGACCACTTCCCGGTTGAAGTCCGCGAGGAGCGTGTGCTTGAGGCCCAAGGCGTCGGCCCAGGCCTTGTGAGAGAAGAAACTGTCGGTGCTGATCCCGAGCACGACGGCGTTCAGGCCGTCGAACTTCGGAAAGTCGTCGGTCAGGCATTTGTTCTCACCGGTGCAGACCGGGCTCCAGTCCAACGGATAGAAGGCCAGGACGACGTTCTTCTTGCCGCGAAAGCTGCTCAATGCAACTTCTTTCTGATCCTGGTCCTTCAGCGTAAAATCAGGGGCCATGTCGCCCACTTTGATTTCCGGCGCTACTGCTGTTTGTACTGCCACGGTGTCCCTCCTTCACTCAATAGAATGGATTGATAACGATTGGCGAGCCCATTCACCTAGCACAGCCTTTCGAAGTTTGTCAACCCGGCCGTGCCTCTGCTATCCTCATTTCGGTGGATCTTTTCAGCCCCCAACAAGAAGAGAACAGCCTGCCGGGTCCTCTGGCGGACCGGATGCGGCCCCGGTCGCTCGAGGAGCTGGTCGGGCAGGACGATGTCCTCGGCCCTGGCCGGCCGCTGCGGCTCGCCATCGAGCACGACACCCTGTCGTCCCTGATCCTCTGGGGGCCTCCTGGATCGGGGAAGACCTCTCTCGCCCGATTGATTGCCGCGCATACCAAGGCCCAGTTCGAGCCCTTCTCGGCCGTCACCAGCGGGATCCCGGAGCTCCGCCAAGTGGTCAAGACCGCCGAGCAGCGCCGAATCGTGAAGGGCCAGCGCACGATCCTGTTCGTGGATGAGATCCATCGCTTTAACAAAGCCCAACAGGACGCCTTTCTGCCCCACGTCGAGTCGGGCACGGTCATCCTCATCGGTGCCACAACGGAGAATCCGTCCTTCGAAGTGATCAGCCCGTTGCTCTCCCGGTCCCTGGTCGTCGTCCTCCAGCCGCTCTCGGAAGATGCCCTGCTCGGGATTATCGAGAGAGCCTTGCGGGACCCCGAGCGGGGTCTCGGTCGGTACCACATCAAGATGGACGTCGAGGCGATGATGAGTCTGGTGGCCTTTGCGAACGGAGACGGCCGCGTGGCCCTCAATGCCCTGGAGTTTGCGGTCCTGCACACGGCCCCCGGGGCGGATGGCCTCGTTCATTTGAACAAGGAGGCCCTCGCGACGGCCTTACAGAAGAAGAGCCTCCGCTACGACAAAGGGGGCGAGGAGCATTACAACGTCATCTCCGCCTTCATCAAGAGCCTGCGGGATTCCGATCCGGACGGCGCTCTCTACTGGCTCGCGCGCATGCTGGAAGCGGGCGAATCCCCGCGCTTCATCGCGCGGCGCATGGTAATCCTGGCGTCGGAGGATGTTGGCAACGCTCATCCGATGGCGCTGGTCGTGGCGACGGCCGTCGCGCAGGCGGTCGAGCTGATCGGCCTGCCGGAGTGCCGGCTGAACCTGGCCCAGGGCGCGACGTACCTCGCTAGCTGTCCAAAGGACAACGCTTCCTATGCCGGGCTGCAGAAGGCGACCGCGGATGTCGAAGAGCACGGCAACCTGCCGGTCCCCCTGCACCTGCGCAACGCGCCGACCGAACTGATGAGGGAGCTGGGCTATGGGAAGGGCTACCGCTACGTCCATGAGGATCCGGGCGCCCGCACCGAGCAGACGCACCTGCCGGAGAAGTTGGGCAAGAAGAAATACTACCGGCCCAAGGGATCGGAAGATCGTTGAACGTTAATAGTTAAACGTGAACTGACAAGCGTCTCCGTTTAACGTATAACGATTAACGATTACTGCCTTCCAGTTCTTTCAGCTTGCCCCGCAGACGCTCCGCTTGTTCGCAGAGCTCAGCCCATTGGGCGGTCAGGACTGACTGATCCTTCACCCAGCCTTCCCGCTCTTTCATCAAGACCGTCCACCGTTCGTGGTCCTGGTAGAGTTCCTGACTCGCCAGCTCTTGATCGCGGGCTTGAATCTTTTCGTCGCCAGCGGCGATCTCTCCCTCCAACTTGGCGATGTGCCGTTCGAGGCGGGCCAGGGTTTTTGTGAGTTCTCGTCGCTCTTTGAAGGCGCTGGTGTTGCTGGCACGTGACCTGGGCGCGGCGGTCGGGGTTGTCTTGGGGATGCTGGGCGCCTTGGACGGTTTGGATTCGAGCTCAGGCGCTCCCTTGATGGGCTCGACCTCCTGCATCTTTTTCCACAAGTAGTACTCGTAGTCTCCGTGGTAGTCGCGGGCTTGCCCGTTTTCAATCTCCACGATCCGGGTCGCGACGCGCGTGAGGAACACCGGGTCGTGCGAGATGAAGACCATGGTGCCGGGAAACTCCACCAGCGCGTCGGTCAGGACATCCACTGAGGGAGGATCGAGGTGGTTCGTCGGCTCGTCTAAGAGCAGGGTGTTGGCCGGCTTGACGAGCATCCGGGCCAAGGCCACGCGGTTGCGCTCGCCGCCGCTCAGCACCTTGATCAGCTTTTTCTGGTTGGCGCCTTCGAAGAGGAACGCGCCGGCGATCGCGCGGATGAAATTCATATCGGCACACTCGTCCGCTTCCGCGATGGACTCCAGGACGGTGTGCTCGGCGTTCAGGATATCGGCCTGGTGCTGGGCGAAGTAGTGCAGCGTCACGCCGTGGCCCACCGTGCGGGTGCCGGCATCGGGCGGTAGGACATCCGCCAACATCTTGAGCAGGGTGCTCTTGCCCGCGCCGTTTTCGCCCACGAGGGCGACGCGCTGCCCGCGCTCCACCGCGAAATCCAGCGACCGATAGACGACGTTGTCGCCATAGGCCTTGGCCACGCCCTGGAGCTCCAGCACGTGCCGGCCGGAGGCGGGAGGGACGGGAAACCGGAAGCGCACGCGCTTGGGATCGCGGGTCCGTTCGATCCGCTTGATCTTCTCCAGTTGCTTGAGGCGGGACTGGACTTGGCGGGCCCTGGTCGCCTGGTACCGGAACCGGTCCACGAACTTCTGCACGCGCCCGATCTCCTTGTCCTGGCGGTCGGCGGCAGCCGTCTGCGCCGCCTCGTAGGCCTCTCGCCAGGCGAGGTACTTCGTATAGTTTCCGGTGGACTCTAAGATCCGGTGCTGGCGGATCTCCCAGATGTGCGTTGCAATCCGGTCGAGAAAGGCGGTGTCGTGGCTGATGACCAGCATGGTGAAGTGGGACTTCAGGAGAAAGTCCTCGAACCAGCGTTGCGTCGGCTTATCCAGGTGGTTCGTCGGCTCGTCCAGCAGGAGGACATCGGGGGCGGACAGGAGGATGTGTGCCAGGGCGACTCGCATCCGGAACCCGCCGGAGAGCTCCGCGAGCGGCCGGGTGAAGTCCTCCTGGGAGAAACCAAGTCCGGACAGGATGCGTTTGGCTTCGTGCTCCGGATGTTGCCCGCGGTGCGTGGCGTCCAGCACTGTGGTACCTGGGATGTGCTCGAGGTCCTGGGGGAGGTAGCCGATCCGCAGGCGCGGGCGTTTGCGGATCCGCCCACCGTCCAGTGTCTGCTCGCCCAGAATCAGTCGTAGCAGGGTCGTCTTGCCGATGCCGTTGGGACCGACCAACCCGACTCGGCTCCCCGGACGCAGATGGGCTGATGCCTCCTTGAGGATCGTCTTGGTCGCGAAGTGTTTGGTGACCGATTCGAGTTGGAGCATTTCGAGTGATGTCTGTTAGGTGGATTAAGAGTAAAAATTACGCGAGGTATCAAATATCCGGAAGCCCTGTAACCTTCAGACTGCCAGTTCGCACTGAGGATAAGGATACCCGCGAATAGCGCGCATTTCAAGGGGTTCAGGCGGACAGGTTAAGTCCACGAATGGGTCACCTGTTGATTGATTTGGCGAAGGCGCAGAGTTAGCGAGGTCCGGTCACGGGCGGAATATAATCCGAGCCTTGTACGTAGGGCACCATAACCAGCAATGACAGAATAATCACCAAGGCATTGCCAATAAGAAAACGGTTAAACATATGACGACTCTTTTTCCAATGCTCCCATTGGCCCGCCGTTTTGAACGCCAGCCAAACGCCGATGAAGGGCCAGAGGTCGGCTGCCATGAGAACTGGATAACTCAGGAATTCAAGAAATCCGAGGTAGTACGGATACAAATAATCATCCAATTCCTCGTACAAATAATCGTCTACTTGTCGGTTGGAGCCAAACCCTTTTAGATTGTCGATGAACGCAACCAATCGAGTTTTTCCACTCTTCCGCTCTGGCACCTTCAGTAGTGCCATCGCCACTCGAACAGCAAGCGAAAGTAAGCCAGCAAACAGGACATAATAGGACAGCGGGTCAATCGACACCCCTAGAAGTTCTATCGTCAAAGCATTCCTCATCCAATAACTATAGGGATAGCATGTTACTTCTCTTCCCGCAACGATTAAAACACCCCAACCTGGACCGGTTTAGGGGAGATGGTCAGCGGGACGTTGAGGAATCCCGAGCAGGGGGGCAAGCGTAGCCGGCGAGGCAACATAGAGCCGCAATTTCTGGTCCGAGCGAGACGCTCGTTGAAGGCTGTCAAGTAAGTCCAGGTCCAAGGGATTGGTGAGAACAAAGGCGTTCTCCCCCGAACTCTCTCGGATCGCAACGACCAGATTGGTCCGGCAATACGCCGCCGGCAGCATCTCCAACCGAATCTCCTCCGGGTTGATCGTGGCTCGATAGGGCAGTTTCAGAAAAGCGGCCAGGGCCTGCGCGATCTGCCGCTCGTCGATCCCCAACAAGGAGGCCATCGTATAGAGCTTTGCCGGACGCACCTCGGCCACCAAGGTCTGCTTCTCGTGCGGCAGCCGCAATTGCTCGAATAGAAATTCCCTGAATTCCCAAAAACTCGCTGTCTTGCTGCGCTTCGGCCGGAGGTCCGCATGCTGTTGCAAGTCCTGCCAGCGCGTGCTCGTCCGCAGACACGCCTGCACCTTGTCAAGGAGAGCCTGCAGATCAAACGGCTTTACTATATAATCCACCCCACCCAGCGAGAAGGCGAGGGACTTGGCCGGTGCACTGTCCAGCCCCGACACAAATATCACCGGGATAGTCGCGGTCGATTCCTGCCTCTGGAGGTGGCCGCATAGTGTGTACCCGTCCATGACCGGCATCATGATGTCCAAGAGGATGCAGTCCGGTTTGGCCTGTCGGAGGGTCTCCATGGCCTGCTGTCCGCTGGCGGCCGTCAGCACGTCGTATCCGCGACGGGTCAACGACTCCTTGAGGAACCGCAGCATCTCCGCCTCGTCATCCACGCAGAGAATCAATGGCTTTACGGTATCAGTACTCATGGTCGGTCCTATCTGAACAGTTGCTCGTCAGTTCTTATACCACCCTTCACTGTTCGCAAACAAACTGCCGCTATGATGCCTTCGCTACCGCCAGGTCTCGGCCCTTGTCAGGCGCTTGCGGGTCAATATACAATTCACTCCATGAACCCGTTCCGTCCACGAGTACCAAGTCCTATTCCTCCGGGTCAATCAGCCAGTAGGCCTGTGCGACCAGCCGCACAGCCGCAAGAGCAGTTCCGCTCGTTCAGTGCGTCGTCCCTCTATTGCCCGCAATGTCGGCAGGAGACTCCGGTTCGTGAGCGCCTTCTGTTAGTCCTGCCCGACGGCAATCTCTACGAATACTGTTGCGTGCATTGCGGCACGTCCACCGGATCAAAGACCGAAAGGGAGCCGAATACCTCCCGCATCCTCTACTAATTCAAGTCGAGCTTGCCTTTGAGATAATCATCCGGACTTTTACCTTCACAGTCATGGCTCAGCCCTCCTAAAGAGGCAAGGCTAGGCCACCCCTCTGGGCCTGTCAAGCGTGGCACTGCTGCCTCGCCACCATGGGCCACACCGTATTCCCTGCTTGGAAAGGTTGGGTGGTGTCTGAAACGTGGCTCGTCAGCGTCGTGGTGGCCGCCTGAGGGCACTGGGTTTCTTCTTCCTCGCCTTCGGGAGAGTCTTTTTCGCCAATACGCAGTCCGGATTCCTGCAATCCTCAACGGTACGCGTTGATGGGTCACGGTACAGCGGCCGACCACACACGCAGCGCATCACGATAGCCCCACACACTTTGCACATCCACCCCGGCTGAGGAGTAGAGGTGACCTCATGTGGCTGTTTCTGCACAGGAATCATGTGACCCGCATGCCCATTGGGGCACTTCGGTTCCGCCACAGGTGGTGCGGGAGACCCAGTTCGCTCTGTCGGTTGCAATGGTGGCTCCACCATCCGAGTTGCCGGTGGGAGAAACCGCTCCATGGAACCAACGATCTTGTCGAGCGTGAGCGTTTTGCTCAGAAAATCTGTCACGCCAAGCTGGCGGGCTTGCTTTTCTAGATCATCCGACCCCCGTGCGGTCAGAATCATCACCGTGGCGCGAGCGTCGATTGTGCGAATTTTTCGCAGGACTTCGATCCCGCTCATGTCAGGCATGCGGAGATCCAGCAAGGTAAACTGCGGCCGATGCTGAGAAAACAAGTCGAGCGCCTCACGTCCGTTGCACGCCGTCAAGACTTCATGGCCGTGATTTTCCAGCACCGTCTTCATCAGATCGCACAAGACACGTTCGTCGTCTACGACTAGGATCGTTGCCATACCCACCTCAATTCTGTTCGTTGGAGAGACGCCTTGACTTCGCCGGTCGATCCTTTAGGTTGGTCATATGCCGCAGTTCCCCTTCGGCAGGATGCCCTTCCGCTCTATCTGAACAGCGCAGCACGGGCAGGGCTAGGCCACCCTTCTGGAGCTGTCCAGCGAGGTGTTCAGAAGAGGCTACTGTACAAGATTGAACGATGACCTTCCCCCAGTTAAGGCGTCCCTCATCTCCAATTCATGGATTCGCCCGATTGTGTCTTCAGGTATTCACCTGAGTGTGTCTTCAGGGATTCACCTGAATGCGTCTTCTCGGAAGAGGGGTACTCAGGCGCATTGCCGTTCGAAGCGGCACTCCTGGCATTCGGTTTGCTTGTCATCTACGAGTATGACACAAGAACTCTTAGGGCGCGAGTACCCACGGCGAAGGCTTTCTGTGCATTGTCTCCTCACGTGGCAGGAGCGGCAGATTCTGGGAACAATGATAGATGCGTCGTATTCTGGCCTCGCTCTATCAGTCTCTAGCGAAGCCCAGTTGAGCGCGGTGGGAGAGGTTCTTATCCACATTCCCGGCGCTATCACGGTACGGGCTCGACCGGTGTATATCCATCCCACACAAGGGGAAGATAAGCGCGTCGGATTCAAGATAGCGAGCATAGAAAGGGGAGAGGAACGCTGGCACAGTCTTCAAGGAGACGGGCGAATTTAGATGGACACTCTCGACAAGCCCCCCTCGAAATCAGAAAGCGGCACCCCGGCGCAACCTGAGTAACCCGACTTAAACAGCCGCTACCCCGCCGTTCACGCCACCCTGCTTGGGGGATACCCTTGGGAAAGCCTCCCTGTGCTCCCATGCTGCTATGGGCAGGAGTCCCGGAGGCCTAGCTACAGGGAGGCAATCCCGATTGGTTGTGTTTCCTGCGCACGCCAAGCGGACCAGTCAGCTTCCGGGCTTGGCGTTCTCCGGTGGAACACCCGTGAAGTGGAGGCCTCTATTCCCGCGTAGATGGTCCGGTGTCACGATGTAGTCGCCTTTGATCGTCGTGTACCAGACCGAATCAGCAGCCCGCTTGTCGAATCCGGACAGGACGTAAGTGAAGCCTCCCATGATCCCGCCCAGGATCGCCGTCGAGACCTTGACTGCACCGTACGGGACCGAGCAGGCGAAGCTGGCTAGGCCAAGCCCAAGGTCGGCGGCCAGGCTGGGGTTGCTGTCCTGTTCAGCGGCCCATGTGACCGGTGCCAGACAGCCACCTAGAGCCAAGGTGATCACCACGATCCGAACTGCATAGGTCTTCATGCTTTGCCTCCTCTTCAGAAACTCCGCAGAGGTTGACCTGCTCCAGGTGTGTGCCACCCTTAACGAATGGAGGAAGACTAAGCCACCCATCGGGACCTGTCAAGCTGTGATGAGACTGGAAGCCAGAAGTCAGGAGAAGATTTGGTGGAGCTGGCGGGGATTGAACCCGCGACCTTCAGACTGCCAGTCTGACGCGCTCCCAACTGCGCTACAGCCCCAACCGCACGGCATCTTATCATCCGGTTTTCGGGAGAGTCAAGGAAACCACCGAGCCTTGAAAGTGTGTTGACAAGCCGCAAGTAGGCGCCTAGACTGATGTGGCGTGGGAGCTCTAGCCGATCTGGTTGGGGCTTTTTTTATGTCCAGAAAAATAGGGGGAAGATGGGCGCGTTAGTCGTGGTCGGTACCCAGTGGGGCGACGAGGGCAAGGGAAAGATCGTGGACCTCCTGGCCCGCGATGCCGACATGGTGGTGCGGTATCAGGGCGGCTCGAATGCCGGCCACACGGTGGTCAAAGGGGGGACGACCTTCGTCTTCCACCTCATCCCGTCGGGGATCCTGTACCGGGGCACGACCTGCGTGATCGGGAACGGCGTGGTGGTGGACCCGGCAGCCCTGATCGAGGAACTGGATGGCCTCCGGGCGAAGGGCGTGCGCACCGAGGGCCACCTCTTTGTGAGCCAGGCGGCCCACGTGATCATGCCGTACCACAAGGCGATCGAGAAGGCGAGCGAGAGTTCTAAGGGCGGGCGCCGCATCGGGACGACGGGGCGGGGCATCGGGCCAGCCTACGTGGATAAGATGGCCCGCATCGGCATCCGCATGGGCGATCTGCTGGACCCGCCCTATTTCCGCCAGAAGCTTGAGGACAACGTGGCCGAGACGAACGCCCTGCTCCAGGCTCTCTATCAGGCGCCGGGATTTCACGCGGAGAAGATTTTCCAGGAGTATTTGCGCTATGCCGAACGCCTGCGCAGCATGATCGTGGATACCGGCCTGCTCGTCGACAAGGCCATCACGAAGGGCAAGCAGGTGCTCCTGGAGGGCGCACAGGGCACGCACCTGGACGTGGACCATGGGACCTATCCGTACGTCACTTCATCCAGTGCCGCGGCCGGCGGGGCCTGCACCGGCGCCGGGATCGGGCCCACCGCCATCGACGGCGGGCTCGGGGTCGCCAAGGCCTATACCACGCGCGTCGGCAGCGGGCCGTTCCCCACGGAACTGTCCAATGAGGTCGGGGCACTGTTGCAGAAGCAGGGGAACGAGTTCGGCGCCACGACCGGACGGGCGAGACGGTGTGGCTGGTACGACGCCGTGCTCATCCGCTGCGCGGTCCGGGTCAACGGCTTGACCTCGCTCGCGATCACCAAGCTGGACGTCCTCGATCACCTCGACCAGATCCAGATCTGCACCGGGTACACGTTCAAGGGTCGTCGCCTTGACGAGATCCCGCAAGACATGGCTGTGCTCTCGGCCTGCGATCCGATTTATGAGACGTGGCCTGGCTGGAAGCGGTCTACCACGGGGATCACGGCCTATCGCGCGCTGCCGGTGGAGGCCCGGCGCTATCTCGGGCGGCTCGAAGAGCTGGCGAGCTGTCCGATCGATCTTGTCTCCACGGGGTCACGGCGGGAACAGACGATCGTGCTCCGCAATCCGCTGCTGCGCCCGCGGCACCGGTCCGGCGTCCGCCCGGGCGCGTGAGCGCCGGTTCTTTGTTGAAGGCGTTTCGCGCAGTGTGTTAGAGTGCGGCTCGGCGCGGTGAGCCGCTAGCTCAGAAGGTAGAGCATCGCCCTTTTAAGGCGAGGGCCCTGGGTTCGAGTCCCAGGCGGCTCACCAAACGTCACATACGAAACGGTTGTCCCCATCGTCTAGCCTGGCCTAGGACGCGGCCCTTTCAAGGCCGCAACACGGGTTCAAATCCCGTTGGGGACACCAAATCACTGAGCTATTCGCGCAACCGGGAGTGGTGGCTTGCTCCCGGTTGTTGTTCCACCTTGCACCCCTTCCTCTTCTCAGTGCTATCAATAGATTTTTCGGGTTGACCCAAGTAAGGAGGCTAGTATCTAGGAAAGGAGGTGACCTCATGACCGGAAAAGCTTTGGCGTGGGTCGCAGTCATTGTAACGATCGCGGTGCTCGCTATCGGGAGCGTCTCTGCCGTCGAGAAGGACTCCGGGACTCTGAGGGGCATTCCTCCAAGAACCGTTGCTGACTATTTGCATGCCGTGATCATGGCTCACCGGACCTTTTACACAATCCACATCGTCAATCGGCTGCTACAAGAGGGGATTCTTGACACATCGGAAAACTGGCGGGCAACGAATACATTACCCTTGCCTGTCCAGTTCCTGAAAGAGACGAGCGAGATGGCCGAATTGACCGGCACGAAGGTCCGCTACCATCTGATCAGTCAGTGGCCAATCAACAAGGCAAATGCGCCGGCCACTGAATTCGAGCGGCGAGGCCTTGAAGCGGTTCAGATGCATCCAGATAGCCCCTATACCGGCATCATCGGTAGCGGCCGGGAGCAGTTTTTCGGCGCGGTCTACGCAGACCGGGCTGTCACACAGGTGTGCATCGGGTGCCACAACTCTCATGCCAACAGCCCGAAGTCGGATTTCAAAATAGATGATGTCATGGGGGGGCTTGTGATCATTTTTCCGCTGAATCACTAAGCTGATTAAGCGGAATGAAGAGGATTGGGCACCACGCCGTCTCCCCGTGTACGGCAAGGTTACGCGGTTGGGCATTGAGGGGTGCTGATCGCCAGCGGTCGGCGCTCGCTAGTGAGGAACGCCGACCGCTGTTACTTCCCAGGATGCCTGCTTTTTTAGACTAGCAGGCGCCGCTGGCCAATCAGACACCCCAGGTCGCAGAGGACCGCGGCCTCCGTCTCATCATCCCCCGCTTTCCCCTGTTAACTCCATAACAAGCATTTCTCCCCTCACGGAGGGGTGCATGTCGCACCAGAACGAAAGCGACGAATGTTCCTCACGCCTGGGCGGGATGAATTTAAGGACCATCGTTTTCCCTGGGTCCACCCGATACACGTGCAGCCCCTTTCCCGGCGCCAGGTAGCCACCCGACATCTGGACTTTGTCATTTGGCTCGAACAACGAGGAATTGAACCCGTGCGTCATAGTGTCTTCATTGCGGACGACGATCTCGGTTGGCTCTCCTGTCACCGTGTAGCCGCTTAGCACCGTCGCAGATGCGTCTTTGATAACGATCTCGATTCTCTTGGCGGGCTCAGCAGCTTGGACCACGAGAGAAACCAGCCCCAGCGACGCGCCCACGGCGAGTGTGACCAGAACGAATAATCGTTTAGATATAGATCTTCCGATCTTCATGACGTACCTCCCTCTTTCTAAAATGAAAGCAACGAACTGACTTAAACCGATTCGCGTTCGACGCAGTGACAACGGACCTTCGGCTGCCAGAAGACCGTTCCACCTCCCTTCTGTTTTGCAGATTACTCCTCTGTCCCAGGTCGCTGGGCAGGGAGGTTTGTCAGCCGTGTCAAGAGCTGCGAGCAAGAGCCAGGCCATCAGGCCACTAAA
>Ga0209377_1000755_pt1 | contig 21908 bp, 16 predicted proteins | sample GraSoiAngelo_141_FD_185898 | JGI IMG/M metagenome (GOLD analysis project Ga0209377, IMG submission 185898) | Grasslands soil microbial communities from the Angelo Coastal Reserve, California, USA - 14_0929_12_40cm (SPAdes) (version 2) | ecosystem: Environmental > Terrestrial > Soil > Grasslands ...
GCTGCCGAAATCATGATTGCATCGCCGTGGTTGCATCAAACCTTTTCGCAATTGCGCGGCGCAACTCACTGGGAAGCCAATCGCCTGACGCTCGGAGGACTCACGTTGAGCCGCGGTCTCGACCTGCAATCCGCCGCAGCGGACTTGTCGCGCCTGGGCAAGCAACGCGTGGGGTTGCAGTTCGATCTCGACGCATTCGGCGGCAAAATTCGTGGAAATGTTTCACACGAGTGGCGGTCTCAACATTCCAACTGGAAGATTGCCGGCGGCGCCAGCGACATCTCTCTGGCGCAAACGTCAGACGCGTTCGGGTTCGCCGACCGCGTGGACGGTTTGATTCACGCCGCCAACTTCACCTTTCGTGGAAATCTCGCCGAGCCGGACCGCGTAACTGCGTCGCTTTGGAGCGAACTGACCGGGCCTACCTGGCGCACTCGCACGGCCGAAGCAATCATGCTCGGCGCTGCGGTATACAATCGTAAAATTCAGCTCCAACAACTCTATATTCGACAGAAAACCAATCAGTTTACTTTAAGCGGCGAGGCAGCATTCCCTACGACTTCATCCGGTTGGCTAAGCCCGGACTTTCGCGGCAACATTTCTGCGTCCATCAATCAGCTTGGCGACTTTGCGGCTTTGTTTGGCGCAAATCCTGACGATTTTGCGGGGAAGATCAGCGTCGAGGGAGCAATGGACACCCGCGATCGCAAGGTTGGAGGACGTCTATCGGTTGAAGGCGCGTCTCTCACATTTTTTCAAATGGGTGTCGACAGTCTCACAGCAGAGCTGAATCTGAAAGCGACCGAGTTGGAGGTTGAACAGTTGGAGATTACGCGCAAGAACGATTCGCTCACCGGCCAAGGCAAAATCGAGATGTCGCACGAGAACAACTACTCGGGAACTCTCGATGCTCGAGCCGATAACCTGCTTGATTATTTGTCCCGCTTTCGTGGATCTGCCGGTAAGAAGCCAAACCCAATCCCCATAGATCTTCACGCGACCATCGATTCCAGCAACTGGGATGCGCACGGCGTAATCCGTGTGCCGGATTCGAGCCCGATTAGTTTTACCGCAAATTTTCCATTGCGCATCGGAACAGACTGGAACGCCTTCCAATCATCTCCGGTGAATATTACGGTCGATTTTCCGTGGATCCTTTTGGGAAAGGGGCCTCAGCTATTTCACCCCGGAATTTTCCAGGACGGCATTCTGAGCGGAAACATTTCTCTCTCCGAGACATTGCAATGTCCCCGCATTATTGGCGACATGCAGCTTGTGAATGGAAAATTATCAGGCGACGGCTGGCCTTCTTTTAATGTTACGGAAGCGAGCAGTCGGATTAGTTTTACCGGTAATCACGCAGCAGTGGAGTTTTTGAATGTAGCGACCAAGGACGCGGACCTTTTGCTGCGTGGCGAAATTGACTTTGAGACTGTCAATGACGTGAAGATCAAAATGAGCGGAGCAACACCCCTATTCGATCTCACGGCGCAACAGATTGATTGCGTGAGCAAAATCAATATTACACCGGCCACGTTGACCCTCGCACCTGCCGTAGCGGAGTTCGAGTTTCGTGGTGGCGTCTTTCAATCCGGCTGGACCGTCACTCTGCAGGAAACCAACGGCCTCGAGTCGTTAGCCATGTTAGATCCTGACGGCGGCGGCCGAGAGTTTTCGCTCTGCCTCGGTACCTCCGAGGAAAAAACGTTACTACTCGGCGCGCTTCCGCGGGCTACGCCAGGCGACGAAACGCGCGCGAAACCCCGAGACAAGCGAAGATAGCAGCCTCAGAATCAGCGTATCTTCCCAAAAGACGTCACCAGCCAGCGGGAAAGCTTTTCCTTCAGCACCGGCGTAAGATTCACCCGAAACTCAGAACCCGCATCCAGGCGCAACGAATTGCCATTTGCCCGATCGAACAACAATTCGACTGGCTGCTGGCCCGGTGAGCTCGCCAGAATCTCGTGCACCTGACGTAGCTCATCGCCTGTCGTAGCGGTAGAAAATTGCAGCATAACAGCCGATTCCTGGGATACGTCCGCGGATATTTCATTTGCGCCATTGCCTTTTTCGGGTGCGAGCAATCTGATTTCCATAGCCGTAGCGCGAAGGGCTTCGTCGCGTTTGTCCAGCGTTCCTTTTATCTCAACAACGCGTCCCACAACGAGCGCATCCGAGACCTTCAAATAAACCTCATTCCACACGACTACCTCCAGGGTGTTCGTTAGGTCTTCGAGCCAGATAACCGCGAATGGTTTGCCATCCTTCCTCGTGAATTTCTTTTCGACCTGGACGATCGCGCCAGCGATCTTGAACGACGCGCGATCGTTGAGCTCGCCCAACGAAGCGATCGAGCGATAATTTTTTGCTGCGAAGACGTCCGCGTATGCGTCCAGCGGATGGCCGCTCACATAAAAACCAAGAAGCTCTTTCTCGTAGGAAAGTTTTTCGTGCTCGCTCCAGCGGCTGGCGGCCCTCTTTCTCGACGTACTGGAAGCAGTTGTTTCGTCAAACAGTGCAACCTGACCAGCCAGCCGGTCTCTCTGTGCCGCAACGGACGCGCTCACAGCATCGTCAATGCAGCTGAATAGTTCGGCGCGATCTCTGCCAGCAAAATCAAAAGCGCCGGCCTTGATCAGGCTTTCCAGCATCTTCCGACTAGCAATGCGCGAGTCCAGCCGGGTGCAGAAGTCCTCCAGGGAAATGAAATCGCCTCGCTGCTCGCGTTCGCGAATTACAGCTTCCATGGCGGTTTCGCCAACGTGCTTGATCCCCGCGAGGCCGTACCGAATGGCGCTGTAGCCGGGATCGGTGATCCCGGTCTCTGGTTCCCGCTTCGAGCGACCGGCATCACAGATACCAGCTACAGTCTCCGGCATGAATTTCAGGCCGCTTTTGTTGATGTCCGGCGGCAAAATGGAAACGCCCATCCGCTTGCATTCGCCGACGAAGACGGAAATTTTTTCCGTGTTATTGATTTCATTGCTGAGCAGACCGGCCATGAATTCCACGGGATAATGGGCTTTCAGATAGGCGGTTTGATAACTGATCACGCCGTAGGCCGCACTGTGACTCTTGTTGAATCCGTAACCTGCAAATTTCTCCAGCAAATCGAAAATCGCGTTCGCTTTTTTCTCCGGAATCTTGTTCGTGCGCGCGCAGCCTTCGATGAAATTTTTTCTCTCCTTCGCCATCTTCTCCTTATCCTTTTTGCCCATCGCGCGCCGGAGAAGATCGCCTTGCGCGAGTGAGTAGCCCGCGAGTTTGCTCGCAGCAGCCATCACCTGTTCCTGATAAATCATCACGCCGTACGTATCGGCGCAGATATCCTCCAACAACGGATGCAGATATTTAATCGGCGTGATCCCCTTTTTCGCCTTGACGTATTCGGGGATGAGTTCCATCGGGCCCGGCCGATAAAGCGCGATCAAAGCAATGATGTCGTCGAGTTTTTTTACATCGAATTGCTTCGACAAACTCGTCATTCCGCCAGATTCCATTTGAAAAAGGCCAATCGTTTCGCCGCGGTTGTAAAGCGCGAACGCAGCGTTGTCGTCGAGTGGAATATGCTTCAGTGAAAAATTTGGCTCTCGTTTACGAATAAGCGCCACCGTCTCTTCGATGACAGTCAGCGTTTTCAAGCCGAGGAAATCCATTTTGAGCAGGCCAAGATCATTGAGTGGCCCCATGGGATACTGGCTGATCACGTCATTGCCTTTCACATCCCGACAAAGCGGGATGTAATCAGACAAATCGCGATCCGCGATCACAACGCCGGCAGCGTGCACGCCGGCATTGCGCGACAAGCCTTCGAGAACTTTCGCGTAATCAAAAAGCTGTCGGGTCGGCGGCTCAGTCGTGACGGCTCGCCTTAGCTCCGGATTCTTTTCCACCGCTAAATCGAGCGTGATGTTCAATTCATTTGGAATCATCTTCGCGATACGATCGGCATCGCGATAACTCCATCCCATCACTCGCCCAACGTCGCGCACCACGCTTTTCGCTTTCAGTTTTCCAAAAGTGATGATCTGCGCGACACGCCGTTCGCCGTACTTTTGCCGCACGTATTCGAGCACTTCGCCGCGACGAGCTTCGCAAAAATCAATATCGATATCTGGCGGCGAAACACGGTCCGGATTCAAAAAGCGCTCGAAAATGAGGCCGTACTGGAGCGGATCGATGTCGGTGATTCCCAAAACGTAGGCAACCATCGAACCCGCAGCCGAACCACGCCCGGGACCAACGGGAATGTCTTTCTCTTTGGCAAAATGAATGAAGTCCCAAACAATGAGCAGATAACTGACGAACCCCGTTTTTTCCAAAACGCCGAGCTCGTAATCGAGCCGTCGAATTAGCTCATCATCGCTCGCCGCGCGTTCACCATAACGCTGGCGCAACCCATCGTAACAAAGCTCGCGCAAATAACCCTCGCGCGTTTTGTCACTCGGTACCGGATACTCCGGATACTTGGACCGCCCAAATTCAAGATCGACACTACAGCGTTCACCAATTCCAAGCGTGTTCTCAATTGCCTGCGGAAAATCGCGGAACACCTCGCGCATTTCTTCGGTTGATTTGAAGTAAAGCTCCGGCACATAGCGCATCCGGGTTTCATCCTGCACCATCTTGCCTGTGCCGATGCAAAGCATTACATCGTGCGCCTGGTGATCGCTCCGACGCAGAAAATGCACATCGTTTGCCGCAACCAAACCGATTCCGAGGTCCCTCGCGATCTTTGGCAATACGCTGTTGCACTTGCGCTGCTCCTCAATTCCGTGGTCGTGCAGTTCGATGAAAAAGTTTTGTGCGCCGAAAATGTCCCGATATTGGGCGGCACTCTGTTTGGCCTTCTCAATGTTGTTTGCCTGAATAGCGCTGTTGACCTCGCCCGCGAGACAGCCGCTGAGTCCAATCAAACCGGACGAGCGCGCCGCGAGCAGCTCTTTATCGATCCGCGGCGCGTAATGAAATCCATCCAGATGCCCTGCTGTCACCAGCTTGACGAGGTTTCGATAGCCGGTGTCGTTTTCGGCTAAAAGAGTGATGTGATATGCTGCATCGCGGCGCGAGGCCGGCCGATCCTTGTGCGATCCGGGGGCGATGTACGCCTCGCAACCAATAATCGGTTTCACCCCGGCGCGTTGTGCTTCCTGATAGAATTCAATCGCGCCGAACAAATTACCGTGGTCCGTGATCGCAACGGCAGGCATTTTGAATTCAGCTGCTTTTTTCATGAGCTCTTTCATCCGGATACTCCCATCCAGTAGCGAATACTCAGTGTGCAGATGGAGATGAACGAAAGAATCGCGCGGCATCAGTTTTTCAGTATAAGCGCCAAAAACATTTGGCAAATTTGCCAAGCATTTGACCCGTCATTCCGAGGCCGGGTTAGAAATTCTGCCGCACCTTCTCGAGCTTTCTCACCTCTCCCCTTGCCCAAGGGGAGAGGCGACCAGCCGGATCGTATTTCTTATCCGGCCTAATGTAATCGACAGTCAACGGGCGCCCCCGCGTCTTCGACAAAAAATTCGTGATTGCATTCGCGTCGCGGCATTGCTAAGAGAGCGCGTGCTGCCGTTAGCGTTGAATTGTAGAGCGCCACGCGGCGCTGAGTTTACTTCGAAATGAAAAAACTGGAAGCCATCATTAAACCGTTCAAGCTCGAAGAGGTGAAAGAAGCGCTGGCCGAGCTTGGCATCGAAGGGATGACTGTCACCGAGGTCAAGGGTTTTGGTCGGCAAAAGGGACACACCGAAATCTACCGAGGGAGCGAGTACACGGTGGATTTTCTCCCGAAAGTAAAAGTCGAAGTGGTGATGGCGGACGATATGGTCGAACGGGCGGTTAATGTCGTAGTCGCCGCAGCAAAAACGGGCAAGATCGGCGATGGAAAAGTGTTCGTGCTTCCGGTAGAACATGCAGTGCGCATCCGAACGGAAGAGATCGGCGAAAAAGCAGTGTGACGGCGCCGGCGCGCCACTCGTTGAACCGTTGAAGCTTTAAAGCGTTGAAGCGGTTCGACAATTCGACGATGTAACGTTTTAACAATTTAGTTTTTAACGCTTCAACCCTTCAATCAAAATTATGGCCAAAGACAAAACTCCATCTGACGTCAGTAAAATTATCAAAGACAACGAGGTGAAGCTCGTGGATTTCAAGTTCACCGATCTGCCCGGCACATGGCAGCATTTCACCACCACGCTGAGTGAATATAGCGAAGATATTTTTACCGAAGGGCTCGGCTTCGACGGTTCCAGCATTCGTGGCTGGAAAGTCATTAATGCCTCCGACATGCTCGTGATCCCGGATTCCGCGACGGCGTGGATCGACATTTTCAACGCCGAACCAACTCTTTCGCTCATCTGCACGATTGTCGATCCAATCACACGCGAACCGTACGATCGCGACCCGCGTGGCCTCGCCGAAAAAGCCGAAGCTTATTTGATGAGTACCGGCATTGCAGATACCGCATTTTTCGGACCGGAAGCCGAATTTTTCATTTTCGACGATGTGCGATTTGCAAATAGCGGGAACGCGTCGTCGTACATTATCGACAGCGCCGAGGGACATTGGAACAGCGGGCGCGAAGAATTTCCAAATCTTGGGTACAAAATTCGTCCGAAAGAAGGTTATTTCCCGGTTCCGCCGATGGACACGCTGCAGGACATCCGCAACGAAATGGCGCTCGCGATCGAGAAAGCCGGCATTCCCGTGGACAAACAACATCACGAAGTCGCCACGGCCGGGCAGGCAGAGATCGACATCCGCTTCGCGCCGCTGAAGCAGATGGGCGACTCGATGCAGTACTACAAGTACATCATTCGCAACGTCGCGAGAAAGCATAATAAAACGGCAACGTTCATGCCAAAACCGCTCTTCGGTGACAACGGTTCCGGCATGCACACCCACATCTCGCTTTGGAAAGATGGCAAGCCGTTGTTCGCCGGAAACGGTTATGCCGGGTTGAGTGAAATGGCGCTGTTTTTCATCGGCGGAATCTTGAAACACGCGTCCGCGCTCACCTGCTTTTGCAATCCAACGACGAACAGTTTCAAGCGCCTCGTGCCGGGATTCGAGGCGCCGGTGAACCTCGCCTACTCGGCGCGCAATCGTTCCGCCGCGGTCCGTATTCCGACTTATTCAGCCAGTCCAAAGGCAAAGCGGCTCGAGTTTCGCACCCCAGATGCCTCGGCGAATCCATACATCGCGTTCTCCGCGATGCTTCTGGCTGGTCTCGACGGAATACAAAACCGGATCGATCCAGGCGATCCGCTCGACAAGAATCTCTACGAACTTCCGCCGGAAGAACTCGCGCAGGTCGCCAGCGTTCCCGATTCACTCCGCGGCGCGATCGAAGCGCTCCAAGCCGATCATTCCTTCCTGTTGCGCGGCGACGTCTTCAACGAAGACTTCATTGCCAACTGGGTCGACATGAAACAAAAAGAATACGATGCGCTGCGCCTAAGACCTCATCCGTACGAGTTTGCGATGTACTACGACGTTTGATGGTAGGATGCGACCGTCCGGCGCGGCGAAGAATAGACTTGCCACAATGAGTTCGCGCGACGTGGGCAAGCGCCTTGCCTACTTCATGACGGTGGCGGCGCTCGTGTCGCTAGCATTCGCGCAGGCACAAACGACTGCGCCGGCTGTACCAGCATCGATACGTCCATTGTTCGATCGCGCATTGGCTTACTACAGACAGGGTGATGCGGACAGCGCAATTAAAGTTTTCGACGAAGTCATTCGTCTGCAACCGACATTCGCCCGAGCATACATACTCCGGGGCAGTGCTTACGCGCTGAGGAGCGAACACGAGAAAGCGTTGGCAGACTTCAACCGAGCGATCCAAATCGATTCACGAAACGCTGCGGCATATTGTGATCGAGCAGATCTCGAACAGCATTCCCTTGGGCGGCCACAAGACGCGCTAGCAGATTATGATCGGGCGATCCGCTTAGCACCCAAGTTCCAAAGAGCGTACTTTAATCGAGCCATTTGCTTTCTCGAGCGGCACGACTACAACCGCGCGATTGCCGATTTTACGCGATCTATTCAACTAGTGCCAAATGATCTGAGTGCGTACGGTTCGCGAGCGTACGCGTACGCAAAACAGGGCGATCGGACGCGCGCACTTGCGGATGCGAAGGTCGCAATAAAGCTTAAGCCCTCGCAGATACCGCTGGCGCGGGTAACAGATCTCGGGCTGCGCGCAAAAACCTATCAAATACTGGGCCAACCTAAACTCGCATTGCGTGATTTTCGAGAGGCCATTCGAATCATACCGAGTCGTGGAATAGCCTATGAGGACCTCGCGTGGTTCCTCGCAACTTGCCCCCAAGAAGGGTTCCGAAATGGCGCTGAAGCAGTTTCCGCTGCAACGAAGGCCTGTGAACTATCGCACTCCAAGCGTTCCGGATGTTACGACACTCTCGCTGCCGCGTACGCTGAAGCCGGCGACTTTGATCAGGCGGTCAAATATGAGAAACAGTCACTCAAAGATTCTTCGCTAGCGCCCAAGGAGCGCGAAGAATGCGAGAAACGCCTCGCTCTTTTTCAGCAGCGGAAACCATTCCGTGATGAATTTTAATCCGTCAGGCATTTCACTTTCGACTTGATCAAACGAACAAGTCTTCTCATAAATCCGGCATGAAAACATCACTCGCATCTTGTTTGGTCGTAATCACTTTGCTTGGGACAAACCGGCTTGGCCAAGCCGCTGACCCGGCTCATCCGGATCAACCGCTTGTCGCTCCAGCTGAGGCGCTCTCGCGACTAAAGGAAGGCAATGCACGTTTCACCGCTGGAAATCCGCAGCATCCGCATGAGTCGGCAGATGAAAGAAAGCGCATGGCGACGGACAGCTATGAAAATGCCGGCGCGATTCCCCTTGGCATGACTAGCGAGCAGGCCGCCAAACGACGCGCAGAACTGGCGAACAGTCAGCACCCGTTTGCGATCATCCTCAGTTGTTCCGATTCGCGTGTGCCGCCCGAAATCGTCTTCGATGAAGGCCTTGGAGATCTATTCATTGTTCGAGTAGCGGGCAACGTGCTCAATGATGAAGGCCTGGGAAGTATCGAGTATGGGGTCGAGGTTTTGGGTGCGCGCCTGATTGTGGTGCTCGGCCATTCGAGTTGCGGTGCCGTCGACGCCGCGATGAAGACCGTCGCTGCCAAAGGCAAAGCGCCGGGGCATATTCAGTCACTGGTGAAGGCCATCAAGCCCGTGGTCGATTCGACGCCCAAAGCTGATCTGGAAACGATGACCAAGGCCAATGCGAAACACGTTGTGGACGCTCTGCGCTCATCGGCGCCAATTCTAAAGGCTAGAGTTGATTCTGGCGAGGTACAGGTAATCGGCGGTTATTACACTTTGGATACGGGCGCTGTTAGTTTTCTCGACGGGAAGTAAGAGTTTCGCTCAAGGGAGCAGCTTGGGTTTGGGGAATTCCAAGGAGCATCTTGGTTTCTCTTGTGAGTGCTTGTATCTTGTTGTGGTAATTCATTCAACGCGGGGGACGAGACCGTGGCCAAACCTGAGCGGACGGGCGAAAACAAAAATCTTACTTCTGCCCAACAACGTCTGGTTGAACTGTGGGAAGAACACGTCCGCTACGAGTTTTCCACACGGAACACTGAGGACACACTCGCCACGATGGTGGAAGACGCTTACGTCAATCACGTTCCAGTTCTGACAGGTGGTGTCGGCCGGGACCAATTACGCGAATTCTATTCTAAACGCTTCATTCCACAGATGCCGCCGGATACGGAAATGACGCCGGTGTCGCGAACGATCGGCGACGACCAAATCGTGGACGAGATGGTTTTTAAGTTTACGCATACAATACCGATGGATTGGATGCTGCCTGGCATCGCCCCGACCGGAAAACGCGTGGAGGTGCCGCTGGTTGCTATCGTTCGATTTAGAGGGGGCAAGCTGGCTTACGAGCACATTTACTGGGACCAGGCATCTGTGTTGGTCCAGATCGGATTGATCGATCCGGCGAAGCTGCCGGTAGCGGGTGTTGAAAGCGCGCGCAAGGTTCTGGATTCCGGTTTGCCAGCGAACGCGCTGATGCGCCGTGCTGATCTAAACCAGTAGTTGTTTAACCGGCCATGAACTGTTAAACATATCAGGAGAGGCGTATGTCAGCACAACCAAGTCAGCCCTCTCTCTACGATCGACTCGGCGGAATTTACAGCATCGCCTGCGTCGTTGACGATCTCATTGACCGCGTCATGACTGACCCGCGGCTGAACGCCAACCCAGCCGTGAACGAAGCCCACCATAAAGTCCCGCCACCTGGCTTCAAATATCTCGTTACTGAGATGGTGGGCTGGGCGAGCGGCGGACCGCAGAAATATACTGGGCGCGCGATGCGCGAGTCTCACGAGCACCTGAACATCACGCCCAAAGAATGGGAGGCGTTCATGGATGACTTTCAACAAACACTCGACAAGTTCAGTGTACCCGCGGCCGAGCAGGAGGAGTTGAAGGCAATCGTCAACAGCACCTACGGCGACATCGTGATTGGCAAATCGTAATAAACGAAAATTTCCAGAAATCTAAGACATGAGCGTCATTGGGAAGGTGGATAGCCTCTGGCGTTACCCGGTCAAGAGCATGCGGGGCGAAGAGTTGGACGAAGCTTTTGCAGGTTTCTCAGGAATTTATGGCGATCGACTCTTTGCCTTCAGAAGTTCGGCGAGTCCAAAGGGATTCCCATACCTGACCGCTCGCGAGCAGAACCGACTTCTGCAATATCGTCCGCACTTCCGTTATCCCGACAAATCGGCGCGTCCCATCAATTTGACTGAAGCCGAGAGCATGGGCGCGAATCCCGTCTCGGCCGATCCTTCTGAGTTAATGGTCGATGTTGAAACTCCGGCTGGAAAGACGCTCGCGATTGATGATCTGGCGCTGATCGAGATGCTTCGGACCGATATCGACCAAAAACATCAGCTTACTTTAATGCGATCCGAGCGCGCCCTGACCGATTGTCGTCCCGTCTCGATTTTTAGCGTGCAATCGGCGAACCAATTGGCTGAAGAGACGGGCATGCCAATGGATAGACGCAGGTTCCGAGCAAACGTTTATGTGGACTTGGGATCTGCGAACGGGTTCGCGGAAAACGAATTTGTTGGGCGATCATTGCGAATCGGATCAAAGGTGGTTGTCACAATTCTGGAACGCGATGCGCGTTGCGTGATGATCACGCTCGATCCCGATACCGGCGAAAAAACGCCAGCGATATTAAAGAAAGTAGCGCAAGCTCACGAAGGCATGGCGGGCGTTTACGGTGCGGTTATTGTAGAAGGCATGCTGCACAAAGGCGATCCGGTAGAAGTGTTAGACTAGCGGACACCGGTTATCGCGGCGACGCAGATGTAACGCTGCGCCCGTTATTTTCTTTCGTGCGTGAAGCAGTTCGGAGATCAACCTCAATAGAGGTACGGCTTGGAAAGCGGAAAGGCGTTCTTAATCAGTTCCACTCGCGGCTTTGCATCGTCCGCGATTACGACTTCCACCACGTCGAACCGGAAAAAGATGTCGGGGTTATCGAGCATGCGCATCCACGCCAGCGCACCTCGCGAAATTCGCTTGCGTTTTTCCCGATCCACAGCTTCCACGGGACGGCCGAAATCTTCGCCGCCGCGCGTTTTCACTTCGACAAAGACCAGTGTGTCATTGTCACGACAGACAACGTCTATCTCGCCACCGGTGCGGCCACGGAAATTGCGTAACAGGATCTTGTAACCGCTACGCTTCAGGTAACGGCACGCTAACTTCTCTCCGCGTACGCCGCGCCGAAGATGGCTGGATTTGGACAAGTTCCTCCAACGCGAGAAGTGGTTGCGCCACCGGTTCGAAAGATCGGCGATGGATCGGACAAGGGCCGAATTCATGGAGCTTCAGCAGATGCAGTTCGGTTCCGTAACCTTTGTGTTGATCGAAGCAATACTGCGGAAAGTGAGCGCAAAAGTCACGCATCATCCGGTCGCGCGTGACCTTGGCGATTACGCTGGCGGCGGCAATGCTCAAGCTGATGCAATCGCCTTCGATGATCGCCGTCTGCGGAAGCGGAAAAGGAATCACCGGCAGGCCATCGATCAAAACGTGATCCGGTGGCTCAATCAGGGCTTCAACCGCCAGGCGCATGGCGCGGTGACTCGCGCGCAAAATGTTGATCCGATCTATCTCAACCGAATCAACAATGCCGACAGTCCATCGAACTTGGGGATCAGAGATGAGTTCGGAATAGATTTGTTCGCGCAGTTCCGGCGCAAGTTGTTTGGAATCGTTCAGCCTACGATGCCGGAATTTTTCAGGAAGAACCACTGCAGCCGCGACGACTGGACCCGCTAATGCGCCGCGACCGGCTTCGTCAATCCCGGCGATGTGCGCGACTCCGATCGCGCGGAGGTTTTTCTCGTAACGGAATCCGCAGCGTCGGTACATCCGCTCAAATCATTGGCAGATTTGCGCGAGTGACAAGTGACATGTGATCAGGCCGGAAAAAATTGTAGGGCGTTTGACTGGCTCACTCCCGCTCCCTCGGTCGTGCGACCTGCCCGTCCATGTCGCTCGGCTCCCGCCGGCTCCGTTCTGTGAACCCCGAATGCTTTCGAGGCTGACCGCGTAAAGCTTCGCACGGTCGGTGCGCCGACGCCCTACAACAACCGTCACTCTCTGACCGCTGTCGCTTCTTTGCCTTTGCGAGTACGGAGATAATTCAGTTTCGCGCGGCGGACGCGGCCTTGCTGCTCCACTTCTACCTTTGCGATCCTCGGCGAATGCAGCGGGAAGACGCGCTCGACGCCCTCGCCGTACGAGATGCGGCGCACTGTAAACGTTTCGTTGAGTCCGCGGCCTTTACGGCCAATTACCACGCCAGCAAATATCTGAATTCGTTCCTTGTCTCCTTCCACGACGCGCGTGTGAACGCGTACGGTATCGCCGACGGAAAACGGTGTTAGATCGCCTTTTTGCTGTTCTTTATCGATGATGTCGATGACTTGGTTCATACATAACCTCCGCCGCCGTTGGCGGGCCGACATTTTCGAATAGGCAAGGTCAATTTGCAAACGGGAAGGCCTATTTAGTGATTGCAATCGCCAAAGCAAGCGGGATGCTAAATCGTTAAATTGGACTATCTTCGGGCCTCACACGCGCCCGTAGCTCAACTGGATAGAGCGTTGGCCTCCGGAGCCAAAGGTTGTGGGTTCGACCCCCGCCGGGCGTATGTTATTTGGCGGTTTAGCGAATCAATGATTTAGCGATTGAAAATCATTAAATCACTAAATTGTTCAATCTTATCAACCCAGCGCTTCGATGCGATTCAACAAATCCTTTTTGCTCGCAACTCCGGTGACTTGGTCGCGCAGTTGACCATTCTTGAAAAAAAGCAGAGCCGGAATCGCGCGAATGTTGTATTTGAGCGAGAGAGACTGGTTTTCGTCCACGTTAACTTTCGCCACCTTAACCGAGCCGGCTTTTTCGCGTGCAATCTCGTCCAACACAGGCGCGATCATTTTGCAGGGGCCGCACCATTCAGCCCAAAAATCGACGACCACCGGCTTATCGTGGTGCGTCACTTCGCGGTCAAAATTGGATTCATCGAGCTTAATAACAGTAGAGTTTTCCATGGCTTAAGAAAAATAAGTCCAAATCTGAATAATCAAAATCATTGCCGAAAGCCCGAGCAGAATCCACCAGAGCAGCATTGGTTTTTTTCCTGCAGACGCAACAGCGGCTGAAAAATTCTGCGGAGCAACGTAAGGCATCTCGATTCGCGGCTCAGGATTTTTTGTCTCACCGGCTGACGGAAACGGATCCGGTGCAGGCGGCACGCGCGCCGTCTCCTTTTTCAATCCAGAAGCAGGCGAATCCGGTGAGGCCACGACCGACGCGGACAACGGCGTCGAAGATAGCGGTGATTTGCCCATGTGTTCACGAACAGGCAATTGGCTTCGCACTGTTTCGCGCGACTTTGAATCTGGCGATGTCCCTGCGGTCGGAAGCGGCAAGTCAACGTGAACGCTCTCGTCGTTTGGTTCGTTTAGGCCCGCCATGAAGCGAAATGCAGATAAGTTATGAATTTAAATTGATCAGAAATCATGGGGTTGTCACTGGCTAAGTTCATAGCGAGAAAAATCTTGTAACATCCGCTTCCTCTCGGCCGTTCATTAACTCGACAGGCGAGACGCCCGCCTTCCCCACAGACAAAATGTCTGTGCTACGCCAGCAAATCGTAGCCGCGCGTGCCAGTGATCCTGCGCCAAATGAATTCGCCTACAGGCGCAGCTTTTGATAACACCACGCGTGCATCGACGTCCGGAGCATCGCCCTCGCTTCGGGCGAAATGTGGCTGATCGACTAGTAATTTCAGTTCCATTCCTACTCTCTCGCGAGCAATGTCCTGCGCAATCTGCTGCTGCACGGACATTGCGTCACGGAAACGTGCGTTCTTGATTCTTGCAGGAATTTGTCCGGGCATTTTCGCAGCGCGGGAGCCCTCTTCCTGCGAATATTTGAATATCCCCAATCGTTCGAATTGACTCTGCTGAATGAAATCGAGAAGGCTTGCGAATTCCCCATCCGTTTCTCCTGGAAATCCGACAATGAAAGTAGTGCGCAAGGTCACGCCGGGAATTCCAGCACGCAGTTTGTGAATTAGGTTCTCGATGTGCGCGCGCGATGTTTCCCGCCGCATTCGCCGCAACACTGATTCGTCGATATGCTGCAGAGGGATATCGATATAGCGCGCGACCTTGTCGCATCCAGCGATTGTCTCAATCAGTTCATCACTCCAATGCGCCGGATGCGTGTAAAGGAGGCGCACCCAGAATTCCCCTTCAATCTTTTGAATCTCGCGAAGGAGCGCGGCGAGCGTCGGCCCGTGCGTCGAATCAACCGGCTGACGCGGACCTGCTTTCAGCTGCCACAAATCCATTCCGTAATACGTCGTGTCCTGGCTGATCAAGTTGATCTCTCGCACCCCTTCACTGACGAGTCCGCGAATTTCCTCCAGAACAGATTGCGGAGGACGACTGCGATGTTTTCCCCGCATTTGCGGGATCACGCAAAAACTGCACGGGTGATTGCAGCCCTCTGCGATCTTTAGATAAGCAAAATGCGCGGGCGTAAGCCTGAAGCGCGGTGTGTCGTAATCCGGAATGTAGGTGGGCCGCGTATTCGCGAAGCCGATATCGAGATCGCCGTTTTTGGAATCGACGCCCAACTCCGAACGTCCAATTTCCAACGTCCAACTGTCTGTCTTCGGTGTTGGGCGTCGGGCGTTGAGCGTTGGGCGTTTTCCTAAAATTTTCTCCACAATTTTTCCAAGCTCACTGACCTGATCGAGCCCGACAAACGCGTCTACCTCTGGCATTTCTCGGCGCAGTTCTCTCGCGAATCGCTGCGACATGCAGCCGCTTACAATCAGCTTTTGGTCGGCTCGTCTGTTCAACCTCCGTTGCTGATGCGCTTCCAGAATCGCTTCGATTGATTCTTCTTTCGCTGAATCAATGAACGCGCACGTGTTAATGACCAGGACATCGGCGTCTTCTGGACGGGATGTGATTTCCATCCCGCGTTGCAAGACACTTCCCAGCATTATCTCCGCATCGACAAGATTTTTCGCGCAACCGAGGCTAATCATGCCGATCTTCGGCTTGCTGAGGAACTCCAGTGCGTTCGCAGTTTTCATTTGCATCTACAAGTCATGGTACACAAACGTCGCTGACATGCTGAGCGAAGCAAAACATCTCTGATTTGTCTTCGGCAAGAGGGTCGGCCCCAAAAAACTGATCCGCGATTCTTCGCTTCGCTCAGAATGACAGACCGCTAATTAACGGTCACGTCCGCGTCGCCCTTTTCCAGAGCCTTTCCATTTTTCGTGATGTCCACAGCCTCACGATCAAGAACGCGAATTGCAATGTGCTTGCCGCGAAATTCAACCGGCCCATCAGTTGGCGACACCCATCGTTCGAAGGCCGGGTTGCCCTTCTCATCTCCCACAGTTACCCGCACGTAGGTCCTTTTTAGCGGACGAATAGCGACCTGATTTTGTTCTCCCGATGCTGCCGGGGAAGGGTTCGCTGTCTCTTGTGCTTTGGCCACATCTTGCTTGGTCACAGGCCTCGCTCGACGCACCTCCGGCGCATTCGGCATTACGCCAGCCGCCGCGACGGGATTGGGCGCAATCGTCGGCGCGGCCGGTGCCGCTGGCGCTACTGATGGACCACCGGCAACACTGCTTGGTGATGTTCCAGCGGGTGCAGGCGTAGTCGCTTTAGAAGCTAGCGCTGGCGAGACACTCGGTGACGTCTGTGTGGTGGATTGCGTTGGCGCCGGCGCGAGCCGCTGCACATTGAGAACCAATTTCATTAGCAAAAATCCAACCACCAACACCACAACGCCGACAATGAGTGGCATCGGCGAAATCCGATTGCTGCGAGCGACAGCCGGACGGCGCGAAACAACTGGCGCACTTACCGGCTTCTCGGGGCGATTTTCCTGGAGATATGAGTAACCATCGACCGTTACGCTCTCGGAATCTTCGAACGCATCGAGGTACGGCGTGACATCGACATCCAGGAACTTCCCGTAGATAAGGAGGAAGCCTTTTGCATACGCCAGGCTCGGAAATTGAGAAAAATCGTCCGCCTCAATCTCCGCGAGCCGAGCGGGGCGGATCTTTGTCATACGCGCTGCTTCATCGAGCGTAAGATTTCTGGCGCGCCGCGCTTCCTGAAATTTTTTACCGAGTCCTTCTATCGTCATTGGCGCGAAAAATACCGGCTAAACGGCAGCATCGAGATCGACCAGAATCTCGCGCGGTTTGGCGCCTTCGCCGGGACCCAAAATACCGCGCTGTTCCAGAATATCAACGATGCGCGCGGCGCGGGTGTAACCGAGCCGGAGCCGCCGCTGAAGCAATGAAGTGGAAGCGCGTTTTTCCTGTCGAATGATCTCAAGGCATTTCTCCACGAGCTCTTCGTCTTCGCTGGTCACTTCTTCTTCCGGCGCTGCTGTGGATTGAAGCTTCTCATGCATCGCCGAGTCAAAAGCGGGAGGGCTTTGTGCCGAAATGAATTCCACGAGGCGATGAATTTCATCGTCCGTTACGAGCACGCCTTGCGCACGAATGAGCCGCGACGCGCTTGGCGGCAGATAAAGCATGTCGCCCTGCCCGAGCAAGCGATCGGCCCCGTTTTCATCGAGAATGACGCGACTGTCGATCTTTGACGCAACTTGGAATGCAATCCGGCACGGAATATTTGCCTTGATAACGCCCGTGATCACATCCGCGCGCGGCGTTTGCGTGGCGACGACCAGATGAATCCCGGCTGCGCGCGCCATTTGCGTGATGCGCGCGATCGCCGTCTCGACGTCTGCCGGCGCGGTCTGCATCAGATCGGCCAACTCATCGATGATGACGACGATATACGGAATTTTGTCGGGAATTTTTTCTTCTGCTGTAGCCGGCATCGTTGATGCCGACCCACGTGCATCCCTTTCTTCATCCCGGCCGAGGTCATCGATCCGGGCTACAGGCTTTTTCTTCGGTCGCGCGTTGAAGCCTACAATGTTTCGCACGCCCACGCGGGCAAACATTTTGTAGCGACCTTCCATCTCGTCGATCAGCGAACGCAAGGCGAACAGCACTTTTTTCGGATCAGTGACGATTGGGAGGGCGAGATGCGGCAGCGAACTATAGGCCTGTAATTCGACCATCTTCGGATCGATGATTACAAACCGCAATTCTTCAGGCGTGAAGCGAAAGAGCATACTGGCGATCAGCGCATTGATACAAACGCTCTTCCCACTGCCAGTGGTGCCGGCCACCAGTAGATGCGGCATCTGCGCCAAATCAGTAATGATTCGCTTGCCGTAAACATCTTTGCCGAGTGCGAGCGGAATTTTCGCGTGCGCTTTCGCCTCCTCCCAATCCGGTGATTGCAGGAGGTCGCGGAGTTTTACAGTCGCTTTTCGAGTATTCGCCAGCTCGATGCCGACCGTGTCCTTACCGGGGATGGGCGCGAGAATGTTTATCCGCTCGGCGCGCGTCGCGCGGGCCAGGTCTCGCTCCAAGCTCACAATCTTGTCCACGCGCACGCCTTTCGCCGGATAAACTTCGTAGCGCGTGATCGTCGGGCCTTTCGTGATGTCGCCGGGCGCTACTGCGATGCCAAACTGCGCCAGTGTATCAATCAGGATTTGCCGCACCTCCTCCAATTCAGACGGATCGGTGGCCGCGCGAGCGTCGAAACTGTGTTCATCGAGCAGCTCCAGCCCGGGCAACACATAATTTTCCCAAGTCGAAGTCGCGCTTTCTACGCTTGAATCCGCCTTCGGTCGGTCCTCTCGCGCGCGCAATTCCGCAAGGGACGGTTTTTTGCCAACCGGTGTCACGTGCTCACTCGGTAATGCAGTTGTATCAACCACCTTCGGCGTCGGCAGGTTCGCAAGTTCCTCTAGCGAAATACTCGTGCCCACCGGTTCAGGCACAGGCATGCCCTTTTTCTTAAGCTGCTTTTCAAGCGCTCGCCGTTGTTTGGCGAGCTGCCTCCCACTAATTTCCAGTTTTTCCTTGAGATCCAGTTTCCGAAGCTTCCGCTGCAATTGCCATTCGCGCAGCCTAGTAGCGGCCCGCTGTGTGGCGCCGACTGTCTCGCGAACAAGATGGATCGGGCGCAGCCCTGTAACCAAAATCAGCGTGGTGGCATAGATTCCCAGCACGAGCAGTACGGAGCCGACGGGCCCGAGAGCGGCGCGAAGCAACCCGCGGTGTTCATCAGCCAGGCGATAGCCGATCAGGCCGCCTGACCCTTGGATGTCCACCGGTACCTTTAGCCCAAGCAAATGGCTGATGTCCCACAATTGATCGAGACATGCACCAGAGACGATAAACAAAACAATCCACGGGATTCGCGGCGTCACACGCAAGCGAGGATAAAACAATTTCGCCGCACCGAACCCGAGTAGAACTGCTGCGAGCAACAGCGACGCGAAAACGCCGATGCATTGATAGCAGATTCCCGCCACAATCGCGCCCACCGGCCCAATGAAATTTTGCGCCGGATGATTCGACGGCGAGATGTGGCTAAACCAGATCCATGACGGCACATCCTTTGGCGTGTAGGAAATCAGCGCAAAAAACAGCAACGTGCCGACAAAAAGGAGAATGAGAGCGAAGACTTCGCTCCAAGCGCTCTGTTTATCTGTGCGGGCCACCGCGTGTGATAGTAATCCCGCGACGGCGTCTTTCAATCACAAGTAGCTTTCATCCTTGCACGCGGCACCAGAGACTGATAACTGTGCCAGCGCATCATGGCTTCTTTCGTCCGCCAAGGCGTCATTGCTGTTTCCCTCGGGATGCTCCTGTTTTGCATATCCTGCGAAAAACATTCGCTCGGCCAGATGCCGGAGGTACAAAGGGAACAAAGTGATCCGGCAAAGCGAGTCTGGTCCGAAAAAAGCGAAACGGATTCTGACAAATCGGTAGCCTCACCGACTCCAGCGGAGGCTGGTCAGCACAAAGCTCGTTAGGCAAAGGAGATTACATGGCCAAACACAACTATCTCACCTCGCCTCCAAACCTCACGGGCATGCCGCCAGGCGTACCGTACATCATCGGTAACGAAGCGGCCGAGCGCTTCTCTTATTACGGCATGAAATCGGTCCTGACCGTATTCATGGCACACTACATTTTGAATCAGTCGGGTGTGCTCGCGCCGATGAATGAGAATCAGGCGTACATGTATTCGCATTATTTCGTGATGGGCGTTTACGCTCTCCCGGTCCTTGGCGCGATCCTCGCCGACGGTTTGCTCGGCAAGTATCGGACCATTCTGTCGCTCTCCATCGTCTACTGCCTGGGCAATCTCACTCTTGCTTGCATGGCGACTTCGTGGGGGATCGGAATCGGACAACGGACGATGCTCGTCATAGGATTGAGTTTAATTTGTCTCGGTGCCGGTGGCATCAAGCCGTGCGTGTCGGCCAACGTCGGCGATCAGTTTGGCGAATCGAACAAGCATCTGCTCTCGAAAATGTTTGGCTGGTTCTATTTTTCGATCAACGCCGGCTCTTTTATTTCCTCGATTCTGTGTCCATGGCTGCTCGCGAATCCGAAGTACGGAGCCGGCTGGGCGTTTGGAATTCCCGGAATCGCGATGATGATCGCCACTCTCTTCTTCTGGGGCGGGCGCAACAAGATGGTCCACGTGCCGCCAGCCGGCCTCGGTTACTTAAAAGAAACTTTCAGCAAGGAAGGTCTTCTCACGCTCGGTCGCATTGCAATGGTGTATGTTTTCATTTTAGTTTTTTGGGCGCTCTGGGGAATGAGCAACGGAGTCGAGTGGACATTGCAGGCCGAGAAAATGGATCTGCATTGGATGGGCATGAATCTGATCGCCGCCCAAGTTCAGACAGCAAATCCGATCCTGATTTTACTTTTCATTCCGTTGGTTAATTACGTGATCTATCCAGCCATCGACAAAGTTTTTCCGCTTACGCCGCTCCGTAAAATCGGAATAGGCCTTTTTATCACCGCTCTATCTTTTGTTGTGATCGTTTGGATCCAGGGTCAGATCGACGCCGGCTTAAAACCGAGCATCAACTGGCAACTCCTTGCCTACGTCATTCTCACGCTCGGAGAAGCAATGGTCTCGATCACAGGTCTGGAATTTTCTTACACGCAGTCGCCAAATTCGATGAAGAGCTCAGTCATGGCTCTGTGGCTCCTTACGGTCGCCTCGGGCGAAGGCTTCGTCGGCCTCGTCAATAAATGGATCTTAGGCGCAGGCGGCGCTCACAAAGTCAGCGCCTATCAGTACTTTACCTTTTTCACCTGGTTAATGTTTGGGGCTGCGGTCGTCTTCGTAATCGTGGCCTCCTTTTACAAGGGTCGCACTTACCTGCAAACGCAGGAGCTTACTCCGGACGAAATCGCCACCGAGCCGATTCTTCACGGCGGCACGCCGAGTTGAGTTCGGATGAGAGTCGTCATCGCAGCCGGGCTCGTATTGTCGTTGGCGATGCTGAACGCAGCGGCGACTACGCAGGATGACGCATTTCAGAAAATTGCGCACGATTACGTCGAGCAATATTTGCGGGCCAATCCTGAAGATGCGACCGAGCTCGGTGATCATCGGTTTGATGGCCGGTTGACCGATTATTCGCCTGAAGCGCGGGCAAAAGATCTCTCAACCCAAAAAGAATTTCGCGACAAGCTCAACACCATCGACGCACCGCAGCTCACCGGTGCGAACAACATCGATTTTCGAATTCTAAAGGAGAACATCGATTACGAAATCTTCCGGGCGGAAGAGTTGAAAGAACCAGAGTGGAATCCGCTCGTTTACATGCAGAGTTCGGCCAACAGCCTTTACCTCTTGGTCGCGCGCAATTTTGCGCCGGCGGAAAAACGCGTTCCAAACTTGCGGCAGCGCATGGAGAAAATTCCGGGCGTGATCGCTCAGGCTAAGGCGAACCTGCAGCACCCGCCGCGCGTGCATACCGAAACAGCGATTGAGCAAACGCAAGGCGCAATCAGTTTGGTGCGAGACGGACTCGCGGCGCTGCTCGACCAGGCACCGCAGATGAAAAACGAATTGGCGCCGTTGCAGGAAAAAACGGCAGCTGCGCTAGCCGATTACAAAAAATGGCTCCAGAACGATCTGCTGCCGCGCTCTGACGGTAATTTTCGCCTCGGCGCAGAGAAGTTTCGCAAGAAACTGCGCTTCGCGCTCGCGTCGGACATGCCGATGGAAGAAATCATGAAGCGCGCTCAAACGGATTTGCAACAAACGCAAACTGCGATTTATGAGACCGCGTTACCACTTTACAAAAAATATCTTCCCAATGCAGACGCCGCAACGCTTGCAGATAAACATAAG
>Ga0209377_1000758_pt1 | contig 21862 bp, 18 predicted proteins | sample GraSoiAngelo_141_FD_185898 | JGI IMG/M metagenome (GOLD analysis project Ga0209377, IMG submission 185898) | Grasslands soil microbial communities from the Angelo Coastal Reserve, California, USA - 14_0929_12_40cm (SPAdes) (version 2) | ecosystem: Environmental > Terrestrial > Soil > Grasslands ...
CGGTCGGCCAGCACTCGCCCTCCAGTCTGGCACGTCGCGCAGTAATTGGCTTCGTTGTTGGCATAGCGGATGCGCTGGATCGGTGAGCCGCACACGGGGCAGGGCTCCTTGTAGCGGCCGTGCACGGTCATGCCCTCCTTGAACGCGCTCACTTTCTCCGGGAACTTCGTCCCCGTTTCGGCGCGCAGCCTCTCGATCCACAGCTGGGTGGTCGCCCGCGTGGCCTCGTACAGTCGGGCGATCTCCGCGTCACTCAATTTTCCCGTGAGCTGAAAAGGGGAGAGCTTCGCGCCGTGGAGGATCTCATCCGATAGCCAGTTGCCGATACCGTCGAACAGGTGTGGATCGGTGAGCGCGCGCTTGAGCGTGTGCGACTCCGATTGCAGGCGAGTCTTGAACGCGCCGAGGTCTGCCCGCAATACGTCTAAGCCGCCGGGATCGTGGGCGGCCAGACCGGCTTCGCCATTCACGAGATGCAGCGAGGCGCGCTTCTTCGGACTCGCTTCCGTGAGGAGCAGGGTACCCGTCGGAAAATCGAAGGTCGCGAGGCCGACCTTGGCCGGAGCGCTCGTTCCTTTCGGCCTCCACTTGAACCGGCCGGCGATCATCAGATGAAACACGAGAAACAGGTTGCCGTCCATCTCCCAGACGATCCGTTTCCCAATGCGCCGCAGACCAACGACATTGCGGCCCTCGGCGGCCGACAGCGGCGGGTCGACCGTGCGCAGCAACGAAGGGCTGACGACGCGCGCCCGCTCAAGCGGCTGGCCCACGATACGCGGGGCCAGCGCCTCGAGGTAGATCGTAATGTCGGGAAGCTCCGGCATTGCCGGATGCTATCTACTGAAAGACCTGGAGCGCTACCTCGACCCGGCCAAACGGGGCGCTCACCTGCACGCCCTGCACCATTTGCTTGACGCGTGTGAACATCTCCCGCGCGATCGCGACGCCCTCGGCGAGCGCCGCTTCCTTTCCCTTGTCCTGCGCCTTCCGCATCCGCGCCAATACTTCGTCGGGCACCGAAACGCCGGGGACTTCGTTTGCGAGAAACTCGGCGTTGCGCAGCGAGATGAGCGGCCAGATGCCCGCCACAATGGGCGTCTTGAACTGCTCGACTTTCTTCAAGAAGGTTTCGAGCTGGCCCGCGTCGAACACCGGCTGCGTGACCGCAAACTCCGCCCCCGCATCGACCTTCCACGCGAAGCGCGACAGCTCGCGATCCTGATCGCCGGCGCCGGGATTCACGCCGACGCCGATGACCCATTGCGTCGCGCCGCCGAGCGGATTGTTGCCCGGATCGAGCCCCTGATTCAGGCGATACACCAGATTCGTGAGACCGATCGAGTCGATGTCGAATACCGCGGTCGCTTCCGGATACGGGCCCATCTTCGGCGGATCGCCCGTGATGATGAGAATGTTGCGCAGCCCCGCGGCGTGCGCGCCGATGATGTCGGAGAGCATGCCGAGCAGGTTGCGGTCGCGGCAGCAGTAGTGAATGACGGTCTCGATGCCGACCTCCCGCTCGATGAGTATCGCCGAGGGCAGCACGCCCATGCGACTCTGCGCGCGGGGGCCGTCGGGCACGTTGACCGCATCGACGCCGGCCGCTTTCAACGCGCGGCTCTGCGCGAGCATCGACGCCGGGTCCACGCCCTTGGGCGGCACGATTTCGACACTCGTGACGAGCTCGCCACGGGCGAGTTTCGCGCCCCAACGGGACCGCTCGGCGATCGGCACCGGCACGACGCCCGCGGGCGCCTGCACCTGTGCGCGCGAGACGACGACGCTCGGCTGCCGTGGCACCACGCTCGCGACGTAGTCGCGGATCTTCTTGATGTGCTCGGGCGTCGAGCCGCAGCAGCCGCCCACGAAGCGCGCGCCCGCCTCGATCATGCGACGCGCATAGCTCGCCATGTACTCGGGGGAGGCGAGATAGATCTTGCGATCCCCGACGTCTTTCGGCAGGCCGGCGTTCGGCTGCGCGGAGATGGGCCGGTCAGTCGCCTTGACGATCTTCTCGACCGCCTCGAGCACGCCGGCGGGACCGACGGAACAGTTCACGCCGATGACATCGGCGCCCCACGCGGTCAGCTGCTTGGTGAACGTCTCCGGGTCGGTGCCGTAGTATGTGAGACCGTCCGTCCCCACGGTCATCTGGCAGACGACAGGCAGATCGGACGCGGCGCGCACCGCCTGGAGCGCGGCGTGGATCTCGTCCATGTCGCTGAACGTCTCGAGGATGAAGCCGTCGACACCGCCCGCGAGCAGGCCCTGCACCTGCCTGGCGAACGCCGTCTCTGCTTCTGCTTTCGACGTTGGGCCGAAGGGCTCGAGGCGAATCCCGAGGGGCCCGATGGCGCCGAGGACGCTCGCGCGGCCGCCGGCGGCGGCGCGCGCCAGCTCGGCAGCCGTGCGGTTGATCTTCTCCGTCTCGTCCGCGAGGCCGTAGCTGTTCAGCTTCAGCGGATTGGCGCCGAAGGTGTTGGTCTCGAGAATCTCGGCGCCGGCGCGTACGTACTCCGCGTGCACCTCTTGCACCAGCCGCGGCTGCTTGAGGTTCAGCTCGTCGTAGCAGACGTTGAGGAAAAAGCCCTTGGAATACAGCATCGTGCCCATCGCGCCATCGAACACATGGACGCGACCATCCTCGAGCAGCTGGCGGAAGGTCACAGCCACAGGACTCTAGCTCCAAAAGACGTTGCGCAGACGGCGAAGGTGCGAATTGGCCTCAAGCTTCAAGCTCCCAGTCTCTAGAGAAAAACCCCCGGCGAGCGACAAGCCCGCGGGGGTCCAGGCTTTTTAGCGGGTTCTTTAGCGTGGCCCGCAATATGCCGCAAATCGCCACGAATCCTGTTTGTAAAATAATGTGTCGATCAAGACGTACTCTTAGATAGCCATGTCGCCCCCAGTCCGCAATGTCGTTGTCGAGGAGCTGCTCGCCGAACACGCGCCGGCGCTCCGTAACTTTTTGGGCGCGCGCTGCCGGGACGACGAACTGGCTGCCGAGCTGCTGCAGGAGGTCTCCGCGCGCCTAGTCGCCGCGGCGCCGAGGGTTTCGTTGAACGGCAACGCCAGGGGGTACCTGTTCCGGATCGCTGCCAATGTCTGGCACGATCATCTACGGCGGGAGTTGGTGCGTCGCCGAGCGGTGGTTCATTTGCAGGCGGAGGTGCCGCCGCCCGTGCCGCCCACCGATGCCCGGCTGCTGGAGCGGGAGCTGCGAGAGGCCGTGCGCCGTGCCGTGAGCGCGTTGCCACGCGAGCAGCGCGAGGTCGTCGAGATGCGTCAGGAGCGCGGGCTGACGTTCCAGGCCATCGCGGATCGACTCCACCGTCCATTGGGCACCGTGCTCACACAGATGCGCGCCGCAATCGCCAAGATCGGCGAAGCTCTAGAGGACTACCGATGAAACATCCGACAGAAGACGAGCTGCTGCTTTTCGCGTATGGCGAGCTTCCGGAGCAGCGAGCCACGGACATCGAGTCGCATCTCGCTGCCTGCCGCGCGTGTGCGGAACAGCTCGCACGGCTCGACAGTGGTCGGGTCGCACTGGGTATAGCGCTGCCGCGCCGGCGCAGCTCGGCGATCGTTTGGGCCGCAGCGGCTCTGGCTACTGCCGCGGTGATCGGGGTCGTGTTCACCAGGTCAGGACCTTCTCGCGACCCACCCGCCCGCTGGGCGCCGATGACGACCTGGTCGGCGAACGCGGGATATGTGACAGGCGGGCAGGCGATGCGGGATATCGACGCGCAACTCACGCGACTGGAACGGAGGGGGGAGCGGTATTATGGCCGGCCGAATTAGTGCTCTTATGGCTGTAATTGCTTGCCTCGCGGCCTCGCGCGGCGCGGCTCAGGACATGCCGAATCCGCAGGCGATGCAGATGCAGATGCAGCAGATCATGCAGCAGCGGCCACGCGAGGCGGAAGCCGCAGCCCGCGCATTCCTCATGCTGGTCGCGCCGAACCTTGAAAACACGCTCGATTCGCTCAAGACGGCCCCGAGCGGGGGGCAGAACCGGCCGATCGTCGTCATCGAGGGGGTTCCGCAGACGGCGACTGATCGATCCTCTGACCAATATTGGGCCGAGGTCGCGCAATTGACGGTGCAGTTTGACATGGTCCAGAAGCTCAGCCAGCGCGACAGCGTGCGCGCAGTGCTCGTCGGGAAGATGTTCGGCCTGGAAGCAAACGCCCGGGCGCACCAGCGGTCATACCACAGTGCGTCGGATGCCTCACGTCCCGCTATCCGCAAGCAAATCGAAGCCTTGATCACGCAGCATTTCGATCTGGAGGATCAGCTGCGCGCGCTCGAGGTGGCGGACATCGAGCGCCGGCTCGCGGACGTGCGTGCGGAGAATCAGCGCCGACGGGATAACCGCTCGGAGTTCATCAAGTTCGCCGTAGACGACATCGTGCGCGACGCTATTCGACCCCGGTAGCGGCCGAATGATCAATGTCCAATGACCATTGATCATTGGTCATTGATCATTGGTCATTGATCATTGATCATTGTTCGCTGATCTTCTTCCCCATGCCCAATATCGGCTCCTACCATCCCATCATCGTGCACTTTGCGATCGTGCTGCTCATCGTGGGCGCGATCTTCCGTTGGGTGTCCCTCAGCGGCCGGGCGGCATTCACCGGGCCGGCCGCGGCCACCCTGCTGCTCGCCGGGGCGCTCGCGGCCGCGCTCGCTGTCCACTCAGGGTTGAATGCGCACGGTCCGGTCGAGCGCATTCCCGGTGCGCGCCAGGCGGTCGGCGATCACGAGGAGGCCGGGGAATGGGCTCGCAATGTCTTCCTGGTCGTCGCGGCGCTCGAGCTTGCGGCACTCATTGCCAGACGACGCAATCTGAATGTCGCGCGCGGCGCGCTGTGGGGATCAGCTGTGGTGTGCGTGTTCGGCGTCGCGGCCCTCGCGAAGGCCGCCGATCGCGGTGGTGACCTTGTGTACAATTATGCGGGCGGCGTCGGGATTCGCTCCGGTGACACGGCCGACGTCACGCGATTGTACCTCGCCGGCGTGTATCAGGCCGCGCAGCAGGCCCGCACCCAGCATGACAGCGCGCGCGCGGCGGAGCTGTTCGGCCAGCTGGAACGGGAATTCCCCAACGACACGACCGTACGGCTGCTCGCGATCGAGTCGCTCGTGCGCGATAAGCACAACGGCCGGGCGGCGCTGGCAGCGCTGTCCCGCTTCCGGGTGGCGGTCGATGATCGGCGGCTGCAGCTTCGCGTGGGCTTCCTGAAGGCCGACGCGTACGTCGCTGTGGGAAAGCCCGACTCCGCTCGGGCCGTGCTCGAGCGGCTCGCGGCTGCGTTCCCCGACGTGCAACAGCGCATCAAGGAGCGAGAACGAACGATCGGTAATTAATGATCAATGACCAATGATCGTGATCCATGATGGATCACTCAAAGATCCCAATGCGCGCGACCACCCACCAGGCCGCGACTCCTCCCGCAACGAATCCCAACACTGCGCCGAATGGCCCGATGAGTTTGTTGCCCAACGTCCCTACGATAGTTCCGACCACGAAGCTGACGAGTGACTTGAGCAGTTTCATACGCCCTCCAGGAGACGAATCGCCGCTGCCGTAGCAATACCGCCGATCGATACAGTCTTGCGCCGCGCAGATTCCCCCGCTGTGATCCTGATCGCGCTGCGCGGAATACCCAGCCGTTGTGCGAGAAAACGAACCAGCTCATCATTCGCGGCCCCGTCTACGGGTGGAGCGGCAATCCTGATCTTGATGGCGTCGCCGTGGCGGCCCGCCACGGCGGTCGTGGCGGCGCGCGGCACGACATGCAGGACGAGACGCGCCGTCAGCCCCCCAGGACCGTGTGGAGGCCCAAGCGGATGAGATATAGGCCCAGCCAGGCGATAAGCGGGCTGACGTCCATGGTGCCGAGGGGCGGCACTACGCGGCGGAGCGGCTCGACGATCCAATCGGTGAGGATGTAGGCCGGGCGGACCCAGCGCGAGTAGCGAAACAGGCCGAACCACGATGCGATCACGCGCACGATCAGGGCGTAAATCAGGATGCGGTAAACGATCTCGACGATCAGGGAAACCGTGGCGCGCGGCCCGCCGAGCGCCGCGGCTTGCACGGAGAGAAACGTGGAGATCAGCCAACCGGCGAGCGACAACAGCAGGATGCCGGCCACGGCCGTGACGACGATGAGCCATCCGCCGGCGTGCGTGGGATTGCCGCCCATACGAACGACCCGGCGCTCGACGGGTCTCACAATCGGATCAGTGGCGGAGCGGAGGGTTCGTCCGAGGAAGCTGAACGGCGAGACGCGACGCGTGCGAACGAGCCACGAGCCGAGCGCCGCGAGCGCGGCGAGCACAACGATCCCGAACACGGCGTACCGCAGAACGGCGTGAACTTCACCCTCCGTAGGCCGCGCTCACAATCCGTTCCTGTTCGGCCTTGTGCGCCGCAGGATACCCTTCGGCGGGACTCGAGCGCTCGGGACGCGACACATCCAGCAGCGCCACCGATTGCGGTAGGACATCGCGAATCTTGGGAAGCACGAACTTGCGCGCGCCCATGTTCCGCGGCTCCTCCTGCACCCACACGACTTCCTTGAGATTCGGGTAGCGGCGCGCATACTCGCCGATTTCCGAGCCGGGGAATGGATAGAGCAGCTCCACACGGCCGATCGCGACGTGCGGTGTCTGCGCGCGGCGTGGGGACTGTGCGATGTCGTAATAGATCTTGCCGCTGCACAACAGCAGGCGCGTGACCTTTTCCGGCCAGGTCCGGACCTTGTCCCACAGCACCGTTCTGAACTTGCCGAGCACGAGATCATCGAGCTGTGACGTCGCCGCCGGCAGCCGCAGCAGGCTCTTCGGGGTCATCACGACGAGCGGACGAATCTCGGTGTGGCGCGCCTGGCGGCGGAGCAGGTGGAAGTACTGCGCCGGCGTCGTGCAGTTCGCCACGCGAATGTTGCCCTCGGCGCCCAGCGCCAGGAAGCGCTCCAGCCGGGCACTCGAGTGCTCCGGGCCCTGACCCTCGTACCCGTGCGGCAAGAGGAGTGTCAGTCGGGAGGTCTCACCCCACTTGGCCAGTCCCGCAATGAGAAACTGGTCGATGATCACCTCGGCGCCGTTGGCGAAGTCGCCGAATTGCGCCTCCCACAGCACCAGCGCGCTGTCGGCCTCCACGGCGTAGCCGTACTCGAAGCCGAGGCAGGCGTACTCGGACAGCGGGCTGTTGTGCAGCTCGAACGTCGCTTGCCCGTCGGGGAGGTTCTGGACCGGCGCATACCGCTTGCCGGTGTTGATGTCGTGCAGCACGAGATGGCGCTGGCTGAATGTGCCGCGCTCGGTGTCCTGTCCGGTGAGCCGAATCGGCGTCCCCTCGGTCACGAGCGACGCGAACGCCAGCGCTTCCGCGTGCGCCCATTCGATGCCTTCCGAGGATGTCAGCGCGTCTCGCCGCCGTTCGAGCTGCTTCAGCAGTTTGGGATGCACCGTGAAGCCTGCGGGCACGGCGAGGAGCTCGTCGTTGAGCTTCTTCAGTAGATCGGGCACGACAGCGGTGTTCGGCTCGGGCGTGCTCTGCTTCGTGATGCGCTGCGGCTCCTCGCGATGGCCCGACTTCACTGCCTGCTGCACGTCCGCCAACCGATCGTAGGCCGCCTGCGCGTCCGCTTCCGCCTTCGCCGCCTCGACGACGCCTTCGCGAGCCAGCTGCTCCGCGTACTTCTGCCGCACGCTCGGCGTCTGCTTGATCCGCTCGTACATCGTCGGCTGGGTATAGGCGGGCTCGTCGGCTTCATTGTGCCCGTAGCGCCGGTAGCCCACGAGGTCGATAACGACCTCGCCGTGGAATTTGTCGCGATACATCATCGCGAGCCGCACGGCTGCGAGACACGCCTCGGGATCATCGGCGTTCACATGCACGATCGGCGCATCGAAGCCCTTCGCGAGATCGCTCGAGTAGTCGGTGGAGCGCCCCTCGCGCGGGTCTGTGGTGAAACCGATCTGATTGTTGAGGATGATGTGGATCGTGCCGCCGGTCGTGTATCCCCGCAGCCGCGCGAGGTTGAATGTCTCCGCCACGACCCCTTGGCCGGGGAAGGCGGCGTCGCCGTGGAGCAGCACGGGGAGAGCCACGTTGACGTCGTGCTGAATAACGGCGCCGTTACGAATGGTCTGGTTGGCGCGCGCGCGCCCTTCGACCACCGGATTCACCGACTCGAGATGGCTGGGATTGGGTGACAGCGTGACGGCGACGTCCTTGCCGTCCGCCGTGCGATATGCCCCTTCGGCGCCGTGGTGGTATTTGACGTCGCCCGTGCCGGCGTTCCAACCTTCGGATTCCGCGGTTTCTTCGCGACCCCCACCCTCGAACTCCGCGAGGATGGTCTCATACGGGACGTTGACGACGTGCGCCAAGACGTTGAGCCGTCCCCGGTGGGCCATGCCGATGACCGCCTTGCGGGTGCCGTGCACCGCGGCGAGCTCGATCGTGAAATCGAGCATCGGCACCGTCATGTCGAGGCCTTCGATCGAGAAGCGCTTTTGCCCGAGATACGCCTTGTGCAGGAAACGCTCGAGCGTCTCGACGGCGGTCAGCCGGGCGAGCAGCTGCCGCTTCCCATCAGCCGAGAGCGGTCGGCGGTGCTGGCCCGATTCGATCACCTGCCGCAGCCACAGACGTTCCTCGTGACTGCCGATGTGCTCGACCTCGTATGCAATCGTGCCGCAGTAGGTGGCGCGCAGATTCGGGAGCGCCTCGGCCAGCGTCTTGCCCGGCACGTAGATGCGCAGCACGTCGGCGGGTATGCGCGCCATGATCTCGGGCGTCAGTCCGAGACGACCGATATCGAGCGAGGGATCGCCCGGCGGCTCGCTGCCGAGGGGATCGAGCCGTGCCGCCAGATGACCGAAATTCCGATGGGCACGCACGAGCGCGTAGGCCGCGGCGACGTATTTGAAGTCGTCGGCGCCTGCATCATGCGTGGGCGCGCTGGATGGCGGAGTAAGGGGGGTGGGTTCGGGCGCGCTACGCGCCGCGGATGGCGCACTCAAGCTCTCGGAAACCTGTTCGTAAAACCGTTCCTCTCCCTGCAATAGGGAGTCGAGCGCGCGGAGAAACATTCCGGACTCGGCGCCCTGGATGATGCGATGGTCGTACGTGCTGGTGATCGTGATGATCTTCGCGCCCGCGATGTCGCGGATGGTGCCCGTCGCGATGATCGAGCCCTGGCCCTTCATGAGCCGCGGCACAGACGCCACGGTGCCCAATGTCCCGGGGTTCGTCAGCTGGATCGTGCCGCCGGCGAAGTCGTCGGGCATCAGCCGGTTTGTCCTGGCCTTCTCGACGATTGTCTCGTACGCGGCGTGGAACGCGGCGAAATCCATTCCTTCGGCGTGTTTGATCACCGGGACGACGAGTGCCCGGCTACCGTCTTTCTTCTCGACATCGACGGCCAGGCCCAGCCCGATCGCTCCGGGGTCGACGCGATGTGGCTTTCCGTCGATTTCCTGGAAGACGTGCGTCATCACCGTGAAGCGCTTCGCGGCCAGCACGATGGCGTAGCCGATCAGATGCGTGAACGAGATCTTGCGGCCGCTTGACGCGAGTTGCGCGTTCAACGCCTTGCGACGCGTATCGAGTGTTGTCGCGTTGATGTCGCGGAACGAGGTCGCCGTCGGGACTGTGAGCGAGTCCGTCATGTTGGCGACGAGGCGAGCCGCGGTGCCGGTGATCGGAACTGCACCGGGAGGCGGGACACGGGAAACGGGAGACGTGGGTGACTGAGCCGGTTTGGGCGGGCTTGGAGTGCCCGTTTCCCGTGGCACGGGGATCACCGGGAGCTCCGCCAGCTTTCCGTTATCAAACAGGTCCCGCCACTCCTGACCGACGGACGTCGGATCGCGGAGGTACTGCTCGTACATGACCTGTACGAACGCGGCGTTGTGGGTACCGAAAACGAATTCGCTCACGGCCTAGAATCTATAGGGTATCTTATTTCGCAGTATGTCATTGCTCACTATCCCGTTGCTGCTGCTGACGCTCCAGGCCCCGGATTCCGGGAATCTTCGATCTCGCGTCGAGGCGCGCATTGCTCAGGCGCCGGCACGTGCCGTCGGCCTCTATTATCGCGATCTGACGACCGGGTCAGGCGACTCCCTAACCGTGGGGTCCGCGCTGCGGTTCCATGCTGCCAGCACGATGAAAGTGCCGGTGATGATTCAGCTGTTCCGCGATCGCGATGCCGGGCTGCTCAAGCTCGATGATTCCATCACGGTGACGAACACGTTTCGGTCTATTGTGGACAGCTCGCCGTACCAGCTCGACCTGTCCGACGACTCCGATTCGACGCTGTACAAGGGAATTGGACAGCGCGTTTCCATTCGCCAGCTCATCGAGCTGATGGAGACCGTGTCGAGCAACCTCGCGACCAACCTGCTGATCGAACGCGTGGGCGCCAAGCGCGTCAACGCCACCGCGCACTCCCTGGGCGCCGATTCGATTGTCGTGCTGCGCGGTGTTGAAGATGGCAAAGCCTACCGCGCCGGCCTCAACAATACGACCACGGCTCGCGATCTCGGCGTCTTGCTCGCCGCCATCGCCAACGGCACCGCGGCATCGCCCGCATCCTGCCAGGAGATGCTCGCGATTCTGTCGCGGCAGCAATTCAACGAGGGCATTCCCGCGGGGCTTCCCGCCGGAACGCGGGTCTATCACAAGACCGGCTGGATCGAGCAGGTGGTGTATCACGATGCGGCGCTGGTCGAGCCCTCGGCCCGCAGCCGCTATGTGCTGGTCGTGCTGACCGCCGGCATTGCGAAGAACGATGATGCGTACGCGCTGGTGCGCGATTTGTCCCGGCTGGTATTCGAGTCGCGATCGGGGAAGATAGGGAGCGCGCCATGAAGCTGATCACCACCGTCGTGCGGCCAGAGCGGCTGCCCGGGGTCAAGGCAGCGCTGTTCCGCGCGGGGATCACCGGCATCACGCTGAGCCGAGTCAGTGGTCACGGAGGCGAGCACGAGATCGTGAGCCAGTACCGCGGCACCACCCTCGTCATGGAGTTCCACGAGAAGGTGAAGATCGAGATGGTGTGCTCGGAGCCGTTCGTGCAGCCCTGCATCGACGCGATCCTCTCGTCGGCGCGCACCGGCGAGGTGGGGGACGGCAAGATCTTCGTGCAGCCGATCGAGCGGGTGATTCGCATCCGGACGGGCGAGCAAAACAACGACGCACTGACGGCGGTAAACGCCGACGAGGTACAGCAGGCGGCCCTGCGGGCCGCCGATGCGGAATGACGCAGGTGCTGGCGGGGTTCCAAGCTGAGGTCTGCGATTTGGTACTGCGGATGGGCGTGGAAGTTCACCGGAACGCCCCACAAGTCACAGTCAGCTGACTCGCCGGGTCTTCCTCCTCATGAAGTCCATTAGAATGAACTGCCCGAGGGTCATCGTGTTCGTGAAATACGCCTTGCCACGGCAGATCGCGGAGACCTTCTTCACGAACTCCACCAGGCTGCGGTCGCGCGCCAGCATGAACGTGTTGATCAGAATACCGCTCCGGCGGCACAGCGCGACTTCGCGGTAGGTCGCCTGCAGGATGTGCGGGTCGAGCCCCATCGAATTGACGTAGATCCGGCCGTCGGGCTGCGTGAGCGCCGACGGCTTCCCGTCGGTGATCATGATGATCTGGCGCATATCCTTGCGCTGCCCCAGCAGGATGCGACGCGCGAGCTTCAGCCCTTCCGTGGTGTTGGTGTGATAGGGTCCTACCTGCGCGTGCGCCAGCTGGGCCAACGGAATCTCCTCCGCCGTGTCATGAAACAGCACGACGCGGAGCGTGTCTCCCGGGAACTGCGTCCGAATCAGATGCGTCAGCGCGAGCGCGACCTTCTTCGCCGGCGTGAAGCGATCCTCGCCATACAGAATCATCGAGTGCGAGCAGTCGAGCATCAGCACCGTCGCCGATGACGAGCGATACTCGGCCTGATGCACCATCAAGTCGTCGTACTCGAGATTGATTGGTACGCCCAGCCCTTCACGCTTCAACGCGTGCGACAGCGTCGCGTTCACATCGAGATTCAGCGTGTCGCCGTACTCGTAGCGCTTGCTCGCCGCTTCGGCCTCCACGCCGGTCGCGAGGTGTTCGGTGTCGTGCGCGCCGAAGCTCGATTTCCCGATGCTGCCGAGCAGATGCTTCAGCGTGCGGTAGCCGAGGAAGTCGATGCCCTTGTCGGTGAGATTGAACTGCACCTGCTGGGCGGCCTCTTTCGCCATCCCGCCGGGGCCGAGGAGCGGCTGCTGCGCGCCGGGCATCTTGGGCGCCTGCTGCAGATTCAGATAGCCCTCATCGATCAGTTTTTGCACGATCTGATCGAGGAGGTCGGCGAGCTGCTTTTGGAGCTGCGCATCCTTCTGGGCGTCGCCGGTCGAGTCGCCGCGCAACACGTTCAGCATGTCGGGCGTCAGCTGCCCGGAATCCATCAGGGCCTGGAGAATCGCCTGGCGCAGAGCGTCGAGCGAGCGGTCGGGATCTTCCTCGCCGAATTCGCCCCAGAACGGATGCGAGTAGGGGCCACCCGCGAATCCAGATTGCAACAGGAAGTCGGCGAGCTGGTCGAGCAACGCCTGGAGGTTGAGCGTCTCGAGCAGGCCGGGCAGGTAGCGGCTGTAGGTTGTGTAGCGCATCGATTCCTAATCTAGCACTGAAAGGACGTACCCATCGTGGTCGCGGCGCACACTGAGGCGGGTGAAATCGGGGATTACCGCCGCAGCCCCGGAGAGATCGGCATCCGGATGCGTCGTGAGAAGCGCCACAACCCGCGCGCCGGCCGCGCGCCCTGCGGCGATACCGGGCGGCGCGTCTTCAAATACGATGCATGATGCCGGGTCGAACCCGAGCCGCTGCGCGCCGAGGCGATAGCAGTCCGGTGCGGGTTTCCCGTTGGACACGTCCTCACTGGTGACCACGATCTCCGGGATGGGGAGGCCGACCGAAGAAAGACGCAACCGAGCGAGGGCACGCCCGCAGGAGGTCACCACAGCCCAGCGTCCCGCGGGAAGACCTGCGAGAAACCGGCGCACGCCGGCCACCTCCACCAGTCCCTCGGTGTCGAGGAGCTCGGCGTTATCGATCCACTCAACTTCCCGGTCGGCGTCCACGTGCGGCGCCACGATTCTGACCGTGTCCCGGGTGCGCCGGCCATGCGCGATTCGCAGAAGCGCGTCCGGTTCGACACCCAGGCGAGCGGCCCAGGCGCGACACACGCGCTCGACGACGGTGCGCGAATCGACCAGCACCCCGTCCAGGTCAAAGAGAAACGCCGCACAATGGATTTGCACAGTACCCTAAATTTGATACAATGACCGAGGCCCTCCCACCCCGTCCCGCCGCACGGCGCTACGGACTCGGGGCTCTCTCCCACCGCAACTTTCGCCTCTTCTTCGTCGGTCAGGGCATCTCGCTTGTTGGAACGTGGATGCAGAACGTGGGGGAGGGATGGCTCATCCTCACGCTCACCAACTCGCCGTTCTACGTCGGCCTCACCTCGGCGCTCAGCTCGCTCGGCGTACTGCTGTTCAGTCTCTATGCCGGCGTCATCGCCGACCGCGTCGACAAACGGCGTGTCATCATCTTCATGCAGATCGCATTCATGCTCGAAGCGTTCACCGTCGCGATTCTGGTGTGGACCGGTGTGGTCGCGGTGTGGCAGGTCCTGGTGCTCGCGACGATTCTCGGGATTGCGAGCGCCTTCGACATTCCGATGCGCCAGTCGTTCCTGGTGGAGATGGTGGGCAAAGAAGACCTGATGAACGCGATCGCGCTGAACTCATCGGTGTTCAACGGCGCACGCGTGATCGGCCCGGCGATCGCGGGCCTCCTGATCGGTGCGCTCGGCATCGCGTGGTGCTACTTCCTGAACGGCCTGAGTTACATCGCGGTGATCGTCGGGCTCCTGATGATGCGCCTCCCCCCGGTTGTCCGCACCGTGAAGACGACATCGACCTGGGGCGGATTTCGCGAGGTCCTGACGTTTCTCAACGGCAATCGTGGGCTCCGCTCGCTGATGATCCTGACCTCGATTCTCAGCGTGTTTGGCTTCCCCTACATCTCGATGATGCCGGTCTTCGCGCGCGACGTGCTGCATCGGGGGGCCACGGGGTACGGCGCACTGACGTCGTCAATCGGGATCGGCGCGGTCATCGGCGCGCTCGGCGTGGCGCTCGCCTCCTCACGGATTCGCAGGCGGGGACGACTGATGCTGGTGGGGGGTACGGTGTTCGGAATCCTGCTCATTCTGTTCTCGGCGTCGCGCTCGCTCGCGCTCTCAATGGTGCTGCTCGCGTTCGCCGGCTGCGCGATGATCGTCAACAATTCCCTCACCAACACCCTGTTGCAGACGGCCGCGCCGGATCACCTGCGCGGCCGGATCATGGGGTTCTACTCGTTCGTGTTTGTGGGGATGGCGCCGTTCGGCGCGTTTTTCTTCGGGCTGGTGGCGGAACACATCGGAGCCCCCTCCACCATCGCGGGCGGCGGCGCGATCGTAGCGATGGCGGTGGTTATTACCGGACTAGCGGTGCCTGAGTTGAGACACACGTAACACGTCGGCAGGTCTGAGACCGGAATCCTACCCCCATGCCCGTCGCTTCACTTCCGCCACGATCAGTTCAGCCGCTCCCTCAAACCCCAACCGCTCCGCATTCAACACAAGATCGTACTGGGTCAAGTCCTGCCGGTCGCGACCGTAGTGTGACTTCACATACTGGTCGCGTTGCTGGTCCGTCTCCGCGATGACCTTGTCCGCGCTCGCGGGATCGACGCCCAGACGCTCGACGGCAACCTTGCGACGAAACGGCAGAGACGCCACCACATAGACGTGCAGCGCATTGGGGCGAGTGGCGAGGATCGCCTGCGCGCCGCGGCCCACCAGCACCACGCGGCCTTCCGAGGCCGCCTCCGCGATGACGCGCTCCGTCATCTTGACGATCGTCTCTTCATCCTTTTCGACGGGAATCGCGTGATCGCCGGTGATGAGCATCTCCGGCGCCGCGACCGCGAGCGTGCGCGCCAGGCGTTCCAGCAGTCCCGGCGCCCGCTCCTCACGACGCGCCACCTCGTCGCGCGGCAAACCGGCGCGGCGCGCCACCTGATCGACGAACTCGTTGTCGACCAGGGTCCAACCGTCTCCCAACCGCTCGACGACGCGCCCCGCGATCGCCGACCCGCCGGACGCGTACTGCCGCGTGAACGTGACGAGCGGCTTTACGGCTGCCGGAGATTGCGTCGGAGATCTCCGATGTTGAGCATCGGGATGCCGCCTTGCGTTGGCACCAGAATCACGAGGTTGTTCGACGACTTCAGCTCGCGCAGCACGTCGAAGTACTGGCGCGTGAGCGCCTCCGGCGTGAGCGTCGTGTTGAGCAGCCGCTGCTGCTCGGCCTGCAGCCGCGCGACCTCGACGCGGTGGCGCTCGGTCTCGACCTGCTGCTCCTGCGCGATCTTGTTGTTGATCGCCTGGACGACCTGCGCCGGCGGCTGGAGGTCCCGCAGGAAGAACGCGGTCACAGTCGCGATCCGGAAGGGCGGTCCACCCGCCCGCGGCTGTGTGACGAGCGCAGAGTCGACCAGCGCTTCCATGGTCCGGGCGATCTGCGTGCGTTTGGAGATGTCGTTGATCGAGTATTGCACCATGCCGTCCCGCACTCCTTTGCGGATGGCGTTGCGGACGGCGCTGTGGATCTGGTCCTCGATGCCGATCTCAGTGTAGATCCGTGACGCCTGCTGGGGATCGATCTGCCAGCGGAGACCCACGTCCACCGTCATGCCCATCTGCTCACTGGAGAGGGCCGCGATCTCCTCGACCTGCTCTCCGGAGAAGGGATACTGCTCTTCGCGCGTCGTAAAGCGCTCGATCGACGACCAGGGCGTCACCAGCCGGATCCCTGGGAGCAATGGCGTGGGATCGACCGTGCCGAACGCATGCCGTACGCCGACCTCGCCGGCGTTGATTACGACTGTGGTCGCGCCAAGCACGGTGATCACCCCGATCGCCAGCGCGACGTAGCTGAGCACGCGCAGCACGCCGCCGATCGAACGGCCGCCAGCGCTCTCGGCGCGGACGGTGGCGGCGCCGAGGCGCACGAAGAAGGCAACTGCGAGGAGTACCAGTCCAAAGACGAGTTCGCCCATGGCGACTCCCGGATGTGGAGGAGGTTACGTGAAGAGGTTGGGTCCTGCTCCCGGTCCGGTCTGTCCTTTGCCGAAGGGGGGTTTTGGCTCGGAGCGCGCCCGCACGTACCCGAGCTCTTCGCTGCGCGCGATGCGCTTCTCAGCGACCAGACCTTCGAGCACGAGCTCGCACGCCGAGACCAGCGTGGCGGGATCCTTCTTGCCCGCGAGTCCGACCTGATCGATGAGATCCAACAGACCGGGAACCACCGTGAAGCCTTTGAGCAGCGCTTCAGAGCGCTCGTCCGGCGTAATCTTCAACGCGCCCCCCTCATCGAACCAGTGGACGATGTCGTCGACGTTGGCGCCGCCGACGCGGCCCTCGAAGGTGCGGCCGGCTGCGCGCCGGATCAGGTCCTTGGCGATCGTCTCCGAGCCCTGCAGCTCGCCTTCGTATTCGAGCTCGAGCTTGCCGGTGATGGCCGGCAGGGCGGCGTAGACGTCGGAGATGCGCGGGACGACCTGTTTTTCCTTCGTGGCGATGGTGCGGCGTTCCGCGTTGGAGACGACGTTGTCGAGCACGCTGATCGGCAGGCGCTGCGAGACGCCGCTGCGGCGATCGACACGCTTGTCCTCGCGTGCCTCGAACGCGATGCGCTCGATCAGCTCAGCCATGAAATCAGGAATGCGAATCGATCGGTTCCCGCCGCCGTTGCGGTCGACCCACGCCTCCTGTTGCGTGATCGCCGTGCCGAGCTCGACGCTGAGAGGATAGTGCGTCGTGATCTCGGAGCCGATGCGGTCCTTGAGCGGGGTGATGATCTTGCCGCGCGCGGTGTAGTCCTCTGGGTTGGCGGTAAACACGAGCGCGACGTCGAGATTGAGGCGGACGGGATAGCCCTTAATCTGGACGTCGCCTTCCTGCATGATGTTGAAGAGACCCACCTGAATCTTGCCCGCGAGATCGGGCAGCTCGTTGATCGCGAAAATGGCCCGATTGGCGCGCGGCAGCAGGCCGAAGTGCATCGTCAGCTCGTCGGACAGGAGGTGCCCGCCGCGGGCCGCCTTGATGGGATCGACATCCCCGATGATGTCGGCAATGGTTACGTCCGGCGTGGCCAGTTTCTCCACGAACCGCAGCTCGCTCGGCAGCCAGGCGATTGGCGTCTTGTCGCCGCGTTCATTGATCAGCTCACGGCCGTATTTCGAAATGGGCTCGAACGGATCGTCGTTGACCTCGCTGCCCGCGAGAATGGGGATCTCTTCGTCGAGCAGCGTGACGAGCTGGCGCAGGATGCGGCTCTTCGCCTGCCCGCGCAGGCCCAGCAGGATGAAGTTGTGGCGCGAGAGAATCGCGTTGACGAGCTGCGGAATGACGGTCTCCTCATACCCCACGATGCCCGGGAACAGCGGCGAGCCGTTCTCGAGTAAACAGATGAGGTTTTCCCGCATTTCGTCTTTGACGGTGCGCTGGCGGCGGGCGGGGCTCGCCCATTCCGTCTGCTTCAGCTCGGCGAGTGTCGTCGGTTGCGTCATGTCACGACGTTAAACCCTTCAACCCGTGCTCTGCAACCCTTGCGCAATTCCACGGACACTTGCGACCAGCGCCCGGAACACATCGTTGTCGGGTCCGCCCCGTCCCTCGGCACGCCACTGCGCCAGCAGGTCGATTTGTAACAGGCTCATCGGGTCGACATACGGATTACGCAGTCGAATCGAGCGCTGGAGCACCGGATCGGAGTCGAGTAGAGCCTGCTGCTGTTTCACCGCGAGCACGGCGGCGACGGTGCGATCGAACTCCGCGCGAATGGCAGGGAAGTAGTGATCGCCGAGCGCACCGGCGAGACGCGCGTAGCGCGCCGCGATGGAGAGATCGGCGGTGCCCAGTACCATTTCCACGTCGTCGAGCAGCGCCCGGAGAAACGGCCACTCGCGAGCCATTTCGCACAACGCCTGCGAGCCGTGGCGCTCGATCGCTCGATTCAATGCCGTGCCGACTCCATACCATCCGGGCACCAGATGGCGACTCTGCGTCCAGGCGAACACCCACGGAATTGCCCGTAGTCCTTCGATCTCGAGCGCCTGTTCCGCGTTACCCGGCCGCGAGGCAGGGCGACTGCCGATTTCCATTCGCTGGATGACGTCGATCGGCGTCGCCAGCCGGAAGTACTCGACGAAAGTCGGGTCATCATACACGAGTGCGCGATAGGCCGCGCGGCTGTCGCGCGCGATGCCGTCCATGATGCCGGCCCACCCGGCTTCGCGAGCATCCGGGGCAGGAGGCCGGGCGGTCGCGAGCATGACCGCACTGACCGTCTGCTCCAGCGTTCGCATGGCGATGCCGCGGAGGCCGTACTTCGCGTTGATCGTTTCACCCTGCTCCGTGAGTCGAAAATGTCCCCGAACCGAGCCACGCGGCGCGCTGAGGATCGCGCTGGTGATTCTCCCGCCGCCGCGGCTGACCGTTCCGCCCCGGCCGTGAAAGAACGTGAGATCTACCTGCGCGCGTCCGGCCGTCTCGACGAGCCCGGCCTGAGCCTGCTGCAGCGCCCAGCGGGCCGCGCCGATCCCCGCGTCCTTGTTGCTGTCGGAGTATCCGATCATCACCATCTGCTGCATTCCTCGCTCGGCCAGGTGCGCGCGGTACCAAGGATCGGCGAGCAGTGAGTGCATCACCTCTGGAGCGCCCTGAAGCGCGGTGACTGTCTCGAAGAGGGGAGCGACATCGAGCGGCACGCTTTGCCCCTCCGCGAGCCCACCCCAACAGGCGAGCACGAGCACGGTCAGCACGTCATCCAGGCCTTGGGCCATGCTGATGATGTACGGCCCCACGGCATGAGGCCCGAACCGCGCGCGGCAGTCCGTGATCGCCTTGAACACGGCCAGCGTGCGTGTCGCCTGGTCATCTGCCGAGCCCTGTGGCTTCTCGCCTCGCTCGAGCAGCTGCCGGAGCCGTACGGCGCGATCGGCTGGGGACCGTGAGGTCCACTGCTGATCGGGGAGGAGCGTGGCCAGCACCGCACGATGCACCTGCGCGTGTTGCCGGACGTCGATCGTCGCGAGATGAAAGCCGAACGTTTGGACTCGACGCAGGAAGCGCTGCACGCCGAAGAGTCCCGCATGCTCGCCGTGATGAGCGTGCAGGCTCGCGCTGACCGCATCCAGATCGTGTTCGAGCTCCCCGGCCCCCGTGTAGCCGCCCGCTGCGTCGCGCCGCGTGGCGTCCAGGCGTGCGGCAATCAGGCTGAACAGCACCCGGTACGGCATGTCGTAATAGCGCGCCGGAATCTCGGCGAGGATCTTGGGGAACTCCGCGCTGTACGTCGCAACGCGCTCGCGTACGGCGTCGCTCACGCCCGTGCGCGCGCCTGACTGCGACAGCCGGCTCGCGAGCTCCGTTGCCTCGCGACGATAGCGCTCGAGCGCGAGCTCGCGCTGCCTACCCAGCGCCGCCCGCAGCGTCCCGGCGCCCACGTTGGGATTCCCGTCCATGTCGCCGCCGACCCAGGACCCAAAGCGCACGATGGGACGCGTGGGAAAGGCTTGCGCGTCGATTCGGAAAGCTGTCCGAACGGATTGCTCCAATTCTTCCGAGAACGGCGGGACGATGCGGTACACGATGTCGGTCAGGTAGAAGAGCACGTTTTCGAGCTCGTCCATCACGGTCGGGCGCGCCGACGGTTGGGGGTCGGTTTGCCAGGTGGCCGTAATTTCTTCCCGGATCCGCGCCAGCGCGGCGCGTTCTTCGTCCGGCGTGCGCGACGGATCCAGCCGCTCCACGAGCAGCCGGCCGATCACCTGTTCCTTTTCGAGCAGCGTGCGTCGCGTCGCTTCGGTGGGATGCGCTGTGAACACCGGCTCGACCAGCACCCGCTCGAGCAACGCGACGACTTGCGGCGCGCTGACGCCCGCCGAGGCCAGCTGTTGAGCAGTGGCCGCGAGGCTCCCCTCCTGGGGATCGGCAGCGCCGCGCAGATAGTCGCGCCGGCGCCGGATGCGATGAATGCGCTCTGCGAGATTGACGACCTCGAAGTACGTGGCGAACGCGCGGATCAGCGTTTCGGCATCGCGCGCCGGCAGGCCCTTGACCAGGGCATCGAGCTCGTCCCCGCGCGAGGCGATCGCGGCACGGCGGGCGCGCTCCACGAGCTGGAAGAACTGCTCGCCACACTGCTCGCGCAGCACATCACCGACGAGAGCCCCCAGCGTGCGGACGTCATCGCGCAACGGGACATCTTTCGGCGCGAACTCGACTTCGCCTCGCGCGCCGCTCAGGAGCCCTCAGCGGGCGTAGACAGCCGAGCCGCGCCGACGCCCCACGCTGCTATGTCGACACTCGCTCTGCCGTCGGAGCCGATCGCGATCGGATCCCCATTTTGTTCGACGATGTTCGTCCGTCGCGCAAGCTTGAATGCGTAGGCGGCCGGCCACAGGCCGACAGACCGCGCCTGCCCCGCGACGTCGAGCACTTTCACGATCACCCCATCCCCATCATCGGCCGGCTTGGCCCCGACGATCATGACGTTTTTGTCGGCGTAGAACAGGGCGCGATCCTTGCCGATCAGTGGGCCGGGTGTGTCGTTGCTGTACGATGGGCTGAGATAGAGTGGATCGCAGGCCGCCCAGCCGCGGCGCACCGGCTCGGCGGTGTCGCCGGGCGCGAGCAGTGACAATCTGAATCGGAACGTCGCGGGATCACCCTGCGATGCCGCGTAGTTCGTGTGCCAGTAGTTGTTCATCGCATAGGCGAACAGTGTGCCATCCGGCACGATGCTGCGCCGCCACGCGCCTCGGAACAGGTCGTTGAGCGTGAACAATGGTGTGTCGGGGGCGCTCCACAGGACGCCCTCGGATCCTTCGCGCAACCAGACCCAATGCGCGTGACAGTACCAGTCGCGACAACTGCCCGGCTGTTGGTCGCGCTCGACCGTCATGCGGCCGAGCGGTACTTCGACCTCGACGATGGGCTTCAGGAACGCGAATGGGAAAGCGACGTAGAGCGCTTCCTTGGCCAGCGTCGGGGTTTTCACGATCCGGTTTTCGATGTCCACCCACGGCAGCTCGTCGTAGAGCGTGACCGTAGACACGATCGAGGTGAGTCCCTCGAGCGAACGCTCCGTCACGAGCCGCACGCCGATGCCCGGGAGCTTCTCACGGCGCGTGCGAACGTGCTTGGCCTGTGTGATGTCGAGCTCTGGCGCGTTCTTGAGATCGTCGCGATTGCCGGTCGTCCACAGGGCGCTGCGCTCGCCACCGCGGGCATAGACAAGCTGGTTCACGCCTGACCAGTCGGACGGTTTGACGCGCTCCTTGTTGTCGGGTCCGGAGAACGACCGGATCGCGCCGCTGGCGGGATCGAGCTGGACCTTGAAGCCACCAGCGCTTGCATCGAGCGCCTCGCCGTCGGATGTGGGGGCCCGAGGCTCCCGATCGGATTCGGTCAGCGCCACATAGCCCAGGGGCGGCACGTCGCGGAACAGGACGAGGGCGTCGCCGTCTTCGAGATCGACGGACGGGAGATCTCGGCCCTCCAGGGTGAGCGTCTTACCGGCGCCTCGCGGGACGCGGGCGACGTCGGTGCGCTCCCACGCTCCGGCATTGAACACCAGGCGGCCGCGTCCCGTGCGGGTCGCTCGCCCGAGCCGCAGCAGGCTGTCGCTCAACAGATCGCGGGCCGCCGCGGCGCCGGCGTCGATG
>Ga0209377_1000759_pt1 | contig 21857 bp, 24 predicted proteins | sample GraSoiAngelo_141_FD_185898 | JGI IMG/M metagenome (GOLD analysis project Ga0209377, IMG submission 185898) | Grasslands soil microbial communities from the Angelo Coastal Reserve, California, USA - 14_0929_12_40cm (SPAdes) (version 2) | ecosystem: Environmental > Terrestrial > Soil > Grasslands ...
GAGCGGAACGGGGCCGCCAGAAGATCGGCGACCGCGACCCGAATTGCCACTCCCGCGCGCCGCGCCGTTTCGACCAGCCGCGCGACCCGCTCGCGCCGCGCGTCGCCGGCGATCACGCGCACCCCACCACGCTCCAGCGCCACGGCCTTACCCCCGGGAGCCGCGCACGCGTCGTACACGATGGTGCCGGGCGGGATCGCGGCGAAGCGGCAGACGAGCGCGTGGGCCGGATCTTGAACGATAAAGGCTCCCTCAGCGAAGCCCGGCAATCGCGCGGGGCTCGGGACTCGGGGTTCGGGGCTCGGGATCACGCGCACGCCCGCTCCGAATGGCGCCTCTGTTACACCGAAGCCTGCCTCCCGGAGCCGCGACGCGAGCTCGGACGTGCTCCAACGGACAGGTTGCAGCGTGAGCGGCGGTTTGGTGTCGTTCCACGTGATGAGCCGGTGGGTCTCCTCGAGCCCGAACTGGCCACGCCATCGCTCGAAGAGCCAACGGGGGTGGGTCGTTCCCGAATCCCGAGCCCCGAGTCCCGAGCCCCGCTGCAGTCTCCGCAGCGCCTGGTTCACGAACCGCGCCCCGCCCTCACCGACCATCTCCCGCGCCAGCTCCACGCTCGTCGACACCGCGGCGTACGCCGGCACTCGCGCCAGGGCGCGCAGCTGGTAGGCCCCGAGCCGGAGGACGTCGTGGAGGCGAGGATCGGCGGTCGCGAGCTCGAGCATCCCGTCGAGCTGGGCGCGGCGCCGCAGCACGCCGGCCGCGAGCTCGTAGGCGAGGCGGCGGTCGCGCTCGAGCAAGTCCGCGAGCGCCCCAGCGCGGGCGCCCTGGAGGGTGGCACCCCTGCGCACTGCGTCGAGCATCTGCAGTGCCGCGCGCCGGGCGGCTGTGGCGTCCCTAATCCAGCATCCCTTCGAGCGGCGAGGACGGCACCGCCACCTCGCGTTTGGGCACGCGGCCGGCCAGGTACGCCGTGCGCCCGGCCTCGACGGCCCATCGCATGGCGCGGGCCATGGCCACGGGATCCCGCGCGGCGGCGAGCGCCGTGTTCATCAAGATCCCGTCGACGCCCTGCTCCATGGTGAGACACGCGTCCGATGCGGTTCCGACGCCGGCGTCGACCACGACCGGCACCTTGAGCCGTCGCTTGATCGTGCGCACGCCGAACGGGTTCAGGAGGCCGAGCCCGCTCCCGATCGGCGAGGCGAGCGGCATGACGGCGGCACAACCCGCCTCTTCGAGGCGCAGCGCGGTCACCAGGTCCTCGTTGGTGTACGCGAGGACCTTGAAGCCCTCCGCGACCAGCGTCTGTGCCGCGACCAGCAGGCCCTGGACATCCGGGAGCAGGGTCTCCTGGTCGCCGATCACCTCGAGCTTGATGAACTCGTTGAACCCTGCCTCGCGGGCGAGGCGCGCGTAGCGGACGGCGTCCTCGGCGGTGTAGCACCCTGCGGTATTCGCGAGGAGGAAGTACCGCTTGGCGTCGAGGTGACACAGGACGCCCTCCTCCTTCGTGCGGTCCAGGTCCACGCGCCGGACCGCCACGGTGACGATCTCGGCCCCGGACGCTTCGATCGCCCGGGCCATCGTGTCGTTGTCCCGGTACTTCCCCGTGCCCACCATGAGGCGCGAGTGAAACGAGCGCCCGCCGATGGTGAAAGCAACGTCCCGAATGGTCTCTACGGCCGTGGTCATTCGCTCAACCCCCTCCGACGAAATGCACCAGCTCAATCGCGTCGCCCGGCGCGACCGTCACCGCAGCGAGCCGCGGGCGCCGGACGATCGTGCGGTTGTGCTCCACGACGACGGTGCGCGGGTCGAGCGCGAGCGATTCGAGCAGCTCGAGCAGCGTGGCGCCCCGCGCCACCGCGCGAGGCTCCCCGTTCACCGTGACGTCGACCATGTCGTTCATCCGTTCAGCTCCTGGAGCATCCGCCGCGCGGCGTCCGCCGGATCGGCCGCGTGCCACAGCGCCCTGATCGCGGCGACGCCGTGGATAGCCGCCTCGGCCACGAGCTCCGGAATCCGCTCCGGCGTCACCCCGCCGATGGCGACGACCGGCAACCCGAGGCCAACGATTTCCTTCAGCCGCGCGGAGCCCAACGGCGCTCGGTCGGGATGGGTGGCGGTCGGAAACACCGGCCCCACCAAAAGATAGTCGGCACCGCCCGCGTGCGCGGCCTCCGCCTCGCGCAAGTCGTGCACCGACTTGCCGATCCACCAGCCGGGGTTCAAGCGGCGCGCGTCCTCAGGCGCAAGGCTCCCCTGGCCCAGCTGGACGCCCGCCGCGCCGGCGGCGAGCGCGACGTCGAGGCGGTCGTTCACGAATAGGCGGGCGGGCGGACAGGCGGACAGGCGGACGGCAAGCTCGTAATGGTCCAGTCCCGAGAGCCCGCGCCCGCGGGCGTGGAAGGCAAGGTGCTCGCGACCCCCAGCCGCGAGTTGCTGCGCCACTGTGTCCAGGTCCGGCCGGCGGGCGATCCGCTCGTCGGTGATGGCGTGCAGCCGCGGCAGGGCCGGGAGGGACCTCACCCGAAGCGCTGGCCCGCCTGCGCGCCGCGCCCGCGGACCCACTCCGCGGCAGCCATGCGCGCCTTGCCCGCGGGCTGGACTTCCTCCACCTGCACCGCCCGCTGTCCCGTCGCAATGCGTAATCCGTCCACCGTCCCCCGTACTTCTCCAGGGGCGCCGCTGTCCTCCACGACGCGGGCGCCGAACAGCTTGATCTCACGGCCGTCGAGCTCGGTCCACGCTCCGGGCCTGGGGTCGAGCGCGCGGACCAGCCGTGCGACCCGCTCCGCCGGGTCGGCCCAGCGGATGTGCGCCGTCTCGCGCGTGAGCTTGGGTGCGTAGGTCGCGCGCGCCGGTTCCTGGGGGTGTGGGTCGAGGCCGTTGGTTTCGAACAGCGCCAGCGCTTCGACCAGCGCCTGGGCGCCCATCTCGGACAGATGCTCCGACAGCTCGCCCCCCGTCACCTCGGGGTCGATGTCGTGCGGGATCTGCAGGAGAATGGGACCCGAGTCCAGTCCCTCGTCCATCCGCATGATCGTTACGCCCGTCTGCTTGAGGTCGTTCAGGATCGCCCATTCCACCGGCGCGGCGCCGCGCAGCTCGGGGAGAAGCGACGGGTGGACGTTGATCATGCCGAGGCGCGGCAGCGCCAGCAGGTCGGGTCTGAGGATGTGGCCGTACGCGACCACCACACCGACGTCAGGCGCGAGCGCGCGGAGGCGCGCGACGAAGGCGGGATCGCTGGGGCGCGGGGGTTGCAGCACCGGCACGTCTTCCGCTTCGGCCGCCGTCTTCACGGGCGGGGGGACCGCCGTCGAGCGGGAGCGCCCCTGGGGCTTGTCCGGCTGCGTGACCACCGCGACGACGTCGAATCCTTCTCCGAGCAGGGCTTCGAGGGAGGGGACCGCGAACTCCGGTGTTCCGAAGAAGACTACGCGCACTCAGAGCTCGCCCGCCGGCTCCGGCGTCACGTCCTTCACGTACCCGGACTGCCCCTTGCGCGACTTCTTCCATTTGGCGAGGAGCAGCCCCCGTTTCACCGCGCTCACGTGGTCGAGGAAGAGCACACCGTCCAGGTGGTCGATCTCGTGTTGCGCCGCCCGCGCCTTGAAGCCGGAGAGCTCGACCGTGTACGGGCGGGCCTCGCGGTCGAGGGCCTCGAGCGTCACGCTGAGGTGACGCTCCACCTCGCCGTACACGTCCGGGATCGAGAGACACCCTTCCTCCGCGGTTTCTTGCAGCTCGCTCGCCTGCACGATCCGCGGATTGATCAGGACCAGCGGCGGTGGGGCATCCTCGCCCACGTCGACGACGGCCACGCGGCGGGCGACGCCGACCTGGTTCGCCGCGAGCCCGACGCCCTTGGCCGCATGCATCGTCTCGAACAGGTCGTCCACCAGCCGGCGCACGGCGTCGTCCACCGCGGCTACCGGGGTGGAGCGCTGCCGCAGCACGGGCGAGCCGAGCAGGTGGAGCTGGCGGATGGTCACTGCGGCTTGGCGGCCTCGACCGAGCGGTTGAGGATGTTCGCGATGTTGGAGCGCTGGACGATCAAGCGCGACTCCCCGCTCTTTACGGTGACCTCGTCGTCCTTCAGGTGCACGACCTCGCCGATGATACCGCCCGAGGTGACGATGCGGTCGCCGCGTTGCAGCGATTCGAGGAGCTGGCGGTGTCGCTCCTGCTGCCGGCGCTGCGGGCGGATCAGCATGAAGTAGAAGATCGCGATCAGGGCGCCGATCTGGACCAGGAAGACGGTCATTCCGCCGCCGGCACTCTGGCCGGAGGGAGCGAACAGCAGGGCGAACAGTCCTTGCGCGGTCATGCGGATCCCGAGTCCAGGTAGCGGCGGCGCCACTCCGCGGCCCAGGGGCCGAAGGCGCTTCGCCGGATCGCAGCCCGCATCTCACCCGCGAGCCGGATCAGGTAACGAACGTTGTGCAACGACAGGAGCTTGAGCCCCAGCAGCTCCTCGGCCATGAACAGATGGCGGAGATAGCCGCGCGAGAACGTAGTGCAGGTCTCGCAGTCACAGGTCGCGTCGAGCGGCCGCGGATCTTCGCGGTGCTCGGCGTTGCGGATGTTCACCGGGCCGTCGGGCGTGAACGCCGAGCCGTTCCGGCCGTGGCGCGTCGGTGCGACGCAGTCGAACAGGTCCACACCGCGCTCCACCGCTGCCACCAAATCCTCCGGGAACCCCACGCCCATAAGATAACGCGGGATGGCGGGGAGCTTCGGCTCGAGCCGCTCCAGCATGTCGTACATGACCGCCTTGGGCTCCCCGACGGAGAGGCCGCCGATGGCGAGGCCGGTCCAGTCCCCGAGATTGAGGATGCGGCGAAGACCCTCCGTCCGAAGCGAGAGGTGGGCACCACCTTGCAAGATGGGCCATAAGGTCTGGTGGTCGTGTGACGCCTTGAGCTCCGCGTGCCGCTTCCGGCAGCGCGCCAGCCATCTCATCGTCCGCTCGAAAGCGTCGCGGGCAGTCGCCTCATCCGCTGCCCCCGGCACTACGTGATCGAACGCCATCGCAATGTCGGCGCCGAGCGTCCACTGGATCTCCGTGGCGCGCTCGGGGGTGAGGGTGCGGCGGCTGCCGTCTACGTGACTCTGAAACTCCACACCGTCCTCGTCCACCCGGCGGAACCCCTCGAGCGAGAACACCTGAAAGCCACCCGAATCGGTGAGGAGCGGACGATCCCAGCCCATGAAGCGATGCAGGGCCCCGAGCTTCTCGACGACCTGCTCGCCGGGCCGCACGTGCAGGTGGTAGCTATTCGCGAGCACCAGCGTCGCGCCGACGCGGCGGAGGTCATTCGGGGACAGCGCCCGGACGGTCCCTTGAGTCCCGACCGGCATGAACACGGGCGTCTCGACCGCGCCGTGGGGGAGAGTGAGGGTGCCGGTGCGGGCGGGGCCGCTGGTGGCGTCTATCGTGAATTCGAACATGGGTGCCTAGAGCGGAATGCGGAATTCGGAATGCGGAATGGACGCGCGAACTTCAATTCCGCATTCCACATTCCGCACTCCGCATTCAGACAATCGCCATCGCATCGCCGTAGCTGTAGAACCGATACCGTCGCTCAATGGCTTCCCCGTAGGCTCGCATAACCTGCTCATAACCCCCAAACGCGCACACCAACATTAGCAGCGTCGAGCGCGGCAGGTGAAAGTTGGTGAGCAGCCGGTCCACGGCGCGGAAGGTGTACGGGGGATGAATGAAGAGGCTCGTGTCGCCCGTCCCCGGCCGGATCGTGCCGTCAGGCGCCGCGACGGTCTCGAGGGTCCGGACCACGGTGGTCCCAACCGCCCACACTCGCCCTCCCGCCTTTCGCCTCCGGTTGATGATCTCCGCCGTCTCGTCGCTCACCCGGTAGGCCTCGGCGAGCATCGGATGGTCCGCGAGGTCGTCCACTTCCACGGGTTTGAACGTCCCGGGCCCGATCTGCAAGTCGAGCATCGCGAGCGCCGTGCCCCGCTGCTTCAGGTGCTCGAGGAGCTCCGGCGTGAAGTGCAGTCCCGCGGTCGGCGCGGCCACGCTGCCGTCGTGTGCTGCGTACACCGTCTGGTAACGCTCACGGTCCTCGGGTCGCGGGGGTCGTCGGATGTAGGGTGGCAGCGGCACCGTGCCGTACTGCGCGAGCGTCGCCGCGGCGTCGAGCTGACCGACAAACTTCACGCGCCGGAGCCCGCCGCCCAGCACCTCGACGATCTCGACCGCGCTGTCGTCGCCGAAGGTGACGCGCCGTCCCGGCTTGAGCTTGCCGCCCGGATGTCCCATCGCGATCCATGTGCCGTCGGGCAGCGCGCGGACGAGCAGGAGCTCTGCCTTGCCGCCTGACCCACGCATCCCGCTTCCCGCATCCCGCATCCCGTGTAGTCTCGCCGGAATCACCCGTGAGACGTTGAGGACGAGCACGTCCTCCGGCGCCACCAGCTCGACGAGCTCCGGGAAGCGAGCATGCCGGATGCTTCCGCTTGCCCGGTCCAGCATCAAGAGGCGGCTCCCCGCGCGGTCGGGAAGCGGTTCTTGGGCGATGAGCGAGGAGGGGAGGGCGTAATCGAAGTCGGAGGTGCGGTACATGACAGTGCGGAATGTGGAATGCGGAGTGCGGAATGGAAGGGCGGGCGTCAATTCCGCATTCCGACTTCCGCATTCCGCACTAGCCGTCGAACATCGTCGGCTGTTCCGCGCTCCTGGGCGGCATGAAGCCAAAATGCTTGTACGCGCCCGCCGTGGCGCACCGCCCGCGCGGCGTGCGGGCGAGGAAGCCCTGCTGCATGAGGAACGGCTCGTACACCTCCTCCAGCGTGCCCGGGTCCTCGCCCACGGCGGCGGCGATGGTGGTGAGGCCCACCGGCCCGCCTTCGAACTGCTCGATGATGGTCTTCAAGATCCGGCCGTCCATGTCGTCGAGTCCGAACTCGTCTACGTCGAGCCGTTTCAGCGCCTCGGCGGCGACTTGGGCCGTGATCTTGCCGCCGGCGCGCACCTGCGCGTAGTCGCGCACCCGCTTCAAGAGCCGGTTCGCGACGCGCGGCGTGCCGCGGCTGCGGCGCGCGATCTCGGTGATGCCCGCGGCATCGGTCGGGACGTCGAGGATGCCGGCCGAGCGGCCGATGATCTGAGCGAGGTCGTCGGGTGGATAGTAGGCGAGGCGCTCGACGAGGCCGAACCGCGCGCGCATGGGCGGCGTCAGCAGGCCGAAGCGGGTCGTGGCGCCGATCAGCGTGAACCGCTCGAGCGCCATGGGGATCGTCTGCGCGTGCGACCCGTCGGCGATCCGGACGTCCACGCGGTAGTCCTCCATCGCCGGGTAGAGGAACTCCTCCAGCACGGGCCGCAGCCGGTGCACCTCGTCGATGAAGAGGATGTCGCCCGGGCCGAGGGAGGTGAGCAGGCCGAGGAGATCGCCCGGGCGCTCGAGCACCGGGCCCGACGTCGTGCGGATGTTGACGCCCAGCTCCTTCGCCATGAGGAGCGCCAGGGTCGTCTTGCCCAGGCCGGGCGGCCCGAAGAACAGTGTATGGTCCAGCGGTTCGCGCCGCTGCTTCGCCGCGTCGATCGCGATCTGCAGGGATTCCTTCACCTTCGCTTGGCCGACGAATTCGTCCAGCCGCGAGGGGCGGAGGGCGGCATCGGTCAGCCGCTCGTCGGGGAGGGCCTCGGGTGTAGTAACTTGCGCGCGGGCGCGATCGCTCATGCCGCTCTCTTCCCCAGCGGCCGCGCCCGCCACCGCACCGGGCGCGCGTCCCGATCGAGCGCGTGGCGGGCATGGCAGCTGATGCACTCGTCCGTGGCTTCGGTCGCGGTGTCGGGCACCAGGGTGCGGTTGGTCGAGCCGCAGCGCGTGCAGATCCATTCAGCCGTCGCAGGCATCGTCATCCGTTCGTGAGTAGTTGCAAGGCCCGGCGCACCAGCGTCTCCGCGTCACCGCCACCGTTTGCCGCGAGCGCCTGGCGCAGCGCCCGGTCCGCTTCGGCCGTCGCGTACCCGAGCCGCTCAAGGGCGTGCAGCGCCGCTTCGGCGGCTCCCCCGCTGGGGGCGGCGTCGGCCGCAACGGCCTCCTCAAACTCGCCGAGCTTGTCGGCCAGTTCAAGCGCCAACCGCTCCGCCGTCTTCTTCCCGATGCCCGACACCGACGCGAGCAGCGCGATGTTCCGATCCCGCACCGCCCGCGCACCGCGCTCCACCCCCAGCGCCGACATCAGGGCGATGGCGATTTTCGGCCCCACGCCGCTCACGCCGGTCAGCCGCTGGAAGAAGCGCCGCCCGGCTTCGTCGTGAAAACCGTACAGCGACCAGCCGTCTTCCCGCACCACGAGCTCGGTCGCGAGGCTCACCGCCTCGCCTACCGCGGGCAGCCGCTCCATCACCCCCAGCGGAACGACGATCTCGTAGCCCACGCCGCCTGGGGTCTCGATCATCACGCGATCGGCCTGCTTCGCGGCGAGCCGGCCCGAGACCTGGGCGATCACGACCGGAGGATATGCGTGAGCGCCACGGCCACGCCGTCCGCCGCGTCCGCGGGTCTGGGCGCATCCTTGAGCCGCAGCAGCCGGGCGACTACCCGGCCGACCTGCGCCTTGGGGGCGCCGCCCGCGCCGACGACCGTCTTCTTGATGGTCGCCGGGGCGTACTCGGCAATGGCGAGTCCTGCCTGCTCGGCGGCAAGGAGTACGACTCCTCGTGCGTGTCCGAGCACGAGTGTGGTATGCACGTTCTTATGGTAGAAGGCGTTCTCCAAGGCGAGGATGCCGGGGTGATGGCGCGTGATCAGCTCGGTGATGTGCTCGTGGAGCGCGTGCAGGCGTCGGGACAACGGCGTCCGGGCGGCCAATCGGATCACGCCGCACTCGACCAGCCGCCCCATGCCGGGGGTGCCGTTCCCGGTTTCGATCACTCCGTAGCCGGTGACCGCCGTCCCGGGGTCGACGCCCAGCACCTTCACGCTATGCCGTCGCCGCCGCCAGCGCCTCGGCGTCGATGTCGAAGTTCGAGGAGACTTTCGCGACGTCGTCCATCTCTTCCAGCGCCTCGATCAACGCGAGGAGGTGCTTCGCGTCCTTCCCGTCCACTTTCACCGTGTTCTTGGAGATGAGGGCGATCTCGGCCGTCTGGACGGCGATCTTCTTGGCCTTTAGCCGCTCGGTGATCTGCTGCAGCTGGCCCGCGGGTCCGGTGATCAGAAAGACGTCGCCGTCGTGCACCATGTCGTCCGCCCCGGCATCGAGCGCCGCCTCCATGACCGTGTCCTCGTCGGCGCGGGTCGCGTCCACGGCGATCTGGGCCTTGCGGTCGAACATCCACGCCACGGAATTCGCGGCGCCGAGGTTACCGCCGTGGCGCTGGAAGACGTGGCGAATCTCCGCGACGGTCCGGTTGGGGTTGTCGGTCGTGGCCTCGATGAGCAGGGCGGCGCCGCCGGGCCCGTACGCCTCGTAGGTGACTTCTTCGTACGTCACGCCGTCGAGCTCGCCCGTTCCCTTCTTGACCGCGCGCTCGATGTTGTCGAGTGGCATGTTCTCGGCCTTGGCGGCGTCGATGGCGGTGCGGAGCCGGGCGTTGCCGCCGGGATCGCCGCCGCCCTGCTTGGCGGCGATCGTAATCTCGCGGATCAGCTTGGTGAAGAGCGCCCCCCGGCGCGCGTCGGTGACGGCCTTCTTCCGCTTGATCTGCTTCCATTTGCTGTGGCCGGCCATGGCTCTAACCTACAACGTTCACCGATCAGGGTCGAGCATGTCTTCGAACCGCATCCAGCGCCGGTAGAAGTACAGGTCCACGAACCCGGTCGGCCCGTTGCGGTTCTTCAGGACGATCAGCTCGGTCGCCCCGTCCACCCCGTGTCCCGGGTTGTACATCTCTTCCCGATAGATCCCGAGCACCACGTCGGCGTGCTGCTTGCTCGCGCCGAGGTGGCCGAAGTCGTCGAGCGCCGGCCTCGCGTTCGGGCGCTTGGCGTCGAAGCGCGGTAGCTGCGACACGACGACGAGCGCCACCCGTCGCTCGAGCGCCAGCGCCTTGAGACGCTGCAGCACCAGGGCCAGGTCTTCGTCCTGCGTCGAGCGCGCCACGCCCCGCGGCGACGGGACGAGCTGAAGGTAGTCGACCACCACCAGCCCGAGCTGCCGCAGCGGATCGAGCCGCTCCGCCGTCGTCTCGAAGTCCGGGGCCGCGAGCGGCAACGTGGTGAGCGAGAGGTCGCGCAGCCGCACGGCGGCCCCCCCGATGCCGGCGCGCGTCTGATCGTTGAGCTTCGCGCTGCGCAGCTCGTCCACGGTCGCGCGCCCTTCGATCGCGAGGGCGCGCTCCATCAGGCGCTCCTCGTCCATCTCGCCGGAGAAGAGGGCCACGCCCGTCCCCTGCTGCGCCGTGCGCACCGCCAGCCCCAGAGCGAGCGCGGACTTGCCGGATCCGACGTCGCCGCCCAGCACCACGAGGTCGCGGCGTCGCAGACCACCACCCAGGATGCGGTCGATCGAGGGGAACCCGGTCGGCACGGTGTCCCCCGGCACGTCGCCCGGGCGCTGCTGATCCACGCGCTCGACCATGGACTCGAGCGAAGGGCGCTTGGGAAAGCGGCGGGTGGTCATGAGCGCCTCTCCTGTGCGTCTACGCGTCTGTGCGTCTACGCGTTTGTGCGTCTGTGCGTCTGTGCGTCTAGCCTACTATAGATGGAGGCGGGCGGAGCGGGCCGCAACGGTGACGGCGTCGCCCGCCTCGGGACCGAGCACCTCGCGCGCCGGCGCGACCAGCTGGGACAGCACCAGCGCCGCGGCGGCCGGTGTAGCGGGCTCCAAGTGGTGGCGCGCGGCGGCGAGGGCGCGCTTGAGGGGGCCGGGGAGGGCGAGGCTCGCGAGCCGGGCGTCGAGCGCCTGGAGGCGGCGCCGGTGGTTCTTGCCCGACACGGGCCGCGGCGGAAGGAGCGCCTCGGCCGAGCGCACGACGAGCCACAGTGCGAATAGGCCCTCGCGCTTGGGTCCCCGTACCGCGTCCGCGACCAACCCGATCAAGCGCTCCTCTGCGGCGGTGGTGGCGCGGTTCACGCGACGAGGCGCTCCACCGCGGCGGCAACTTCCTCGGGGGTGATATCGGCGAGGCAGCGATGGTGGCCGAGCGGGCAGGCCGCGGTGCCCGTCGCGGAGCAGGGGCGGCAGTCGAGCGCGCGCTCCAGTACGGTGGCACGCGCGTGATAGGGCAAGAAGCCGAACTGCGCGACGGTGGGTCCGAACAGCGCGACGACTGGTGTGCCGACGCCGGTGGCCATGTGCATGACACCCGTATCGCCGGACACCACGACCCGCGCCCGCGCGAGCAGCGCGCCGGTTTCCTGGAGCGAAAACTCGCCGGCGGTGCTCGCGACGGCGCGTGCCCCTTCGGCCACGAGCTGCTGCGCCAGCCCGCGGTCTTCCGGCCCCCCGACGACGACCGGCCGGTATCCGGCGGCCCCCAGCCGCTCGGCGAGCGCGCTCCAGTGCGCGACGGGCCAGCGTTTGGTGGCGTGGGCGGCGCCCGGCGCGAGCGCCGCGAGCCGCGCCTCCGCAAGTCCGCGCTCCGCGAGCCACTGCGCCGCCCGGTCCGTGGCGCCGGGGCCCAGGCAGAACTCGGGCGGCCCGCCGTCGGGTCGAATGTCGAGCCGGCGCGCGGCCTCGAAGTAGCGCTCGGCGACCGGGGAGGGCGCGCGTCGGCGGTAGGCGTCCAGCTTGGTGGCGATGAGCAGCGTGCGGGCCAGCTTGCGCTTGCGGTACCCCGACCAGCGGCAGCGCACGAGCAATCGGAGGCTCGCGCTGCGGACGCTGCCGTGCAGGTCGAGGCCGTGCGTCGGTGCGAGGGCGCGCAACCGGCGGGCGAGGAGACGGATCGGCTCGCCGGGCTCGAGCGTCACGACCTCGGCGAGGTGCGGGTTGTCGGCCACGAGCGGCGCCATGGCGCGCTTCGTCACGTAGACGAGCTTCGCCTCCGGGTGGCGACGGGCGAGCGCTCGCACAAGCGGCGTAGTCAGCAGGATGTCGCCGATGGAGCTGAAGCGGACCAAGAGAACGCACAGCACGTCGCCAAATAAGTCCTGCGTTGCCCGGCTTCGCCAGTCGTCATTAGCTTTGACTGATGGTGCGGCCGAAGACCATCCTCTGGGTGGATGACGAAGTCGAGGGACTCGCGGCGCACCGGCGCTACCTCGAGGACCAGGGGTTCACGGTGGCCGCTGCGGCCCACGGCGACGACGCGATCGCGCTGCTGCGGCGCCAGCCCTACAGCATCGTCCTGCTGGACGAACAGATGCCCGGGCGACGCGGGCTCGAGCTGATCGGCGAGATCCGGGCCCTCGATCCCGCCATGCCCGTCGTGATGGTCACGCAGAGCGAGGACGAAGGCACGCTGCGCGAGGCGATCGGGATCGAGGTGGACGACTACCTCGTGAAACCGGTCCAACCACGCCAGATCCTCTCGGTGATCACGCGACTGCTCGAGGGCGATCGCATCCGCCAGCAGCGCCTCGCCCGCGATTTCGTCACCCGGTTCCGCGAGCTCGAAGGACGCCGGGGCGCGAGCCTCGCGTGGCGTGAGTGGATCGAGTTGGTCGCGGAGCTGGCGCGCTGGGAGGTCCGCCTGGCCGCGTCCAACGAGCCCGGCCTTTCGGAGGCCCTCCGCAGCCTGCAGCGCTCGCTGCGCAAGGACTTTGCCGAGTACGTCGCCCGGCAGTATCCCCGCTGGCTCGCAGGTCCCGAAGGCGACCGGCCGCCGCTCTCCGTCGACGTGGGCGCCGAATTCCTGGTCCCGGTGCTGCGATCCACCGGCCGGGTGCTGTTCGTGGTCATCGACTGCCTGCGGCTCGACCAGTGGGAGGTGCTGCGTGACCTCGTGACCCCGCTGTTCGACGTGGAAGAGTCGCACTACTACAGCATCCTGCCCACGGCAACGCCGTTCGCGCGCAACGCGATCTTTTCGGGGCTCTTCCCCATGGAGATCGCGGCGCGCCATCCCGCCTGGTGGGGTCAGGCGTCCGATGAGGAGAGCCTCAACGCCCATGAGGGCGAGCTCCTGACGGAGCAGCTGGAGGAGCTGGTCGGCCGGCCCGTCCCCGTGCGCTACGAGAAGGTGTTCAGCTCGGGCGAGGGAGACTTGGTCCGGCGGCTCCCCGCTCACCTCGCCCAAGATGGCGTGACGGCGCTGGTGTTCAATTTCGTGGATCAGCTCACGCACGGGCGGTCGGAGAGCGCCATCCTGTACGAGGTGGCGCGGGACGAGGCGGCCCTGCGTAGTCTCACCCGCACATGGTTCGAGCGCTCGCCGGTGCTCGCGGCGCTGCAGGAGGCCGAGCGGCGGGGCGTGACGGTGTTGCTCACCACCGACCACGGCTCCATTCACTGCGAGACCCCGGCGACGGTGTACGCCAAGCGCGACGCCACAGCGAACCTGCGCTACAAGTTCGGCGAGGACTTGAAGAGCGAGGACCCGGAGGCCGCGATTCTGGTCGAGGACCTGAAAGGCTTCGGCCTCCCGGGCATGGGGCTCGGGGTCCGGCTGCTGCTCGCCACCTCGGACCGGTTCTTCGTGTATCCCACCAAGCTGCGCGAGTATCAGGCCCGCTATCGCGGCTCGTTCCTGCACGGCGGCGTCACGCCGGAAGAAGTGATCCTCCCCGTCGCCCTGCTCACGCCCCGGCGCGCGGGCACCGCCCCGGCGGGCAAGGGGGGGGCGCGCTGAATGGGCCGTAGCGGCCGGCTCTTCCTGCTGCTCCGTCCCTACGCACTCCTCTTCGTCACCAATCTCGTGGCCACATTCGTGGCCTCCGTGATGGACGGCGCCACGTTCGTGCTGTTGATCCCATTCTTGCGGACCCTGTTCGGGCATGATCCCCTGCCGGTCGCCGGCGGGTCGGCGGTCGAGCGGATGCTGGCGGTCGTGGTCGGCCCGCTGCTCGCGGCCGGGTCGCCCGGGACGGCGCTGCGCAACGTCGTGCTGGTGCTGGTCGGCGCGATGGTGCTCAAGAACGTGCTCGCGTATCTCGCGGCGGTCTCGAGCGTGGCGATCCAGGAGAACGTCGTGCGCGACCTGCGCGTGCGACTGTTCGCGCACCTGCAGACGCTGCCGCTCGACTTCTTCCAGCGAACCCGCGGGGGGCAGCTCTTGTCGCGGGTCATCAACGACACGGACGCGGTGAAGACCGTGGTCACGGCGGCGCTCGCCTCCCTGGTGCAGAACCTCAGCCTCATCGTGGTCTATGTGGCGATCCTCGTGGGCCTGTCCTGGCGACTGACGCTGGTGGCCCTCGTCTGCGCGCCGCTGCTGGTGCTCATCGTCCGCCCGGTCGTCGGGAGAGTGCGCTGGCGCTCGCGCGAGCAGGCCGACCAACGCGGCGAGCTCACCAGCCTGGTCAGCGAGCTGGTCGGATCGATCAAGCTGGTCCGGGCGTATGTGGCGGAAGCCTTCGAGGCCGACCGCTTCCGCAAGCTCGCCGACCGCTACCGCAAGGGCGTCCTGCGGGCGCAGCGGTACGCGCTGCTGACGAGTCCGGTGAGCGAGGTCTTCGCCGGCGCCGTCATCGTCCTGATCTTCGCGGTTGGGACGCGACTGGCCCTCGGACAGGCGGCCGCGCTGCAGCCCGAGGTGCTGATCGCGTTCATCGCCGTGGCGCTCCGGCTCATGTCCCCGGTGAAGTCCGTGGCCAACTACCCCACGACGATGGCCGGGGCGCTCGCGGCCGCGGACCGGGTGTTCGAAGTACTCGATCTCGCCTCGGAGGAGGGAGACCGGCCGGGCGAGGTGCCCGCGCGGTTCGAGCAGCGGATCGAGTACCGGGGGGTGTCGTTCTCGTACAACGGCCAGGCGCCCGTGCTCGAGGGCGTCGACTTCGACGTCCGGCGCGGGCAGGTGGTGGCCGTGGTGGGCCCGTCCGGGGCCGGCAAGACGACGCTCGTCGACCTGCTGCCGCGGTTCTACGAGCCGACGCGTGGTGCCATCCTGATGGACGGCGCTCCCATCGCCCGGTTCACCCGCACCAGCCTGCGCGGGCTGATGGGTATCGTGTCGCAGGAGACGATTTTGCTGAACGACACGGTGCTCGCGAACATCTCCTACGGGCGGGGCGATTTCACGCTGGCGCAGGTGCAGGCAGCCGCGCGCGCCGCCAACGCCCACGACTTCGTCTCTCAGCTCCCCGAGGGCTATCACACGCTCCTGGGCGAGCGGGGCACCCGGCTTTCGGGCGGTGAGCGCCAGCGGATCGCGATCGCGCGTGCGCTGCTGCGCGATCCGCCCATCTTGATTCTGGACGAGGCGACCAGCGCGCTCGACATGGAGTCCGAGCGGCTGGTGCAGGAGGCCATCGACCGGCTGATGGCGCGCCGCACGACGTTCGTCATCGCGCACCGGCTCGCCACCGTCCAACACGCCGATCTGATCGTGGTGCTCGCCGAGGGGCGGATCGTGGAGCGGGGAACCCACGCGACGCTGTACGCCGCGGGCGGGCTGTATCGCCGGCTGCACGACATGCAGTTCCGCACCTGACGTGATCTCCGGGTTCACCATCGTCCGGAACGCGGTCACGCTCGACTACCCGATCGTTCCGGCGATTCGGTCGATTCTCGAGCTGTGCGACGAAGTCGTCGTCAACGTCGGACAGTCGGACGACGACACGCGCGACGTCGTCGCCGGGCTGGGCGACCCCAGGGTCCGCATCATCGACAGTGTCTGGGATTTCTCCCACGGCAGCGGGGCGCTCGCGCACGAGACGAACCGCGCGATGGCCGCCTGCCGCGGCGCGTGGGGCGTCTACGTCCAGGCGGACGAGGTGCTGCACGAGATGGGCGCCGCGGCCCTGCGCGAGAAGATACGGGAGTGGGATGGGGAGGCCCGCGTCGAGGGCCTGCTCGTCGAGTATCATCATTTCTACGGGGACTTCGATACGCTCGCCACGGACCGACACTGGTACCGCCGCGAGGTCCGCGTGGTGCGACTCGGCCGGGAGATCCGCTCCTACCAGGATGCGCAGGGGTTTCGTGTGGGCTCGGGCGAGCGCCGCGTGCGGGCGCGGGTGACGGGCGCGCCGATGTTCCACTATGGCTGGGCGCGCCCGTCGCAATCCATGCGCCAGAAGTTCGTAGCGTCGCAGGAGGTTTTCCCCGAACGGGTGGACCAGCTGGAAGCGCACGCCGAGCTCGAGGCCCTGTACTGGACGCCGCTGCTGCGCCGGTTTACGGGCTCCCACCCGCGGGCGGCCGAGGCGTGGATTGCGGCGCGACGCGCGGCCGCGGGCGGGCCTGCCGTAGGCCCGCGACGCCTCAAGGTCGCACACCTCCGGCTCTATTTGTCCGACTGGTTCGAGCGGTTGACCGGCGCGCGCCCCTTCGAATACCGGAACTACGTCGAGGTATGACGGCCCGCCCATTCGGGGGGCTGCGCGTCGTGCTGGTCGCGGCGTTCAACCGCCGCTACCACCGGAGCGGCCTGGCGCTCGCGGCGGCGCTTGCCGCGCTGGGATGCGAAGTGCGCCGCTGCGAGGAGCGGCGCCGTGGCTGGAACGCCTTCTTCGGACGCTCCCTCGCCACCCGGCTCGCCGCTCGCCTGCGGCAGGGGCCCGCCGACATCGTGCTGACCTTCAAGGGGGCGAGCCTCGCGCCGGCCGACGTCGGCGAGCTGCGGCGCCGCTTCGGCGGCCGCTGGGTCAACTGGTTCCCGGACGACCCCCACCTGCTCGAGCTCTCCACGCAGCTCGCCCCTGCATACGACTGCTTCTTCACCCACGACAGCTCCAGTGTGGCGCGCCACCGCTCGGCGGGTGCCCGCGCCCACTACCTCGCCTTTGGCTGCGACCCCGAGTACCTGCGGCCGCCTCCCCCCTCCCTGCCGCCGGACGCGCGTTGGGCGACGCCGCTCGTGTTTGTGGGGTCCCGCGATGACGTGCGCGAGCCCGTGTTGCGCGAGCTCGCCGATGTCGGGTTGGTCTCGTGGGGGCCCGGCTGGCCGCGCGGACCCCTGTATGGGGAGGACTTCGTGCGGGCGCTGGCGGGCGCGGCGGTGGGCGTGAACATCCACCAGCAGTTCGGGGACCGGGGCGACCCAGCGCGCTACGGGACGGGCGCGAACATGCGGGTGTTCGAGCTCGCCGCCGTGGGCACGCCGCAACTGTCGGACGCAAAAGCCGACATCGCGCGCCACCTGACGCCGGACCGGGAGATCGTGCTGTACCGGAGCGCGGCCGAGCTCACGGATCGCGCCCGTGCCTTGCTCGCGGACGCCACGCTGCGGCGCCATCTCGCCGCCGCTGCGCGGGACCGAGCGGTGCGGGAGCACACGTGGCGCCACCGTTTGGAGGAGTTGCTGACCGTCACCCTGCGGTAGCCGGGGAGCTACATACCTTATGACACGACTGACGCCTCGAGAGATGAGACTCGTCCTGCTCGCCGGGATTCTCTACGCGGCCATTGCCATCCCCGTCGGCATCCGCCGGGGCGGCGATCTCGAAGCGCACTTCACCGCGGCGCGGCTGTGGGTCGAGGGCCTGCCGCTTTACGCGCGCCCGCCCAGGGTCGGCGTGTGGTGGCCCCCACTGGCCGTGCTGCTCGTCGTGCCGTTCGCGCTCGCGGCCCAGCTGAGCGCGGCGGTGGCGAAGGGTGCCTGGGCGGCCGGCAGCGTGGCGTGCCTCGGCTGGAGCATCGCCCGGCTGCCTCGGGATCGCTGGAAGCCCGTGGCACTCGCCGCGGCGGCCGTGGCCGTCCCGCTCCATCGGAACTTCGAAGACCTCAACCTGAACGCCGTGTTGCTCGCGCTTCTCGTCGCCGCAGCATGCGAGCTGGGGCGCGGACGCGAGGGTCGGGCAGGCGTTTGGATCGGAGCGGCGACCGCCCTCAAGGCGTTCCCGGTCGTCTGGCTGCTCTACCTCGCCTACCGCAGACGGTGGCGGGCGCTCGCGATCGGGATCGCAGTGGCGGCCGGCTTGAGCCTCGCGCCACTGCTGCGGTACGGAGCAATCGGGGCGTACGATGCGGTGCGCGACTGGCTGCAGAACAGCGCGCCTGTGGCGTGGACCCAAGGAGGCAGCAACCAGTCGCTCTCCACGCTGGCGACCCGGTTGCACCTCCCCCGGGTGGGACTGGCCGTCCTCGATCTCGCCTGCGTCGCGCTCGGCGTCGTGGCACTGCGCCGACCGAAGGTCTCGGACGCGGCCTTCGAAGAGCTCGCCATCGTGGGACTAGTGGCGGTTCTGGTCTCACCGATCGCGTGGGTGCATTACTTCGTGTTCGCGCTGCCCGTGTGGATCGTCGCGCTGCGGCTGCCGCCGCACGAGCGGGCGTGGTCTATCTCCCTCCTCCTCGCAGGCGTCGCCACATCCGGGATCGCGACGGTCTGGTCCCTCTCGGTGCGCAACGCCGTGTTTGAGCTGTCCCTCTACACGTGGGGTGCGTTGCTGCTGCTTTTCGTCGTGGCCTTCGCTCCGCGCCCTCGCCCGGTGGGCGGCGACACCGACTGAAAGGTGCTGACCGCTCAGGGCGTCGGCCGGCCCGGCGGCAGCGCGCCGGTCTCGAGCACCGACCGGTACATCCGGACGTACTCGTCCGCCATGACGAGGTGCGAGAAGCTCCGCTCGGCGCGGGCCCGGCAGGCGTGCGGGTCCCACTCGGCCAGACGGCCCCGCAGCGCGACGAGCTCCTCCAAGCTCGCACCCAGTCCCCCCGTGTCGCGAGAGACCAGCTCGGGCAGCGAGCCGCGGGGCGAGCCGATGATCGGGGTGCCGCTGGCGAGCGCCTCGAGGATGTTCACCGGGCACGGATCCTCCCAACGGACCGGCATCCACAGGCACCGCGCCCCCGCGAGCAGCTCGCGCTTTTGCGCGCCGCCCACCTGGCCGACAAACTTGACGTAGCGCGAAAGGCTGGGCCGCCATCCGCCCGCCAGCACCAGGCGCACGCGACACCGCTTAGCGGCAGCGATGGCCACTTGCCATCCCTTGACGCTGTGCAAGCGCGCGAGGAACAGGTCGTAGTCGCCCTTCACGGCGCGGAATTCGTACTCGTCCAGGCGGGCGCCGTTGCGCACGAAGGCGTCGGTGCCATGCCGACGTGCGTGGTCCTGGCTCACACAGATCGTTCGAGCATCGGCCCGCCGTCCGCCCATGTTGCCCTGGAGCGTCCACACGCTCGGGACGCCGGGTGGCGGATAGTCAAGCGGGCAATGATAGTGCATGATGTCGACCCGCTCGGTCACGTAGCGACGCAGATCGAATCCCGGGGACAGCACTTCGGCCGGCGACACCTCCACCACCCGGACACCCGCGATGCGACTCCCTCTGGGCGCGAGGAGGGTGACTTGATGACCCCGCTCGACCAGACCCTGGCACAACCACACCACGATGCGCTCCCCGCCGCCGTACTTGAAAACGGGCAGGCGCACGTGGTGGAATTGCACGATGTGCATGGGATGGGCTGCCCGCTAGCGGGCCGCGGGTCTCCGGCTTCGCGTCATGTCTCGGCGTGCCCGACCGGGAGGGTTCCCGTGGTCAGCACGTGGGCGTACATCCGCGCGTACGCCTCCGCCATCACGAGATGGGTGAAGTGACGCTCGGCATGCCCGCGGCATGCCGCGGGGTCGCGTGTGTGGATCCGCTCGGCCGCTGCGATCATCTCGTCCACGCTGTCGCACAGCGCGCCTACCTCGGGCGTGATCAGCTCCGGGAGGGCGCCCCGGTGGGTCCCGAGCACCGGCGTGCCCGAGAGCAGCGCCTCGATCGTCACCAGACCGAACGGCTCGTCCCACGCGGCCGGGTTCCATAAGCACCGGGCACGCGCGAGCAGCGCCGCCTTGGTGGCGCCGTCCACTTCACCCACGAACTTGATCGATCCCGTGAAGCTGGGCCGCCAGCCGCCGGCGACAATCAGCCGATGGCCGGTGCGCTTCGCCGCTTCCACCGCCCAGTGATAGCCCTTGGCGCTGTGCAGATTCCCGAGGAACAGGTCGTACTGCGACCCGCGCCGCGGAAAGCGCCGGAAGACGTAGTCCGCGGGATCGAGCCCGTTATAGACGAAGACGTCGCTGTGGTGACGGCGCGCATGGTCGCGGGAGAGAAAGACGCTGTTGGGATACGGGGGAGCGTCGGGCTTCAGGTTGCGGTGGACGGTCCCCCGTATCCCAACAGGGCCGGGTGCGGAGCGCAGCGGGAAATGCGTGTGGACGATCGCGGCGTCGCGGGGGACGTACGGTGCGAGCGTCGCGGGATCGGCCAGCTTGCGGGGAGGCACGGCCACGACGGTCGCCTCGGGGACTCGCGTGCTCGGTGGCGCGAGCAGCGTGACCCGGTGGCCGAGCGCCGCGAGCCCCCGCACCAGCGCCACGACGACGCGTTGCGGACCGCCGTAACCCTTCGCCGGCAGCGGCTGATGGGAGGCCACGACGACGTGCATGCGCAGGACAAGATAACTAGCTCGACGGCACGCAGAACACGTCGTAGACGTTCCACCGCATCAGGTTCTCCGGCGTGATGCGGTCGCCGAGGAAGTTTGCGTTGCCCTCCACCCGATGCACCTCGTAACCATGACGAACGAGGAAGTCGTACAGCCCGAGCCGATAGGCGCGGGTGGACTTGCGGAGACTGAACATTTCCACCTGGAGAAAGGGTCGCTGGCCGCGGACGAGGTCCTCGAGTGTCTCGAGAATGGGCAGGTCGAATCCTTCGGCGTCCACTTTGATGAAGCGCAGCCGCGGGATGAGATCGGGGTGTTCCCGTGTGAGGAAGTCTTGCACGTTCTTGCCCTCCACCCGGACCTTGAACGCACTCCCATGCAGCCACTTGCTCATGCCCTCGTGAAACCCGCCGTTGCAGTAGCCTTCCTCGCCGTACTGGAACTCATAGAACCCGTCCGTCCGCATCGCGGCGAACTTCAGCGGCAGGATCTTGGTCTTTGCCGGGTTGAGGCTCGCATTCCGCTCCAGGACCGGAAACACATACGGGTTGGGCTCAAGCCCGAGGACGAGACCGGTGGCGCCGACCGCCAACGCGATGGGGAGCGTGGTATCACCGGTGTGGGCGCCGATGTCGATCGCGACGTCGCCGGCGCGCAGGAACCGGCGCAGCTGATCCACGGCCGCCTGGACCTGCAACGGCGCGATCTGGTAGGCGCCGGGGTGCAACCATCGCGCGACCTCCAGCCGACCCTCGCGGGGGAGGTCGTGCGCCTCGATCACGAATCCGAAGGTCTTCGGCTTCGGTTTGACGCCGAGCAGGTAGATGAACTCCTTGGCTTTCAGCTGGCGTGCCCTCGTCCCGGCCGGACGCAATAAAACGGGAGACGGACGGTCTCCGCAAGCGACGCCATGGAAAGGTCGACATCGAGTCACTAGGTTCGGGCCATGCCAGACCGGCCGCTCACCATCCTCCAACTCACCCATCAAGGCACCGGATCAGGCTCGACGATGGTGATCGCGAGCTTGAGCGGGGAGCTCGTCCGTCGCGGCCATCGGGTGCTCGTGGGGTGCCGTGCGGGAACCACGCTCGCGAATCTCGCGCGGGATGCCGGATTGCCGCTCGTGCCCCTGGACTTCGGTCGGCTCGCTCCGCTCGCGCGCACCTTGGACGCCGTGATGGCACGGGAGCGCGTCGACCTGGTGAACAGCCACGACACGCGCGACCGCCGGGCGCTGACCTGGCTGCGGTGGCGACGGCGCTTGGGACGGCCGTTTGTCGTGACCCGGCACACGATGCCGCTCACCTCCCCTGCAGAGCTGGTCGCCGTGGGGCTCTCCGCCGATCGCACGATCGCCGTGAGCCATGCGGTGGCCCGCGCGCTGCGCCGCCGCCTGCATCCCGCCGGGCGCCTCCGCATCGTGACGAATGGGATCGATGTCGCGCGGG
>Ga0209377_1000761_pt1 | contig 21828 bp, 19 predicted proteins | sample GraSoiAngelo_141_FD_185898 | JGI IMG/M metagenome (GOLD analysis project Ga0209377, IMG submission 185898) | Grasslands soil microbial communities from the Angelo Coastal Reserve, California, USA - 14_0929_12_40cm (SPAdes) (version 2) | ecosystem: Environmental > Terrestrial > Soil > Grasslands ...
CGCTCTTCGCTGCTGAGGAACCAGCCGTCCAGCCTGCGTTCAGACTGACTCCGATGTAGGGCGGGGTGGTCGCGGCGCGCGAAGTCGACGACGGTCACGCGCGCGTTTCCACGGAGGTGCACTTCCTTGCGCGGATGTGTCCTGTCGCGGGATTTGGACGCGGGCGGCGGGCGCCGATACGGTGCGCAGAGCCGTTCTTTGGCTCTTCAGCGCGGGGGGAATCGCGTGATCGGATGGATCGTTCTCGGCGTCCTGGTCCTCGTCGTGCTGCTGGCGGTGACCGCTTACAACCGGTTGGTCGAGCTGCGCAACCGCTACAAGAACGCATTCTCGCAGATCGATGTGCAGCTCAAGCGGCGGTACGACCTGATCCCCAACCTGGTCGAGACGGCAGGCCTACAACGATGCGGTGATGGCCTACAACACAGGGCGCGAGATCTTTCCCACCTCGATCATCGCGGGAGCGACGGGGTTCGCCGAAGCACGGCTGTGGGAGATCGAGCGCGCCGTCGAGCGCGAGGTCGTGAAAGTCTCGTTCGCCTGAGCCGCTGAAGGAGCCGATGGACTTCTTCGAGGAGCAGGAACGAGCCAGAAGCCGCACGGGCTGGCTGATCCTGCTGTTCGGCTTGGCGGTCTGCGGCACGGTGATGGCCGTCTACGCAGCGATGAGGCTCGCCCTGCAGTACGCCTTCGGCCGGCCGCTCCTAGGGGCATTCGGGCAATTCTGGAACGGCGACTTGTTCTGGAGGGTTGCGGCAAACACGGTGGCGCTCATCGCCGCCGTCAGCTTCTTCAAGATCCGCGCGCTCAGCGCCTCCGCGGACTCGGTTGTGCTCGGCCTCGGTGGGCAACTGCTCGACCCGAACACGAACGACCCCCATCAGCGGCGGCTGCTCAACGTCGTCGAGGAGATGGCCATCGCGTCCGGAGTTCCGGTGCCGGCGGTGTACCTCCTTCCGGACGAGCCGGGGATCAATGCTCTTGCGGTGGGCCTCGATGCTTCGCGCTCGGCGATCGCGGTCACCGACGGATGCCTCAAGGTGCTCTCCCGCGACGAGCTGCAGGGCGTGATTGCCCATGAGTTCAGCCACCTGCTGAACGGCGACTCGAGGATCAACCTCCGCCTGCTGGGGCTCGTCCACGGCATCCTCGTGATCGGTCTGATCGGCTCCAAGCTCTTGCGGTCGTTGGGACGGTCGAGCAGCTCGGAAAGCCGGCGCAAGGTCAATCCCGGTGGACTCGGCGTCATCGTCTTCGTCGGGGTCGCGGTCTACCTGATCGGCTCGATCGGCGTGTTCTTCACCCGGCTCATCAAAGCCGCGGTTTGCCGGGAACGCGAGTTGCTCGCCGACGCGTCGGGCGTTCAGTTCACCCGAAACGCAGCTGGGCTGGCGGGAGCGCTGAAGAAGATCGGCCGCCTCGACCGCGGCTCCCGGCTGGTCGCTCCGGGTGCGGAAGAGGCCAGCCACTTCTACTTCAGCGAAGGAATCGCGCATTTCACCGCGTTGATGTCGACCCATCCGCCGCTGGAGCAACGCATCCGACTCCTCGACCCGAGCTTCCAGGGCGAGTTGCCCCGCGGACAGCTCCAGCCCGTCGCGGTCGATGAGGAGATCCCCGTCGTGGCGGCGGCCGTGCAGAGCGAGCGCGGCTTCCCCGTCCATCCCCGCGCCGTGATCGCCAGCGTCGGCGCACTGGGCGATGAGCACATCGCCTACGCGCAGTCCCTGGTGGCACGAATTCCGGAGCGCCTTCGCGATTCCATCCGGGAGCCCTCGGTGGCGAGAGCGGTCGTGCTGGGACTCCTGCTCGATCGCAACCCGGAGACGAGGGCCGCGCAGCTGACCACGCTGTTGCCGCGGGAGAAGTGCGACCTGCGCGCGCTGGACGGCGCCCTGGACCGGCTCGCGGACACGGCGCCGCGGCTCCGCGGCGAGATCCTGGGCGCCTGCGTGGCGGCAGTCGCCACGGACGGGACGGTGACCATCGCCGAGGGCGAGCTCCTCCGCGCCGTGGCCGATTCACTCGGTTGTCCCATGCCGCCGTTGCTGCCCGGACAACACGTTCGCGCGACGGGTGAACGCCGAGCGCTCGGTTAGCGATACTCATCCAGTCTTGCGCGGAGCCCTCGCTCGCGAACCTCCTCGATGTATCGCCAGATGTCGGGCCGTGAGCCGTCGAGGTCGGTGAATCCATATTCGCGTGCGAGTTGACCCGAGCTGACCGATTTCTTGTTCCATCTGGCCCGATCGGGATCCGACGCCAGCGCAACGATCCCGCGCCCGAGGTAGCGTGGCGACTCGGAGAGAGCGAAGTCGGCAGGGGCGGGGTGGTCGATCGCCTCGCGCCAGTCCTCCTCGGAGACCCCGAAATTGTCGAGCATCATCTCCGAGCGAAGCCATCCGGGCGTGATGGCGACCGCGGTGGCTCCGTGCTGTGCCAGCTCATGTCCCTGGGAGAACGCCAGCCGGTTGATCGCGACCTTGGCCAGGTCGTAGAAGACCGAAATCCGGTAGTGCGATGCGTTGTAATCGGCGGTGCCGTCCGTGACTTCGACGAGCAGGCCGCCGCGCTTGTCGATGAGAAGTGGAAGCAGGTGATAGGAAGTGATCAGGTGGGTTTCAATGGCGAGCCGGAGGATCCGGAGACCGTCGGCGAGGTCGTGCTTCCAGATGGGAGTGTTCCATTGCGCCGGTCCTCCCTTGAGGAGCTCCGCGCCCCAGATGTCGTTGACGAGCACATCGATGTGGCCGTGGCGTGTCCGGATCTGCTCGGCCAGGGCTTTCACCTGGTCGGGATCGAGATGGTCGACTGCGGCCGCAATCCCGGTGCCGCCGAGGCGCGTGACGAGCTCGGCAGTCTCCTCGATCGTCTCGGCGCGGTTGTAGTCGGAGCGAGTCGAGCTTTTGGTCCGGCTGCTGCGACCCGTGCAGACGACCGTTGCGCCGGCTTCGCCCAAGGCAGCAGCGATGCCGCGTCCGGCGCCTCGGGTCGCCCCGGCGACGACGGCCACGCGACCACGCAGTGCGTTTCGATCTGGCGACCATGTCATGCGCTCTCCTGGTTGAGATGGTCCCAGATCGAGCGCACCGCGACGGCGACGGCGGCGGAGACGCGTCTCGTCGCCCGGTGGCGGACGTCGCCGGCCGCGAACACGCCCGGCAAGCTGGTCTCGAGGGGGAATGGAGCCCGGGCCAGCCGCCACGGGGGCTCGCCGCGGGCGTCGCGGATGACGTTCGGTCCGGTGAGGATGTAGCCCTGCGGATCCCGCTGGACCATCTTCGCCAGCCATGCCGTGTGCGGGCCGGCGCCGATCAGCACGAAGAGGGCGCCGGCGCGCATGCGCTCGCTGGTCTCTTTCATCCTGTCCCGGACTTCGACGGCCTCCAGGCGGCGCTGCCCATGCACCCGCACGAGCGCGGTTTGGAGACGGATGCGGATGTTGTCGGTCCGTCCCATCTGCTTGACGAGATAGTCGGACATGCTGAGGGACGTGCCGCGCACGAGCAGCGTCACCGTCGCCGCGTACCGCGCCAGATGCACGGCCGCCTGGCCGGCGGAGTTGCCGGCTCCGACGAGGAACACGTCCTGCCCCGCGAGCGCCGGCGCCTCCATCGTCGCCGGGCCGTAGAACACGCCTTTCCCCACCAAGGCATCGAGGCCCTCGATCTCCAGGCGGTTGTAGGAGACGCCGGTTCCAACGAGGACGGTCCGGGCCCGGACCGCGCTGCCTCCAGCGAGGGCGACGCTCCATTCGTCGCCGTCGGGTGCGAGACCGGTGACCTCGCGCGTGATCACGAACTCGGCGCCGAGCGAGATCGCTTGCTCCTGCGCCCGCGACGCGAGGTCCGCGCCGCTGATGCCGCGCGGGAACCCGAGATAGTTCCGGATCATCGAGGTCGTCCCCGCCTGCCCGCCCGGCGCCTTCGACTCGATGACGAGCGTGCGCAATCCGTCCGAGGCGCCGTAGACGGCTGCGGCGAGGCCGGCCGGTCCCGCCCCCACGATGACGAGATCGTAGAGCCCACCCTCCGGCTCGGTGTGCCCGCCGAGCATCTCGGCGATCTCGGCGTTCATCGGATCGCCGAGCACCTGGTTGCGGAAGATCACGGCTGGCAAGCGGCCCGTGTGTCCCATCTCGTGCAGCAGCCGCTGGCCCTCGGCGGAATCGTGGGCCAGGAACTCGCAGGCGATGGAGTTGCGCGCGGCCAGATCGCGGAGCTCGACAAAGCGGGACGACCAGCGCTCGCCCACGATGACCAAGATCGCCGGTTGCGGCAGGGCTGTCCTCGCCCAGCTGGCGAGCATCTCGCTGACGACGGGATAGAGTCGCTCTTCCGGATGGCCCCAGGGTTTGAGCAGGAACGTCTCGGCCTGACCGAGGGCGATTGCCCGGCGGCTCACGGCGTAGGCGCGGGCGTCAGCGTAGCCCACGAGCATGCAGCGGCCGGCTCCCGAGCAAAGATCGCGCACGCGGACGAACCAGTCCGGACCGCTGGTCTCCGACGCCACCACCAGCGCGACCTTCTCACCGCGTTCGCACGCCTGCTCGATGCGGGCGAGAGCGGATGCCGGCGAGGCATCGGCGACGATCCGGTAGTCCGCTCCGAATCGGCGCTCGAGCACGGCCGCGAGCGCCTCCAGCGTGGCGGGATCGTCGTCGACCACGAACAGGATCGGCTCAGTCATGGACCCTCCGCCACTGAAATGGCCGCCAACCCGCCTTCGGCGGCCGCGGCTGGAACAGTTCATAACGTGTGTACAGCCTCAGGCGTAGTCGCTAAGCCGCCTTCGGCGGCCGCGACTAGTCGCGCCCGCGGCCCGAGAGGAACTCCCCGGTGCGCGCGGTGAGCTGCGCGGTGCGCGCGAGCTGCGCGTCCAGGTGAGCGAAGACTTCCTCCGCGCGGTGCTTGAGCGCGGCATCGTCGCGCGCGGAGGGCTCGATCAGGCGCGCGAACAGATCGGCTGTGCGCAGCAGGGCCTGGTGGGCGAGCAGGAGATCGCGGCCGGCCCGTGCCCCCTTCTGCGTGAAGATCAGCCCGGTGGCGAAGAGGCGGGCGAGCGCGGCCCGGTTCTCGTCGATCGCGTCGCGCACGCGCATCTCCGCGTGCTCGCGCCGCCGCTGCGCCCGCACCGACGAGAGATCGACCACGGCGGCCGCGGCCCTCCGGATCCTTCTGCGCTGGTGTCTCTCTTTCGCCATGCGCATCGTTCCCCCCCCCCACGTAGCGCCGGAGACTATGCCTGCTGCGAGAGCGCGGTCAACGCAGCCCGGGCCACTTCTTCTGGAGTAGACTGCGCGACCCTTCACGGAGGGCACGGATTGTTCGAAAAGATCCTCATCGCGAACCGTGGCGAGATCGCCTGCCGCATAGCGCGGGCGGCACGCGCGCTCGGTGTCAAGACCGTCGCCGTGTATTCGGACGCGGACGCCGACGCTCTGCACGTGCGGGCGGCCGACGAGGCCGTGCGGCTGGGACCCGCTCCGGCGCGCGAGAGCTATCTCGACGGCGAGAAGGTGATCGCGGCGGCGAAGCGGACCGGGGCTCGCGCCATCCATCCCGGATACGGCTTTCTCTCCGAACAGGCGGAATTCACGCAAGCTTGCGCCGAGAACGACCTCGTCTTCGTGGGACCGCCCCCCGGGGCGATGCGCGCCATCAAGGACAAGGCGCAGGCGCGGGCGGTGATGCGCGCGGCGGGGGTGCCGGTGGTGCCGGGATCGGAAGGGCACGTCGGCGAGGAAGTCGGCGCGAAGGCGGCTGCGGCGTCCATCGGGTACCCGCTCCTGGTCAAGGCGGCCGCCGGCGGCGGCGGCATCGGCATGCAGGTCGCCCGCGACGAACCTGAGCTGCAGAGGGCCCTGCGGGCATGCGCCGATCGAGCGCGCGCATCGTTCGGAAAGGACGCCGTCTACCTCGAGCGGTACTTCGAGAAGCCGCGGCATGTCGAGGTTCAGATCCTCGGCGACGGACACCTGACGCTGGCGGTCGGGGCTCGCGAGTGCTCGATCCAGCGGAGGCACCAGAAGGTGATCGAGGAGGCGCCACCTCCGGCATTCGAGCTTCCCGAGCCGCGGCCTCGCGTGCTGAAGAAGCTGCTCGAGGCCGGACTGCGTGCCGCGCGCGCCGTGGGATACGCCAACGCCGGAACCTGCGAGTTCCTGCTCGTGGGAGACGAGGTGTACTTCATCGAGCTGAACGCCCGGCTGCAGGTCGAGCACCCCGTGACGGAGGCGACCACCGGCGTGGATCTGGTCCAGCTCCAGCTCCGGATCGCGGCGGGCGAGAAGCTTCCGCTCGGCCAGGACGATCTGCGTCCCCGGGGACACGCCATCGAATGCCGCATCAACGCGGAGGACCCGGTGAAATTCCTCCCCTCGCCGGGTCCGGTGAAGCGGTTCGACACGCCGGTCCCCGCGGACGGCGCATTGCACGACGGCATCCGCATCGACGCCGGGTACCGCGCCGGCGATACCGTCACCCCGTACTACGATTCCCTGCTTGCCAAGGTGATCTCATTCGCGGAGACGCGCGCTGGCGCCATCGCCCGCATGCGCCACGCGCTGGAGCGGTTCGCCGTCGAGGGCGTGAAGACGAACATCCCCACGCACCTCAAGGTGCTCGCCAGCGAGGCGTTCGCCCGCGGCGAGCTCGACACCCACTTCCTGGAGAGGCTCTGACATGCCGGACGTTCCCGCCCACATCACCGGCACCGTGTGGAAGATCGAGAAGAAGGTCGGCGACGAGGTGAAGGCCGGGGACGTGCTGGTGATCCTCGAGAGCATGAAGATGGAGATGCCGGTCGAGGCGCCGGAGGACGGCAGGGTGGCGGAGATCCGGTGCAGGGAGACGCAGCCGGTGAGCGAGGGGGACGTGCTGGTGGTGCTGAAGTAGCGCGGTGCCGGACCCGTGCAGACGGTGGATCATCGCGCGTTCAGACGCGCGCGAACAGCTCCGGCAACCGGATCTTGAGCGCGTGCGCGATCTTGTACAACGATGTCACGCTCGCGCTGCTCTCCGCCCGCTCGATCTGCGACAGGAGCGATACCGACAGTCCGGTCCGCTTCGCCAGCTGCTTCAGCGTCAGGGAGCGCTTCTTTCGCAGATCCCGGATGCAGGTGCCGATGTTCCGGTGCAGCTCCTCCTCCGGCAGCAGCGTCAGCCCCTTCGCGGCGAGCGCGCGATTCACGGCGCCGACCAGCTCGTCCTCGCGGACCGGCTTGCGCAAGTAATCCACCACGCCATAGCGCAGCGCGCCGACGGCCGAATCGAGCGTCGCGTAGCCGGTCATGAGGATCACGGAGCAGTCGGAGTCGTGGCGCTTGATGATCTGGGCGACGTCGAGGCCGGAGAGGTCCGGCATCTTCAGGTCGACGATGGCCAGGTGTACGTCGGTCTTGCGCAGCTCGTCCTCGACCTTGCGCGGATCCGTCAGGGTTCCGACCCGGTATCCCTCCTTCTTGAGGATCCGTTCGATGAGGTCGCAGGAATCCTGATCGTCATCGACGACGAGAGTGCGGATGTCCACCGGGCGCCCCTTTCGGGCGTGGGAATCTACAGGGTGAGCAGTGAAATCGTCTACGGGAAGCGCGGTAGGTGCCGCGCCCACATCAGCGACGTCGGGCATCATAATCTTCTAGCACTTTTTCGAGCTGCGCCTTTTCAGCAGGATTGGTGCAGAGCGGAAGGTAAAGCCGGTAATAGTGCGCGCCCTCCTCCATGTTTCCTTGCCGGGTGAATGCAATCCCCATGCTTCGGTACAGCCCACCCAGAATCGTTTTCCCGGGCTTCAAAGTCAACGCTTTCTGGTAGAGCACGATCGCCCCCGAGAGATCCTGCGCCACGAGCTTCTGGTTTCCTTCGTTGAGCAGTCTGCGCGCCTCGGCTTCGTCGTACGCGCGCGGCACATCCTGAGCGGCGGTGCGCAAAGCGGAGACGCGCGCCGGCCGGGAGGGAATGGGGGCACTCGCCTGCACCGCCGGCCGGCTCGTCTGCACGGTCGGTCGGCTGCAGGCGCCGGCCAGCGCACGCGCCTCCGCGCTCTGCGGACTCGCCGCCAGCGCGAGCTGCGCCTCGGCGAGACAGCCCGCGTTGTCCTGGCCCCGCAGCCGCGCGGCCGTGGCGACGTGCGCATGCACGTAGCCCGCCTTGATGGCGTCCGCCTTCTCCATCGCCTTGCCGCCGTAGAACGTTTGCGTGGCCGACAGTGCATCGAGCAACCTGCGGGCGCGGTCCCAGTCCTGCGCGGCCACGGCCCCTTCCATGTCCCGGTAGAGGTCCTCGCCGCGCGTCTCCCGCTCGACCGTATCGTAGCCCGTCAGATCGGAGGCGTTGGCGCCCAGCCGGCGGGCGACATCGAGGCCCTGGAGGGCTTCCGAGTACCGGTGCGCGGCAGCGGACTCTTCCGCGCTGCGCAGGGCCGAGCCGCGCTGCGCCCGCAGCCGCTGCGCGACGTCCGCCTCGGCGCGGTTGCGCAGGATGAGGAAGATCGTGACGGCGAGAAGAACGACGCTCGCCATCCCGATGCCCACCCAGAACCCGGTCCGCGCAGGCTGTGCCGCCAGCATGGATGGCGCGAGCGGGGTGAGCTCGGGAGGAAGATGGAACGGCCGGCCGCGCTCGACGAACGCATACCTGAGATGCCCCACCTCCACGACGTCGCCGTGGCGCAGGCCGATCTGCGCGTACGGCTCGCCGTTCACGCGAACGCCGTTGCGGGATTCCGCGTCCATCACCTTCCAGGTCCCGTTGTCCAGGTGCAGGCGCAGGTGCTTGCGCGAGATCGAGGGGTGTTCGATCCGCAGATCGTTCTCCTCGGAGCGCCCCAGCCGGATGGGGCTGCGATCGAGGACCAGCTCCTCCCCACGATGCTTCCCGGAGATCCCCACGAGCTTCGCGCGCTGGCTCTCCGCCACTTCCTGGGGTGGGACCTCTACCTGCTCGGTCCGCAGATCCGAGAGCCGGATGGTCTCTGGGGGCGGGGGGGGACGGGGCGGAGCGTCAGCCGCTTGCGGCAGGATCGGCGTCTGCGAGATCCCCACGAACGGCGCTGCCGCCTGCTCCTCCGGACCTTCCTGAAGGATCAGATCATATTCGCTGATCTGGATCAGGTCGCCGTCGTGGACCAGCCGCTTGCCGATGATCTTCTCGCCGTTGACGCGGATCCCGGTGAAGCTGTTCAGGTCCTCGATGTAGTAGTTGCCGGATTCCCGCAACAGCCGCCCGTGGTGGCGGGAGACGTCCTTCTCCGAGAGCCGGACGATGTTCGCATCGTTGCGGCCGATGGTGATCTCGTCACGGACGACGGGGACGACGGTCTTCCGTCCCTCGTCGTCTTCGATGATCAGCTTCATCAACAGCTCCACGGGGTGCGGTGCGGGAATCTACCGCAACCCCGAGGGCCGCCCAAGCATCACTTGCCGATGAACGTCTGGACCTGGTCGCAGTCGTTGCTGCAGTAGGGCAGGTATTTCTCCAGCCACTTCACCGCGTTGTCCTTGTCGTTCAGGTACGCGTACCCGTAGCCGAGACTGCGATAAGAGAGCATCAGCGTGTTCTTGTCCTTCGGCGTCTGGGCCAGCGCCGCCTGCGCATCCTTCACCGCGCCGGCAAAATCGCGCCCGACCAGCTTGTTCGACGACGACTGTGCCAGCCTGGCCGCCTTCGTCTCGCGCTCCTTCGGCGCTGATCCCTCTTCGCGCGCCGCCTCCGCCTTCGTCTCCTTCGGGCGGCATTCCGACTGCAGCGCCTGCGCTTGCGCATTGGCGGCGTCGAACGCGAGCACGTTGCTCGCCTCGGTCAGGCAGCCGTCGAGCTTCCCCGCCGACTTGAAGGCGTTCGCCTGGGCGAGGTGCGTCTTCGCGTAGGCGGATCTCACCTGGTCGCCCTGCTCCTGCGCTTGCCGGCACCAATACGTGGAATCGGCCGCGCACCGGTCGAAGAGAGTGCGCGCCTTGTCCCCGTCGTCCGCCGCGATCGCCGCGCGCAGCGAGTTGTACGCCTCCTCGCCCTGCGCTTCCTCGACGGTCTTCTTCCGGTTCGGGGCGGGGCTATTGCCCGCTTTCTCGTACATCTCCATGGCGGCGAGGTACTTGTGCTGTTTGAACAAGGCGTCCCCGGCCTTCACGGCGTCCTCGCCGGTGGCCTCCTCCGGCCTCGCCGGCTTGCGCGAACGGGTGGCGAAGAACGCCGCGGCGCCGACGACGGCCGCCACGCCGACGCTGATCAGGACGATCCTCGCGGCGCCCGATTTCCTTCCCGCCGGCGTCGATGCCTGCCGCCCCTGCGCTCCCGCGATCAGCTCAGCGGTGGTCGGCTTGAGGCCGCCCTTCTGCGCGCCGTCCTCGCCTTTTTCCGGCGGTGGCGAGAACTTCTCGCCCGGACCACAGAAGCGGAACTTGAGGTGGCCCAGCTCGACGAAGTCGCCGGGCTTCAGGCTGGAGATCGCGTACTCGTCCCCGTTCACGCGCACGCCGTTCGCGCTCTTGTTGTCGATGACCTTCCACTGCCCTTCGTCGAGCACGAATCGGGCGTGGGCGCGCGAGACGGATTGGTGATCCGCGACGATGTCGTTCTCGTCGGTCCGCCCGAACTTCACCTCCGTGCGCATCAGGTAGAACTCCTTGCCGCGGAACGGTCCGGCGAGCCCGACGAGGCGGGGCATCTGGGACCGCTCGAGGTCGCGGACTTCCACCTGCGGCGCGGCCTTGCCGATGTCGGATACCCGGATGATCGCCGTGGCCCCTCCGGCGGACGGATTCGGAGTCATGAGGGGCGGCGCAGGCTTTTCGGCGCGCGGCACCGTCTTCTCCATCGGCTCCGGGATGGCCAGGGCGGGACTGGTCACGGGCTGGGGCGGCAGGGTGGCCGGGCGCGCCGCCTTCACCGCGCCGGGAGGAATCGTCGGGGGACGCGCGGATCCGGCCGCAGGCGTCATGGTGGGCGCGTCGATCTTTCCCTGGATCCCGAGATCGTAGTCGCCGATCTCGACCAGGTCGCCTTCCTTGATCCGCGTGCGGCCGGTGATCTTCTCGCCGTTCACCCGGACGCCGTTGTACGACCCCAGGTCCTCGATCAGGACGTTCCCGTTCTCCTTCACCAGGCGGGCGTGGCGACGCGAAACATTGCGTTCCGTCAGGCGAATCGTGTTTCCGTCCTGTCGCCCGATCGTGATCTCGTCGCGAACCAGCTGGACGACGGTCTTTCGACCCTCGTCGTCCTCGATGATGAGCTTCATCACGCTCCTCGGATCCGGGCGGGGGCCTGCCGCCTCGGCCCCATCGTGAGCATCCTAAAGCAAATGGCAGCGTGGACGGAAGAAGCCACTCTTCCACAACCGGCGGCCGATCCTGCCGTTTTGCGCCCGGCCGCGCCCGAGGCGTTCGCCATCGGCGGTGTTCCGTGGGTGACAATCAGCCTGCTGCTCGCCGCCGTCTGCATCCTCTTCGCCGCGGCAGGGTGGCGATCCGGCGTCGCACTTCCTTCGCTGCTGCTGTACGGCGCCAAGGCGACCCCGCTGATCCTCGACCGGGGAGAGACGTGGCGCCTGTTCGCCGCGAATCTGCTGCACAAGGATCCGCTGCATCTCGCCTTCAATGCTTTCGCGCTCTGGAACGTCGGCGGCGCTCTCGAGCGCGCGGTGCGGCCCGCCGATTACCTGGCGCTGCTCATCTTCACCGCCTTGGGGACGACGCTGGTCTCCGCCATCGGCGCGGACTCGATCTCCCTCGGCGCGTCCGGAATGGCGTTCGGCGTGTTCGGCGCCTCCGCCACCTTCGGCTGGCGGCGCGGCGTCCGCGGAACGCTGCGATCCTACTTCGGCCTGCGGATCGTGCCTTGACTCCTGGCGCTCTTCGCCGCGGGCCTGGGATCCGCGTGCGTGGACAACTGGGGCCATGGCGGAGGGCTGCTCACCGGCGCGCTTTTCGGCTGCTTCCTGAGCCCGCGGCGCTGGCCGGGTGAAGCGGCGGCCAGCAGACTGGCGGCGGCGGCCGGCGCGCTCATCGGTACCCTCTCGCTCGGCGTGGTGGCCGCGCCGGCGCTTCCCGCGCTCGGCCAGTTCCGGCAGGGCCCCGCCGCGCTCGAGCTGAAGATGCCGCTCGGATGGAGGCGCGCAGCCAACTCGCCCAGCTCCTTCTCGTACTCCAACGGCCTGACCGGCGCCTTCCGCAGCTCGGCCACGCTGATCCAGGAGGGCCCTTGCCGCGGGCATCTCTGCACTTGCGAGCGGCTGGTGCGCGGTGCGCTGGAGAGCGACCTCTGGCGGCTCGCGGACATCGGCCGGTTCAAGCGGGTGCAACTGGGCGAGGCATCGCCGGTGCGCGGCGCCGCCCGAGCCGCGCGCGTCGACGGCTTGATCGACGGCGAGGACGGACAGGCGAAAGTGAGCGCGGCCTGCATTTCGCGCGATCCCGCGCCCGTCACTCTCGTCGTGCTCCAGCCGCCCGGTGGGAGCTCGACGCTGATCGAGCGGATGGCGGCGACGGTCTCCTGGCCCGGCAAACGCTAGCCGCTGCCGCACGAAGTGCGGCTTTGCGGCTATGTTTGCAGGCTGTACAGTTTGACGCGGCCTCCATCGCGCTTGCCGGTCGACACCATGCGTGTTACGGCCGCGTGACGCGATGGCGCGCATCGAGAAGAACGTCGTCGAATCGCAGTCCGCCACCGACTGGGGAGACACGCTGCCGGCCTTCGTGCGCGAAGTCTCCTGGCTGCGCTGCCTCGGCCCGCTGAGCGCGGAGCGGCGGTTGACCATCGGTTTCTGCGTGCTCGCGGCGCTCCTCTACCTGCCCTGGCTGGGAGCGACCGGATTCTGGGACCCATGGGAACCGCATTACGGTGAAGTCGCGCGCGAGATGATCGCCCGCGGCGATTACCTCCACCCTTGGTGGGAGTCGACCTGGTTCTTCTCCAAGCCCGCGCTCGATCTCTGGCTGATGGCGGCCGGGATGCTGGCCGTCAACACGAACGGTCCCGATCGCTGGACCGGCGTGTTCACCGAGTGGGGGGCGCGGTTGCCGTATACCGTGATCACCGCGATGGGGGCGGTGCTGCTCTTCATCATGGCGAATCGGCTGCTGAGCCGCCGCAGCGCCGTGATCGGCACCGTTGCCATCCTCACCAGCCCGCTCTTCGTATTCCTCGCGCGCCAGGCCGTGCCGGACCCGGTCTTCGTCGGGTTGCTCGAAGCCGCCCTGGCCTGCTTGATGATCGTGATGCTCGAGGACGGCGAGGAGCAGCCCTCGCCCGGCGGACCAGTGGCGCGCGACGGCTGGGCGGCGGCGTTCTACTGCTTCGTGGGCTTCGCCACGCTCTCCAAGGGCCTCCTCGGCTTCGCGCTCCCGGGAGCAGCGGCGCTGCTCTACTGCATCGTCACCGGCGAGTGGCATCGGCTCCGCCGCCTGCACCTCGCCGCCGGGGCACTGATCGTCCTCGTCATCTGCGCCCCCTGGTACGGCACGATGTTCGCGTTCGATGGCCGCGACGACGAGGGCAAGACGTTCTTCGAGCGCTTCATCGTCCACGATCATTTCAAACGGCTGGCGTTCGGCGTCCACACCACCACGCCGGGCGGCACGTTCACCTACTTCGTCGAGCAGATCGGCTTCGATTGCTTCCCCTGGGTCTTCGCCTTCCCGGGCGCCGCGACCGTGCTCGCGCGCGTGCGCGTCCGCCCGCAGACGCCGCGCGAGCGCGCGATGCTCTTCCTGCTCTTCTGGTTCCTGATCGGGTTCGCCGTCTTCGCCTTCTCCGCCACCAAATTCCATCATTACGCCCTGCCGGTGCTCGCGCCGCTGCTCTTCTTCTGCGCCCTGTGGCTCGAGCGACTCCTTGCGGAAGGGTTGCGCTCCAACGCCGGCTCCGTCTTCGCCGGCGGGCTCCTCTACGCGCTGGTCGCGCACGATCTGGCGATGACGCCCAAGCACCTCACCGACATGTTCGTCTACAACTACGATCGCCCCTACCCGGACAAGGAGACCGACCCGCGCCAGATCTTCACCGTGATGTTCTACGCCGGCGCTGCGGTCGCCCTCTCGCCCTGGCTGTTCGATCGCATCGCCCAGCTCTGGCGGCTGCTGCGCGGGCTGCGATCTCGCGAGCGCCGCGCGGCGCTGCGCGCGGCCTTCCGGGAGCGCATGCAGGGAGCTCCGCTGACCGCCGCCGAAGCGCCGCAGGACCGCAACGTCGCGGTGTGGTCGCTGATCTCGGTGGCGCTCGCCTTCGCCGTCTTCTGCGGCTGGTTCCACTGGCGCAGGCTTTCGCCGCACTGGACGCAGCGCGACCTGTTCTGGGAGTACTACCACCAGGGCACGCCCGACGAGCCCATCGGCGCATATCTGATGAACTGGCGCGGCGAGACGTTCTACTCCAAGAACACCGTCCGGCAGGTGGGTCGGGCCGCCCCCGCGGCCACGCTGCAGGACTTCCTGAATGGGCCCGGCGCCCGCAAGTGGATGCTGGTCGAGCAGGCCCGGCTCGGAGCGCTGCGCGGGGCGCTCGGCGGCAACGCGCGTCTGCGCGTCGTCGAATCGCGCAACAACAAGTTCGCGCTGACCCTGTTGGAGAAGGCCGAGGAGAAGCAGCCCATGCCCGGGCCGCTGAAGGAGCCGGAGAAGCCGGGCCAGTTCGGCGCGCCTCCGTAGACGCGATGCCTGCCATCCTCCTCGTCGACGACGAGCCCGCCATCCGCGAGAGTCTCGCCTTCGCCCTCCGGCGCGACGGGTTCGAGGTTTCGCAGGCGGCCACGCTCCGGGAGGCGCGCGCTCTCGCCGGCGAAGTCGATCTGCTCATCCTCGATCTGGTGCTGCCCGACGGGAACGGGCTCGATTTCCTCCGTTCGCTGCGCGCGCGCAGCGACGTCCCGGTGATCGTCCTCACCAGCCGCGACGAGGAGACGGACCGGGTGGTCGGCCTGGAGATCGGCGCCGACGACTACGTGCTCAAGCCTTTCTCGCCGCGCGAGGTCGCGGCGAGGGTCCGGGCGGTCTTGCGGCGGGCGGCGAAGGGCGGACAGCCGGAGGAGAAGCCGCTCCGCGCCGGCGAGCTCTCGCTGGATGCGCGCACCCGCAAGGCGGCCGTTGGCGAGCACGACCTCGCGCTCTCGCGCACGGAGTTCAACCTGCTGGCGCTCTTCCTGCGCAGCCCGGGCAGGGTCTTCGAGCGCAGCCAGATCCTCGACGCTGTCTGGGGCAGCGACGTGGTCGTTGGCGATCGCACCGTCGACGTGCACGTCAAGGCGCTGCGCCGCAAGCTGGACGACGCCGGCGGCGATTCCCGCGTGCTGGAGACGGTACGCGGGGTAGGGTACCGTCTCAGGGATGGGTAGGAAGGAGCTGCTGCTCGCGCTCGCGCTGCTGTTCCTCCTCGGCGTGGGCGCCACCGCCGCGCGCCTGCTGGAGGCGCGGCGCACCGGTCTGTCGCTGCGACTTCAAGTTTTCATCCCCCTGGCCGCGACCACGCTGCTGCTCTCCGCCATGTTCGCGGGGATCGTCATCGACCGGTTCACCGCGCGCGCTTCGCTCTTCGCCACCCGCGCCGCCGAGGACGAGGCCCGCGCCATCGCCGAGCTGGCCGGGCGCACCCCGCGGGATTCGCTGGGCCCCATCCTGCAGGCGTTCACCCGCAGCGCCATCGACACGGACGTGGCGCTGCTCGACAGCCAGGGGCGTGTGGTGCTCGAGTCCGGCGAGGCCCATCCAGATGTCGCCCGCGTCTCCGCCGAGGCGCCGGTCGCGACCGGGGGGAGGGTGCGTGTCCGCAAGGCGACGTTCGGGATGGTGCAGCTGATGAGCGACGTGGCCCCCAAGGTGGCCCTGCTGGCGCTGATGTTCGCCGTCGCCTCGGCCGCGCTGGCGATGCTGATCGGAGGCGCGGTCGCCGGCCCCATCGAGCGGCTAACGCGCGCAGCGGAGCGCGTCGCGGCCGGAGAGCGACAGGCGCCGCTGCCCGAGCCGCGAGGGCGCGAAGTGCGCGCGCTCACGCACGCGCTGGAGTCGATGCGGCGGGAGCTGGAGGAGCGCCACGCGCTGGAGAACTTCGTCGCCGACGTGTCGCACGAGCTGAAGAATCCGGTGGCCGCCATTCGCGCCTCCGCCGAGGTGCTCACCGAAGGCGCGGCCGACGAGCCGGAGACCGCACGGCGCTTCGCCCTGCGGATCCGGGAGGGCGCCGACAAGCTGCAGCAGCTCACGCAGGACCTGCTCTCGCTGGCGCGGCTGGAGGCGCGCGGCATCGAGCCGAAGGACGAGCCGGTCGACCTGTGCGCGATCGCGCGGGAAGTCGTGGACGCGCAGGCGCCGACCGCCGCCGCCCGGCACGTGCGCGTGGAGCTGAAGGCGAGCGGGTCTTCGCGGGTGCGGGGCGACCCGGTCTGGCTGCGCCGGGCGCTGGAGAACCTGGTCGGGAATGCCGTGCAGCATTCGCCCGACGGGGAGCGCGTCGAGCTGGAGATCAGCGGGGGGGCGCAGTGCGTCGCGCAGGTCCGCGATCACGGTCCGGGCGTCGATCCGGCGATCAGGGAACGGCTGTTCGAGCGGTTCGCCACTACCCGCCACGGCGACGGCGGCACCGGGCTCGGGCTGGCGATCGTTCGCGCCGTGGCGGAGCTGCACGGGGGCCGCGCGGAGCTGCGGGAGACGGGTCCGCGCGGATCGGTGTTCTCGCTCTCGCTGCCTCGAGCGTAACCGCGGAAGCGCTTACCGCCTCTTCCGCCTCTTCTTCTTGTCCCCCTGCATGTACTTGTAATCCGGCTTCGGCGGCGCCGGCGGCGCGTCGGGCGCCGAGTAGTGCAGCCGTTCGTCCGCGACTGCCGCGAGCGCTGCCGGGTCCAGCTGCGTCAGTCCCAACGCGCGCGCCGCCTCGACGGCGCGCAGCGAGCGCCCACCCGCCCAGATCTGCTTCAAAACCGGACGCGGCGTGGTCCACCAGGAAGCGCCGAAGCTCTGCTCCAGTTGCGCGGCCAGGACCGCGGCAACCAGTGGCGTCACGCTGCGCATGGAGCTCTCCGCCTCCAGCGCCCAGCGGCCCGCGTCGTCATCGGAGAGCACGACGAAGAGCGCGCGCTGGAGCAGGCCGCGATAGAGCGCCGCCTGCGCCTCTGGCGTGCCCGGGCCCTCGCGGCGCCGGATCTCGAACAGGACCAACGCCGCCGCGCGCCGCGCAGCGAGCAGCCGGCGCGTCGCTTCGGTGTGCACCATGTCGTCGAGCGGCTCGCCCCGCAGCTGCGTCGTGGCGCGCAACCATTCGGGGTGCCCGGCGAGCGACTCGAACAGGAGCGCCACCGCTTCTGCGGCGCAGCCGTCGCCCAGCTGCGCCAGCTCCCAGCGCGGCACGTCGATCAGCGTGCCGCCGACGGCGCGCGCGCCTTCGTGCAGGGTCGCGCGCTGCTCCTCGAAACCGCCCGCGGGCCGCAGGGAGAGGCGGACGTCGGCGGGCGGATCGACGAGCAGCGCCAGCGGCCTCGCTCCTTTGGAGGGCGACGGCTCCGCATCGACTCGCAGTCCGGGCGGCGGCGGCGCTCCCACCAGCGCGAGGACGTCGCGCACGGTCGGCCAGGCCTTGCCGGGCGTGAACTGCGGGTCGGCCAACGCCGTTCGCGCCAGCCGCGGCAGGTCGGCGCGGCGCAGTCGATCGGCCGTGATGCCGAGGTTCCGCACGGATGCGGTCGAAACGGCGCGCGCTCCCACCCGCTCGGTCGCGTCCAGCGTCGACTCGGCGAGTCTTGCCAGATCTGCGAGCGGGATCCCGTACGCGCGCTCCTGGACCGCCGCCCAGCTTTGCAACCCGAGCGCGGCGATCGCCTTGTCCACCGCCGCATCGCGGGCGATGGCGAGGGGCGCGAGCGTTTGCGCCACCTTCGCTTCCGCTTGCGCCAGCGCGGCGCGCTTCTGCGCTTTGGGCTCGTCCCTGAGCAGCCGGTCGAGATCGCGTTCGCCCAGGGTGGCCCGGGTCTCTCCCGGCGCCGGGAACGCGAGCTGCGAACGCGCGCGCTCCAGCGCATCGATCTCCGCTCCGGCTTCGCGGGACACCGCCAGCGTCGCCAGCTGCTGTGAGAGCAGGCCCAGCGCGACGGCATCGGAGCCGGAGCTGCGCGCGGCTGCGGCGCTGACGGTGTCGATCGATTCCCGTTGCAGGAGCCGCGGGTGCTCCGCCAGCGCGCTCGCCGGCAGCGAGCCCGACCCGGTAGTCCAGCGCGTCCAGAGGAGGTCGCCCTCGGCGCGAAGCAACGCATGAGTCTCCTCGGAGAGCTGTGCCGCGGTAGCGGACGCGTCCGAGCCCGAAGCCCGCGCAGAAGGACCGTTCGGCGGCGGCCTTCGCCCGGCGGGCGCTCGGCTCGCGTGACCGCAGCCGAGGGCGAGCATGAGAACGATGAGGACCGGCACCCGTGTTCACTCGCATCGAACCGGCGCTCCGGCAAGCGAATTGCGTTATGTAGCAGCCGTGCCCGCAACCTCCGACATTGCCCGCGCCCGCTCGGCGCTCGCGCGCAAGCTGCGCGATGGCCTCGAGCAACGCGGTTATCTGGAGGTCGAGACGCCCATCGCGGTGCCGTTCGCCGGCCAGGAGCCGCACCTGCGGCCCTTCGAGACCACCTTCACGCCCGATCCGCCGATCGCGCCGACGGGCGTGGAGGGCGCGCGCCGGCTGCACCTGCATACGAGCCCGGAGTACGCGATGAAGCGCCTCTTGGCACGACCGGGCTTCTCGCGCTGCTACCAGCTCGTCCGCGTGTTCCGCGACGGCGAGCTTTCGCGCACGCACAATCCCGAGTTCACGCTGCTCGAGCTGTACGCCGCGCCCGGCAGCGCGCACACGATCATGGCCGACCTCGAGCAGCTGCTGTCCGGTTGCGCCACCGAGGTCCCCGCACGCAGGGGTCATGGGCGAGGATCGGGGACCATCTCGCTGCGTCCTCCTTTCGAGCGCCTCACCTGCCGCGAGGCGTTCTCGCGCTACGCGGGCTTCGATCCGATCGCCCTCGACGCGGGCGCGTTCACGCAAGCGGCTCGCGCCTGCGGCGTGCGTCCGGCGCCCGGCGCGTCGTGGGACGATCTCTTCACCCAGGTGCTGCTGGAGAAGATCGAGCCGTCCGGCGTCGCAGGCGGCGCTGGCGCGGCTCAAGCCTTCCGATCCGCGCGTCGCCGAGCGGTTCGAGCTGTACGCCGGGGGCCTCGAGCTGGCGAACGGGTTTTCGGAGCTGTGCGATTCGCGCGAGCAGCGCGAGCGGCTGCGCGAGGAGCAGGAGCTGCGCCGGCGGCTCGGGCGCGACGTCTTTCCCCTCGACGAGAAGTTCCTCTCCGCGCTCGACGGCATCGGCGAGGCGGGAGGGGTTGCCGTCGGGTTCGACCGGCTGCTGATGCTGCTGACGGGCGCGGAGACGATCGCGGACGTGCTTCTCTTTCCCGCGGTCGATGAATACCCGGCGGCGCGGAGGGCCCCGTGATCGTCCTGCGCTTCTTGCGCACGGTGCTCGGCTGGGTGTGGATCTTCACGGACACGATGACTACGGCGCTGGGGATCGGGCTCTACGGCGAGAGCGAGATGGCCGAGCGCCTGATCCGAGGCTGGGCGCGCCGCTTCCTGCGCGTCGCGGGAGCACAAGTGATCGTGCGGCGCGACGCCGAGCTGGACCGCAACCGGTCGTACGTCTTCGTCTCGAACCACACCTCGTATCTGGACGTCCCCGCCATCATCTCCGTCGCCGACCACCCGCTGCGCTTCATCGCCAAGCAGGAGCTGACGTACATCCCGCTCTTCGGCTGGGCAGCGCGGCGCATGGGCCATGTCTTCATCGACCGCAAGGACCGGCGCGGCGCGACCAAGGCCATCCGCGACCGGTTCGCCCGTGGCTTGCGCGGCGCATCGCTGTTCTTCTTCGCCGAAGGCACCCGCGCGGTCGGCGACGAGCTGCTACCGTTCAAGAAAGGAGCAGCGGTAGCGGCCCTGGAGACCGGGCTCGAGTGCGTGCCCATCGCGGTCGCCGGCGCGCGCACCGTGCTGAAGCCGAAGGGCTTCGCGCTCTTCCGCCCTGGCCCCGTCGCGGTGGTGTTCGGAGCTCCCATTCCGGCCGGAGGCTACGCCCTCGATCGCCGCGATCAGCTCGTCGCCGCCCAGCGCAGCGCGGTCGAGAACGCCCTGCAGAGCGCGCGAGGGCTGCTCTCATCGGTCACAGCGCCCGCAGGATGAGGCATTTGAGATAGCGCGTCTCCGGCACCCCGAGCAGCGTCGGGTGGTCCTTCGCCGCCCCACGCCGCTCGATCACCTGCACGCTGCGTCTCGCGTCCGACGCCGCCTGCAGGACCGTGCGTTCGAACATGGCTTCGTCGATATGGAACGAGCAGCTGTTCGTCACCAGCACGCCGCCGGGGGAGAGCAGATGGAAGGCGCGCAGGTTGATCTCCTTGTACCCGCGCAGGGCCGCATCGATCGATGTTTTCGTCTTCGCGAACGCGGGAGGATCGAGGACGATGGTGTCGTAGCGCTCGCCAGCTTCGCTCTCGGCGCGCAGCAGATCGAACGCGTTCGCCACCTTGAACTCGACGTTGTGCGCCCCGTTGCGCGCAGCCGCTTCCCGCCCCTGCGCCGCGGCCTGGTCGCTGATGTCCACGGCGATGACCTGCGCCGCGCGGCGGGCCAGCTGCAGCGCGAAGGCGCCGCCGTAGGTGAAGCAGTCCAGCGCGCGGCCGCGCGCGTAGCGTCCGGCTTCGATGCGATTTTCAGCCTGATCGAGAAATGCGCCGGTCTTCTGCCCCGCCAGGAGGTCGGCGACGAGCTTCACCTCGCCCTCGAGGAACTCGACCGGGCCGGGGTCGCCGCCGCGCAGCATTCCCTTGCGCTGTTCGAGACCTTCGTGCGCCCGGACCCGCACGTCGTTGCGCTCGACGATCGCGCGCGGGGCGAGCAGCCGCTGCAGCAGGTCGGCGAACAGGTCCCGGCGGGCGTCGGTGGCCTCGATCAACGTCTGCAGCGTCATGCAGTCCGCATAGCGATCGACGATCAGCCCGGGCAGCAGATCCGCCTCGCCGTGGACCAGCCGGGCAGCGCCCCGGCGCTCGGGATCCGGGCGGACGATCTCGCGAAGCGAGATCGCCTGCGCGAGGCGGCGGACGAAGAACTCCTCGTCGATGGGTTCGTCCTCCCGCGTGAGCAGGCGGACGGCGATCTGGCTCGTCGATCCGTAGAACGCCTTGCCCGTGAACCAGCCGCGCTCGTCAGCGAGCCGCACCACTTCGCCCCCGCCCAGCGTCGAGGGGGCGGCGACGTCCGAGCGGTAGATCCAGACGTGTCCCTGCGCGAGTCGATCCACGGCGCGCTTCGAGAGCACGACGGTCCGCTCATCGGACGTCCCCGCGGCGACGCTCCCGAGAACGGGCGGCGGCCGCTCCACTCGCCGCGGCGCCGACGCACGTGGCCGGAGGTCCCGCACCGCGCGGGATCCCTGCTTGAGGCGCTCGAGGCGGCGCGCTTCCTTCGGTGAGCGGGGCGGATCGGACAAAAATGTCTCCTTGGAGGGCTGGGCACTCTACACGTGTTTCGCCGAACGCACCCACGCGGTTGGACGAGATCAGCTATCGTCTGGCTAGCCGCGCCGGCCGAAGGCCGGTTAGCGGCTACGCTTGAGCGCAAAGACCCGCAGGCCGGTTATGAAATGTGTTCTAGGCCCGAGGGGCCGGATGGAGAGCGAACATGGCAGGCGCAGGGAAGCTGGCAATCCTCGTCGGTGGCGGACCCGCTCCCGGCATCAACAGCGTCATCGGCGCCGCTACCATCCGGGCCGTTCTCGAGGGCGTGGAGGTGATCGGGATCCGCGATGGGTTCGACCGGATCA
>Ga0209377_1000769_pt1 | contig 21692 bp, 19 predicted proteins | sample GraSoiAngelo_141_FD_185898 | JGI IMG/M metagenome (GOLD analysis project Ga0209377, IMG submission 185898) | Grasslands soil microbial communities from the Angelo Coastal Reserve, California, USA - 14_0929_12_40cm (SPAdes) (version 2) | ecosystem: Environmental > Terrestrial > Soil > Grasslands ...
ATCGCTGGGAAGGATTTCGCTGTCTCTTCGGCTGATTTCCCAAGTGAGGCGAACCAGCCGTTGACAATCCGCCCCTGCAGGCGTTTGCGGATCAAAGCATCAAGCTGGTTCGCCTCACTTGGGAAATCAGCCGAAGAGACAGCGAAATCCTTCCCAGCGATCGTGCCATGACGGTGCGAAAACCTAGGTGCGAGCTGCCGCAACAGGACCCCCTGTTTCCTCAATCTTGTCCTGAAGCACGTTCCGTGTCTTGAACACCCTGCATCCCATCCCGTGAGGTGGGCAGGGTTCCACGGACGGGTCTTCTGGGGTGTGAACAAAGGAGGATTCACGGAACATGAGATCGTTATGACTCAGACGATTGGGCACGTTCGGAGGCAAAAGCAATGTCCGGCCTCGGAGTCTGCCCGTAGAATTCAGGGCGCATCTCATGGAGTTTTGTTATTGCCCTTCTCTTGCTAACACCACCAGGATGGTTCGCAGCAAAATCTCGCAATCGAGCAACAGGCTCCAATTCCGGATGTACCCAACGTCCAGCAGCATACAGGTTTCAAACGAGGGGTTCCGCCGCGCCGTCACTTGCCACAGGCCGGTTATACCGGGTGTTACTTCCAGGCGCTCCTCATGTCCCGGCTTGTACCAAGCAACGTCTTCGAGCGGATGCGGACGCGGACCGACCAGGCTCATGTCCCCTTTCAGGACATTCCACAATTGTGGCAACTCGTCCAGGCTGCACTTGCGCAGAAATCTGCCGAGCCGCGTGACGCGCGGATCATCGGCCATCTTGAAAAAGGGACCTCGCCGCTGATTAAGATGGAAAAGCTTCTGGCGTAGCCGGTTTGCGCCAGGAATCATCGTCCGAAACTTGTAGCAAACGAAGGGAGCGCCCCTTTTCCCCACACGCAGTGATCGATAGATGACCGGGCCTCGCGATTCGAGTTTCACTGCAACGGCGATCACAAGCATCAACGGCCAGAGCAAAAGAATCGTGATCGAAGCGACTAGGTAATCCAAAATCCGTTTGGCAAATCTGCCCAGGGCCGAAATAGCTTCCGGTCGCAACCGGCAATTGCTTCCGGCTCCCGCGCGATCCCAGGGGGCTCGGTTCGCAAAGCGATGGGCAAGGGATTGCAAGCGCTTTGCGTCAGCCAAATCGATAGCTAACTCAACGTCCAAGCGCTGAAATTCAGTGGGAAACTCCAAGAGGAGAGGCAATGCCGTTGAAGTTTGCCGGCGGTTGATTGGATTCGCGGAGCTTACAGATCTTGCCATCATGAGGATTTAACCCTGCGAGTTCCCACTCCAGGGAACACCAAATACTGGCTGTCCGGTCGTGCTGGCGCAGGGCACCCGCCACCCCTTGAAACGCACGTTCCGAGGACAGCTTAGAGTCGACTTGCCACTTCGTCGATAAGGTGCAGTCTGCATTTGAAATGCGGGAAAACACCCTAGAGCATTTCTTTGGCCCCCTCGCTCAGAATTAGGGCTATTGGAAGCTTCAGCCCCGCCCTAGGGAGACAGCATCGTGCCGACCGTGGAGGAAAGATCCGTGGAAAACGCCAACTGGGGAGAACGTTTTTCACGCCTTCGTACGTCATGCCAATGCCGAGAACACAGGATGGCTCCTGCCATTTCTTTTGGCTTGATCTTGATGCTCACGCTCCAAGTCTCCGTGCTTACTACCTCTGCCGACTCTGCCTCTGTCTCACAAGAGCAAACGCAAAGCACGAAAAGGCAACCGTTAGGTTCCCTCACGGCAACAGGCGAGGTGTACGTGAACGACAAGGTTGCGCCAGCGGAATCTACGGTTTTTGTTGGCGATACGATTCGCACAGGCGAGGCTAGCACCGCGATATTCACGATGACCGGTAATGGCACATTAAAGATAGGTGCGCAATCTCAGGTTGTCATCTCCGGCGACCCACAGTTCGCCACGGAGTTGCAGAGTGGCACGGCGGTGATTGACTCCATCAGCGGACCGTCTGGTATCAAGCTTCGTGTAGGGAACTTTGCGGTGGTTCCTGCCGTCCGCTCCAGAGTGACGTCTGCGAAAATTGAGGCACAGCCCGGCGGAACATTTCAGGTGACCTGCTTGACCGGCGACATAAGCACGCTCCCACTGCAAGGCGGTTCAGGTCAGCTTTTGGAAGCGGGGCAATCGGTCAGTAGTTCGCCGGGCCGAGGGCTGGTCGCGCAAAAGCAATCCGGTCTCAAGCTCTCAGGATCGAGCCACACTGAGGCCTTGAAGGGCCGGACGGGCTGGACTCTCTTCGGTTTGGCGGGTGCGGGAGCTGGTGCTGCAGCATTGGCATTGACGCATGGCGGCGGAACACCGGTGAGCCCATCCACTCCGTAGAAAACAAGCGGCTTTAGGTTTCTTGAAAGACCTGGCTTTTCACTGCTCTACTGCAGAAGAGCATCGCTCGTCTTTTACTCACCTAGTTTTTTGGAGGCCACATTTGACAACCGAAACGAGACGGTAACGTCTTCTTCGGTTTCCATGGCTTGTCCGGCGAGAATTGTCGGTGAGAAACGCCACTGGTGAACCGCATTCATCGCCGCCGGTACAAGCAATGACGGGCCGTTGAGCGGAGTCAGGCTCTGTACCGCACCTTCACGGCCAAAAACGACATGGAGGTTGACGGTGCCTTCTACGCCCTGTTGTTTCGCCTCCTCGGGATAAACGGGGTCAACGCGCAGAACCAGACGACCCATCTGCAAACTTTTTCCTTGCCGAGATTTCTTGGAGTTTTCTTTCTCCGGCATTCGGATGGAAGGATAGGGATCGAAGCTGACCGCCACCACTGGCGCCCTTGCCACTGGAACTTCAGGCTGTTTTGGTGCGGGGGGCGGCGCCTCTTTCTCCTTACCGAAAATGGATGCAGCCTCGGGTTGAATTGGCGTCGCAGCCAATGAGGGTGGAGGCGTATTTAACTCCTTTTTCGGTGTTGGCAGAACTGCCGCGGCTTGGACGGGCTTATTCTCTATCCGCTTATTCTCTACAAATTTGTTCTCCGTGGTTCTATTCTCCTGGGGTCGCACAAGCGCAGGAGCAACGCTCCGCGTTGGTTCGGGCCTCAGCTCACGAGGCGGAGTTGTTTTTCGCTCAACCCGGTCCGCACTGCGGGGCGGCGAATTCACCGCCGGCGCGTGCCGCAACCCGCCATCATTTTGATTTTGTACTCTCTGTTTCATTGCAGAATCGATGCTCCTGCCCATGTTTTCTGCAAGAGGTTTTATGGTGTCTGCTTGCGGCGTGATATTCTCGTTCTGCCGGATGGAGGGATCCGCGGTTGGCGTCTCAGGAGCGACCTGCGTCTCTTGCTTGGATTCGCTCGGGATCGTGGCCTTAGGAACATTCTGCGCGACTAGCCCGCTATCTTTATTCAGGTAATTTCGCTGCAGTAAGGCCCAACCTAGTCCCAATAGAATTACTGCAGCGGCGACCAACGCCTTGCGGCCGGCCCAGCCTCGTGGCTCGACAGCATGTCTAGGTGGCCGCGGTGGCTTGATCTTTGCAACGCGCCTTCTTGCCGAGGCTCTTGCAAAGACTCCCTTCATTCCGGATAGGAACACCGCGGAGCGCGGTACCGCGGGGGCATGGAGGCGCTCTTCAAAAGATGCCGTGGACTCGCGTGGTACAGAAACCGGGCTCTCCAACTCCGCAAAACTCGGCACAGCGGACGGTAGATTCTGCCTGCCGCGAACCTTGCTCTCTTCTCGTTGAGACTCGTCGGCAGGGTCTCCCAGCGAAACCCATTCCCTGATCCTTGTGCGCACATTTTCCGCAAGGCCGATAAATTCGATTCCCGCTTCTTTCCGGGAATCGCTGATCCACGCAAGGCGTCCCTTTGCCTCGATCCAATCCTCGGAATCCGGAAACCGAACGCGGATCTGGTTGAAGTGAGAATCTCGCAACGCGGCCGCAGCCGTAAGCGCCAATCCGCCCTCGCCGAGATTGAAAGCGAGTCCACCGTTGTCATCACTCAATACCGCTTGTGTGAACAGCAAAATGGGCCGCCGCGAATACGAGCGACGCTCAGGAAGTGACAAACGCGGCCGGCCTTGGCGAGCTTCCTCCGGCGGGGGCGGCGTTCGCGTCTCCCCTCGGTCTGAAGAACCCTCCGCCCTCCGCTCTTCCGTGAATGCCGTACTTTCGAAGGCCGAGGCAACAGCTTTGCGCGCATCGACGAATGTGTGGCTCTTCATTGAAGGAGAAGGAGGCGCTTCGGCTTCCTCGGCGGCCCCAAGAAAATCGCCGGCCTGCGCTTCTTCTTCCGCCCCCACCCTGGAGCTTGCAACATCCGCGAACGAGAACCGGGAGCCGCGTTTCTTTGGCGCTTTCGTCTCTGGCAATTGCATCTTGGGGAGTTCCGGTTGGTCCTGCTCCAAGCTGTTTTTGTCGGTCTGAGCAGAGATCCATCTGTGGATACGGTCGCGGTGCTCCTCGCCAAGGTTGACAAATCTCACGCCTGCTTCTTTTCCAGATTTACTCTTCCATACGATCCGCCCGTTCGCCTCAATCGCTCCCTCGATTTCCGGTAGTTGGATTTGCATCTTTGGCAGCTCATCGCCCGTCTCTCTTCCTTGTAGAACGCCTGCTGCCGTCAGAGCCAGCCCACTTTCGCTTATCCACGTGGCGATTCCTCCGTTTCCATCGTCCAGTTCTACATAAATCAGGGACGAAGCGCGTACTCGCTGGGTGGCGCGCCGTTCAGTTGCTGCGGCCGTGCTTTCCGAGCCTTTCATTTTGTCGGGCCTGCCTCGCAGTTGTTGCAGGAGGGCGGTGGCAACAAACCTCAACGGATAAATTATGTTCTCGCTTTTCCGCAATCTTCAATCGGGCAAATACTTGAAGCCTTTGCGTACGCCGCGAAACGCATTGCCACACAATTCCTCTAAGTGCTTGTCTGTCAGCAGATTGCGAGGGCTGGCCCAGAGACGGATAGGCTTAGTCCTCCTGCGTCAGGCGCACCCCATCAATCCACACAGTTCCGGCAATCTTGTTGTCGAACTTGCCGCTCGGTGGTCGCGCGATTCGTATGAGCAACAGGCGGGTGTCCGCTGCGGTTTTGAATTCCAGTCGCTGCTCAGCCCACGCGGACGTGCCGATCACATTCTCTGTAGCGAAGGATTCTTTCCCGGCATCGTAGGGATCGAAAACCTGGAATCTTGGCCCGCTATCCGTAGTGATTCCTGCGGCGCGCATATAACCGGAAAACCGGTATCGGGTATTAGGACGAACCAACACGTAGTGAAACAGGTGGCCATAGTCGAGGTTTTGCGTTCCGTCGAAGTCGACGCGCACGGATCGTTTGCCCTCAAACGCTTCCTCTGAATCCATGCTGACTCTCGCCCCATCCAGGGGGACAACGCGCCAGTCCAAACCTCCGTTCAAGATGTCAGACTCGAATCCGCCGTTCGCCACCAGGTTAGGCGGCGCGTTGAGCGAAGCTACTTTTTCTGGGAATCGTTTTCCAATGGCGGACCACGCGTCGGCCAACTGCTCTGTCTCCCGCTTGTGGATCAACGTATCGAGATAAAAAAACGTCATGCGTAAATCGAAAGGTGAGGTCAACGCGAGCAGCCGGTCCCACACCTGCTTGGCGCCGGTCATATCGCCCGTTTTGGCCTGGTAATTCAAATAGTCAAACAGGATGGGGGCTTCGGGCGGGACCGCCTCTTTCAGAATTGCGTTTTCGTCCCGCGTTGCCATTTCCGCCAAAGCAAATACGTCTTCTCGCGGCACTGTGCCGCCGATAAGGACCTTCCCGAGAGCTTGCAAGCCTTCGGAAGTCTTGCCCGTGCGCACGCAAAAATTCGCGAATTTCCAATTGATATCCGGCGAATTTGGAGAGAGCTCTATCGCCTGGGCGAAAGCGCGCATCGCCTCGTTGCGGTTTCCAGCCCAGTCGTACGCCATTCCCAGGTCCGTCCAGAAATGCGCGTTCTGAGGGCTGAAGCTCGTTGCGTGCAGATACAATTGCACCTGTTCGCCGGGGTTTTCATTGTCCGCGTAGAGGTGCCTCAGTGTTGCGAGCGCGTCGTAATATTCGGCGTTGCACGGATCCCAGCGGATTGCTTTTTGAATCGCTTGAGGCGACTTTTGCTGAAAATACCAGGCGCCCATTCCCCTTCTGAGTACTGCGTAAATGCATACAAGCATGGCCGCAACAAGGCAAATGCGAACCACGATGTTTTGCAGTGCTTTGCCCGACAACACTCCACCTCTCGGCCATTATGTTGAGGGCCAAGAAGTGAGCCACAATAAGGTCCATTCTCGACGAGCCGCGTTAGAAACCCCGGAAATCAGGCTGCAGTGAACACCTGAGTTTCTTTCTTGAGCAGCAAGCCAGCCGCCGTGGATTGGCACGGCGGCTGAATTGAATCCAAGCGCCGTGAGCGAGACGTAGGTCGGCACATTTGTGCACCGGATTCTATTCGTCAGGGACCGGTGAGGGATGGTGGGCACTGTCCGATTCGAACGGGCGACCTTTCGGGTGTAAACCGTAAGACAAGCCTTTCTAAGTCCTGGCTTTGGCGTCACTTACGGAATTCACAGCACGCTGGAATTGGCCACCTGGCCATCCGAGTCACTCTTCCAGAAGCCGCCCGCGTCGGAGGCGGCTGCCGTTGGCCGCCAGCACTTCGCGCACGGTGTCTTGAAATTCGCGTCCGGCCGAGACGGCCGAGACGCGCCGCTTGACCTCCACGTGCCGCTCCTGCGCGGCGGTTGTAAGGGCCTGAAACTCCATCGTTGGGCTGTTGATTCTAAACGGCTTGAAATCGAGTTTCTGGAGAGACCGGTGACGTTTTTGAGTCAACTAGAGTGGGGCACCCGAAGCGAGCGGATCAAAGGGGCTGGAGCCGTGTGACAAGTCTTTTTCTGCTCCGCGCGTGCAGTCCTGCATGCAGGTCCCGTGCAAATAGTGGTTGACAAGCAATATCCACCACCTTAAAAACCTCCCGTGGTCTGTAAATATTGGTTTGCAGCTTGTCAGACAACGGCCATTTAAAGAAGCCTGCGCGCAACACTTCTTTAGTTCTTGCGATCATGTGCTCAGCGGGACAAAACCTTAATGACCATGAACCGTCAGGCTGCTTGAGCTTGCGGAGATGAATATGCCAAAACGACTGCTGAGGAGAATTGTACCGCTGGGTGTCACCCTATTCATGTCAGTCGGTGCTGTGGTTTCGCAGGCAAAGGCCGACATTTTTAACGTCAAGGATTACGGAGCAACGGGGAAGAAGGCGGACAACGCCAGGACCGCCATTCAAAAGGCCATCGACGCCTGCGCCAAAGCTGGCGGCGGCATCGTCTACCTGCCTCCTGGCGACTACACCAGCGGCACGATTCACCTCCGCAGTCACGTCAGGTTCTGGATCGAGGCCGGAGCCACGTTGTTCAGCGCAGAGGAGGACGCAGCGTTCGACACCGATGGGCTGCTTTTCGGCGAAGACCTCATCAACATCAGCATTGAAGGCCGTGGAACCATCAACGGCCAGTCGGAATACGACTGGCGCATGAATATTATCGATGACGGGTACATCCGCGACAATCAGAAATCGGCTGAGGCGGCCGGAGTGCCGTTGATGCGATCCTTTCCTAAGGGAATGGGCCAGCGGAAAATCTACCCGCATATGATTAAGTTGCTACGCTGCACAGACGTGCTGATTGAAGGCGTTTCGATCATCGATTCCCCAAGTTGGACGATTTATCCCTATGCCTGCGAGCGGCTTCGTATTGACGGCATCTACATCAGAACGGACCAGAAGCTGGGCGTGTGGGCCGACGGCATTGACCCGGACGGCTGCAAGGACGTAGTGATCGCGAACAGCGTTATTGAAACCGGTGACGACGCCATCGTGTTTTACTCCTCCGGGGCGTCAGGCTTTCCTCCGAAGGCGAGTGAGAACATCACCATCACGAATTGTCGCCTTTCATCTTCATCCAGCGCGATCAAGTTCTGCGACGGCAATTCCGTTGCGGTTCGCAACGTCACTATCAATAACGTCGTGATCACGCATTCGAATCGTGGGCTCGCCTTCATGGTGTACGACGGCGGCGTTGTGGAAAACGTCGTGATCTCGAACGTGGTGATCAACACCGACCGTTTTGACTGGTTCTGGTGGGGCAACGGTGATCCCATCTACTTCACCGTTCAACGCCGGAGCGAAAGCCTCGGCCTTCCTGTGAAGCCGGACGAGCCGCCGGCCGGAGCAATCCGAAACGTCATCGTCCGCAACGTCATTGCGCATGGCAAAGGAGCGTGCCTGATCAACGGCCATCCCGATAGCTGGCTGGACCACGTGAGCCTCGAAAATATCAAACTCTATCTCTCAACCGATCCTTCCGCCGCTTATGACCGATCAGTGAACGCAATGCAGTTTCATTACGGTAAAAACTTGACCCTCAGGGATGTTGAGGTCATCTGGGACAAGCCTGAGCTGAACAAATGGGGAAGTGCGCTCTACTTTGAGGATGTTCAGGGATTGAAGGTGATTGGCTTTTCCGGCAGGCCGGCGAAGCCGAATGCGGACACTCCCGCCATTGTATTGAACAAGGTTGAGGGCGCGACCATCTCCAACTCAACAGCTCAACAGGGCACACGCGTGTTTCTTGGCGTGACCGGAACCAATACGCGGGATATCCTTCTGGAGGGAAATGAATTGCACAATGCCCAACTGCCGTATCAGCTCTTCGGCGGAACCAAAGAGGGTATTGTGAAGGCAATTAACAATTTTTGACTTCGGTTGTGTTGTTCCGAATGGGCTTTGCTCGGAGCTAACGCATGACTAATCGACGAGGATTCCTATATAGCGTGTTCGCTTCCGCGCTCGGCGGAGCGATGTCGACTAGGGCCGCGCCCGCGCCCACTCCCAGAGGCCTTCCTCCTTTCCCCGACGATAACGACCCTGAATTCTGGGATCGGATTCGAGATCAATTCTATATTCCGGGCGGCGAAGCCTTTTTCAATACTGGAACGATTGGCTCCGTACCACGACCGGTTCTGGAGAGGGTGATCGAAGACATGCGCACCCCTGGAAGCAACCGTGACGCGTTGGGATTATTCCGAAAACACGCCCAATTGGATCAGCGGCTACTCCCCGGAATTGCCCTTGCGGGACAAGCTGGGGAAGCTGGTAAACGTGGAAGGGAAAGACATCGCGCTGACACAGAGTGCCACCTTCGGCTCAAATTTCGTGGCGAACGGGCTAAGCCTGAAATGAGGGGATGAAGTTATTCTTACAGACCGCGAACATCCGGGAGCCATCTGCGCGTGGCAGGAACGGGCCAAAAAGACAGGATTGTGCTGAAGCAGGTGCTAATTTCTACTCCCGCAAATGATCCGGATCAATTGGCAGAGTTGTTTGCTGGGACCATCACTTCGCGGACGCGCGTGCTGGCATTTCCCCATATTATTTCATCCACCGCAGTGGTCCTTCCGGCAAGACGCCTGACGGAGCTCGCACACCAGCACGGCTGCCTCGCCCTTGTTGACGGAGCACAGGCTCTCGGACAGATTCCAGTGGGCTTGCAAGACATTGGTTGCGACGCTTATTTTGCGAGCCCGCACAAATGGCTCCTGGCGCCTCCGGGAAATGGCATGTTTTATATCCGGCGCGATCAGAGGGAGAAGTTCTGGACGACGCTGTGCAGTTTCGCATGGGACGACCAGACGGATGGAATGTACCGCTTCATGCAGTATGGCACGGGCAATCGCTCTCTCTTGACAGGCCTCGATGCCGCTCTGGACTTTCACTTCCGGATAGGCCCTGGCCGGATTTACAAGCGCATGCGCTTTCTCGCCGACCGTTTGCGAAACGGTCTTCAGCAGATTCCGCGCGCCAGAATTGGCTCGCCCGTTCATCCGGAGCTCGCCGGCGCGACAGTGTGCCATAGGGTTGAAGGATTGCCGGCGGCAAAACTTGAATCGGAACTGTGGGCTAAGAAATGGATCAGGGTCCGCTCACGGGGAGATCAGGTTGGCGTGCGGCAGTCATGCCAGGTTTACAACAGCGAAGCGGAGAGCGATGCCACGCTTGAAATCGTGCGCAGCCTTGCCCCACATGCATAAACCTTCGCTGCGTCGACCCTTGCTCGCGACATGCCCTGATCACTTACACAGCACCCCGTTCTGAGGGGCGGGTGCTGGGTGATGATTGGAAGATGAAAGCGACGCCCGAAGCCGGGAGCTGGGCCGGAATGCCTTCTTCACTTCTTCGTTTGGTTCTCTCAGGAAAGTTCCTGCAGTTCATATAGTGACGCGAATTTCCATCGGGACCTTGGGGGTCGGAAATTGACCCGAGCATATCATTCCCAACAAATGTCGCACCTTTTCATCGCCATCAGGAGGCGCTAAGGTCCGGCGGAAAGAGCCGCTCCCACGGAACGTGCCGCAAATAGGGTTTACCGGAGTGGTAATTTACGATGTTTTGCGCCGCCTGGCAGACCAAATCGAATCCGAGTATTGCGCGCGCATTCAAATGGTATAGAACCCCGAGATCGGACGGGTGATCCATGAACTCAGCGTACTTTCGTGTGGCCGCCTGCACCTGCCTGCTCGATACTGAGAATCCATCCAACGCCTTGTTCAGTTCCGCGACGAATTGCTGATGCGACAGCTTGCTGCGATCCTTGAATGCCTTATCCAATATCAAATAAGCCTTTCGCATCGTCACCAGCGCGGCGATGTAGTCGCGGTAAGATTCTGTCCGGTTGATCGTGTAGCGAAGTTCGTAGTCGCCGTGCGGGGCAACATCCGGCAAAGCCGCGCGCATTTCTTCCAGCGCTTTATTCAAGTAGCCGATCGAGCCCTGGAATCGAACAATCGTGTCAGGCAGTTCCGTGATGAATCCCTTCCAATCGGAAATCGTGGGTCCATCAAAGGCATCGGGTTGGGTGAAGAACCGGTGTCCCATGTGAACCTCCGGCAAGGATGTGCAACAATTCATCATCGTGTACAAGTACCAGTAGCTGTTGTAGGCAACGTATTCCTGATTGTCTTCGAGCGCCATGAAGGCGCGGTACATTGCGGGTGCCGCCTTATCGCCAAACAGCCGGCTCGAATAGTCTTTGTAAAAGTCCTCGGGCCCCAATTGCGGAGCCCATCCGGCCTTGGCGAGGAAGGAGCTGTTGGTCTCTGTCCCGCGAACCCGATCGATCTGTCCGGCGAAGCCCGATAATCCGTATTTCAGGCCATCGGTGAAAATTTTGTCGTTGACGCTATATTGCCGCACGCTGAACTGCATTCCCATCATTTCAAAGTCATCGTCCACGCGCGGCTCAATCGTTCTTTCACGCTCTCCCATGGCGCTGAATATCTGCATGGGAAGGCCCGCCGGAGTCCACACCCCGCTGGATTCCATATCAGTAAAGGGAACGTCTTTCGGCAACAGTTTGTTGAATAACGGCAGCGCATACCCGCGTCCAACGCCCATGAGCCCGATTTTTGCATGGGGCGTCATCGCGTCCCGCTGTTTCAGCAGGTACTGGAAGAGATCCAAGTATCCGATATTCGAATCCACTACCAAATCGGAATCCTGAGGAATGTCGATGATCCAGGGAACTCGCGCTTTCCGCAGCTCAAAAAACTCAGGACGTTTCTGCTCAAAGAAAGCCCGGTGTTTTTCGTTGTTAAGCTCTGGATACATCTCGCCCACGTTCAAAAAATACCCCTCGGCCTCAGGGTAGGTGTCGATGAGCGCTTTCAACCGACTCACTTGAATTTCGCGATTGGTTTGGTCCAGAGGATGGACGAACGATCCCGCCAGATTCATGAAGGGCAGACTCCCGATTTCTTCGCAGTATCGCGCCAGGTTGGGTGGCAATGCATCCAGTTCCACGGCCAGCCACACCTTGATTCCGCGCTGGTTGGCGTGCCGGATGATTTTGTGCAACAGGTCCTCCGCGACCTGAAAAGCCTGGTCAGAGGTTTCGACATTTTGCATTTCCGGCGGCGCAAGTCTGCGAAATTTAAAGCGTTCTTTGCCAATCGAAACATCGTCGGTGGTTCGAGAGCCAAATCCACCGTAAGCCCACGTCATGAACCCGCTCTCCTTCGCGGAAACGTCGCCGAGCATCGCAGTCTCGCCCTTGTAACTGTATTTCAACCACGGTTCGTAAGAGAACCACCAGAACTGCATGTAATTGCACTTCATCTTCGCCATTTGGTCGATCAACTTGGCGTAGTCGTCGTAGGAGAACATCGTGGCATTCTCGTAGCCTCCAGCCTGGACAAGAAACCCTCGTCTGGGCATTGCTGGTTCCATGCGCACATCGAGGAACGGAATCACCAGATGAGTGCGTGGTTCCGGGATAATGTCGCCCGTCAGACGAAACGTGACCCCAAGCCGTTCGATGAATTCATAGACGCCATAGAGCGTGGACAGGCCGTCGTTCCCGGCGATGACCACGATGGCTCGATTCCTCACCCGGCCGGATTTGATCAGAAATCCCTCAGGCTTCAGGCTAGCGAAATTCAGTTGCAGAGCTGATGCTGTTTCCTTTGCGGTTTTGTTTACTACCGTGCCGCCCACGATCAGCATCGATTCCTGCGTGGTTGCGACTTCACCGTCCGAAACGATCTTTACCGTTGCGCCGGAGAGGATCTTCAAATATTTGGCGAGTTCGGCAGCCGCAAACTGATAAGTCTCGTTGGACCGCTCACCGAGGACAATTGAGACTTGAGCCTGCCCGGCCGAGGCGATCACTATTTGTCCGGACCTTTGCGCGGCCGCGTGCGCATGCTGAGCGGCGAGAAAATTGGCAAAGAATTGCGTCCCCGCAAAAACTGTGTGAAGGATCACACGATGAAGACTGAAAACGGCGGCATGACACATTTTCGAAATCCTTCAGCCTTGATTGCTCACAGAATGTAGGAAATTCTGGCGGCCCACATATATACCACATCTGGAATCTCCGGGCTTCATCACCTGAGATCATTTTCTTGTTTCAAAGGGGATTTTGGTGGACCAGGGAGGTTCGAACTCCCGGACCATGGTTGCTGCCCGATTAGCACCGCTAACCGGACATCTCTAACAATGCCGCGCGTCAAGTCTTTTTATTGATTGTTCTTTTCTTTTTCCTTCCTCTTTGCACAACTCTCCATTCACCCCTGCGAATGGTCTTGTTCGTTTTTCTTTGACCCTCTGGGCACGCGCTGCGCGAAGCAACTGATTGAGAACATCGAGTGGTGTAAACAGTGGGCTGAGCAGGTCGGCCTCGGATTCAAGCTGCCGAGCCTTCCACTCGAAATTGGCCAACCTTCGCAGTCCAAAACTCAGCCCGCGAAAGCGGCATAATGGTCAGAAAATACTGAAGATAGCATGGTGGGCACTGTCCGATTCGAACGGACGACCTTTCGGGTGTAAACCGAACGCTCTAACCGCTGAGCTAAGCGCCCAATGAAATTCATCGTACAGGAAGCATAGGGACGGGTCAACGCGCGTGCGTTCTCTACTTTTTCCCCGAGGCCTTCTTTCCAGCATTTTGTCGAAAATTCCTCAGCCTGCGTTTTCTTGCACTTTGCTCCCGCAGCCAGTAAACTAACTTGCTCATAATTACCCGAGGAAATTGACTAGAGATGCTGCTCGTACGCGATTTTGTGGCGCACATGGCTAGTGAGGTGGTGAAGCGCCTGGTGGAGGGCGGGCAAATTGAGGTTAAGGCCCGGGACGCGGTGACCACGCGCATCCGCCAGCGCATGCTCGAGGAGTTGACCGTCGAGGACCGGCTCAACGAGGAAGTGCGGCAGATCCTCGTCGAGCGCCAGGATGAGATGCGCAGCAACGGCGTGTCTTACCAGGAGATGTACAAAAAGGTGAAGCAACACTTGGCGAGGGACCGAAAGCTGGTTTTACGGTAAGGAAGGGGAGTCGAAAACCGGTATTGGAAACCCGCGGACAAGTTTCTCTCGAATTTCGAGCTATGAGCGTCGATTTTCCGGTTTCCGTGGCAATTGGGTTGGCCACAAAGAATGGGTTAGCGGGAAAGGGAACCGTAAGAGCATGATGCGACTGAGCCGTGAAAAAATTGTCAGACTCTCGCACCAAGTTACCGATGTGCTGGTGTCCAGCGACGAAGTGGAATTCATCGACGACCGCGACACCATTCGTCAGCAAATCGTACAGATCCTGACCGCCATGCTCAAGGACGAAGAAAAAATCGAGCTGGAAGTCCGCAAGCGCATTACCTCGCAGAAGAAGGAAATCCTCGAAGGCAGCGAGGAATGGGACGTGCTGCACAAGAAGTATTACCAGGACGAATTGCGCCGCCTCGGCATCGCTTCCGCTCCTGACGACCGCCACCGCGCCTGAAGCCAGTCTTAGTCCCAAGTCTTGCGTGTTCGATGGCCATGCCTTTTTTGTCCACAGAACCCCGCGCGTGAAGCGCTTGAATTCGAGAATGATTTAGAACGAAACGCGAAGACCCAGGAAGGCCCAGTTCGACTGGCAATGTCGTTGCCATCCAAAGTAAACCGTCGAGGATATTTTCGCGAACCCTGGCTCCCCGTCAAGTCAGGGATTTTTAGGCATTTCTATGAAGGTCTTGGTTCGACGCGGGGGCGCCGAGCAGAGCGCCCCGGTCTTCACCTGCGGAGCAATTCAGGTGTTTACCGGATTGAGCCCTGCCCCGGAAGGTGCAAAGTAACCTCACAAATGCAATGCTGTGGCTAGTTATTGGGGGTGAGTTCCTTTGGAGTTCCACATCCTCGGTCACACCCCGGGAGCCCAAGGAGTTCACCCCTCCCGCCCCTGCCACGGAACTGCGTAACAGAATGCCTCGGAGATCGGCCTCGATGTCTTTTGCGAGAAGCCAGAGGGTTTCAGACCTACATCTCAGCTGTAGATGGACGACAGGAAAGAAGATAAACGGCAAGAAGGCCCGGCCAAGCGCCAGCCGCCTGAACACTTGCTTCGCCGTGCATCAGGGATCGCAGCAATCGTAATTGCGTTGCTCAAAAATCTTGCCATCCTTGAATTGCAGAAACGCTGCGAAGTGGGCGCGCATCTCGGCTCCCGCTGGCTTGCACTGAAGCGGCGCGGCCAGAGTGCCTGTCCAGACAATTTCCAGCGCCACGGTATCTCCGCTAGACAGTTCATTCTTGATTTCATACTTCTGACGAGTTATGGCTTTGTTACCGCGGTCGGCGGCGGCGCGTATTCCAGCCAACTCATCGCGGCTGCCGTTGGGAAAGAAGCGGCTGGAAAGATTTCCACGACCGCTTCCGGCGCAAAGAACTGAGCGATTTCGTCGCCGCGCGCCGGACTCAATGACTTCAATGTACCGCCTCGCCGCTGCCAGGTTCTCTGCGGGTCCGCCCATGCGCGCTTCTCCTGTCATGCCCGAAGGTCCGGCACGCGGATTTTAGCCGAGCCATCTCGGGTTCTCTAGCCTGGTGATAAAAAGGCGCGGTTTTTCCCTCGGCAGTCTTAGGCGGTCGCGGCGTCGGCTAGGGCCTGAACCTCTACATGAGGCCGGAACTCGCTGGGGAATTCGGACAGGAATTGATCCATGGTGATAGGCGGACGGCCGATGAGTTGCTCGAGCAAGCCGTCGACATTGCCGCCTTTGCCCTTGACGTAGTAGGCCTGGAGATCAAGGAGCGCGTCGGCTTGCCATTCGAGCATGCCCCGATCGAGCAGGGCCTTGCGCTGCACCTCGGGAGGAATATCCACGTACTGAACGTCGCGGCCGGAGTGCTTTGTGATTTTTTCGGCAAGCTCGGCGTAGGTCAGGGCTTCTGGCCCGTTCAGTTCGTACGTTTTGCCCGAGTGCTCGCCGCCAGCCAAGGCTTTTGCGGCGACGACCGCGATGTCGCGCGCATCGACAAAACTGACCCGGGCGTTGCCCATCGAGGCGTGGAAGGCGCCTTGAGAACGGATGGAAGGCGCGTAGTAGGTCAGAACGTTCTGATGGAAGCTATTAGGGCGAAGAATGGTGAAAGAAATCTTCGTGGACTTAAGCTTGTCTTCCACGCGCCGGTGCCAGCTCGGAAAGGATTTCCGATACTCGCGGGCGCCCATGGCGGAACTCAGGACGATATGGCTCACACCAGCGTTCACGCAGGCGTCAATCATGTTCCATTCGAGCTCGATGAGCTGGGGAATCGGCGAGCAGACGATGTAAACGCTGGTGACGTTGCGGAGGGCAGGGGGCAGAGGGCCTTGGCGGCCTCGGTCGCCGAGCGATACATGGCGCGGTAGTTTTCGCCGGTCTTTGCTGCCACTTTGGCTACTTCATGCAAGACAGCTTTCCCCATCATGCCGCTTGCACCAGTTACTAAAATCATACTGTGCCTCCTGAGGAACGCACGCCGGGCGCGGGCGAGCTGGGAGAGCGGAAAATGTCGTCCCGAACTTCTTTCCAATCATATACATCCCCGGCAGGCCGGTCTAGAGGCTTTCCTGTTGGCCGTGCTCGAAAAGGCAGTGGCGCGCGGCGATTCCAGCATGGGAAGAAGGTGGGTGCACCCCGGCAGTTTTGGCTAGACGAAAACTACCGGGTAATTGGCGGGACTAAAGTGTCTTGGCGGTCGTAGGGGTTCCGGCGGCCTCGCAAATAGCCGATCATCCGCAAGAGCCCGTACCAGAAGAGGATGTAAATCAGAAGATTGCAGGTGAAGGCAACGCCGGCCCAGAATCTGGTCGAGCCTTCCATCAGAGTGCCCGGCATGTTGATGGCGGCGACAAAGCGGGTTCCCGGCGCCGTAAGCACGTGAGGGATTCTGCTCCACAGCGGACTGTACGCGAGATTGATTTTCGCTTCCCGCAGAAGGGCAGAGGTCACCACTCCCAGGACAAGGGCCCAGAGGATTTTCGTTTTGAACATGCAGGCACCTAGAATTAGGAGTTTGCACCGAGCTGGGCGGCTGATGGAGCCTTGCCAAATATAGAACAAAGGGAGCAGAAAAGAAAAGCGGCAGCCATGCAAAAAATGCAAAAGCTCTTCCGCCCTCTTCTGCGTGACTCAAATCGGAGAACCGCCTGGTGCCGGATGGCGGACGCGCCCCTCAGGGTAAGCCAAAGCGCACCCGTACAGTTCCACTATTGAGGCGCAAGCAGAAAACTACGGCTGGGAGTCGGGCCGGCGCTTCAAAGTCGGCCGATCATCATCGGTCGTGCTGTTGGGATCGTTGCCGGTTGGCTGCTTCTTGGATTGCTCGGTCTTGGAGCGCAGCGTCGGCTTATCCTTGGCTTCCGTCACCTTGCGCGAGAACATGATGTTGCGAAGGCGACCCTTCACCTGGTCGAATTCCGAAGTCGTTACGATGTATTCCTGGCGAGCCGGGAGAATGCGCGCGATTTCCTTCTGCGTGTTCGCAATGCGCTCGGGCGTGGGCGGGTGAGTGGAGAAAACCTTTGGGATAGTGCCGGGGCGACGCTTCTCGTCGGCCTGGACGCGCTCGAAGAAGGTTACGTACGAGTTAGGATCGTACCCCGCCTTGTACATGTACTGAATACCGAGGAAATCCGCTTCGCGTTCGGCGTCGCGAGAAAACTTCAGGAACGTCAGCGGTATCGCCATATTCAAGCCTTGGTACAAGGCGTATCCCGCCATGGTGTAGGGAATGAAAATCATTGCGGGAATCGAGGCCAGTTGCATCAATTCGCCCTTGGTCGCCTGGCAGGTGCCGTGCCGGGCGGTCACATGGGAAATTTCATGGGCCATCACGCCGGCCAGTTCCGATTCTTCCTGCGCGCGCAGAATCAAGCCACTGTTCACATAGAAGAAGCCGCCGGGAAGGGCGAAGGCGTTGACTTCGTCAGAATCGATAACCTTAATCGTGAAAGGAACCTTGGCGTCGGAGTTGCGCACGAGGTTCTGGCCCACGCGATTGACGTACTCGGTAACCACCGGATCGTCAATCATCTTGGAAGAGCGCTCGACTTCCTGGGCAAGTTGCTTGCCGAGGCCGATTTCCTTCTCGAGCGAAAACCAGTTCATGTGGCAGCTGACTTTGCGGTTGCCGATCGCTTCCACATCATCCTTGGAGTTCTTTGGATTGACCGTGTCTTGCTGCGGCACGGGCTGCTCCGAGCCCAGTTGCTGTTGACTTTGGCGCTGCACCGCCGGCGGTTGCGTCTTGGCGGGATCCTGTTGACCCGAATCCTGACCTTGCGGGACCGCGAAGGCCGGAATTGCCAGGAGGGCACTGCCGAGTGCGAAGCTCAGGGTATGCCGTAGGATGACGTTCATAAGCACCTCGCCCTACCCGGTAGTATACACCTCAACCGCTGGGCGGGCCTTGAAATCCTTCAGGGGCTTATGATGTCTCCCCGAGAAAGAAGGTTTTCCGGAGTGTTGATTGCCTGGCAGGATCGCATTTTAGCGCCTAGGACTGGGTTGTTCGAGCCTCGGCAGCGGCTCGGAGAAGCGGAACCCTGAAAGTGCTCCTTGCGAACGGGCGCCAGCTAGCGGAGTTGACACGCTTTTGGCTGCCCTCTACAGTCAAGACAGTCAACTTTAGATATGAGCCAGATTAAAATTCAGGTGGGCCAGCTCTGGAAGAAAGACGGCACCGGCGACATTTACCTGGTAACCCGCCTCTATTCAGAGGCTTTGCATACCATGGCCGTGCTGCGCAAGTCCGGGGCCGAGGGAGAAGCCCAGGTTCGCGTGAGGGTTGAACACGGGAGCAAAGGCCAAACCATGCGAGGGTTTTCGCCGGCGCAAGAAGAGGAATCCTACTAGGTTCAGCCGGCGGTTAGGCGTCAGGCCTTAAAACGAGCGAACCTCAATCTTTACAACATCTTCCACTTTCATCAGCTCCTTTTGGAGAAAAGGCTCGCCGTATGACACTCCGACCATTTGACCATAGTGCCGCGCCAGCTGGTTCATCTCCTCTTCGAGCCGGTCGATGGCCAGGTGGACTTTGCTGGGACGCTCGTTTTTCTTCGGGCGGAATTGAGAGGCGAAGGCCAGGATGGCTTTGCGGCGCTGCTCGTATTGGTCAGAAATGTCCACGACAAAGGTCGGCCGCACATCGGCATAAGCAATGGAATAGAGGAGTTTGAATGGGCGATAGGCTTCGCCTCCGAGGGGCAGCTGCTTTAGTCCGGCGAGGAAGCACCCCTCGTAGCCAAGCGCGGAGGCATGGTAGTGGTCGGGGTGGCGGGCTTCCCAATAGGGCAGAATGACGGTTTTTGGGCGGAGCTGACGAATGACTGCGGCGAGTCGCAATTTGTATTTGCGAGAGGCGTGAACGTCGGAGTCCGGCACGCCTAGAGTGTCGCGCCAGCTAACGCGCAGGAGCTGCGCGGCCTTTACCGCTTCCTTGGCGCGGATCTTGGGACTGCCCCGGGTGCCCATCTCGCCAGCGGTTAAGTCGAGAATGCCCGTTTTATAGCCAAGCTGGGCCATCTTCAGCAAGGTGCCGCCGCAAGTGAGTTCTACGTCGTCTGGATGGGCGGCAATGGCGAGGAGATCGAGATTCAAGGGATGGCCTCCAGGTCGCAAGAAGGGGGATTCTACACCGGGCGGGCAAGGGCCCAAACACCTGTGGAATGGTGTGAATGGTGTCCAATATTTGATGCGTTAAAGGGATGACTATTGCGAAAGCCCGGCTCACTCAACGCGGAGGGCAACCATGGGGTCGACGTGCATGGCGCGGCGCGCGGGAAAATAGCAGGCGATCAAGGCCACCATCGGTAGCAAGGCTGACACAACCACAAACGTCGCGGGATCGGTCGGACTCACGCCGTAAAGCAAGCTCGCCATCAGACGCGTCAGAGCCAGCGCGCCGGCGATGCCGAGCAGGACTCCGGCGATCACCAGCTGCATGCCCTGTCGCACCACGAGCCGGAGAACATCGCGCGGGCGAGCCCCCAGTGCCAAGCGTATGCCGATTTCACGGCTGCGCCGGCTAACGCCGAACGCAAGGACGCCGTAAATCCCAACGGCAGCAAGGCCGAGTGCAAGCGCCGCGAAGAGCACGAGCAGAAATAGGTTAAAGCGCTCGTTTGCGACCGAAGCGCTCAAAAGCTGGTCCATCGTCGCCACCTGATACGTGGGGACGCCACTGTCGAGCGCGGCGATTTCTTTGCGAACCGCGGAAGCCATTTCCGATGGTCCCCGCTTTGTCCGTAGCACGAGAAACGCGTACCAGAATCCCCGAAGGGGCGTGTACATCTCCGGCTTGGCCTGGGCATTCAGTCCTGCCCCTCTTACGTCTCCAACAATGCCGATGATTTCCAGAGGACTGCGATAATCCCGATTGAGGAGCGTTTTGCCGATTGGATCCGCTTCCGGCCAGAATTTTCTCGCCATAACCTCGTTGATAATCATGGTGCTCTGGTTCTTCTCGTCAGCGGGAGTAAATTCCCGCCCGCGCCGCAACGGAATGTGCCGCGTCTCAAAGTAGTTCGCGCTGACCCCGCGCCAGTCTGCGGCCGAGGCTTTCGCCCAATCCGCCCTCGCGCCGTCAGCGATCAGAAAAGTGCCCCAGTCCGATTCTCCACTGAGCGGCAGCGTTGACGCTGCAGCGACGGATGCTACGCCCGGGAGCGTCTGGAGCCGTTCCATAACCCGGTCGAGATAAGCACGGGTTTGTTCGGGTCTCGGATAGGTGCCTCCCGGAAGCGCAATTTTCATGGTCAGCAAATGCTCGGTCAGAAATCCCGGACTCACGCGATTCAGATACAGGAAGCTGCGGAGCATTAAGCCGGCGCCGCACAACAAGAGCAGCGCCAGGCCACTTCGGAGACCACAAGGGCGCTTCGTAGCCGCCGGCCTCGCACACACCCAGCCCGTCGCCTTGCGGGCGTCCCGAAGCGTGCCCTGGGGCTGCGGCCGCGATGCTTCGAGCGCGGAGACGGTGCCGACGAGAATGGTGGCCAGCATGGCCGCCACAGCCACGAAAGCGAAAACCGGGACATTCAGGCGAAACGATTCGATCCGCGGCAGATGCACGGAGGTCCCAGCGAAACGGTGAGCTCGAATCCCCATTTTGCCAAGGCAACGGCGAATATGACGCTGATGCAAACCAGGACGAAAGTTTCCGTCAAATTCTGACGCAACAAACGCACCGGGTCCGCCCCGAGAGCCGAGCGAATCGCGAATTCTTTTTCGCGAACCAAGGCGCGGGCCAGCATAAGATTCACGGCGTTGCTGCACGCGATCAGCAGAATAAAGCCGACGGCCCCGAGCAGCACCAACAGCGATGTCTGGACATCTCCGACAATTTCGTTGAGAAGCGGCTGGGCGCGCACATGCCAATCGGCGTCCGTATTCTGGTAAGCCTTCGCGAGCCCATCTTGAATGGTCTCGATTTGAGCCTCGGCCTGCGAGAGGTTCGCTCCGGAGCGCAACCTGCCGAGTACATAATATCCGTGGGAGACACGGTCGCGCAGTCCGGACTCGCCAAGCGCGCTGATCGGTAGCCAAATGCCACAGCCCTTCGGGAAATCAAATCCGGGAGGCATCACGCTGGTGAGAGTGTAGCTTTCTCCTTGTAAAAGATAGTTCTTGTAGAGGGCCCGCGGGTCGACTCCGAAAACGCTGCGCCAAAGCGCATCGCTCACAAGAAAAACCCTTTCGCCGCTGGGGAGTTCGTCGCTTGCCGAGAAACCATGGCCGATCGCGGGCTGGACGCCAAGGATGGTGAAGAAGCTGTTGGTCACGGTCGAATAGCGCTCGCGCTCCGTTGCAGATGGCCCGCCCAGCACGATGTCATTGGAGGCTTTGACCA
>Ga0209377_1000776_pt1 | contig 21580 bp, 20 predicted proteins | sample GraSoiAngelo_141_FD_185898 | JGI IMG/M metagenome (GOLD analysis project Ga0209377, IMG submission 185898) | Grasslands soil microbial communities from the Angelo Coastal Reserve, California, USA - 14_0929_12_40cm (SPAdes) (version 2) | ecosystem: Environmental > Terrestrial > Soil > Grasslands ...
CTTGTCTCAGGCCACCCACCGATGGCGCCGGCCTCGCGGGCGTCAGTGGAATGAAGGGCGACGGGCGGAGCGGAGCCGGGGCGCGCCTTGTCTCAGGCCACCCACCGATGGCGCCGGCCTCGCGGGCCCCGCTACAGTGACCATCGCCTGGGAAGACTTCGAGAAGGTCGACATGCGCGTGGGCGTCGTCACCGACGCTCGCGCGTTCCCCGAGGCGCGGCGTCCGGCGTACCGCCTCTGGATCGACTTCGGCCCGCTTGGCGTCAAGCGCTCGAGCGCGCAGATCACAGCCCACTACCGAGCCGAAGAGCTGATCGGCCGGCAGGTGATCGCGGTCGTCAACTTCCCGCCGAAGCAGGTCGGCCCGTTCGTCTCGGAGGTGCTGGTGCTCGGCGCCTACGACGAAGGAGGCGAGGTCATCCTGCTCCGCCCCGACCAGGCCGTGGGCCCAGGCTCGAAGATCGGCTGAGGGCGCCGCTCGCGGGCGGCGCGGGGGGCGGGGCTCCGGCTGGCTGGCTCGGTCGGTCCTACTTCGTCAGGATGAGCTTGTCGGCTCGCGTGATCCGGATCGTGCGCCGATCGCGCGCCGTCCGCCGAGGAAGAGCGCGCCGGCAGTGATCAGGTACAGCATGTAGCCCGTGACCTCGACGAGCGTCGGACGCGCGCGATAGCCGACGAGCCCCGTCGCGAACCCACCGACGAGACTGTGATCGCTCAGCAGCGCCGAGCTGTCCCACAGCGCATCGGTGACCGGCAGCACGCCAAGGGCTTGAAGCTTCCCGAGACCCGTGCTGAAGAGCCCGGCCGCGATCAGCAACAGCACGACGGACGTTGCGGCAAAGAAGTGCCGGACGCTGAGGCGTGTCCCGCCGCGAAAGACCGTCCAGCCGAGCGCCGCGGCCGTGAGGACGCCGAGGACGCCGCCGGCGAGGCCCCACCAGCTCGCCCCCTCCGCGGTCTGGGACATGAGCCCCCAGAGAAAGAGGACCGTCTCGGCGCCTTCGCGGAACACCCCGGTGAACGCGATGAGGCCGAGGATCGAGAGCTGGCGCGTGGCCTCCGCCTCCGCCACCCGTCGCTGGACGTCGCTCCGCATGGCGTGCGCGTGACGGCTCATCCACCAGCCGTGCCAGGTGAGGAGACCGACGGCGGCGAAGATCACGGCGGCGCCGACGAGGTCGGGGCCGAGGTCGAGCAGGGGCCCGGAGAGGAACGTCACGGCGATTCCCATCAGGACGCTGGCGACGAGACCGAGCGCGCCGCCGAGCGTCACCCAGCGGTAGTGCTGGCGCGCCCCGAAGCGGTCGAGGCACGCGTACACGATGCCGAGGAGAAGCGCCGCCTCGAACCCCTCCCGGAGGGTGACGACGAAGGTCGCGGCCATCGGCTACTCGGCGACGATCCGGCCCTTCGCCGTCTGGGCGTGGTACTCGCCGACGAAGGGGTAGGTGCCGGCCTTGAGCGCGGGCATCCGGAGCCGCACGGTCTTGCCGGGCGGGATCACCTTCTCGATGCGGAGCTCGCGACTCTCGAACTCCTCCGGACCGGGGTCACGGTTGGTGACGACGAGCACGAACGGCGCGCCGGCCTTGACCCGGACCTCCTCGGGCTGGAAGCGGTTCGCCTCGATGACGAGCACCACCTCCGACTGCGGGTCGGCGGCCAAGACGACGCCCGGGGCGGCCGCCAGGGCGCTGAATGCGAGTGCTGCCGCGAGAGCTCCGATCACGACCTCCCTCGGTCCCACGCACGGACCGCGGAGGTTAGGTGTACCTAATTATGAAAGGACTGTCAACTTTAGTCTTGGAGAGCCGCTCGGCCTTCCGGAAATGCCCGCGGCGCCGTCAGGGTCACGTCGGCGGAGCCTCGATGGCGAGCTCTGGCGCGAAGGGGGAGGCGAGGCCGGCCGTCGACCATGTACACTGACGGGCCGTGGAGTTGACCACGTTCGACTACGCGCTGCCGCCCGACGCGATCGCGCAGGCGCCCGCAGCCGCCCGCGACGCCGCGCGGCTCCTCGTGATCGATCGCGCCCGGGGGGCGCTCGAGGACCGCGCGTTCGCCGAGCTCCCGGACCTGTTGCGACCGGGCGACTGCATGGTCGTCAACAACTCACGGGTCATCCCGGCGCGCGTCCTCGCACGGGATCCCGGCGGGCGCCCCGTCGAGCTACTCTTCTTCGCGCGCGAGGACGAGCGCCGCTGGCGGGCCCTGGTGCGCCCGGGACGGCGCTGCCGGGTGGGCGCGGAGCTCTCCGTCGGGGGTGAGCGGTTACGCATTGTCGGCGCCGACCCCGACGGTCCGCGACTCGTCGAGTGCCTCGACGGGACGATCGCGGAGCTGATGGGGGCACACGGGCTCCCGCCGCTGCCGCCCTACATCGAACGGTTCGCGACGCCGACGGCGGATGATCGGGAGCGCTATCAGACGGTGTACGCGCGGCCACCGGGGTCGGTGGCGGCGCCGACCGCCGGCCTGCACTTCACGCACGCCCTGCTCGATCGCCTTCGCGCGCGGGGCGTCGAGCTCCACGAGGTCACGCTGCACGTCGGTCCGGGGACCTTTCGTCCCATCAAGACGGCGACGGTCGAGGACCACCGGCTCCCGCCCGAGCGCGTGTCGATTCCCCAGGCGGTCGCCGACGCGGTGAACCGCGCGCGCGTCGAGGGCCGGCGCGTCCTCGCGGTAGGGACCACGACGACGCGCGCGCTCGAGAGTGCGGCCCAGGCGGACGGGCGGGTGCGGCCGGTCGAGGGTGACGCCGACGTCTACATCACGCCGGGCTACCGCTTCCGGGTCGTGGACGCGCTGCTGACGAACTTTCACCTGCCGCGCTCCTCGCTCCTCGTGCTCGTCGCGGCGTTCGCGGGCCGGGAGCTGATCTTGAAGGCGTACGCGCACGCGGTTCGTGCGGGCTATCGCTTCTACTCCTACGGCGACGCGTGTCTGCTGTTGTAGCGGGGCCCGCTGTCGCGGGGTCCGCGAGCCCGGCCCCGTCGGTGGGTGGCCTGAGACAAGGTGCGACCCGGCTCCGTTCGGCCAGCCACTTCCCATTCCACGCGGTGGAACGGTGGATGGACTGAGACCAGTCTTCTTCGAGGTGGTTGCGACGGACGGGGCCGCGCGCGGCGGGCGCCTCACGACCCGCCACGGCGTGGTCGAGACGCCCGTCTTCATGCCCGTCGGCACGCGCGGCGCCGTGAAGAGCCTGGCGCCGGACGACCTCCGTGCGGCGGGCGCCCAGCTCGTGCTCGCCAATACGTATCACCTGTTCCTCCGGCCCGGGCACGAGCTGATCCTGGCGCTCGGCGGGCTCCATCAATTCATGGGCTGGGACGGACCGCTCCTCACGGACTCCGGTGGCTTCCAGGTCTGGAGCCTCGCGAAGCTCCGCCGGATCACCGAGGAAGGCGTGGCGTTCCGGTCGCCGATCGACGGGACGTCCCACTTCTTCTCACCCGAGCTGGCGATCGAGATCCAGCGAGCGCTGGGCGCCGACGTCATCCATCCTCTCGACGAGTGCCTGGCGTACCCGGCGACGCACGAGGCCACCGAGCGGTCGCTCGAGCTCACCCTTCGCTGGGCGGCGCGCTCGAAGGCGGTTCACGTCACGGCCCCGGCTCAGGCGCTCTTCGGGATCGTGCAGGGCGGCACCCACGAGGACCTGCGCCGCCGCGCGGTGAGCGCGACGGTGGCGCTGGGATTCGACGGCTACGCGATCGGCGGCATGGCGGTCGGCGAGCCCAAGCCCTCGATGTACGACCTCACCGAGCTGGTGGCCGGCCTCTTGCCCGCGGGCGCGCCGCGCTACCTCATGGGCGTCGGCAAGCCCGAGGACCTCGTGGAGGCGGTCGCGCGCGGTGTGGACATGTTCGACTGCGTGCTGCCGACGCGCAACGCGCGCAACGGCCAGTGCTTCACCGCCGACGGTCCCCTCACGCTCAAGCAGGCCCGGTACGCGAAGGATGCGTCGCCGCTGGATCCCGAGTGCGCGTGCTACGCGTGCCGCACCTTCTCGCGCGCCTACCTGCGCCACCTGTTCATGGCGGACGAGCTGGTCGCGTACCGTCTTCTCTCGCTCCACAACGTCCACTTCTTCCTGTGGCTGATGCGGGAGATGCGCGCGGCGATCGTCGCGCGGGCGTTCGAGCCATTCAAGGCTCGGTTTTCCGCGCGTTATGCAGTATCATCCGTGGATGTTTCGCGCGACTGACTGACTGCTCCGGAGGCTCGACGTCCGATGAACGCCGCACACGCCGCTGACCTCGCCTTCGCTGCCTCGTCCTCGCCGGGCGGAGGCGGATCCACCGCCGTCGCCACGCAGCTCCTGTTCTTCGCCGCGATCTTCGCGATCTTTTGGTTCCTCCTGATCCGTCCTCAGCAGAAGCAGAAGCGCGAGCGCGAGCAGATGCTCGCCGCCCTCAAGCGCGGCGACCGCGTCGTCACGTCGGGCGGATTGCACGGGACGGTCACGAGCCTCGACGAGCACAAGGTCGTGCTGCGCGTCGCGGACCAGGTGCGGCTCGAGTTCGACCGCGGCGCCGTCGGACGGGTCCTCGAGCCGCAGGACGACAAGAATGCCTAGGAACCTCTGGTCGCGGGTGACCCTCGTCGCCGTCGTGGTCGTCCTGTCCGGCTGGTACCTTTATCCGCCGAAGCGGACGATCAACCTCGGCCTCGACCTGCAGGGCGGCACCCATCTCGTGCTCGGTGTCGAGGCCGACAAGTACGTCGCCAGCCAGACCGACCGCGCGGCCGAGGATCTCAAGGCCACGCTCGAGCGCAAAGGCGTCGCGGTCAAGCGTATCGCGCGCGAGGGCGACGCGACGGTGGTCGTCGAGCTCGCGAGTCCGCAGAGCTGGAACGACGCGCTGACCGCGGCCGCCGAGCTGCAGAACTTCGGCCGGCGCGACGAGGACCAGGCGGCGGGCCGGTTCAAGCTCGTGATGAGCGAGCGCGTGGTGAGCCGGCTCCGCGACGACGCGGTCCGCCAGGGGCTGGAGACGATCCGCAACCGCGTCGACCAGTTCGGCGTCGCGGAGCCCACCATCACGCGGCAGGGGAGCGACCGGATCCTGATCCAGCTGCCGGGCATCCACGACGTGGCGCGGGCGAAGGCGCTCATCGGCAAGACGGCGCTCCTCGAGTTCAAGCTGCTCGACGAGCGCGTGTCGGTCGAGGAGGCGCTCAAGGGCAACCTGCCGGACACCGACGAGATCCTCTACCAGCGACGCGTGGACAAGGAGACGAAGACGGAGCGGAAGATCCCGTACGTCGTCCAGAAGCGGGCCCTCCTCACGGGCGCGGAGCTGACACGCGCGGAGGTGCAGGCCGACCCGAACTCGCCGGGGAACTGGCAGGTCTCGATCGAGTTCACGGCGACGGGCACGCGCATCTTCGGCGAGGTCACCGAGCAGAACGTGGGCAAGCACCTCGCGATCGTTCTCGACGGCAGTGTGTACTCGGCGCCCCGCATCAACGAGCGCATCCCCGGCGGGCGCGCGGTCATCACGGGCCAGTTCACGGTGGACGAGGCGCGCGACCTCGCGATCGTCCTCCGCGCCGGCGCGCTGCCCGCTCCGGTCACGATCCTCGAAGAGCGGACGGTCGGCCCATCGCTCGGCGCCGACTCGATCCGGCAGGGGCTGATCGCGATCTCGGCGTCGGCGGCGGTGGTCTTCGTGTTCATGCTCTTCTACTACCGGCTCTCGGGGCTCATCGCCGACGTCGCGCTCGGCCTCAACCTCCTCCTCCTCTTCGCCTGCATGGCGGCGATCGGGGCGACCCTCACGCTGCCGGGCCTCGCGGGCATCGCGCTCACTGTAGGCATGGCGGTGGACACCAACATCCTGATCTTCGAGCGAATCCGCGAAGAGCTACGGTTGGGGAAGACGCCGCGAGCGTCGATCGAGGCCGGATTCAGGCGCGCGCTTCGCACCATCATCGACACGCACCTGACCGTCATGGGGACCGCGGTCATTCTGGTGAGCTTCGGGACAAGTTCCGTCAAGGGCTTCGGAGCGTCGCTGTTCCTCGGGCTCGCCGCGAGCCTGTTCACGGCGTATTTCTTCACGCGCCTCCTCTTCGACGTGGTCTACATGGGCCGCCGCAAGGTCGACGCGATTTCGATATGACGCCCCGCACGTGGTACCTCGTCTCAGGCCACCCACCGATCGCGCCGGCCCCGGGGACGCCGCTACAATGATCGAGCTGTTCAAGAACCCGAACTACGACTTCATCGGCAAGCGCAAGTGGGCGTACTACGTCTCGATCGCGTTCACCCTGATCGGGCTGACCTCGCTGGTGGCCAAGGGTGGGCTGCGATACGACATCGACTTCACCGGGGGCACGCTCGTCCAGGTCCGCTTCGAGCAAGCGCCGTCCGTCGCGCAGATCCGCTCGAGCCTATCGACGATCCATTTGGGCGAGTCGGTCATCCAGCGGTTCGGTGACGAGCGCGAGTACATCATCCGCCTGCCGCTCGCGGCCGCGAGCTCCGAGGAGGTCCAGAAGCGCGTCCAGTCGGCGCTGGCGGCCGGCGGGCTCGGAAAGTTCGAGATCCGCCGCCTCGAATTTGTCGGGCCCCAGGTCGGCCGCGACTTGCAACTGCAGGCGGTATACCTCGTGCTCGTCGGCCTCGTGTGGATCACGATCTACATCGGCCTCCGGTTCGACCTCAGGGGCGGCGTCGCGGCGGTCATCGCCGTCATCCACGACGTGCTTGTGTGCCTGGGCGCCCTCTCGATCATGAACCGCGAGTTCTCGCTCCCCGTGCTGGCGGCGCTCCTGACCATCATCGGCTACTCCGTCAACGACACGATCGTCGCCTACGACCGGTTGCGGGAGAACCGCGGGAAGATGGTCCCGAAGGGCCGCACCTTCGCCGACCAGATGAACGACGCGGTGAACCAGACGCTCTCGCGGACCATCCTGACCTCGCTGACCACGTTCTTCTCGGCGGCGGTTCTGCTCTTCTTCGGGGGCAAGACGCTCGAGGACTTCGCGTTCGTCCTCTTCGTCGGGGTCATCACCGGGACGTACTCGACCACGTACGTGGCCGCGGCGATCGTCGTGGACTGGACCCGGTACGTGGAGGGGCGGCTCCGGCGGTCCAAAAAAGCGGTGGCGAAAGCCTGAAGGCCGCGTAAGATTGTATGTTTAACGCGAGGGTTTCGCACCGTGACCCAAATTCAGGCGCTGCTCGAGGAGATCCCGAAGTACCAGCCCGGGGCTGATCTCAACCTCCTTGCCCGCGCGTACGAGTTCTCCGCGGCGTCGCACCGCGGTCAGCAGCGCGCCTCCGGCGAGCCGTACCTCAGCCACCCCCTCGAAGTCGCGACCCTCCTCGTGAACTTCAAGATGGACGTCACGACCGTGACGGCGGGGCTCCTGCACGACGTCCTCGAGGACACCAAGGCCACGAAGGACGACCTCGAGCGCGAGTTCGGCGCCGAGATCGCCGAGCTCGTGGACGGCGTGACGAAGATCGGCAAGCTCGCGTTCTCGTCGCGCGAGGAGCGTCAGGCCGAGAACTTCCGCAAGATGCTCGTCGCCATGGCGCGCGACCTGCGCGTGCTGATGATCAAGCTCGCCGACCGCCTGCACAACATGCGGACCCTCGACTATCTGTCTCCCGACAAGGCGAAGAAGATCGGGCAGGAAACGCTCGACATCTACGCCCCCCTGGCGCACCGGCTCGGCATGGCCAAGGTGAAGGCGGAGCTCGAGGACCTCGCGCTGCGGACCCTCAACCCGGAGGACTACGTCGACCTCCAGAAGCGCGTCGCCAAGCGTCGCCTCGAGCGCGAGGCGGACATCAACCAGGTGATCGCGATCCTCCAGCGGAAGCTGTCGGAGGTCGGGATCGAGTCGCAGATCCGCGGCCGGCCGAAGCACTTCTACTCGATCTGGAAGAAGATGCACGACCAGGGCCGGGAGTTCGACGAGATCTACGACCTCACCGCCGTCCGTGTCATCACGATGTCCGTGCGCGACTGCTACGGCGCCCTCGGCGTCATCCACTCGCTGTGGAAGCCGGTGCCCGGCCGCTTCAAGGACTTCATCGCGATGCCGAAGGTGAACATGTACCAGTCGCTTCACACGACGGTCATCGGGCCCAAGGGGGACCCGGTCGAGATCCAGATTCGCACGCGCGAGATGCACCGGATCGCCGAGGAGGGCATCGCGGCGCACTGGCTCTACAAGGAGAAGAAGTCGGGCAAGGACAAGCTCGACGAGTCGCTCCTCTGGCTGCGGCAGCTCATCGAGACGCAGCAGGACATGAAGGATCCACGCGAGTTCATGGACACCGTGCGCGTGGACCTGTTTCCCGACGAGGTGTACGTCTTCACGCCCAAGGGCGACGTGAAGGCGCTCCCCGAGGGCTCCACGCCGATCGACTTCGCCTACGCCGTCCACACGAAGGTCGGGGAACACTGCGTCGGCGCGAAGGTGAATGGCAAGCTCGTGCCGCTGCGCAACACGCTCCGCCAGGGCGACATCGTCGAGATTATCACCGCGCCGAGCCAGCATCCGAGCCGCGACTGGCTCAAGATCGTCAAGTCCACACGCGCCAGATCGAAGATCAACCAGTGGCTCAAGGTCGAGGAGCGCGCGCGCTCGATCGAGCTGGGCCGCGAGCTCTTCGAGCGCGAGGCCAAGAAGTACCGGCTCAATCCGACGGCGCTGCTCGCCGGCGAGGAGATCAAGAAGGCGGCGGCCGACCTCGGGTACGCGACCGGCGACGACCTGCTGGCGGCGCTCGGCTACGGCAAGAGCTCCGTGCACCAGCTCCTGAACAAGCTGGCACCCGGCGCCCTCCTCGAGCCGCCGGAACGCGCCAGGACGGTGACGGCGGCGCCGCGCCCGAAGACCGACCAGGGCGTCCGCATCCGCGGCGTGGACGACCTGCTCGTCCGCTTCGCGAAGTGCTGTAACCCGCTCCCGGGCGACCAGATCGTGGGCTTCATCACGCGGGGGCGCGGGCTCACCGTCCACGGCCGCGACTGCCTGACCGTCGCCAAGAGCGTCCTCGACCGGGAGCGGCTGATCAACGTCGAGTGGGACGTGGCGGAGCCTGGCAAGCGGCCCGTCAAGGTCGCCGTCTATATCGGCCGGGATCGCCCGGGACTGCTGGCCGAGATCACCGGGGCGATCTCGTCGCGTAACGGCAACATCACCAAGGCCGAGGTCACCGTCACCGATGACCGCCGGGGCATCAACCACTTCGTGATCGAGGTCGCCGACCTTCACCAGCTCCAGGACATCATCGGGGCGATCCGCGAGATCAGGGACGTCATCAACGTCGAGCGCGTCCGCGGGCTCTAGGGGCGGCGAGGCGGGGCAGGGTCGATGCTCAGAAAACCCCACTTCGCCCTGACCCAGCCCCGCCTCGCCGCCCCGGGACCCCTGGGCACGCTCGGGCCTCGGCCGGGATGACGCGGCGGCAGTTCGAGGCGCTGGTGGACCGGGCGCTCCGACGCCTGCCCCGGAAGTTCAAGGACAAGCTCGCCAACATCGCGGTCGTCGTCGAGGCCTGGCCGGAGGACGCGACGCTCGCCGAGCTGGGCATCGAGCCTCCCGACACGCTCTACGGGCTCTACCGGGGCGTCGATCTCACGCGCCGCGACTCGAGCTACGGCAACGTCCTCCCCGACACGGTGACGATCTACCAGGGGCCGATCGAGGAAGACTGCGTCGACGAGGAGGAGATGGCGGAGCTCGTGCGTGAAACCGTCGTCCACGAGCTCGGTCATTACTTCGGCCTGGACGACGAGACGATGGAGCGCATCGAGGACCCGGACGCCTAGGGGGCCCGTGGGAGGGACCGTGTTCGAGCGCCGGCTGGCGGGCCGGCGGCTCGTGGACGCCCTGGCCGCCGTCGCGTCTCGCTACGAGCCCGCCGCGCGGAAGGAGAAGCTCCGCCTGCTCGACGCGCTCGCCGGTCGGCGCGTCGGGCGGCCAGGGTCGCTCGCGCGTCTCCACGAGGCGTTGTGCTTTCTCCAGACATACCCTGACGATCCCGAGGTCCTCGAGCGCGTCGACCACGCGCTCGCGGAATTTCCCCGGCGCGTGGCGCGGCTCCGGGCCGTCGCCCGCCGGCGCCTCCACGACTCCGGCATCGCGAATACGACGCTCGATTACCCGTTCGGCTTTCCGATGGCGCGCTGGCTCGCCACGCGCTTTCCGCACGACTGCGAGGTCGCCTGGGCCCGCTTCGTGGACACGGAGCGGCTGGACGAGACCCTGTCGCTCCTCGCGACCGCAGGGGAGGGGGACGCGTTCAGCGAGGGCGGGATGGGCTGGCGCGCATGGCTCGGCGTCGCCAAGGGTGGCCGGCCGATGACAGACCTCCAGCTCCTCCTCGAGGTGTTCGAGCGGACGGGGCTCCCCGAGGAGACGCGCGACTGGCTCTACGAGAGCCTGGCGCTTCCGGTCGTGTGGCGCCCGCGGGGCGTCGGCGCCTCGCGCACCCTCGCGCGGGTCCCGCCCGCGCGCGTGTTCTTCCACGCGGACGGGCTCGAGCGGCGGGTGGCGTCCCTCGTCGACGCGCTCGCGCGACCGCTGCCGCCGCTGCGGCGGGCGCCGCGTGCCCTGGCCGAGGCGTTGATCGAGGCGGCCCATGTGGCGATGGCCACGCGCCAGCGCGAGCTCCACGCCTTCTCCTATCCGAACCCCGACGACGTCCTGCTGGTGGATGTCGATCGCGGTGTCCGGCTCGCGTTCGTCGGGATCCTCCCGGGCTTCCGTCTGCCCCTCGAGGGCTACTACGCGTTCCTCGCGCTCAAGAACGGGATTCCGGTGGCGTACGGCGGCGGCTGGGAGCTCTTCGGCACGCTCGACTTCGCCGTCAACGTCTTCGCGTCGTTCCGCCAGGGTGAGTCGGCGTTCCTCGCGACCGAGCTCCTCCGGGCGTACCGGCGGATCTTCGGCATGCGAACGATCGTCGTGGACCGCTACCAGCTCGGCCACGAGAGCGCGGAGGCGCTCCGCTCGGGGGCCTTCTACTTCTATCACCGCCTCGGCTTCCGGCCCCGCGACCCGGCGGTGTTGCGCGTGCTGGAGGCCGAGCAGTCGAAGATCGCCGCCGACCGGTCGTATCGCTCCCCCATCCCCATCCTCAAGCGGCTCGCGGGGGCCGAGGTCTATCTGGCGCTTCCTGGTGGCCATCGCGAGCCCGAGAAGCGTCTGCGGGCGACGGACGTCTCGGGGCTCATCGCCCGCCTCATCGCGCGCGACTTCGGCGGCGACCGCGGCGTCGCCGTGAGGGAATCGACGGCCCGAGCGCGGCGCGAGCTCGGCGTGACCGGGTGGACCGCCTGGCCGACGGCCGAGCGACGCGCCTTCGCTCAGCTGTCGCTGGTCGCGGCCCTCATCGGAGATCTCGAGACGTGGCCGTCGGTGGAGCGTCGCCGACTTGTGCGCGTCTTCCGCGCGAAGGGGCGCGGAAGCGAGCGCACCTACGCCAACCTCCTCGATTCCCATCGTTGGCTTCGACGGAGTCTCGAGGCGCTGGTCACGTGAGGCGCTGGTCACGTAAGTTTTCGCTTGACAGCTACTTTCATTCGTCCTTATGGTTTCAGCAGATGCTGAAAGACTCGGAGCTAGAGAAACATGCTCAAATCCGAGGAGATCCGGCGACAAGTGGCTCAGCGCCTTCGGGAGCTCCTTCCCAAGGCGAAGTCGTGGGAAGAGCAGACCGACGTGAAAATCGCCGGACACGCCGCGGGTTTGGTGGTGCGGTTCCGCCTCGTCGACCAGGAGCACACCGTGGTCCTTGAGGTCGCCTCGCTGGGGCAACCTCGGCAGATCCGGGCGGCCGTTACGCGACTCGCCGACATCCGTCGCGAGCTTCCGGGGGCGTATCCGGTCGCCGCCGCGGTCTACATCGGCCCTCAGAGCGCGCGGATCCTCAAGAGTCACAACCTCGGGTATGTCGACCTCTCTGGCAACTGCTCCCTCGCCTTCGAGAACGTCCTGATCGAGAAGGACGGCAAGCGCAACGTCCGTCCCTCGACGCGTCCGCTGCGCTCGCTGTTCGCGCCGCGCGCGACCCGGATCGTGCGCGTGCTCCTCGTCGAGCCGGCACGGGCCTGGCGGCTCGAGGAGCTGGCGCGCGCGGCCCAGGTGAGTCTCGGACACACCCACAACGTCGTGAAGCGGCTCCAGGAGCTCGCCTGGGTGGAGCACGACGAGAGCCAGCGGATCCGGCTCGGGAAACCGGCCGACCTCCTCGAGAGCTGGTGCGAGTCGTACACCTACCGGGCCAACGAGATCGGCTCCTACGCCGCACCCGAGCGCGTGACCCGCGCGTTCCTGAGCGCGATCGCGCGCGCGGCAACGGCCGAGGGACGCCGCTACGCGTTCACCCTCAACGCCGGCCTATCACTGGTGGCCCCGAGCCTCCGCGTGCCGGCCGTGCACTGCTACCTCGAAGGGGACCCGGCCCCGGTCGCCGCCGCGCTCGGGCTCCGCGCGACAGCCGAAGGGGACGGCGCCGTGCACTTCCTCGCGCCCTACGACCCCGGCGTCTTCCACGCCCTGCTGGAGAAGGGCGGGCTCACGGTGGTGTGTCTGCCACAGCTCTACGCCGACCTTCTGCGCTACGAGCGGCGGGGGCGTGAGCAGGCCGAGCACCTCCGTCGCGAGGCGATGGGCTACTGACGGCGCTGGCGCGGTGAATCCCAGAACGAGAGGAGGTGAGACCCGAGATGAAGAAGAAGGCGACGAAGAAAAAGAAGAAGAAGTAAGTGTTGCAGGTCTGCGGTGGGGGGTGGCGGCCTCCCACCAGGTGCCAATCGGGAGGGGGCGTCGCCCCCTCCCGTTTGTGCGTGTGCTTAAATGACCTTGGTGACCTTGCCCGCCTTGAGACACCGGGTGCAGACGCGCACGCGCCGGGTCGTTCCGGCGAGCTTCGCCCGCATCGAGACGAGGTTGGGAAGCCACCGTCGCTTCGTCAGCTTGTGCGCGTGGCTGATCGTATGACCCACCGAGGGACCCTTCCCGCAGATGTCGCACCGCTGCGCCATGCACGCTCCTCGGAATCGATTCGGGTCTCGGGAGACGCCCGCCCTGTATAGCACGGGCACGCACCCGAAGCAAACGGCGACCGCGGACCTCCGGACGCCCCTCCAGTTCCTGAAGGGCGTCGGGCCCCGGCGCGCGGCCCAGCTCGAGCGGAAGGGGCTTCGCACCGTCGAGGACGCGCTCTTCTTCCTGCCGCTCCGCCACGAGGACCGCACGCGCCTGGTGCCCTTCCGGTCGCTCCAGCCGGGCCAGGTCGCGACGTGCTCGGGGACGATCGTGGGGCTCTCGCCGCCGCCGCCGGGACGGTCACGAGCGCCGTTGGTCGTCATGCTCCGCGACGAGAGCGGCTACGCGCAGGCGAGCTGGTTCCACGGCGCCTACCTCGCGCGCGTGTTCGAGCGCGGCCAGCGCCTCGTCCTGCACGGCAAGGTCACGCGCTTCAAGGGGGCGGTCGTGATCCAGCAGCCGGACTACGAGATCGTCGAGAGCGGCGACGACGAGCGGCTACACACGGGCCGGCTCGTGCCCGTGTACTCGCTGACCGAGGGGCTGGCGCAGCGCGCGCTGCGCGCGCTCCTGTGGCGCATCGTCGACACCTTCGCGCGGGACGTGCCGGAGGCGCTGCCCGACGCGGTGCGCGCGCGACGCAAACTCGTCACGCTCGCGCAGGCGCTGCGCGACTGCCATTTCCCCGAGACCGACGCGGCGCTCGGTACCGCCCGCCGTCGGCTCACGTTCGACGACTTCCTGCTGCTCCAGCTCGGCCTCGCCATCCTCCGCTCGCGGACGACCCGCGCGCGCGGCGTCGCGATGAACCCGCGCGGCCAGCTCGTCGCCCGGCTCCGCGGGTCGTTGCCATGGCCGCTCACCGGCGCGCAGGAGCGCGTGTGGAACGAGATCCGTCGGGACATGGCGGCGCCGTTCCCGATGCACCGACTGCTCCAGGGAGACGTCGGCTCGGGCAAGACGATCGTCGCGGCGCTCGCCGTCCTGACCGCCATCGAGGCCGGCTACCAGGCCGCGGTGATGGCGCCGACCGAGATCCTCGCCGAGCAGCACGTCTTCACCTTCCGCCAGCTCCTCGAGCCGCTCGGCGTGCCGGTGACGCTGCTCACCTCGTCGCTCAAGCCGCGCGAGCGCGCCGCGCGCCGGGCGGGGATCGCCGCGGGGGACGTCGCGTGCGTCGTCGGCACGCACGCGCTCGTGCAGGAAGGTGTGGAGTTCCGCCGCCTCGGCCTCGCCGTCGTGGACGAGCAGCACCGGTTCGGCGTCGAGCAGCGCGCCCGGCTCCGCGGCAAGGGCGAGCACCCCGACCTCCTCGTGATGACGGCCACGCCGATCCCGAGAACGCTCGCCCTGACGCTCTACGGCGACCTCGACGTCTCGGTCCTCGACGAGCTGCCGCCGGGCCGGCGCCCCGTCGTCACCGTCGCGCGAACCGAGTCGAAGCGCCGCGAGATCTACGCCTTCCTGCGCGACGAGATCGGCCGCGGCCGCCAGGCCTATGTCGTCTACCCGCTCGTCGAGGAGTCGGAGGCGCTCGACCTCAAGGCGGCGACGGACATGGCGCGGCACCTCGCCGAGGACGTCTTCCCCGACCTCCACGTCGGGCTCATCCACGGGCGGCTCGGGTTCGAGGAGAAGGACGAGGTCATGCGACGGTTCAAGGCGCGCGAGATCCACATCCTCGTCTCGACGACCGTGATCGAGGTCGGGATCGACGTGGCGAACGCGTCGGTCATGCTCGTCGAGCACGCCGAGCGCTTCGGGCTCTCGCAGCTCCACCAGCTCCGCGGGCGCGTCGGGCGGGGCCCGTGGAAGTCGGTGTGCATTCTCCTGACGAGCGGCCGGCTCACCGAAGAGGCCAAGCGGCGCATCGACGCGATGGTCGCGACGAACGACGGCTTCAAGATCGCGGAAGTCGACCTCGAGCTGCGCGGGCCCGGCGAGTTCTTCGGCACCCGGCAGTCGGGACTCCCCGAGTTCCGCACCGCCGACCTGCTCCGTGACGCCGCCGTCCTCGAGGAGGCGCGCCAGGAGGCTCAGGCGATCATCGCCGCCGACCCCGAGCTCCGCGAGCCGGCGCACGGCGCCCTGCGCGCGAGCCTCCTGTCCCGGTGGCGTGGCAAGCTCGCGCTCGCCAGCGCCGGATGATTCGGCTGACGTCCGGCGGACGATCGAGCACGGCGAGTGAGCGCGGCGGGGCACGGGCGTGGCGTCAGCCCGGGTGCCCGCGCCCTGTTCAATAGAGATGCGCGTCATCGCGGGCTCCCTCAAGGGGCGCCGTCTCGTCGTCCCGCGCGGCGCCACGACTCGCCCGACCGGCGACCAGGTCCGCATCGCGCTCATGGACACCCTGACGCCGTGGCTTCCGGGCGCGCGCGTGCTCGACCTCTTCGCCGGCGCGGGCGGCGTCGGCTTCGAGGCGCTCTCGCGGGGCGCCCTGGACGCGACCTTCGTCGAGCACGAGGCGCGCGCCGTCGCCGCGCTCGACGCGAACATCGCCGCGCTCGGCGTCCGGACCCAGGCCCGCGTGCTGCGCCTCGACGCCGGCCGCGCCCTCCGGCGGCTCGCCGCGGACGGCGAGCGGTTCGGGATCGTCTTCCTCGACCCGCCGTACGCGACCGACCTCGCGACCCGCACGCTCGAGGCGCTCGGGGCGGGCGGCGTCGTGGCGCCCGGCGCGATCGTCGTCGCCCAGCACCTGACCAAGCGCGCGGCCGCGTCCGAAGTGGGCGTCCTGAAAGCGTTCCGGGCCCGTCGATTCGGAGAGACAACCTTGACTTTCTTTCGAGCCGAAGGGTAGCCTGAGGGCCGTGGCCAAGCGTGCGGTCTACCCGGGCATGTTCGATCCCGTACACAACGGCCACGTCGACGTCATCCAGCGCAGCCTCCAGATCTTCGACGAGCTGATCGTCGCGGTCGTCGCGAATCCCTCGAAGCAGCCGCTGTTCACGGTCAAGGAGCGCCTCGAGATGATCGACGAGGCGACGGCCGGGCTCAGCAACTTCCGCATCGTCGCGTTCGACGGGCTCTTGATCGACCTGGTCGCGCGCGAGCGCGCCGACTGCATCGTGCGCGGTATCCGCGCCGTCTCGGACTTCGAGTACGAGTTCCAGATGGCGCTGATGAACCGGAAGCTCCGGTCGACCGTCGAGACGGTGTTCCTCATGCCGCACGAGAAGTACACGTACATCTCCTCGCGCCTCATCAAGGAAGTCGCCAGCTTCGGCACGTCGGTCACGGGGATGGTGCCGCCGATCGTCGAGAAGCGGCTGGCGGAGAAGTTCCCCCCCAAGTAACCCGGCGGGCCGCCGCCGAAGGAGCCGCACACCGTGCTGGCCGAACGCGTGAAGACGCTTGCGCCGTCGTCGACACTCGCGGTCCAGGCCAAGGCCAAGGCGCTCCGCGCGCGGGGCGTCGACGTCATCTCGTTCGGCGCGGGCGAGCCCGACTTCGACACGCCCGAGCGCATCAAGGCCGCCGCGGTGGAGGCGATGCGACGCGGCCAGACGAAGTACACGGACGTCGCCGGCGTTCCCGAGCTCCGCGCGGCCGTGTGCGCCAAGCTCAAGCGTGACCATGGGCTCGCGTACGAGCCCGACGACGTGCTCGTCTCGTGCGGGGCCAAGCACACCCTCTTCAATATGGCTGTCGCGGTCCTCGATCCGGGCGACGAGGTCCTGATCCCGAGCCCGTACTGGGTCTCGTATCCGGAGCAGGCGCGCCTCGTCGGCGGAATGCCGGTGGAGGTCCCGACGCGCGAGGCGACGGGGTTCGACCTCGATCCCGAGCGCCTCGCCGCCGCCGTCACGCCGCGCACGAAGGCGATCGTGCTCAACAGCCCGAACAACCCGACGGGCGCCGTCTTCTCGGCCGAGGCGCTCGGCAACGTGGCGCGACTCGCGGTCGACGCGGGCTTGCTCGTCGTGTCCGACGAGTGCTACGAGGCCCTCACGTTCGAGGGCCGTCACGTCTCCATCGCCTCGCTCGGCCCCGAGATCAAGGCGCGGACGCTCGTCATCAACACGTGCTCGAAGGCGTACGCGATGACCGGCTGGCGCATCGGCTACGCGGCGGGGCCGCGCGCGCTGATCCGCGCGATGACCGATGTTCAGAGCCAGGTGACCTCGAACGCGTCGTCCGTGGCCCAGTGGGCGGCGGTCGAGGCGCTCCTGGGGCCTCAGGACGAGGTGCGGGTGATGGCGGCGGAGTTCGATCGCCGGCGCCATTTGATCGTCGACGGGCTCAACCGGCTGCCCGGCGTCTCGTGCATCAAGCCGAAGGGCGCGTTCTACGCGTTCGCGAACGTGGCGGGGCTCTTCGGCCGGAGCTCCGCGAGCGCGGCGGGGACGACTCGGCTCGACGGTTCGCTCGACGTCGCCGCGTTTCTGCTCGAGGAGGCGCGCGTGGCCGTCGTGCCGGGCGTCGACTTCGGCTCCGACGCCCACGTGCGCCTGTCGTACGCGACCAGCGACGCGCTCATCCGGGAGGGGCTCGCGCGCATGGACGCCGCGATCCGCAAGTTGCGTTAGACTACCCGCGCCCCCTCCGATGAACGAGGGCCCACAGAGGAGAGAGGAATGAAGCTCGAAGGCTCCTACGACGTCCCGGCGCCGCGCGCGAAGGTCTGGGACGCCTTTCTCGACCCCAAGCAGCTCAAGAAGGCGATCCCCGGCTGCGAAAAGCTCGAGGCCCTCGGGAACGACGAGTACAAGGCGACGCTGAAGATCGGCGTGGCGGCGGTGAAGGGAACGTTCGAGGGCAAGGTGCGCCTGGCGGACAGGAAGCCGCCGGAGTCGTACCGCCTCCTGGCCGAGGGCAGCGGCGGCCCCGGCTTCGTCAAGGCCGACACGCTCATCACGCTCACCGAGATCGACGGCGGCACGCGCGTCTCCTACCTCGCCGACGTCCAGGTGGGCGGACTGATCGCCGGGGTCGGCCAGCGGATGCTCGGCGGGGTGTCGAAGATGATGGCCGACCAGTTCTTCAATCGCATGAGCGACTTGCTCCAGTCCTCCTGACCCCGCCCTCCATGGCCTCCCGCTACCTCGAGCCACGCCGGGAGCGCGCCTCGCGCGGTGAGATGAGGCGACTGCAGGCGCGGCTGCTCAGGGCCGAGGTTCGGCACGCCTACGCGCACAGCCCGTTCTACCGGAGGAAGCTCAAGGCGGCGGGGGTCACGCCCGACGCGGTCCGGACCCTCGACGACTTGTGCACGCTGCCGTTCACGACCAAGGACGAGCTGAAGGAGAACCAGGCGGCGAACCCACCGTGGGGCGACGTCCTCGCCGTGCCGTTCGCCGACGTGCTCCGCGTCCACATGACGTCGGCGACGACGGGCCGTCCGCTCGCGTTCCTCGACACCCGGGAGGACTGGTACGGCTTCTACCACTCCTACGCGCGCTCGCTCTACGCGTACGGCGTCCGCAAGTGCGACGTGGTCATGGCCGCGTTCTCGTACGGGCCGTGGATCGGGTACTGGTCGGGCTTCTACGCGGCCCAGGACCTGGGCTGCCTCGTCTTCCCGGTCGGCGGGCTCACGACCGATGCGCGGATCGACGCGCTGCTCGCCTACCCGATCACGGTGCTCGGCTGCACGCCGTCCTATGCGCTCTTCCTCGCCGAGGTCGCCGCGAAGAAGGGGATCGACCTCGCGAAGCAGACGAAGGTCCGAATCACGTGGCACACGGGCGAGCCGGGCGCCTCGATCCCCGCGACGAAGGCGAAGATCGAGGCGGCGTTCGGCGCGAAGGCGTTCGACCTTCCCGGGCTCACCGAGATCGCCGCGTGGGGGTTCGAGTGCGACGCGCGCGCCGGGCTCGTGCACGTGCACGAGGACTACTGCTATCCCGAGGTCCTCGACGACGCGGATCGGCCGGTCGGTGCGGGCGGGCGCGGCGAGCTGGTCTTCACGAGCCTCTACCGGAAGGCGATGCCGCTCCTCCGGTACCGCACGCGCGACGTGGTCCAGGTCGCCGAGCGGACGTGCCCGTGCGGCCGCACGCTGCTCGCCTTCGAGGGCGGCGTCCTCGCGCGGCTCGACGACATGAAGAAGATTCGTGGGGTGATCGTCTACCCGCGGCGCGTCGAAGAGCTGGTACGGCCGCACAGTGGCGTCGACGAATTTCAAATCGTCTTCAGGCGTCACGCGGGACTCGACGACGTCCTGGTCCGCATCGACCCCTCGCCGTCCCTGTCGCGCGCCGAGTGCCTGGGGCTCACGGCGCGCCTCGCCGACGATCTGCGCACCGGGCTCGGGATCCGCGTGACGGTCGAGGTCGGCGAGCCGGGGTCCCTGCCCCGGTGGGACCACAAGGCCAGACGCGTGAAGGACGAGCGCACCGAGGTGCCGTTCTGAGAGGAGGCCGCGCGTGAGAGCGGCGTTCTTCAAGGAGCACGGAGGCGCCGAGAAGATCCTGTACGACGACTATCGGGACCCCGCGCCGGGGCCCGACGACGTCGTCGTGCGCGTGCGGGCGTGCGCGCTCAACCACGTGGACATGCTCCTGCTCGACGGCCGCTTCCCACCGCCCGAGGGGCTGCCCCACGTCAACGGCTGCGAGGTGGCCGGGACGATCGAGACGCTGGGCGCCGGGGTGAAGGGGCTCGGGCGGGGCCGGCGGGTCATCATCTTCCCGGGGTTCGCGTGCGGGGGCTGCGAGTACTGCGTGCGCGGCGAGCGGACCGTCTGCGTGAAGTACGGCTACCTCGGTGCGCACAAGGATGGCGGCTACGCCGAGCTCGTGAGAGCGCCCGCCGCCAACATCCTGCCGCTGCCCGAGGCGATCGCGTTCGAGGCGGGCGCCGCGCTCCCGCTCGCGATGCTCACCGCCTGGCACGCCCTCGTCGCCCGGGCGGGGCTCGGGCCCGGCCAGACGGTGCTGGTCCAGGCGGCCGGCAGCGGCGTCGGCAGCGCCGCGATCCAGATCGCCCGTCTCGTGGGCGCGCGGGTCATCACCACCGTCGGCAGCGACGACAAGGTCGAGTTCGCGCGAGCCCTCGGGGCCGAGCGCGTGGTCAATTACCGCACCCAGGACTTCGTCGACGCCGTGCGGACGTGGACGGACAAGCGCGGCGTGGACGTCGTCGTCGAGCACATCGGGGGCGAGACGTTCGAGAAGTCGGTGTACGCGCTGACGCGCCTCGGGACGCTCGTGACGATCGGCTCGCACGACACCCACTGGGGGCGCCTGGACCTCCGGCACGTCTACTCGAAGAACCTCCGGGTCGTCGGGACCAACCTCGGGTCGATCCTCGAGCTCCGCACGATCCTCGACTACGTGACGGCGGGTCGGCTCGAGCCGGTCATCGACCGCGCGTTCCCCCTCAAGGACGCGCGCGCCGCCGTGCAGTACGTGCTCGACCGGAAGAACAAGGGCAAGGTGTTGCTGATCCCGTGACCCTCGGAGAGCTTCTCACCCGCGCCGCGCTCCGGCGCCCCGAGGCCGAGGCCGTGGTGGACGGCGCTCGCCGGCTCTCCTACGCCGAGCTCGACGCGCGCGCCGCGACCGCGGCCCGCGGCTTTCGGCGCCTGGGCGTCGGCAAGCGCGACCGGGTGCTGATCGCCCTCAAGAACCGGCTCGAGCACGTCGTGGCCTACTGGGCCCTCCAGAAGCTCGGGGGTGTGCCGACGCCCGTCAATTTTCGCTTCGCTCCTGCGGAGCTCGGGTACGTGCTCGAGGACTCGGGCGCGAAGGTGGCGCTGTTCGAGGAGGCCACCGCCCCGGCGGTGACGGAGGCGGCGCGCGGGCGCTCGGCTCGCCTCGTGTACCTCGGCGCCGATGCTCCCGCGGGAGCGACCCCGTTCGACGAGCTGGTCGGGGGCGGGGGGGCGATCGGCGCGACGCGGGTACCGCGCATGGGATACGTCGACGCCGACGGCGACCTCTACGTCGCCGGGCGCGTCGACGACATGATCATCAGCGGCGGCGAGAACATCCATCCGGTCGAGGTCGAGGAGGCTCTCGCGCGCCACCCCGGCGTCAAGGACGTGGCGGTCGCCGGAGAGGCCGATGAGAGGTTAGGCGAGCGCGTCGCCGCCTTCGTCGTGCCGGGCGCCGGCGTGACCGCCGAGGAGCTCGATCGCTTCTGCCGCGAGAGCCCGGACCTCGCGAGCTTCAAGCGGCCGCGGCGCTTCGTCTTCCTCAAGGAGATCCCGAAGACCGCGTCGGGTAAGATCCTGCGTCGGCTGCTCCGGGAGGGTCGGTACACGGAGGGTCATCCATGAGCGAGTTCCTGAGGGTGGAGCGGGCGGGCGCTGTGGCGACGATCTGGATCGACCGCCAGCCGAAGATGAACGCGATGACGGTGGCGATGCGCAACGAGTTGCCTCCGATCTTCGGGGGCCTCGACGCCGACGCGACGGTGCGCGTCGTCGTGGTCCGTGGCGCGGGGGGCCGTGCCTTCAGCGCGGGCGGAGACGTCGCCGAGTTTCTCACACTCGCGCCGGCCGATCTCGAGCTGTGGGGAGACACGCTGACCTCGGCGGAGCGCTGCCGGAAGCCGGTGATCGCGGCCATCGACGGGTACACGATGGGGGCCGGTCTCGAGC
>Ga0209377_1000778_pt1 | contig 21519 bp, 16 predicted proteins | sample GraSoiAngelo_141_FD_185898 | JGI IMG/M metagenome (GOLD analysis project Ga0209377, IMG submission 185898) | Grasslands soil microbial communities from the Angelo Coastal Reserve, California, USA - 14_0929_12_40cm (SPAdes) (version 2) | ecosystem: Environmental > Terrestrial > Soil > Grasslands ...
CGCCCTGCGTTGCTGCGTATTCACCCAGGTCCGGATCTCCGGGATGGCGGCGACAACGGAGACGTAGCGGGTAACACGCTCAGTGCGGATTGCCTCGTCCACGTCCGCGCCGGCCACCTCTGGCCGGAATTTCGCGCCGACGAGCACGAGACGCACCGGCAACCGGTCCGCGAGATCGAGGATCCGCTGCGCGGGCCATTCCTCGCCCTTGCGGCGCCCGCCCTCCCCCAGGGTATCGACCGCGGCGAGCGTCAGGGCTCGATAAAGCGCCCCCGAGTCGAGATGCGCCCAGCCGAGCTGCTGCGCCACAAGGCCGGCGGTCGAGCTTTTGCCGGATGCGGCGGGGCCGTCGATCGCGATTACCCGAAGCACCGCCGCAGATCCCTGAAGAAGCCTGGATAGCTGATCGCTACCGATTTCCGCTCCGAGAGCTTCACTTGCGCGCCGGCGACGGTGCCGAGCACAGCGAATGCCATTGTCAGGCGATGATCCTTCGCGGTCTCGATGGTGCCGCGGGGTGGCCGCGCGGTGCCCTCGACATGGAGATCGTTGCCGTGCACCTCGGCCCTCGCACCGACCGCGCGCAGATTCGCCGCAATCAGCTCGAGCCGGTTGCTCTCTTTGACGCGCAGCTCTCCCACTTCGCGGAACACGGTCTCACCGCGCGCTCGGCTCGCGAGGACCGCGAGCAATGGGACTTCGTCCACCAGCGTCGGAATCTCGTCCGCGGTGACGTGCGTGCCCGTGAGGCTCGCAGGCATCGCGATCAAATCGGCAACTGGTTCACCGCCCTGGTCGCGCAGATTCACCCGGTGCACGTGGGCCCCCATGCGCTCGAGGACGATGAGAAAACCGATGCGGGTGGGATTCACTCCGACGTTTTCGATCGTCAACTCGCCGTCCTGCGCGAGCAGCGCCGCGCCAACCAGGAAGGCCGCCGACGACGGATCACCCGGAACCGAGATGCTGAATGACGGAATGCTGGCGGTAGACGGCTGATAGCGGATCGCGCCATCTCGCTCGTGAATCCCGAGCCCCAGATGCGCAAACAGGCGCTCGGTATGATCGCGCGATCGGTACGGCTCTCGAATGGTCACGGGAACTCCTCCCGTCAGGCCCGCGAGCAGAATCGCGCTCTTCACTTGCGCACTGGCGACTGGGCTCGTGTAGGTCAACCCGCGTAGCTCTCCGCCGCGAATCGTCAGCGGCAGACCGTCGCCCTTTTCCTTTATAACGGCGCCCATCTGCCTCAGCGGCTCGGTGACCCGGCGCATCGGACGGCGGCGCAGTGAACTATCGCCCGTCAGGGTGGCGGTCGCACGCAGCCCAGCCAGGACTCCGAGAATGAGTCGCGCTGTGGTGCCCGAGTTCCCGCAGTGCAGACGTGCGCCGCGCGCCCTGAGCATCGCGCCGGAGACCTTCACGCCCGTATCGCGAACCGGGGAGACGTCCGCGCCCAGTTGACGCAGCACCCGCGCCGTGCTCTTCACGTCATCGCCGGTGAGAATGCCGCTGATCTCGCTCTTGCCGCGTGCCAGCGCGGCGAGCATGAGCACCCGGTGCGAGATACTCTTGTCGCCTGGAGGGCGAACGACGCCGCGCACAGTCATGGCCCGATGCGCCGCCGCCACTCCGCGGCCCGCGTGAGCCACGCGGTGAGCGCCGTGGCATCACCGACTTCGAGCGCCCGCTCGACCGTCCCCAACGACTCCTCGAGCGCGCGCAACGCGGGCAGAATCTCGTCGCGGTTCATGAGCAGGATCTCGGTCCACAACTCCGGCTCGCTCGCGGCGAGCCGAGTGGTGTCGGTGGCGCCCGGCCCGAATGTCGATCCTTTAGGCGCGTGCCGCGCGAGAAAGTCCCCGAGCAGCGACGCGACGACCTGCGGCACGTGGCTAGTCGCCGCGAGCTGGGCATCGTGGCGCTCCGCATCCAGCACGACCGGCTCGGCGCCCAGCACATCCTGCCAGAAATGTGCGACCTCGCGCGCAGCATCGGCGCCGCCGTGACACGGCGTGATGTACACGACGGCTCCACGAAACAGATCGCCGCGCGACGCTTCGAACCCGTGACGATGTGTGCCCGCGAGCGGATGACTGCCCGCGAATCGCGTCCCCAACCCGAGACGCTCGGCGTGCGCGACGATCGCGCGCTTGACCGAACCGACGTCGGTGACGAGCGCGCCCGGCTTGAGGTGCGGGAGCACTGCGTCGAGCTGGGCGAGGTTGGCGGCGGGAGGCGCCGCGAGGATCAAGAGGTCGGCTACGCGCGCAACATCGGTTGCGCGCGCTGGAGCGTCATCGAGCGCGCCCTGCTGCGCGGCGAGCGCGCGCTCGGCGGGTTCGGGTGACCATCCACTGATGGTCGGCACCCCCGCGAGCTTCCCCTGCCGCGCCAGCGAGCCGCCGATCGCGCCGAGGCCAATGATCCCGAGGTGGGTCGGTTTCACGCAGCAGTAACCTAAACGACGAGGGGCGGCTCGACAGAGCCGCCCCTCGCTTGCTGCAGTTTGACCGCCTACTTCGCGGGCTTCGAGTTGACCTTAGTGGACGTCGTCTGACCCACGCTGATCGCCGGACGGTCCAGGACACCGCCACCCACGACCAGCCGGAACCCTCCAGTGCTCGCTGGATCAAAGCTCAGATCCCCGAAGGTAGCGAGCCCGGCGTTGTTCGTCGTCTGCGTCAGCGTGCCGAGCAGCGTCTTCGGGACGCCGTTGTTGTTGACGGCGAGGATCGAGATCTGCGTGCCACCGACCGTCGCGCCGGTAATCGGGTCCGTCGCGCGCAGCTGCACCGTGAAGTTCTGCCCGACGGACACAGTGCCCGGAGGTTGGACTGTAAAGACCAGCGAGACGTTCGGTACGTCGTGCGCCGAAAATTCACTGCCGATCCCGCCCGTCGAACCACCGATGCCACGGGTGGTGCTGGCGGCTGAGAGCGACTGCGGCAACAACAGCTGCGCCAGCTGGTGGGTGATGGCAGAGAACCCACGCCGCGATGCTACGGCGCCGCAGACGCTGGGATCGAGGAAGTACGCTTCTGAGAACGTCAGCACGCCGATATGCTCCTCATGCAGCATCGACGTCGGCACCGTGGTGAGGTCCACGCACAGACCCACCAACGCGGGCGGGCTGAAGCTCGCGTTGCGAGGCAACACCTTCCAATCGTAGCTCTGGGCCGTCGAGCCTGGCCGGCCGTAGAACGCGATGCGCGACGGCGCGGGATTGCTGCCGAGTGTCGTGGCCCACGTCACGCCGGACTGCGGGGCCACGCCCGAAAAGGAACCGCGCGACAGCACAGGGTCGGTCGCGGGATCGGCGGCCCCACCGCGCAGGCCAAGGGCGCCCGGCGTGGCGGTGGTGATGGCAGCGGTGTAGTCCTCGGGATAGTTCTCGGGCAACTCGGCGAGAGTGCGGAACATGCAGGGGGTGATTTTGTTGATGAGCATCGACCCGGCGCTCGCGTCCCCGCCCGTTCCCGCCTGTGCGTTCTGTGCGATGATCGTGATGATGTCGAACCCACGATCCCGCGCGGTCACGGTGCCGGCTCCCGCGGTGCCGATCTGATCGATGAGGGTGCGAACTGTCTTGGCGTCGGTCGAATTGAAGTACTGCGACACCAGTGAGTTCGTCCCGCTGAGATCGCACGCAGGCACATTTGTCAATGCGGTCACCGACGCCATCGGACCCGACGGCATTGCGGTGCGCTGTTCCCCGCACGCGATCACAATCACGCCTGCAGCGATTACGATTCCGCTCCACACCCATCGCTTCATGTTCTCTCCATGAGGTTCGAGATACCGGACACACCTCCGGCCAGGCGCGACATAGGCAAACAACGGTCCTAGCGCGTCGTGCTACGCAAGACGCGACAACTGCACTACTTGAGCTGAAACGGGAAACGCCGACGGAGGGAGATCTGTAAGCCCACCGGTGCAGAATTGCTTATCGGCCCGTCCCCACTAATGCCACAAATCGCGGATCATCCCGCAGACCCTTGTAAAACCACGTTTCATCCCGGGCGATCGACTCCCGGTCCTGCGGATTCGTTGCCAGGTAGCGACCGAGGAGCTTCACCGCCTCCTCGCGATCACCCATCACGTTGCGGGCCGCAACCTCGAGATACATGAGATCGTTTGTCGGATCGACACCGGGACCGGCGCGCGAGCGGAGCGCGACGGCCCGAGCGCTGTCGGGCAGCCCTGCGTTCGCCAGAGCCATCGACAAGAAGATCTGCGCGCGCTTGCGACGGTACTCCTGCTGATTCTCCGGATACATGCGAGCGTACTGCTCGACCAATCTCCACAGTTCCGGCACGTCGGGCTTGAGGCCGTGAATCGCGTACAGCGAAATCCGGCACTCGGTGAAGTACGGATCGGCGGGGAAGCGGTTATGCCCCTCCCCGCACCACCGAGCCGCTTCGGCAGCGTCCTCCAAGTCCAGCGACGCCGCATAGAGGCGCCACACCACAGCGCTGGCTTCGGTGAGATACTCATCCGCTTCCCACGCCTGCAATGCCGCCAGCTTGCCTTCGGCCGTGGCGGATTTCCGCAGCAGCAGGTGGCTGAGCAGTCCAAGCGCCGAAGCGCGCCGCGGATTCGAGCGCGCCGCGCCGCCCGCGCGCAAATCGGCTTCGGCAGCCGCGAGGAGCCGATCGCCGGAGAGCGAGCCCACGTCGACGTTCAGGAGGTAGCGCATGTAGCGCATCGTGCCGCGCAGATGAATCGCTTCCGAGTCGGTGCGGAGAGCGAGCGCCTGGTCGGCGAAGCGAAGTCCGCGGTCGGTCCATTCTTTGGCAGGACCCTTGTCGAGACCCACGATGCGGCGTTGCTCCCAGGACAGCCAACCACGTTCGACGATCGGCGTGGTCCACTTGCCGTCGCGTGCCGAGGCCTGAGCCAACAACGAATCGGCGCGCGCCAACGCGGCGGTGGCGGCGGGGAGATTGCCGGCCGCGATCAGGCCGTCCGATGCCTTATGATCCTCCGCCGCCTGCTGCACCAGCTCCCATGCAGCGACGCTGCTCGTGGCGGCGCGCGTCTCACGCAACTGTACCTCTGCACCGATGGCGAGGCGGAGAAACTCCGCCACCGCGCGTGACAGCGTGTCCTGGAGCGCGAAGAGCTCCGACCGTGGGCGCTCGAGTGTCGTGCTCTTCGTCTCCGTGCCTTTCACCGCATCGACCAGCGCTACGTCGACGCGCAGACGGTCTCCTTCCTCGGTCACGGTGCCCTGCACGATGGTTCCCACGCCGAGCGAGCGTCGCAAACTGTCCGACCGGACGGGAGTCGACGCGTTGCGGAATGGACGCACGCCGTTGGCGGAGATGACCTGCAGCGACTTCACAGCCGCAAGCTCGTGGATGAGCGATTCCGTCAGGCCGTCGGCGAGATACTGCGTCCGCGCGGAATCGCCGCGATGTTCGAAATAGAGAACCGCGATCCGCCGAGGATCGGCGTCCCCCGCCCCCACACCAGTCCCTGCGTTCGCATTGCCGCGAATACCGGCGAGGACAGCCCACGCCGCGCCAAGGACGACGACACCGACGGCAACCGTGCCGACGGGTTTGAGCCACGCGCGGGGCCGGGCGGACAGCGACAACTGGGTTGGGCGCCGCCGCACGGGCGACGGGCGACTCGGCACCGCCAGCGCGTCGGCGAAGAGCGTGGTCGTGGCAAAGCGATCGGCCGGAACTTTGGACAATGCCTTGAGGAGCGCGTCCTCGAGCGCTTCGGGCAGGCCGGGACGCACGATGGACGGGGGCGACACGATGTCGAGGGAATGACGGGCGATGATCGCCTGCGCCGTCGGTCCGGTGAACGGCGGCTGGCCAACGAGCAGCTCGTACAGCACGCACGCGAGGCTGTACTGGTCGCTCCGCCCATCGATCTGCGCCGCGCCGGTCGCCTGCTCCGGGCTCATGTAGGTGGGCGTGCCGATGATCGTCCCCGCCTTGGTCAGCGACTGCTCGTCGGCGTCGTCAATCGCGCGCGCGATTCCGAAATCCGCGACCACGGCCGTGCCGCCCGACAACAAAATGTTCTCTGGCTTGATGTCGCGGTGCACCACGCCGCGGCTGTGGGCGTAGCTCAATGCCCCCGCGACCTCCGTGATGATGCGAATCGCCTCTTCCTGCGACAGCTGCTTTTCCCGATCGAGGCGGTCGCGCAACGACTCACCTTCGACCAGCGGCATGACGTAATAGAGGAGACCGGCGGCGTTACCGGAGTCGTAGAGCGGGAGGATGTGCGGATGCTGGAGTCGGGCGGCGATCTCGACTTCACGCGTGAATCGCTCGGGGCCGATCTGAGCGGAGAGGTCTTGATGGAGAACTTTGATGGCGACGTTGCGGCGGTGCTTGAGATCCTCCGCGAGAAAGACAGTCGCCATGCCCCCGCGACCCAACTCGCGCTCGACGGCATAGGCCCCGGCGAGCGCCTCGCGTACTGTCTCCAGCAGATCCGTCAGGATGGTCCCCTAGGGAAAGCCCTAAGTGTAGCCCCTGGCATGACTCTTGTGCAACGGTCCGGGGTCTCCATAGTTATTCCCGCTGCCATGCCAAAACCGAATCGGACTCCAAGCATCACCCGGCTCTTCGCCGCCACCTACATCGCCGTGGCGCTCGTCGGTCTGGTCACGCAGTTCGCGACCTGGCGAAGCGCCCGCGCCACCCAGGCCGCCATGGTCGTCCTCGCGCAGCGCCTCGATCGCATGAACGAAGCAGCCGCTGCCGAGATCGCAGCGGAGGCGGGTGACGACGCGGTTCAGGCTGCACTGGCGTCGACGGTGCTCTACGCCGCCATGCTTGCCGTCTTGGGACTCGGATTCTGGTACAGCCGCCGCCGCCTGGCGGCGCCGTTCTCGCGGATTGCCGCGGCGCTGCAGCGGGTCGCCGAAGGGCAGTTCGTTGATCCGCTCCCCGAGAATGAACCCGGTGAATTCGGCGCGATCGCCCGCGGCATCAATCACATGGCCAAGTCCCTCGCGTGGCGCGAAGCGCTACACGCCTATCTCTCTCGGCTGCTGTCGGCCCTCAATGCTCCCGCCGACGAGGCCGCCACCGGACTGGCTCAAGCACTTGGTGTGATTGCCGGCGCGACCAAGGCAAGCGGCATCGTACTTTATCAGCCCGCCTACGACTCCAACGAATGGGCCGTGACGGCGTCGCGCGACCTCGAAGCGAAGCCGGTGGCACGTGGCACAATGCGCGACCTGGTCGGTGATGCCGCCCGGGCCATCCATTACCACGGCGACGCGGTTCAGGCGGTGCGTCATCAGCTGCGTTTCACCGCGCCGATGCCCCAAGGCCTCGTGCTGGCTCCGCTGCGGGCGGGGACAAAGCTGGTCGGGGTGCTGGGTGTCATACCGGGCGCACAGTTTGGCGACGACGAACGCGCCGCGCTCGACCAAGCCGCACCGAACCTCGCGATTGCGTGCGAACGCGGGTCGGCCCATCACAACACGCGGCGGCTCGCGGTCGAAGTCCGATCCACCGCCAAGCGCCTCGAGCAATTGAACACTGATCTCGATGCGGCGATGAAGTCGAAAGACCAGTTCCTCTCGAACATCTCGCACGAGCTGCGCACCCCGCTCAACAGCATCATTGGCTTCACCGATCTCCTGCTCGCGGAGGATCTCGGCGCGCCACTCTCGGCGCAGCAGCGGGAGTTTCTCGAAACGGTGGCGCGCAACGGCCGCCAACTGCTCCAGCTCATCAACGAGCTGCTCGATCTGCAGCGGATTGCCGCCGGGCGGATGGACTTGCATCCAGAGTCCATCGAGCTGGCGGGTTTGTTGGCCGAGGCGGCCGGCAACGTGCAGACGCAGGTGCAGCGGCACCGGCACGCGCTCGTTGTCACGCCTCCGCCACAGGACCTGCGCGTCCAGGCCGACCGCGGCCGCGTGCGTCAGGTACTGTTGAACCTGCTGTCCAACGCGATCAAGTTCACACCTGACGGGGGGCGCATTACCGTCGCGGCCGCGACCGTGAACGGAGGCGACTTCGCGCGCATTGCGGTGACCGACACGGGCATCGGGATCGCGCCGGCCGATCAGCCGAAGCTGTTCAAGGAATTTTCCCAGCTCGACGCGTCGGCGAGCCGGAAATACGAAGGGACGGGCCTGGGATTGGCACTGTCGCGCAGGCTCGTCGAAATGCAGGGTGGCGCGATCGGCGTCGAAAGCGAGATCGGCAAGGGGAGCACCTTCTGGTTCACCCTTCCCCAGGCGCAATGAGAATGGCGACGATCGTCATCGTGGAAGACCAGCCCGACAACCTGAAGCTGCTGACGACGTTGCTGACGCTGAAGGGACATCAGGTGGTGGGACTGCCCAACGGTGATCGGCTCACCGAGGTGCTGCGTACGCATCAGCCGCCACCCAATCTCGTGCTGCTCGACATTCAGCTGCCGGGGCGGGATGGCTACGCCGTCCTCGAGGAACTGAAGACGCTCCCTGAGCGCTCATGCAAGGTGGTTGCGCTGACGGCGCATGCGTTGCCGGAAGATCGCTCGCGTGCCAGCGCCGCCGGCTTCGACGGTTACATCACGAAACCAATCGATGTGCTCACGTTCCCTATTGAGGTTGGTCGATACCTGGGAGGATGATCATGGGCGGTAAAGTGCTGCTGCTCGGACGCGTCGTGTTCTCGTACTTCTTTTTGTATTCAGGATTCAATCACCTCACCAAGCTCAGCATGTATGCGCAATACGCCGGAGCGTCCGGCGTCCCGGCGCCCACGCTCTTGACGGCCCTCTCCGGGGTGATGTTGCTGGCCGGCGGCCTGAGCATCCTGCTCGGCGTGCAGGTGCGCGTGGGGGCGCTGCTCCTCGCCGTCTTTCTCGTCACAGCGGCGCTCACGGTTCACAAGTTTTGGGGACTCACCGATCCGATGATGGCCGCCAATCAGGCGGCGCAATTCTGGAAGAACATCACGCTGACCGGTGCGTGTCTGATGATTATCGCCTTCGCAACAATGAATCCGGCTCGCTGGCCGTACAGCATCGGCGGCGGTAGTGGAGCGGTGGGGACGACGGGAAGTACACCCGCAGCCCGTTAGGGCTGCTGCTGGGGCTTCTTCGGCGACGTCGGCGGTAGCGGCCGGTCGACGCGCACGCGCTGCATTGGGGCGACGTGCACGCGGACCTCCGTGGATCCGGGTTCCGCCTGATGCAGTGTGATCGAGCCGTTGACGGTGACGAGCTTCAGCGTCGAGCCACCGGTCCCGATCGTGCCGCGGAGATGACGGGTGCTCAGCTTGCCCATCACCTTCACGGGAAAGTCGCTCTCGACGCGACCGTTCACAGTCTCGGCGTCGATGTTCGCGTTGATGCGGGGCGGCAAGCCGGCACTCACCGAGCCGTTGACGGTGGTGAGCCTCACGTCGCCGCCCGCCAGCTCCTGCATGTTCGCCTCGATGCTGCCGTTCACGGTGTTCGCCTGAATCGGGCCCTTGGAGGTGCTCACTGCGATGCGGCCGTTGACGGTGTTCGCCTGGACCGGCGCGCTCGCGCCATCGATCTGGAGACCGCCGTTCACCGTGGAGACCTCGATCGGCACGCCACGCGGCAGCATCACGGTGAAGCGCACCGCGACGTCGTTCTTGCGAACGCCGTTCATGCGGTAGTCACCGCCTTCGGCGCACTTCTGCTCGCGGGCTTCCCACATCGCGCAGATCGTCACGCCACGATCGGTCGGCACGGGGACAATCTGGACGCTTTGCGGGCTCGAGTGCCGCCAGCTCTTTTCGGCGTGGACCTCGAGCGAATCGCTCGTCCCGCCGACGACTTCGATCGGCCCGTTGGTATTGCGGATCCACACCTGCTGTCCGTCTTTGAGCAGCGCGCGGTACTGCCACTCATCACCGACTGAGCGATCTCGGCCGAACAGGTTGCCGCCCTCGCCGTCACCCCAGTCGAAATCGCCGAACGCGCCGAGGGTGCCGAGTGATTGCGGGATGTGACCCTTCACGTTCCGGATGGCTGCGCGGACCATCAGGCCGCCGGCGACTACCAAGCCAAACAGCACGCCGCCGCGAATGATTTCGCGACGCCACGTGCGCAGGAACCGCTTGAAGGAAGACGGTTGCTCGAGAGACATGTCCATGGTCAAGTGATGGTACGCGCTTTCAATTTGGCAAGTTTCGCCCCGACACGCGACCGCCCGCCGGAACTCCGGCGGGCGGTGCGGGGAGCAGGGAAAATGCGGCTAACACTCACGTCAGCGGGCACTTGGGCTCAGCCGTGACCTCGACGGTAATCGGCGCCAGCATGCCGCCGTACCAGACACGGTTCGCGTCCTCGGTTGGGGTAGCGGTTTCGACGGTGCCAGCAACCCGGCGGAGCGTCTCCGCACGGTCGACCGTCATGGCGGCTTGGGCGGCGAAGCCGTATCCGAACGTCAGGATCGTCGCAATCAGCAAAGACAGGCCGCGCATCTGGATCCTCCAGCAAGAGACATGGTCGACAACTTCGTTTCTTAAGACGCCTTAAACTCGGTAAAGGTTGCATGAATCAGCCGGTTGACCGATCCCGGACACGATCAGCGCGTGCTCATGCGGCCTCCGTAACTCGAACCGGCAAGACCATCGCGTTCAGGCCGCCGAACTGCGACGCTGTAGTTGATATGCCGTTTCGTTATGCAGGAGTCGTTGGTACCAGCGTTCGCGCTGGAAAATCAGCTTGCCGGCAAAGAACAGACACTGCCGAAACTCCACCGCTTCGACGTCACGAAGCTCGCGGAATCGATCACGCCGATCGAGACGAACAGGAATTCCGGAAGTGGCGCGTGCGCCCGGGGGGCAAGTCCCCGAGCGCACGCGCTGTTCAAAAGGTTACAGTTTGGCGATCAGACCTATCGCGCCACAGTCTGCTCGACCGGCGCAAAACTGATGCGCTGCAACTCCGTGATTCCCGTTCCGTCAATCGTGCCTTCCACGAGCTCGTAGCCGAGCAACGCGAAGATCCGCCCGCGCAGAAAGATGGGCCGGGCGTTGCCGTACCAATCGACGCAGGACGCGCGGCAATGATCGTTACCGGCGCGCGCCGTCGTGCCCAGGACACCGAGCGGCGAGAAGCGCTGCGCGCTGTTGCGCAGGAAAAGCACACCCGCCGATCCATCGATTAGATGGCGATAGCCGGGGCGACCCGCGCCGCTCACCGGCAGGCCGAGGACGCCCACGTCGGCACTATCCATCCGATAGAAGAACCCGTGACTGCGGAGCTCTCCCTGCGACGCACCCGGCAACGTGTACCGCTGCGCAATGGACGGTCCGTTCGCCAAATGAATGCCGGTAAACTGCAGGTCGCTGCTGTCTGCTCCAACGATCACGGCATCGTCGCCCATCGCCTCGATGCGATCCACGCCGTGCGCCAGGCGCAGCCGACTCACCCTGTCATCGTCGTTGCCGTTCCATTGAATGGCGAACAGCGTTGTGGTGTCGCCTCGCGGCCGGCCCCAACCGCTTCCCATGCCGTAGAGCAGGTACGTCCCGACGAACCGGTTGTGAAACTCATATCGACTGCTGTCCCGCGGCGCGGGGAGCCGTCGATAACGCCACCACGGCACCCGATCTTCTCCGTTGGCAAAGGCTTTGATCGGAATGCGGAGCAACGCGACGTCGCCGCGCGCGATTTCCGGCAGCCACATCGCGTCGCCATACGCCTCGGAGCGCACCAGCACGTTCAGCTGACCGTCTGCGCTCTCGAGAAACGAGAACTGGTCCACGGGTGTCCCCGCGACGCCGAGGGCGCTGGGCGCGGAGCCGTCCAGGGGCATGCGATACAGCATGGCGCGCTCGTCGGCTCCTGGACTCCGCCAGTTCCACGAGCTCGCCCAGACATACACAGCGTTGGGGGAAACATAGAAGACTCGGCCACTGGGTCCGACAATCACGGTCGCCTCGCAACCGAGATTCTTTTGTGAGAGATCGCAAACGGTAACGGTGTGCAACGTGATGTCGTCCCCGAGCAGCGGCTGCGGTGAGCGGTAGATACGCGGCGGGGGCACGATGCGTTTGAACGCGCTGTCCTTGGCACCACGAGACCAGCGACGCGCCGCTGGCAGGGCCGCGAGAACGTCGTCTGGACTGCCCCACAAATAGAGTGGCGCGTAGAAAATCAGCTTGTTGCCGATCAACCGGGACGCGTAGTTGCGCGAAGAGTAGTAGTCGTTCGAACGCAGCTGATAGGTCGCCACGTATTTCAGCGCGCCGGCCTCGTTGATATTGAAGACACCGACTTCGGTACCGCCGCGCTCGTAGCTGTAGCCGATCACCACGACCTTATCGCCGGCGACCAGCAGCTCGTCGTACCAGGTGGAGCGCGGATTGACGTCGGGACCGAACGCATCGACCGCGGTGCGGGACTGCAGCGTCGCACTACCAATTGCGACGGTGAACAGCCGGCCGCGGCGCAGGATCACGAGATGGTTGCCGTGCGCCTTGACGATCCCACCTTCATCGACGCCGGCATGCTGGGTGTTCGTGATCTGATCAGACCTGGCCTGGCCGAACGGCGCTGCCCCGTCAACCACGAAGTCACTCGTCACAACAACGGCATTGAGCGCGACGCCCCCCCAGTCACACATCCTCACGCTCATGTCTACCGAGTCGCCGCGGCTCACGGTGATCGTGCGATCGACGGGCAGATAGCCGATAATCCTGGCGTCGACCTTGACCTGACGCGGTGTGGCAAGCGATTCCGCGGGTACCAGCAGATGAAAGCGTCCGTCCTTCCCACTCATCGTTCCCATCTTGAGCGGGCTGATCACCACCTGGACGCCTGCGAGCGCCATGCTATCGGCAGTCAGCACCTGGCCACCGATCACCGCTGTCTTGGGAGCACCGCCAGTGCCCGTCGCGACCTTGAGGTCCAGCGCGTGCTGGCGGCATCGTTCCGACGCTTCCATGCGATGGCGATAGGCGGAATCGGCGGCGCGGCGCGCGCGCTCTCGCTCTTCGAGGACGCCGCGGTAATACGCGACGAATTCGGCGTCAGACGTGAAGGAGCTGAGGGTATCGCGAGGTTGCTGGGCGGTGAGCGAAGTGAGGGGCAGAATGAGACCAACGACGACGGACAGGACGAAGCGCATGGGAGTCTCCCGGGTTGCTGATAACCCTGAGAGACGTTCCAGTCGTTATCCGTTGCACGAGGAAGATGCTCGGCGGAGGACTCGAACCTCCAAGGGCAGAGCCCAGCGGATTTTAAGTCCGCAGCGTTTACCGATTTCGCCAGCCGAGCGCTACAGAAGGACCAATGATCAATGAACAACGATCAATGGAGAACCGCTAGACGCGTTCGGTACGCACGCCCGCCGACGATTTCACCGGTCTGATCTCGGGCTCTCGACCGTACGCCTCGCGGAATGCTGCCCGTATCGCCTCAGCCACCCGCTCCGCACTTCCTGCTCCCCGTTCCTTCACTAAAACGATCGCAGCACCGCCCCACCCCGCTCCCGTGAGTCGCGCGCCTAACGCCCCCGCGCGCTTTGCCGCGGCCACGACGGTATCGAGCTCCGGTGCGCTGCATTCGTACAGCCGGCGACAGGATTCGTGCGATTCGTAGAGCAACCTCCCGAACTGCGTCAGCTTCTTGCCCGCCAGGAGCTGCGCCGCGAAGCGGGCGCGTGCGGTCTCGCTCACGACGTGCACGGCGCGCGAGCGCAACGGCTCGGGCAGCGCGCGCTTGAGGCGCGGCAGCCACTCGACCGGCCAGCTGGCCAGCCACACCAGGTCGGGAAGCTCCAGCTTGAGGCGCTTCACGACCTCCTCGCATTCCGCGCGCCGCTCGTTGAGGCTCCCTGCCGAGAGATCGTGTTTTACGCCCGTATCGACGAGCAGCAACCGCGCGGCGAATGGGATTTGTCGAGCCTCGAGCGACGCACATTCGAGCAGCAGCGCGTGTCCACTCTTGCCGAGCGAGGCGATCGTCTGATCCATCACGCCGCACCGCACGCCGACATGATCGTGCTCGGCGCGGAATGCCACACCTGCGATCTGCCGCGGCGTCAGCTTGGCGCCGACGAATGTCGCGATCGCTTTGGCCGTGGCGACCGAGAGCGCCGCGGACGACGACAATCCGGCGCCGATCGGCACATCGGATGCGACAGCGATGCGCAGACTGCCGCGCGGCGGAATCGCCTCGAGTGTCCACAGCTCGCGCAGCACGCCCGCAACGTACGCCGGCCAGCCCGGCGGCAGCTCTTCCTGCCAACGCACGCGTGCCACGGCGTTGTAACGGGTCGAAACCGCTTCGAGTGTCCCCGGTGCGTCGGCCGGCCCGGGTCCCACGACCGCGGTCGTCCGTTCCGCGATGGCAATCGGCAACACCGGACCGCCGTTGTAGTCGGTATGCTCGCCGATCAGGTTGACGCGACCGGGTGCCGACGCAGCGGACCTAGGTATTGTCCCAAATGCATTCTGAAAGAGGTCTATCGCGGGTCGTGACATGGGTTTGACAATGATTGACGCCAATGCTACCGTATCGCGACCGAATTAACCATCTACCCCAATTTCGTCCATTCGGAGACCACGTATGCGGCGGTTTGCGTTGCTGCTGCTCGCCGGAGCCTCCTCGCTCGTCGCCGCGCTGCCTGCACAGGGTTTCGGCGTTTACGAGCACGACACCTGTACCATGGGGCGCGCCGGCGTGGCGGCGGCGAACCCCTGTCCGAACGGCTCCGCGATCTACTTCAACCCAGCCGGGCTGGCCGGGCTGCCGGGATCGCACCTCAGCGTGGGCGTCACGGCGATCGCCGCCAGCGGTGGCTTCACGGACGACATCTTGGCTCACCGCAGCGACCTTCAGAACCCCGTCATTCCCGTCCCCAACGTCTACGCCACACACGCTTTCAGCCCCAAGCTCACTGCCGGCATCGGGTTGTATGCACCGTACGGCCTCGAGACCAAGTGGGACAGCACGACCTTTGACGGCCGGTTCCTGGGCTATAACACGGACGTCCGGTCCATCTACATCCAGCCGACCATTGGCGTCCAGATCACGCCGACCCTGCAGCTCGGCATCGGGGTCGCCTACATCACAAGCACTCTCACACTGCGGCAGCGGACGGACTTCTCCCAGCAGGTCGTTCCCTCAGCCCTGGTGCCGCCGGGAACACCCTTTTCCGCCCTGGGTGTGCCGAGCGGAACTGACTTTGCCGACGCGCACTTGCACGCGACCGGCACCGGCTATGCCTTCAATTTTGGCGGCATCTGGAAACTCTCCGATCGCGTTTCCATCGGCGGTCACTGGCTGACCCGGAAGAAGATCGACTACGACGGCACGGTCGAGTTCAAGCAGGTCCCCACCGGGCTGGTGCTGCCGCCCAACAATCCGCTTGGCCTGCCGGCCGGTACGCCAGTCGATGCAATCGTGGCCGCGGAGTTCGGCGCGGGCGGACCGCTGGCGAACGGTAAGGCGAAGACCTCGATCGAGATGCCGCCCCAAGGGACGCTTGGCGTCTCGTGGAAGGCGAACAATGACTGGACGGTGATGGCGGACTACCAGTACGTGGTGTGGGGCTGGTTCGCCGGAGTGAACATCGACTTCGAGAACCCGGCGACACCTGACCTGGCGCTGCACCCCAACAACAAGGACACTCACGGCTTCCGGTTCGGCGCGGAGTACCAGTACAACGCCAAGGTGAAGCTGCGCGGCGGCTACCTGTATCACACCGGCGCGTCGCCCGACGACTTCGTGACGCCGCTCCTGCCCGAGGGGCCGCGCAATGAGTTCACGATCGGCACCGGAATCACGTTGACGCCAAAGCTGCACGCCGATCTCGCGTACCAGTACATCAAACAGAACGACCGGCGCGGCACGGTCAACATCGCCGCGGGCAACACCGGTCTCTACCAGTTCTCGGCCCATCTGTTCGGGATCGGGGCCGCCTACACCTTCTGAGGAATCGCGACTCATGATGCGCATTCAACGCTCCTCGGTCGTCCTCGGACTCCTGTTGGCGGCCGCGGCCTGTCAAAACGATCAGCTCAACCGGCCGTTCTCCGTCACGCCGGTGGATGCGCTGTTCGATCGCTACGTGTCGATGGGCAACTCGATCACGGCGGGCTTCCAGTCCGCAGGGATCAACGACAGCACGCAAAGCCAGTCGTACGCCGTGCTGCTCGCGCACGCGATGCGGTCACCCTTCTTCTCACCGCTCATGAGGAGACCGGGCTGTCCGCCGCCGTTCACGAACGTTTTCACGCAGGCACGTGTCGGGGGCGGCACACCGACGACCTGTGCGCTGCGCGTCGTTCCCAACCCGACGCCGCCGTACATCAGCAACACCGCCGTGCCTAGCGCCGAGGTCATCGACGGCTACTCGAACCTGGACACGGCGTCGAACTCCAATGCGCTGACGTCGTTCTTCCTGGGCGGGTTGACGCAGGCGCAGATGATGGAGCGCGCCCATCCGACGTTCGTCTCGGCGTGGCTGGGTAACAACGATGTGCTGGGCGCCGCCTTGTCCTCGCCCAATGCCGGGGACAGCACGAAGATCACGTCAGTCGCGAATTTCCAGGCGCGCTACGGCGCGCTGCTCGATACGATTCAGCAGGCCGGACCACGCGGCGTTGTGTTGCTCAGCGTCGCCAACGTGACGCTCGTACCGTATTTCAGCCGCGGCGCCGTGTATTGGGCGATCAAAAACGGGCTCGTGCCCGGAGCAGCGTTCCCGCCCGCGTTTACGGTCAGCAACAACTGCGCGCCGTCCACCGTGCTGCCTGGGCTCGGCCGCGGTGACTCAACCCTCGTGCCGTTCCCCTACGGCGCCGCGTTGCTGCAGGCTGCCTCGCCGCCGAACAACCTGCCCCGCAATCTTGACTGCGCGGATACCGTTGCGGCGATCGTGGTCCCGTCCGAGCTGGTAAAGTTGATCGGCGCGATGACGGCGTACAACACGTACATCTCCAGCCAGGCGAGCACGCGCCACTGGGCGTATCTCGATGTGAACGCGAAGTTCGCGCAGCTCGCCCAGGACACGGCGCAGGTGCGGCCGTTCCCCTACTTCCCGCAGGGCAATGCGGGCGACACGGTGGCCGTGCGCCGTCCGTTTGGGAGGGCGTTCTCGCTCGACGGCGTCCATCTGAGCGCCTCGGGGCACCGGATCCTCGCGGATACGCTGCGCCACGTCATCAACTCGGCCTACGGTACGGCGATACCTGCGATCCCGTAAACGCCAGCGCGCGGCGATAGAAACGGCGGCAATGGGGTATGCTTCTCCATTGCCGCCGTTTCTCACACGCTCCAGCCTCGTGGTGCTCTGCGCCGTGCTATTGCTGCCGGGAGTCCCCGGGCTGCCGCCCGGGGTTTGCCGGGCACAGGCCGTTCCCCGCACCGATACGCCACGCGGCGGCACGTTGCGCCTGACGTTCGAGCCGGTCATCACGACGTGGGACTACGAGTTTACACCGCACGGCCGTCTGCCGATCGGAGCCTCGCTGCCCGCGACGGTTTTCGTGCGTCAGGAACAGCGCGTCACGCCGCTGCAACTCGAGTACGGGATCACCAATCGCATCGCGATCGGCTTCAAGGCACCGCTCGTGCGCGTGAACTCGCGCCAGAGCTACAACGTCGACACCGCCGGCACTCCTGACAGCGCCGGACTGGCGCTCGATACGCTCCTCAACGACACGACGTACGCGTACGGATCGCTCAGTCCCACGCCGCGGAACCTCCACTACTTCGCCGGCGACATGGAAGCGCAGGCGAAGTACCGCTTCTTCGAGACAGAGAGCTACGCGATCAGCGGGACGTTCCTCGTGCGACTGCCGACCGGCCACCAGGATTCGCCCAACAACCTGTTCGACATTCCGACGGGCGATCACCAGACCGACTTCGAGATCCAGGTGGCGCAGGAGCTCACGCTCTTCCATCGATTGTGGCTCAACGCGAGTGTGCGCCTGGCCAACCAGCGACCGGGCACGCGTGACATGCGGATAGGGCCGCAGTCCGAGCTGCTCGTACCGCACGCGGCGCTGGCGAAGCTGAACTGGGATCCGGGCAACTACGCCGCCATCGACGTCGCGCCGCTCTACCGGTTCTCGAAGTTCTTCGGCGCGGGATTGACGGTGGGCTACTTCACGAAGCAGCGCGACCGTTACAGTTATCGCTCCGCGCAGGACTCCGTCGATGTCGCGACCCACATGGGAGGGACGCCGCTTGCGGCCAACCTCCTCGATCCGGGGACCGCCGAGGTGCGGTGGCGCCTCGGTGCAGCGATGACTTACGTGGGACCCGACGTGGAGGGCAGTGCTTCGTTCGAGCAAACCGTCACCGCGTCCGCGGGGGAACGGGTGCCGGCGGCGACGGTGTTCCGGATTGTGATGCGGCTGTCTCGCTGGCCGTTCTGAGCAACTCCACCGCGTGGCGGCGCGCCGTCGCCATGTCGGCGTCACCCAGCATGCGCGCGATCTCCTTCACGCGCGACTCGCCGTCGACCACCTGCACGTCGCTCGTCGCGACCCCACCCTTCTTCCCCTTGGCGACGACGAGCTGTTGATCGGCGTAGACGGCGATCTGGGGCAAGTGCGTGATGACGAGCGCCTGACGCCCCTCGCGCGATACATCCTTGAGGGCTTCCCCCACCCGCACGCCGACTGCTCCGCCGATACCCTGATCCACCTCGTCGAACACGAGTGTGGGAACGACATCCTGGGCGGTGAGCACGACCTTCAGCGCCAGCATCAACCGCGAGAGCTCCCCGCCTGACGCCACCCGTGCCAACGGTCGAGCGTCGAGTCCCTCGTTGAGTTTGACCTGAAAGGTGATGTCCTCTGCGCCATGTGCGTGGTGCGTCGTGCGTGGTGCGAGCTCCGCAGAGAACCTGCCGCCTTCCATCCCCAATGAGGGCAGCAATCGGTTCACCGCGCGCGCAAGTTTCCTGGCTCCCGCGGTCCGTTTGGCAGTGAGCGCCGCCGTCGCGCGGGAGAACTCGTCAGCCGCCGTCTCTCGATCCGCCGCGATGGTGCGCAGGTCCAGGTCCGCGGTGTCGAGCAATTCCAGCTCCCGCGCCGCGCTGTCGCGCGCCGCCAGCACGTCGGCGATCGTCGGCCCATGCTTCTGCTGCAGACGAAACAGCAGGTCGCGGCGCTGCTCTACCTCGCTCAGCCTGCCGGGATCGGACTCGATGGACGTGGCGTACTCCCGCGCCGCCTGGGCCAGCTCGTCGGCATTGGCGAACGCCGCGTCGAGCAGCTCCTGCCACCGACCCACCGACGAATCGAGCCGCAGCAGCGCGGCGAGCGTCTTCTGCGCTTTCGCGAGGCCGGCCGCATCGACCGCCTCCTCGAGCTCCCGCGCCAGCCGCCCAAGCTCTTCGGCGTGGGTGAGGCGCTGCGACTCCACCTCGAGCGATTCGTCCTCTCCCACCTTCGGTTTCGCGCGCTCGATCTCCTGCAGTACGTGCCGCAGGTAATCGGCCTTCCGCCCGACCTCGGCCTGCCGGGTCGTGAGCTCGGCCTCGCGCTGTTCAAGCTCCTTCAGGCGCGCGTACGCGTCGCGCACCGCCACACGCTCGACGTCGGCATCGGCATAGGCGTCCAGCATGTCGCGCTGCGCGTCGGGGCGCAGCAACGACTGGGTCTCGTGCTGGCCGTGCAGATCAACGAGCAGACCGCCGATCTCGCTCAGCACACTGATCGTCACCGGCGACCCGTTCACCCACGCGCGCGACTTGCCCTCACGCAGCACTTCGCGCTTCAAGACCAGCCGGCCCTCCTCCAGCTCGATGCCGAGGGCGGCAAAGGGAGGCAGCAGGTGACGGTGGACGGCGGACGCGAATTCAAACGCGCCCTCGACGATCGTTTTCTCCGCACCGGGGCGCACGATGTCGGCCGACGCCCGCTCGCCGAGCAGCAGGGCGAGGGCATCGACGACCATCGATTTGCCCGCGCCGGTTTCGCCGGTGAGGACGTTGAGGCCTGGTTGGAACGGGAGTGTCACGTCGGCGATCACGGCGAGATCGCGGACCCGGAGTTCTGTCAACATCTCGACCTCACCCCCTAGCCCCCTCTCCACGTTGTCGAGAGGGTGAACTTGTTAGCAGGTCAGGGGGTGAGGTCATTTTCTCGTCCGGTCGCTCAAGTCACCCCAATGGAGCTTCTTCCGGAGCCGCTTGAAGAAGCTTTCGGGGCCGAGGCGGATCAGATGGATCGGTCGCGCGGCGCGGCGCACCTCGAGACGCTCGCCTGGCTGAATCGGCGTGCCCACCTGGCCGTCGAACGAGACGAGCACCTCATCACTCCAGGGCGGGATCGGCTGGATCGTCACGACGGCGTTTGCTGCCAGGACGAGCGGCCGGACGGCGAGGGTGTGAGGGCAGATCGCCGTGACGACGATGGCATCGACGGTCGGCACGACGATCGGTCCGCCGGCCGACATCGAGTACGCCGTCGAGCCGGTGGGCGTGCTGACGATGATCCCGTCCGCCGAGTACTGCGCGACCTCATCGCCGTCGACCGCGACCTTGAGGCGGACCACCCGCGCGACGCCGCCCTTGTGCACCACGACATCGTTGAGGACGAGCGGCTCGACCCGACCAGCTTTGGATCCCTTGCCGCTGATTGCCGATTGCAGCGCGAGCCGCGACTCGGTCGTGTACGCCTGCCGCACGATGGCGTCGAGCGCGAAATCGAGCGTGTCGGGCGCGGCCGTCGTCAGAAAGCCGACGCGGCCGAGATTGAGACCAAGGATGGGCGTGTCGGCGCCGTTGAGAAGGCGCGCGCCACGAAGCAGCGTGCCGTCCCCGCCCAGCGTGATGAGGCACTCCAAATCGGCCAACGCTTCGCTGAGCGGCGGCGGTGTAGTCCCGTCGCCCGCCGGCCAGAGGGACTGGATGCGCTCCTCGGTATACAGTTTGAGTCCGACGCTCGAAGCCTTCTGTTGAAGCGTCGCGAGGAAAGCGCCGAGGTCCGGATAGTTGGGGTTGCCGACGACCCCGACGTTCATCGCGTGGTGAGCGACTCTTCGGCGGCGAGGGCGCGGATCCGGGCGGCGATTCCCTCGCCCGTCAGGCCGACGTCGGCGAGCTGCTGCGCGCGCGGCGCGTGCTCGTAGGTGCGGTCGGGAACGCCGAGGGCCACGACGCGGCAATCGGGCGCGGTCGTCTGGACCAGCGCCGCCAGCGCCGCGCCAAATCCGTTGACCACAGTCCCGTCCTCGACCGTCACCAGGAGCTTGTGGTCGCGGGCGAGGGCGTCGAGCATCTCGCGGTCCATCGGCTTGATGAAGCGGGCATTGACCACCGTGGGAGCCAGGCCGTCGGTGGCCAGCGCATCAGCGGCATCGAGGGCCGGCTTACACATCACCCCGGACGCGACGATCGCGCAGTCTTTTCCTTTTCGGAGCAGCTCCCACGTCCCGTAGGGAATGGTCGGAACTTCGGCGGCAGGGGGTGCCTCCGTCGGGGCCTTGTCGCGGGGATAGCGGATCGAGAACGGTCCGTCCTTGTGCGCGAGCGCGCAGCGCAGGAGCCCGATCATTTCGGCAGCGTCCTTCGGCGCGGTCACGGTCATGTGCGGC
>Ga0209377_1000780_pt1 | contig 21482 bp, 16 predicted proteins | sample GraSoiAngelo_141_FD_185898 | JGI IMG/M metagenome (GOLD analysis project Ga0209377, IMG submission 185898) | Grasslands soil microbial communities from the Angelo Coastal Reserve, California, USA - 14_0929_12_40cm (SPAdes) (version 2) | ecosystem: Environmental > Terrestrial > Soil > Grasslands ...
GCGTCCTTCGAAATGCGGAATACATTATCGTCGTGAGTGTCTTTCTCCTCGGCGAACAGTGTGAGCTTGTCATCCCACGATGCAAATGCTTCCGCCGCCGGAAGGAAAAGGCCGGCGACGGCAATTGCCCCGGCCACGATTCGAAGCCCAAGGCCGGCGTGCCCCTGGGCGCCACGCAACGGAGTCACGGCCGCCTCAGATGGAAGACTGGGTTCGACCCGCAGGAATCCATGCCTCAAGCGTGCCACGGCGCGCTTGAGATGGGTAGTGGACTGGCGAAAGCCTCTTGCAAATCAGGTTTTGAGTGCCTGCGTCCCTTCACGCGTCATCACAGCGCCATGCGGCGACGCGCGATGGCGATCACGCCGAGCAGCCCCGCCAATACCATGGCCCAATTGCCGGGCTCGGGGACCGCGGGCGCCGGAGCGAGCTTGGCGTTGGCGATGAGAGAGAATTTCTCCGTGTCTAGGTCGCTGCCGCCGTTTGCCGCCACGAGGACTCCCTGCGGCTGCGACGCACCGACTACCTCGTGCCGATTGAACACCGCGCGCCGTTTCAACTCGGTGCCGTAGCTGTTCTTGCTGCCGGGCGTGAAATCGTACACGCCGGACGGCGAAAGGCCGAGTGTCTTGTTCGACGGCGATGCGTCGGCCCTGAAAGGGCTACTGGCAGGCGCATCGGCGCCGGTCGTCAACCGGGTTCGGGTTCCCTTCCGGGCGGCCGCAGCCGAAGTCAGCAGCGCAATGTCCGCATTGGCGCGGTTGTTGCCGTTCGCAGTAGCCTTTCCGTCTGAATGCGGCGTTGTGATTTCATCTAGAGAGGCTCCTGGATCGGCGACCATCGTCAACACGCCGTCGGCGCTGAACACCCTGTTGGCGCCGGTTTGTATGGAAGCGCAAGCCTGGCCGGACGCCGCTGCCAAGGCCAGCCAAGCCGCAAGCGCTTCGAGCATCAGCCTTGTTCTCATCGTACCTTCCTCTCAAGAACCGATATGAATCACCCCGGAGAATAGAAGGTCAACGTGACACTGAGTCGAGTGTTTCGCTCCGCGAGAATGGGTAGACAGAACTAAGGATGCCGGGCCGATTTCACCGGCTCAGTTGTTGAGAATGCGCAGCGCCAGCGCTTTGACGACGGCCTGAGTGCGGTTTTGAACATTCAGCTTGCGCAGAATTTTCTGCACGTGATTTTTAACCGTCAGGGGGCTGATCTCCAGGATGGTTCCGATCTCGATGTTGCTCTTGCCGAGGTGAATCCATTTCAGGATTTCCTGCTCGCGCGCGGTAAGAAGACCAGCACCGCCGGGATGTGCGCTGGCGCCTTCTGCCGGCCGGTCGATCTGGGTTCGCACCCATGCCAGGTGCAGGAACGGCACGATCAGTTCTATGCAATAGACCTGCCGGGGGCCCATCGTCTGCGCCCGGCACGCGAAGGTGAATAAGCTCGCCGGTTTTCCGAAAGCATCGTAGGTCCCATGCGTGACCACCGTGTCCACCCCTATGCGGTTGAGTTCGCGCGCCAGCGGGCTCTGGGCGAACGGACTCGCGGCCCCCGTCTCAAAGACCACGGGCCGGTAGGAGTTCTCTTCCCAAGTCTTGATGATGTGCGGCACCATGGATGTATCCTGGAGGAACATGTTGCTGAAAAGCGCGGGCTCGAGAGGAGACGTCGAAAAGCTGTCGACGCGAAAAGACATTGGCTCGGTATTGCGCAGGGCGCAGATCAGCACCTCATGCTTCACCAAGTCTTGCAGCAAACCCTGGGTCCAGGTAAAAAAGTGATGTCGCGCATGCACCCGAAGCGAGGCATCCATGATGAGCTTGAGCGATTCGAGCTCGAGAGGGTCCAATAGGGCCGCGCTACCGGACGTGCCGCCGCTCACTGGGGCTTGAGACTGATAGGCGGGCAGCGTGGGATGACGTTCTGCAATGAGCGGGTGTTCGCTTGCTTGCATAAGACAACCTCCCGGAATCCAAGACTCGTCCTAGGTAATGTGCGAGTAGCGTGCGTAATATGAGTAGCGCGTATTAAATGAACGTGAAAATGATTTTGGATGCGGAGTCTCCGAAGCAACCCATTGTTTGTACTCGTACTTCACTCACGCGCTCCAGCGGCACAGTCTTCGGCAACACGGCGCCGATGCCGATCCGTGATCGCGTCGCGCGGTAGCCATTAGACACGGCTCCCGCTGGGCAACGGGACAATTTCCCCGGCATGGCTTGCGGCAACTCCAGACACCGGCGATATGCATCGCCCGTGAAAGTAGTCCTTTGGAGCTAACCCGCCGTGTCCGCAACGTTTGCAATTGGGCGCTACCGTGTTGTGCAGGGCGGAGCGAATCGTCCCAGAACAAGGTTTCGCGCCGCCGGTTGCCATGAATAAATAGCCAGGACTCATTAGTTCCTCCGATATCCGTTACGGCCCCCCTCCCGCTCACTTTGCTCGCCGCGCACCACTCCCATCGCCTATTCCTCGACCACCGGCTCGCGCCTGCCGCGCTGGTGCAGGCCACGCTCGATCCTCTTGTAGCGATCGGCACGCTGCTGCTGTCCGCCTTTGCGTTCGGCAAAACGTTCGAAGGCGCCTATCTGATTCTCGCGCTGATCGTGTTCTCGCTCACCTTTCCCGCAACCCCTCCGAAAGGCACCAGCCTTAGAGCGCTCGCCGCCGACGTCGCGTCAAGCTGGTTGGTGGTCGTCGCACTCCTGTTGCTTATCGGGTGGGCGACGCGGACACTCGGCTCCTTTGATCCGCGCGTCATCCTCGCGTGGGTACTCGCCGCTCCGGTCGCGCTGTTCACCGCGCGCGCGCTCATGCCCGTGGTTCTGCCGCGCCTGCTCGCGGCGGAGGGCGTGCAAAGAGTTGCCGTCATCGCAGGGGGAGGCGAGCTTGGGCGCAAGCTCGCTGAACGGATTCGGGGCACACCGTTTCTAGGCATCCGCTTGGCCGGTTTTTTCGACGATCGCAGCCCCGAGCGGATCGGCAGCGTCGCGCCCGGCGAGAACCTCGGTGCGCTGAATCAGATCGCGGCGTACGTGAAAACACATCGTGTCGATCTGATGTACATCACGCTGCCCATGGTTTCGCAGCCCCGCATCCTCAAGCTGCTCGACGAGCTGCACGACACGACAGCCTCGATCTACTTCGTGCCGGACATCTTCCTGTTCGATTTGATCCAGGCGCGCATGGATACGATCGGCGGCATTCCGGTGCTCGCCGCCTGCGAAACCCCGTTCTACGGAATCAATGGTCTGATCAAACGCGCGAGCGACATCGTTCTCGCATCGGTGATCCTCGCGCTGGTCTTGCCTGTCATGCTTGTCATCGCAATCGGCGTGAAGCTGAGTTCTCACGGGCCGGTGCTGTTCAGGCAGCGCCGCTACGGACTCGATGGCAAAGAAATCGTGGTCTACAAGTTCCGTACGATGACCGTGCTCGAAGACGGAAATGTCATCAGGCAGGCCACGCGCAACGACAGGCGCGTAACCCGTTTCGGCGCGTTTCTGCGGCAATTCTCGCTCGACGAGCTGCCGCAGTTTTTCAATGTGCTGCAGGGCCGCATGAGCGTCGTCGGCCCGCGTCCCCACGCCGTGGCGCACAACGAGATGTATCGGCGCTTGATCAAGGGCTACATGATCCGGCACAAAGTCAGGCCGGGCATCACCGGGTTGGCGCAGGTCAATGGTTTGCGCGGGGAAACCGCTACGCTCGACAAGATGCAATCGCGCATCGAGCATGATCTCGATTACCTGAGAAACTGGTCGCTGCAGCTCGATTTGCAGATAGTGGTCAAGACGGTCTTTGTCTTGCTCAAAAAGCAGGATGCCTTCTGAGCGCCTCGACGCGCGCTTCCGAACGAGCAACGCCGGCTGCAGGCCCCACCGAGCTGGCAGCCCACAACCAGTGGCGGAAAACCCCGCGCGGGAGTGCGGGCCTCAGGCTTGCTGGCGGCGGAAGCGGTAACCCATCCCGCGCACGGTATCGATCAGACCTTCGTGGCCGCTTGGAGCGAGGACCTGCCGCACTCTGCGGATGTGGACGTCCACGGTGCGCTCCTCCACAAAGACATGATCCCCCCAGACTTCGTCGAGAAGCTGGGCGCGGCTGTAGATTCGATCAGGGTGAGTCATGAAGAAATGCAGCAGGCGAAACTCGGTGGCCTTGAGATCGATCTTTTGACCGTTACCGGTAATCCGATGCGCGGCCGGATCGAGCCTTAAGCCTGCGATTTCCACGACCTCGTCGCTCAGGAGCGGCGCGCGCCGACGTATTACGGCCTTGATTCGCGCGAGAAGCTCGCGCGGGGAGAAAGGCTTGGTGATGTAATCATCCGCTCCGGCTTCGAGCCCCGTCACCTTGTCCGTTTCCTCCGTGCGGCCCGTCAACATGATGATCGGAATGTCCTTGGTGCGTTGATCGGTGCGCAGCTGCCTCGCAAAGCTCACTCCGGTCGCGTTGGGAAGAATCCAATCGAGGAGCACCAAATCCGGCAGTACCTCGCGGATGGCCGCTGCGGCCTCGGGTACGCTGGCCGCGCGCATCACCTTGTGCCCGGCCCGCTCGAGGTTGACCGCGATAAGCTTCTGCGTGATGGGTTCATCTTCGACTACAAGTATGGTGCCGCCGCCCATGATCTAGATGGCTCCCTTCAACAGTACCCAATTGGCGAAATCATGATAGTGCGCCGGACTGCCGCTCACTATACCGAAAGCTTGATCTTTTTGTGTGTGCGACGCATCTAGATGAGCTGCTGCTTGACCGCGTAACGGACCAGCCCAGCGTTGTCCGTCAGCTTCAGTTTCTTGAGAATGCGCGCCCGGTAGGTGCTGATGGTGCTGGGGCTCAGGAACATCTCCGCCGCAATCTGGTTGATCTGCTTGCCTGACGCGAGCAGCCACATCACCCGGTACTCGCGGTCGGAAAGAGATTCATGGAGAGGTTTTTCGGCGTCGGGGGCCAGGTCGGTCGCCAGCTTCTCGGCAAAGTTCGCACTGACGTACTTGCCCCCGTTTGCAACTTTGCGGATGGCGGCCGTCAACTCCTCGCCGGCGCTTTCCTTGTTGATGTAGCCGGAGCCGCCGGCCTTGAACACCTGCGCGGCATGCGCCTCTTCAGGGAGCATGCTCAGAACGAGGACCGGACGACCCGGGTGACGGCGTTTGATTTCCTTGATCAGCTCCACCCCGCTTCGGCCGGGCATGGAAAAGTCGAGAACGGCGACGTCCCAGTCGAGCTTGCGAACGAGCTCGAGGGTTTCATCGCCGTTTTTGGCTTCGCCGACCACTTCCATGTCGTGCTCCGAGGCCAGGATCTCTCTCAGACCACGCCGAACGACCGCGTGGTCGTCCGCGATTAGAATTCTCATGGCGTAGTCTCCCCCGGAAGCGGTTACCACTACACGATCGGGTTGCGGCACTGGGTCGCCGCAGATGCAGTCAAATTCTACTTCAAGCCGAGGGGATGGACACTCTCACCTTGGTCCCTTTGTTCTGGGCCCCGACGATTTCAATGCTCCCGCCGAACGGAAGGACACGCTCTCGCATTCCCAAGAGCCCCAACGATTTCGGGTCGTCAATCGCGGATTCCGCGATGCCTTTGCCGTTATCTTCGACCGTCAACACGAGAGCGCCGGATTCTATCTGCAGCGCGACATCGATCCTGGTCGCGTTCGCGTGCCGCGCGACGTTCGTCAGCAACTCCTGAAAAATACGGAACGCCGCCGTCGATCGTTCGCGATCGAGCGTCGGCGCGTCGGAAGGAAGAGAGAGCTTGCAGCGGATGCCGGTGCGCTTGCGAAAATCCCCTGCGTGCCAGCCGACGGCGGCGGTCAGCCCCAGCTGATCCAGTACCTCGGGCCGCAGCCGCGAGGCGATCTTGCGCACGGTCTGGATGGTGTCGTCGATCAAGCCGAACATCGATTTCGCCTTGTCGGCGAGGGCTCGCTGATCACCGGGCAGCCTGTTCGCTACCCAGGTCAAATCCATTTTCAGCCCCGTCAGCGACTGGCCGAGCTCGTCGTGGATCTCTCGGGCGATCCGCGTCCACTCCTCCTCGCGAACCGATTGCAAATGAGCTGCCAGCGCACGCAGATTCTCCTCCGATTTCCTCAGGTGCTCTTCGGCCCGTCTGCGTTCGGCTATCTCACGAATCAATACGGCATTCTTGTTGTAGAGATCCACGAAAACCGACAACTTCGATTTCAGAATTTCCGGAACCAGGGGCTTGACGATGTAGTCGACGGCGCCGGCCTCGTACCCGCGAAACACCGAGTGCACGTCTTCGTAGGCGCCAGTCAGGAAGATGATCGGGGTGTGCCGCGAGCGTTCGCGCTCCCTGATCAATCTTGCGGTCTCGAAGCCATCCACCCCCGGCATGCGCGCATCCAGCAGGATCGCCGCGAAGTCCTCTTTCAAGACGCACCGCAGGGCTTCCTCGCCCGACCGCGCAAGAACGACATTGTGCGTCACGTCTTGCAGGAGTTCCTGCAGGGCTAAGAGACTCCTCGAGTCATCGTCGACGATCAGGATGCTCGCTTGGGATAAGCTCGTGTCCACCGCTCCTCTCAGGCCGCCGCCAAGGGCGTGCTGTTCCCGGGGGCGCGGCAAGCCCCGGCTCGCGGCCGCCCTTTGCTGCGACCCCGGGAGTCAGATTACGCGGATCTCGGGCAGCGGGAAGCCGTTAAAGGTGCTCGCGTAGGCCGTGGTGTAGGCGCCGGCGTTCCTGAGGTAAATATAGTCGCCCTCCTGGAGGTCGGAAGGGAGCGGCTCGTCGCGCATCACCACGTCGATCGAATCGCAGGTGGGTCCGGCAACGTTCCAGGGAATGTCCGGTCCCGAGCGGTCGGTGCGGATCTTGTACTTGAGCCCTTCGGCCGTCTCGATGATGCCGCCGAAAAGCCCGGCGTCCAGATGCATCCAGCGCTTGTTCGCACGGGTCGCCGTTCCCATGATGCGGCAGACGAAATAGCCCGCGTCGGAGACCAGGAACCGGCCCGGCTCGGCGATCACTCTCACCGAGGCAGGGAACGCCTCCAGCGCCCGGTTGACGACCTCGCCGATCACCTCGATCGCGGGAATCGGCTTGACGTGCCTCACCGGGAAACCCCCGCCGATGTTCAGAAGCCGCGGATTGAGGCCCGCCTTCTGCATCTGGTCGAAAACCGCGCGCGATTTTTCGATGCCGACACGCCAGTTTTCAGGATTGCGGCACTGCGATCCCACGTGGAAGGCCACGCCCGCGAGGTCGACCTTGAGCCTCGCGGCAGTCACGACGATGTCGCGCACCTCGGAGGCGTGCGCGCCGAACTTGCCGGCAAGGGGCCAATCGCTGCCGATATTGGGCGTGTCGATGCGCAGGTACAGCCTGGCGTCCGCCTTGATCGACTGGATTTTTTTCAGCTCCTCGACCGAGTCAATCACGTACCAGAGGACGCCCTTCGAGGCCGCATGGGCGATCTGGTCGCGAGATTTGACCGGATTGGAGTAGAAGACATCGGCCGCGGGAACGCCCAGTGCGAGCAGGAGGTCCAGCTCGGCGATGGAAGCGATCTCGAATCCAGCGCCTTGCTCGAGCATGAGCTTGACAATGCGGGGATCGGGGTTGGCCTTGACTGCGTAGTGCGGCAGCACGCGCGGCATCGCCACCGTGAAGCGCCGCGTCTTCTCGCGGACTATGGTGGAATCGATCAGGAGAAACGGCCTGTTGTAGCCGTCTTTGACTGCCGCCCGGACTTTCTCGAAGTCCAGGCTCGACTCGGGGTGCGAGTCGAAGAGGTGGGTTGCTTCGAACGCCTGCTGTCGGACGGATCGGATGGTTTTTTTAGCTACGCCGGCACGCATCTGCATCGTTTGGGTCTCCAGGACGAACCTACGTTACGGGAATATCGAGTGCGAAAAAATCCTGCGAGCCGCAGTGCTCTCTCTTGCTTGTCATGATGACCTCCTTTGTGCGTGGTTTGCAGTTCAAATCCGATCTCCAAAAGGATCGGGCCCGGGTTTGACCGTCCGCTTTGCAGACAACCGAACCGGAGCCCGTATGCGCCCGATTATAGGGCCTGTGTTTCCGAAATCAAGCGGAATTTTGGGCATTCTGCGCATCTCCCGCGCGCGCCGACAGCTCTCTCCGCCGCCGCTGGACCACAACGTATGGTAGGCCGCGTGCACCCGAAACGCAATAGGGAGTGGGTGGAATTCAGATCTTGGGCAGTGTTACGCCCTTCTGTCCCTGGTATTTCCCGCCGCGGTCCTTGTACGAGGTCTCGCAGACCTCGTCGGATTCGATGAAGATCACCTGGGCCACGCCCTCGTTGGCGTAGATCTTGGCGGGCAGCGGCGTGGTGTTGGAGAACTCCAGCGTGACGTGCCCCTCCCATTCGGGCTCAAGCGGCGTGACGTTCACGATGATCCCGCAGCGGGCGTAAGTCGATTTCCCGAGGCAAATGGTGAGCACGTTCCGGGGGATGCGGAAATACTCGACGGTTCGTGCCAAGGCGAAGGAGTTGGGCGGGATGATGCAGAAGTCGCCTTTGAAGTCCACGAAGGACTTGTCGTCGAAATTCTTGGGGTCGACGATGGTCGAGTTGAGATTGGTGAACAGCTTGAATTCATTCGAGCAACGGATGTCGTACCCGTAGCTCGACGTACCGTAGGAAACGATGCGCTGGCCCTTGACCTCCTTCACCTGCCCCGGCTCGAACGGCTCGATCATGCGGCGCTCGACCGCCATCCGGCGGATCCACTTGTCCGACTTGATGCTCACCGGCGACGAGTCTCTCAGGTGTCCTTGGACACGACGATGTTCGGAAACTTCGAGGTCATGTCCCGGGCGGACTCCGCGATCTTGACCGCGAGCCTGCGACCGATCGCCCTGTAGATCTCCGCCGCCCGGCCGTCCGGGTCGGCCACCACGGTCGGCTTGCCCGAATCCGCCTGCTCGCGGATCGCGATGTCGAGCGGCAGTGACCCGAGCAGCTCGACGCCGTACTCCTTGCACATGCGCTCGGCCCCGCCTTGCCCGAAGATATGCTCCTCGTGACCGCACTGGGAGCAGATGTGGGTGCTCATGTTCTCCACGATCCCGAGGATGGGAATGCCGACCTTCTCGAACATCTTGAGTCCCTTGCGGGCGTCGATGAGCGCGATGTCCTGAGGCGTGGTGACGATCACCACCCCGGTGACCGGGACCTTCTGGGCGAGGGTGAGCTGGATGTCTCCGGTTCCGGGCGGCATGTCGACGATCAGGTAATCGACGTCCTTCCAGCGCGTGTCCTTGAGGAGTTGCTCGAGGGCCTGTGTCACCATCGGCCCGCGCCAAACCATCGGGGTATCGATGTCGATGAGAAAGCCGATCGAGATCGCCTGGACGCCGTGGCCCATCATCGGCTCGAGTGTCTTGCCGTCCCTGGACTCGGGCCGACCGGCGATACCGAGCATCATCGGCTGCGAGGGTCCATAGATATCGGCATCGAGCACCCCGACGCTCGCTCCTTCCGCCGCGAGCGCGAGCGCCAGGTTCACGGCTGTGGTCGATTTTCCCACTCCGCCCTTCCCGGAGGCGACCGCGACGATGTTCTTCACCCCGGGAAGCAGCTTGACCCCGCGCTGCACCGTGTGGGAAACGATCTTGCTTGTGACACTGACATTTACCGCGTTCACGCCCGGGATGCCGCGGAGCTTTCCCGCGATGAGTTTGCGGATCGGATCGAGCTGGGTTTTGGCGGGATAGCCCAGCTCGATCTCGAGTGAGACGCTGCCGCTTTCCACTTTGATGTTTCTCGCCGACTTCGTCGCGAGAAAATCCTTGCCGGTATTCGGGTCAAGGACTTCCCCGAGCGCACCGTGAACTTGTTCCTGGGTGACTGACATGGTGGTTCGCGCGATTCGCTCGCGCGGAATGCTACCTGCTCTGGCAATGGGTTGATATTCTAGCAACTTTCGGGTGCCTGCCGCGCCCTGCCGCGGTAGAATGGAGCCCCAAGGGAACACGGGCCGCACACGCGCGGAGCAGCCCGGCAGGCAGACTGCGGCGGACAAAGATGGCGGAGCATACCAATCGAACATTCATCTGCAGCGTGCTATTTCTCGACATCGTCGACTACTCGCTGCGTTCGGTGGCCGAGCAAATAGCTCTGAAGGAACGCTTCAACGCCGTCCTGACCCAGGCGATCGCCGGCGTCGCCACCGACGACCGCATCATCCTCGACACCGGGGACGGCGCGGCAGTGAGCTTTCTCGGGGACCCCGAAGACACCCTGTTCGCGGGAATGAGCCTTCGCGATGCCGTTGCCGCCCAAGACGTCACCAGCGGCCCGCAGCTACAGATTCGCGTCGGAGTCAACCTCGGACCGGTGAGGCTCGTCAAGGACATCAACGGCCAGCCCAACATCATCGGCGACGGGATCAACGTCGCGCAGCGCGTCATGAGCTTCGCCGAGCCGGGCCAGATCCTCGTTTCGCGCTCGTACTACGACGTGATGGCGCGCCTGTCGGAGGACTACGCGAAGTTGTTTCACTACGAGGGAGCCAAGACCGACAAGCACGTGCGCGAGCACGAGGTCTACGCGATCAGTGCGGCGCCGAGCAATCTGCGGCGAACGGTTCCCGTGCCTGCGCCGAAACCGACCCTGCGTATTCCGAGCCTGCACATCCCGAAATTCCTGAAGCTGCGTCCCAGGACCTGGCCGGATACGCTGGCGGTCAACGGCAAGCTGCTCGTTGCCGCGCCGCTTGCGTTCACGCTGATCGTCGGGACGGGAGTCATCGCGCGCAGCCACCGGAACTCGGACGGCGAGGCAAGAATCGTGGTGTCGGTGGCGCCAGCGCCGCTAGCGCCCAAGGCAGGGTCGGCCAGGGTCGAGACGCCGGAATCTGCGCCTGCGCAGGAGCACGAGCCGAAAGCGCCGCCGCAAGCTCGGGAACCGACTGCGCCACGCCGGGCGCGGGACGCGGCCGCGACCCCCAAGGCAACGCCGCAAACGGCGAGAGCGAACGAGACCGACGCGGGGCCCAGGGAGAGGGAGCTAGCGTCGGCGCCGAGACCGAGCGAAGCGGAGGTGGCCGCGGCAGTCCCCGCTCCCCCACGCGACGCCACGCTCAATATCGTCGCCCTCCCCTGGGCCGAGGTTTTCGTGGACGGGACGAGACAAGGGGTCAGTCCGCCCCTGCGAGCCATCCCTCTCAGGCCCGGCAAACATCGGGTAGAGTTGAGGAATGGGTCGTTTCCGGCCCACGTCCAGACAGTCGAACTGAAGCCGGGCACGGAGTTCAGCATCACGCACCGATTCCGCCGCTAAAGGGGCTATGGCCGTTTACCGCTCTCTCGCGTCATTGCTCGTTTGCCTGGTGATGGCCGGATGCGGGACGTTCTCGAGCAAGGGCGAGACGGAACTTGAATTCGGAATAAGAGCCTTCGAGGACGGCGAGCACGCCTACGCCGCCAAACTGCTGCAGCTGAGCCTCGACTCCGGGCTGCGCGGCACGTCCAACCGGGTGAAAGCCCACAAATATCTTGCTTTCATCCATTGCGCCTCCGGCCGGCTTCAGCAGTGCCGCGACGAATTTCGAATGGCGCTGGAGGTCGATTACTCGTTCGAGCTCCGGGACGACGAGACCGGACACCCGATCTGGGGTCCCGCATTCCGCAGCGTGAAACCGAAGAAATAGCCGGACGATGACCGAACCCTGGCTGCTGGGCCGCTATGAGATCGTCGCCGAGCTAGGCAAAGGCGCGATGGGTGTGGTGTATCGCGCGAACGATCCCATGCTCAACCGCATCCTGGCGATCAAGACCATCAACACGGAAGAGGCCGGGCACGAGGGCATGGCGGAGTACGAGGCGCGCTTCTACACCGAAGCCAAGGCGGCAGGGAGCCTGAACCATCCGAACATCATCATCATCTACGACATCGGGAAAAGCGGGCACTTGGTGTACATGGCGATGGAGTATATCGAGGGCCGCGAGCTGCGCGACCTCCTCGCCCAGGGCCAGTCGCTGCCGGTCGCGCAGTCGGTCGACATCGCCGCCCAAGTCGGAGAGGGTCTCGCCTACGCCCACCAGCACCAGGTCGTGCATCGGGACATCAAGCCCGCGAACATCATGATCACCCCCGAAGGGCGGGCGAAGATCGCCGACTTCGGCATCGCGCGCATGCGCTCGAGCGAAACCCGCACGCAGACCGGCGTGATCATGGGCTCGCCCAAGTATATTTCGCCCGAACAGGTCGTGGGCAAGCGCGCCGATCATCGCTCGGACATCTTTTCCCTCGGTGTGATCCTCTACGAGTGCCTGACCGGCTCTACCCCCTTCAATGGAGAAGGGCTGAGCGCTTTGATGTATCAGATCACCAACCACGATCCGGCGCCGCCCAGCTCGGCCAATCCGCAAGTGCCGGTGATGCTCGACTACATCATCGCCAAGGTGCTCGCGAAGGCGCCGGAGGCGCGCTACCAGAGCGCGGCGGACTTTGCCAACGACCTGCGCGAATGCAGGCTACAGATGGAGACGGGGCAGCAAGGCGCGAGCCCCGCCCTCTTGGCGACCCGGCCGCCGATTCCGGTGGCGCTGCAGGGGGCGACAGCCCCGATTGCACAGAGTCCGGGAGGGAAGTCGGGCGAAGAGGACGCGCCGGCGCCCTCGCCGACCCGCGGCATCTCGCGCGCATTCGATTCGCAGGAAGCGACCCAGCGTCTCATGCGTCAGATCGGCGCGGACGGGACGACCGAGTTCGTTTCGACCCGATCCATTTCGGCGACGTCGATCTCACGCGACCGGGCGCTGCGCCTCGGCGAGCGGCCCTGGGGGCAGCGCGAGAACGTGATCATGGCCGCCACCGTCGGGGCGGCGGTCGTCATCGCGACGCTGATCGCTCTGGTCTGATCCCGGACCCGCAGCGCGCCCGACACGGCGCGAGGCGATAGAATGACGGCTTTTGAAAGTCAGCATGCGCCGCCGGCTGTTCGTAACCACCGCCCTGCCTTACGCGAACGGCCCGTTCCACATCGGCCACATCATGGAATACATCCAGGCAGACATCTGGGTGCGGTTCCAACGCATGCAGGGGCACGAAGCGCACCTCATCGGCGCCGACGACGCTCACGGCGCGCCAATCATGCTCGCCGCGGAGAAGGCGGGGAAGCCGCCTGAGCAATTCGTCGCGGAAATCGCCAGGGGGCGCAAGCAATACCTCGACGGCTTCCACATCGAATTCGACAACTGGCACTCGACCCACTCGAAAGAGAATACCGAGCTCTCGCAGGACATCTACCGCAAGCTCGTCAATGTTGGGCTCGTCTACAAGGAACCGATTGCGCAGTTCTTCGATCCTGTGAAAGGCATGTTCCTCGCCGACCGCTACATCAAGGGCGAGTGCCCGAACTGCGGCGCGAAGGACCAGTACGGCGACGCATGCGAGAATTGCGGCACCGTCTATTCGCCCACGAAGCTAAAGAATCCGTATTCGACGCTCTCCGGGGCGAAGCCGGTGCTGAAGTCCTCGGAGCACCACTTCTTCAGGCTCTCCGATCCGAAGTGCAAGGAGTTCCTGCGCGAGTGGATCAACAAACCCGGCCGGCTCCAGCCACAAGTCGCGAACAAAGCGAAAGAGTGGCTCGAGGGCAAAGGCGACAAAACGCTCGCCGACTGGGACATCTCGCGCGACCCGCCTTATTTCGGAATCCGGATTCCCGATATCAAGGAAGAGAAATATCTGTACGTGTGGCTGGATGCGCCGATCGGATACCTTGCATCTCTGAAAAACTACTTCGACTCGGGAAAAGCAAGGGCAAAAGGCGAAACCCGCAGCTTCGCCGAGTTCCTTGCCGCAGACGGCACCGAGATGATCCACTTCATCGGCAAGGACATCATCTACTTCCACACCCTGTTCTGGCCGGCGATGCTCCAGTACTCCGGCTACAAGACGCCGGACCACGTCTACGTCCACGGCTTCATCACCGTCTCGGGCGACAAGATGTCGAAATCGCGCGGCACGGGCGTCGATCCGCTGCGCTATCTCAAGCTCGGAATGAATCCGGAGTGGCTGCGCTATTACATCGCGGCAAAGCTCAATGCGAACGTCGAGGATATCGATTTCGACCCGGACGATTTCATGGCGAGGGTCAATAGCGATCTGATCGGGAAATTCGTCAACATTGCCGCCCGTTCCTCAAAGTTCATTTCGGATAGATTCGACTCTCGGCTCGCTGAAATCAAACGGACCCAATGGCTTGGGGACCTCCCCTTGCGAGAAGATATTCTGCGATCGATCGGTGCTCACTACGAAAATCGCGAATTTGGCAAGGCTGTGCGCGATACCATGATGATCGCAGACAAAGTGAACCGATATTTCGACTCAGCTCAGCCCTGGGAACTAGCGAAATCGCAAAAAAATGACACGCGATTGCACGAGATCTGCTCGGAGAGCCTCGACTACTTCAGGTTGCTTTGCAGCCTCCTGAGACCGATTCTTCCACACCTGGTCAAACAAGCCGAACGTTTTCTGAACTGCGAGCTGCAACGCTGGGATTCGGCAACAACGCCTTTGCCCGCCGGGCACAAGATCAACCGCTACGAACACCTCATGACCCGCGTCGAAGAAAAACAACTCGATGCGTTGTTTGACCTCAGCAAGGAAACGGCCATGACCGCACCCCAACTCTCTCCCGCAGCAGCCGGAGACGGAGTCATCTCGATCGACGACTTCAACAAGATCGACCTCCGCATCGCGAAGATCGTCAAAGCCGAGCACGTCGACGGCGCGGACAAGCTCTTGAAGCTCACGCTCGACACCGGCAACGGGACGCGCACGGTTTTCGCCGGCATCAAGTCGGCGTACGATCCGGCGAAGCTCGAAGGCCGTCTCACCGTCATGGTCGCGAATCTCGCCCCGCGCAAGATGAAATTCGGCGTTTCCGAGGGCATGGTGCTTGCCGCTTCCGGGGACGGACCGGGTGTGTTTCTTCTTTCCCCCGACAGCGGCGCGCAACCGGGGATGAGGGTGAAGTAGTAGTGGGCGTCCTCTCGTCGCCCCTCGCAGGCTCACTGGTGGTCGCGGTCGGCTGGCTCGTGGTCGCCGTGCTGGGGCTGGTCCCGACGAACAACGCATTCTTCGCGAGGCGAATCGCCTTTCCGCTGGGCGCCCTTGCCGGCGTTGCACTCGCGGCGTTCGGTCTGCAGGCGGTGTGGCTCCCGACGCAGGCGCTGACGTTGCCACTCGGGCTGCCCGATCTGCCTTTTCATCTCCGCATCGACCCGCTCGCGGGATTTTTCCTCATGCTGCTCGGCTCGGTCTCGGCCGGCATTTCCGTGTACTCCGCCGGTTATTTCCGCGAAGAGCCTTCGGGACGCCTCGCGCTGATCAGCCTGCAGTACCACGTGTTTCTCGCCAGCATGGCCTTCGTCCTGCTCGCCGACGACGCGTATCTCTTCATGGTGGCCTGGGAAACGATGGCGCTTTCATCGTATTTTCTGGTGATCACCGACCATCGGCAGCCGGCGATCCGCAGCGCGGGATTCCTTTATCTGCTGATCGCGCATCTGGGAGCGATCGCGATCCTCCTGTGCTTCGGCGTTCTGCACGGGGGCCGCGGTGACTACACGTTCGACGCGCTGCGCGCCGCTCAGCTGCAGCCCGCGTGGGCGAGCGTGGCCTTCCTTCTCGCCTTCTTCGGCTTCGGCGCCAAGGCGGGGATGCTCCCTCTCCACGCCTGGCTGCCGGAGGCGCATCCGGCCGCGCCCTCGCCGGTTTCGGCGCTGATGAGCGGCATCATGCTGAAGACCGCCATCTACGGTATGGTGCGGGTGATCTTCGACCTGATCGGCAACGTCCGCTGGGAGTGGGGCATGTTGGTGCTCGCGGTCGGCGCGGCCACGACGCTCTTCGGTGTGCTCTACGCCCTCATGCAGCACGACCTCAAGCGCCTGCTCGCCTACCACTCGGTCGAGAACATCGGGATCATCCTGCTCGGCCTGGGGATGTCCATGGTGTTCATCGGTTTCGGCCACCCGGCGGCCGGTGTGCTCGCCCTGATCGCCGCGCTCTACCACACGCTCAACCACGCCGTGTTCAAGGGACTCCTGTTTCTCGGCGCGGGGTCGATCCTGCACTCGACCGGTTTGCGGAACCTCAACGATATGGGTGGCCTGATCCGCGGCATGCCCAGGACTGCGTTCTATTTCCTGATCGGGGCGCTCGCGATCTCGGCGTTGCCGCCCTTGAACGGATTCGTCTCGGAATGGCTGACCTTCCAGGCCGCCCTGCAGGCGACAGTCATCCAGCACGGCGTCGTGCGCAGCCTCCTGCCGCTTTTCGCCGCGACGCTCGCGCTCGCGGGCGCGCTCACCGCGATGTGCTTCGTCAAGGTCTACGGCATCGCTTTTCTCGGCCAACCGCGCGAGTCGGCCCATCCATCGCCTCTGCCCCACGCCGGCGACGCCGGCGCGATGGAACGCTACGGCATGGCCTGGCTCGCCGCCGGCTGCTTCGTGCTCGGGCTCTTCCCCACTTCGTTCCTCCTGATCCTGAATCGCGTCGGCGTCTCGCTCACTGGACAAGGCTTATCCGAGCAGGCCCTTGCCGGTTCGGGTTGGTTGTGGCTCGTGCCGACTGCCGCGGGCCAAGCGAGCTATTCGCCCGTCATCTTTCTGGTGGTCATCGCGGCGGCGACCCTGCTCGCGTTCCTGCTTGTGCGCCGCTTCTACCACGGCCGCGTGCGCTTCGCCGCACCTTGGGACTGCGGTTATCCCGAGCAGACTTCGCGAATGCAGGACACCGCCGACGCCTTCGGCCAACCCATCCGCCACGTGTTCGGACCGATCTACCGCATGGACCGCCGGCTGCCCGGACCCGAAGACACCGAGCCCAGATATTCGCTCAAGGTCGAGGACCGCCATTGGTATTGGCTCTACCTGCCCGTGGCACGCGCGGCCGAATTCGTCTCCTCGAAGATCGCGCTGCTGCAGCAGGGCCGGATCAGCATCTACCTGCTCTACAGCTTCATCACCCTGATCGCGCTCCTGGTGTTCGTGCGATGAACAGCGCTCCCGGCATCGCTTTCCAGATCCTGCAGTCAGTGTTCGTCGTGCTCGCCGCGCCGCTCCTGACGGGCTGGGTGAACCAGTGCCGAGCCTGGCTGCAGAACCGCTCGGCCCCTTCCATCCTCCTGCCTTACTACACGCTCGCGAAGCTGTTCCACAAGGACGCGGTGTTCGCGCACGACGCGTCGCCGATTTTCCGATGGACTCCCTACATTCTGTTCGGCTGCATGTGGCTCGCCGCGGGAATCGTTCCGGTGCTCGCGACCGGCCTGCCTTTCGCACCCGCCGCGGACATCATCGCGCTGGTGGGCGTGTTCGCCCTCGCGCGCATGTTCTCGGCGCTCGCGGCGATGGACATCGGCACCGCGTTCGGCGGCCTGGGCGCGCGTCGCGAGATGCTGATCGGATTTCTCGCCGAGCCCGCCATGCTGATGACGCTGTTCACCGCGGCGTTCATCTCCGGCTCCACCCAGCTCACCAGCATCGTCGATACCCTCGCGCACCGCGAGTTCGCCCTGTACCCCAGCCTCGCCTTCGCGGCGGTCGCCTTTCTCATGGTGCTCCTGGCGGAAAACGCCCGCATCCCGATCGACAACCCGACCACCCATCTTGAGCTCACCATGGTCCACGAAGCGTTGATCCTCGAGTACTCGGCGCGTCACCTGGCCCTGATCGAGTGGGCCATCGCAATCAAGCTCTTCGCCTACATGACCATCGGCATCGCCCTGTTCGCGCCCTGGGGAATCGCCGATGCCGGCGACTGGTCGGCGCTGCCGTACGCGTTTGCCGCGCTCGCGGGCAAGCTCGCGCTCGCCGGCGCGGGCCTCGCGCTGATCGAGACGGTGCTCGCGAAGCTGCGTCTGTTTCTCGCGCCTGAGTTCCTGTCCACCGCGTTCCTGCTCGCGGTGCTCGGTATGCTGACGCATTTCCTGGTGAAAGGCTGACGTGGGAATCCCACTCCTCGCTCAGCTGGTCAACGTCCTCGCCGCGTTCCTCCTGCTGATCGCGTTCGCGATGCTGTCGCAGCGGCGCGTCCTGACGCTCATCAAGCTCCTCGCCTGGCAGGGCGCTGCGCTCGCCGCCTCCACGGCCATCGTCGCCTGGTCGACCGGCCAGACTCACCTCTACTATTCGGCGCTGCTCACCGTGCTGCTGAAGGTCATCCTCATCCCCTGGGTGCTGCACCGGCTGATCGACCGCCTGTTCGTGCGCTGGGACATCGAGACCCTGATCAATATTCCGACGACAATGCTGATCGGCATCGGCCTGGTGATCTTCGCCTTCGCCCTGGCCACCCCGATCTCGCAGATGGCGACCACCCTCACGCGTTCGACGCTGGGGATCGCGCTCGCGAGCGTGCTGCTTTCCTTCCTCATGATGATCGTGCGCCAGAAAGCGGTGCCGCAGGTCATCGGCTTTCTGGCGATGGAAAACGGGCTTTTCTTCGCCGCCACCAGCGCCACTTACGGCATGCCGCTCGTGGTGGAGCTGGGCGTGGCGCTCGACGTGCTGGTCGGCACGTTCATCTTCGGCATCTTCTTCTTCCATATCCGCGAGCGCTTCGACAGCCTGGACATCCGGCATCTGGAAAAGCTGAAGGAAGACTAGCGTGGAAATCGCGATCGTTCTCTGCCTCCCGCTTATCGGCGCGCTGCTGCTCGCCCTCGCCGGCCACCGCGGCTGGGCGCCCGAGCTGAACGCGACGATGAGCTTCGCGACCTTCCTCGCCGCCACCCTGCTCACCGCCCGCGTCATCTCCGGCGGGACTATGGTCTGGCTGGGGGAGCAATTCGTCGCCGATCAGTCCAACGTGCTCCTGGCGACGCTGGCGGGCCTGCTCAGGGAACAATTCTTCGTCGATCCGTTCAACGTGTTCCTGGTCGCGCTCACCGCCTTCGTCGGATTCACCACGGCGCTGTTCTCGCGGCCCTACATGCGCACCGAGCAGGACCACGGCCGGGTCAACGCGAAGCGGCTGCGGCTCTACCACAGCATGTACCAGCTGTTTACCTTCACGATGCTCCTGTGCCTGCTCTCGAACAATGTCGGGGTCCTGTGGGTGGCGATGGAAGGCGCGACGCTCTCGACCGTGCTGCTGGTGAGCCTGTACCGCACCCCCGCGAGCCTCGAGGCGGCATGGAAGTACTTCATTCTCTGTTCGGTCGGCCTTGCGCAAGCCCTGTTCGGCACCATCCTTCTCTACTTCGCGGCGGAGAAAGTGCTCGGTCCGGGCGGCACATCGCTCCTGTGGACGCATCTCCACCAGGTGCGCGGCCAGCTCGAGCCGACCGTGCTTTCGCTCGCCTTCGTGTTCCTCCTGGTCGGCTACGGCACCAAGGTCGGTCTCGTGCCGCTGCACAACTGGTTGCCCGATGCGCACGCCGAGGGCCCGACGCCGATCTCGGCGGTGCTCTCGGGGCTGCTACTCAACGTCGCGCTCTACGCGGTGGTGAGGAGCAAGGTGCTTGTCGACGGAGCGCTCGGGCGCAATTTCTCCGGCGGACTGATGATGGGATTCGGGCTGCTCTCGGTCGTCGTCGCGGCGTTTTTCCTTTCCAGGCAACGCGACATCAAGCGCATGTTCGCCTATTCATCGGTCGAGCACATGGGCATCATGACCTTCGCCTTCGGCATGGGCGGCGCGGTGGCGGCCTTCGCGGGCCTTTTGCACATGACCGTGCACTCGCTCACCAAGAGCGCGATCTTCTTCACCGTGGGTCACGCCTCGCAGGCCGCCGGAACTCAGAACATGGACTCCATCCGCGGACTGATCCAGACGAGCCCGACCATAGGCTGGGGCCTAGTGCTCGGGAGCCTCGCGATCCTCGGGCTTCCGCCTTTCGGCGTGTTCACGAGCGAGTTCATGGTGCTCACGACCGCGATGCACGAGCACTCCTGGGCGACGCCATTCTTGCTGGTCGCGCTGGGCGTCGCTTTTGCGTCCATCTTCGGCAAGGTGCAGCCGATGGTGTTCGGCGAAACCACGGCGCAGCGGCTGCCGCGCGGGCCCGCGCTCGTGCCGGTGTTCGCGCACCTCGCGATCGTGCTCGTGTTGGGCGTCTACGTTCCGCCCTATCTCGTCGGCTGGTATCGCCAGGCGGCGGCGCTGATCGGCTAAATCATGACCAAGGCATTCAAAGAGCTGGGACTCGACGCCACGCCGCTCGCAGCCGCGATGCCCGCGTTCTGCGCCTCGATCCCCGCGGGCGAGCTGCGCGGCATCTGCGAGCAGGCACGGGCGCGCAAGGCGCGTCTAGTCGCGCTGTGGGGCAGCGACGAGACCACGCGCCGCGCCGGCTACGCGCTGCACCTCGCGCTCGCCTTCCCCTCGGGCCTGCTCTGGGTGAGCGTCCCCCTTTCGCGCGAGGACCCGCACTACCCCGGAATCGCCGACATCTACCCGAGCGCGAACCGCATGCAGCGCGCCACGGCCGATCTGCTCGGGATCATTCCTTCCGCGGACGCCGACCGGCGCAAGTGGCTGCGCCACGGAGCCTGGCCGGAAGGCGCGTTTCCGCTTCGCAAGAACGTCGAGGCCGCGGCGCGCTTCGCCCAAAGCCCTGACCGCTATCCCTTCGTCCCGGTCGAGGGCGAAGGCGTGCACGAGATTCCGGTCGGTCCGGTCCACGCCGGCACGATCGAGCCGGGCCATTTCCGCTTCTCGGTCGTCGGCGAAAAGATCCTGCGGCTGGAGGAGCGGCTCGGCTACAAGCACAAAGGCATCGAGAAGCGCTTCGAGCAGATGACGCTCGAAGAAGGCGCGAAGCTCGCGGGCCGCGTCTCGGGCGACTCCACCGTCGCCTACGCCTGGGCGTACGCGATGGCGGTCGAAAGCGCAACCGGGACCGAGGCGCCGCGGCGCGCGCTGGCGCTGCGCGGCATCCTGCTCGAGCTCGAGCGCATCGCCAACCACCTCGGTGACCTCGGCTACCTCGGCAACGATGTCTCGCTTTCGTTCGGCTTTTTCCAGTTCTGGCGGCTGAAGGAAGACCTGCTGCGGACCCACGCCCAGCTCTTCGGCCACCGCTACCTGATGGACGCTATCGTACCCGGCGGCGTAGCGAAAGATCTGCCGGTCGCGGCAGGCGAAGCCCTCGCCGGGCGCCTGGCGGGAATCGAGCGCGAGGTCGCGACCCTGAAATCGATCTACGATGAGCACGCGGGCGCGCAGGACCGCTTCATCATGACCGGGCAGCTGACGCCGGAGCTCGCCGAGCGGATGGGCCTCACCGGGCTTGCGGCCCGGGCGAGCGGCATCGCGCGCGATCTGCGGGTCGACTACCCGATCCCGCCCTATCAGCAGCTCGATCCGCGCGCCGCTTCGCACACGCGCGGCGACGTCGCGGCGCGCGTCGCGGTGCGCTTCGACGAGATCTTCGAATCGATGCGCCTCGTTCAGACGCTCGTGCAGCAGCTGCCCCCAGGGGAGTTCCGCGCGCCGGTCGCGGCGGCCG
>Ga0209377_1000787_pt1 | contig 21347 bp, 20 predicted proteins | sample GraSoiAngelo_141_FD_185898 | JGI IMG/M metagenome (GOLD analysis project Ga0209377, IMG submission 185898) | Grasslands soil microbial communities from the Angelo Coastal Reserve, California, USA - 14_0929_12_40cm (SPAdes) (version 2) | ecosystem: Environmental > Terrestrial > Soil > Grasslands ...
GGGTTCGGGGCGGCATTCACAACGTCGCTCTGGAACAGGATCTTCGACTCCGGCACATAGATCGCGAGCAGCCCCTCGGCGTGCGCGGAAGGCAGTCGGTAGGCGACCACGCGCGTTGGCCCCGAGCCCACGACGAGGCTGTCCTCGACGGTCGTAATCGTGCTCCGGGACGGGTGACCGGACTTTGACAGCGCATCGGGGCGTACGGTCTTGCGCGCCGTTCCGATCGAGCGCACGAAGCTGACGTTGCGGGCGTGCGTCACGATCGGGACTTCGGCCGCGAGCACCGTTCTCAGCCCACCGGCATGATCCCAGTGATGATGGGTATTGATCACGAGACCCACCGGCTTACCGGGGAATCGCGACCGCAGCGTGTCGAACAGCGCCTCCATGCGTTGCGCACTCAATGGCGCCTCGGCCACGACCAGCCGGGTACCCTGATCCACGATCAGCGAATGATGCGTTCCCCCTTCGGCGCGCCACACGTTGGGCGCCAGCTGCACGAGGTTCACCACGATCGGCGGCGGCGTGGGATCGCTCGGCTGGGCTTTCGCTTTGATGCTGTCGGGGATGACGAACAGGGAATCATCGACGGCGCGATTCACCGTCAGACCGGTGAGGACGGTATTGGTCTGCAGGCGACCATTCACCTCGATGTCGAACTGGCGGGCGTAGACAATCCCGTCGGCCTCCTGCCAGCGCGTGAACGCGGTGACTGTGCGCCGGTCGCCGAGAATGGGGTCGTCGGTGATCGCTTCCGTGAGGACGGGCAGTCCGGAGCGGCGGTCGAAGTACACATCCAGCGTATCAAGACCGTTCACGTAGTGCACGCCATCCACGCCCTCCCCGCGCCAGGAACGCACGGGAAGGCCGCGCAGTGTGGCGGGATTGTCGAGGGCGGCGATCAGCAGGCGCTCGAGAGAACGACGCCAGAGTCGCTCCACGTTGGCGACGGCACCCGGGCCGTCGGGGGCCTGGGCACCGTTCGTCTCCAGCATACCGATTCGAGCGGCGGTGATGCGCCGCTGCTTGTTGACAGCGCCCGCCGGGTTGCGTACCTCGGTGACGGCGAGCTGGCGACTGTTGGCAAAGTCGGTCGTCTGGGTGCCGATGGTGACGGTGGCGCGGGCCGGCGACTGTGGTGTTTCCTCCTGGCCGAGCCCGAACGTGACGGAGTAGAATGTGATCGTGTAGTTGCGAATTCCGCGGACCGCGGATTCACCACCCATCGCGGTGACTGCGCGCGCCACCAGCTCGCGCGGGACTGGTTTCGGAGCGGGCGTCTGTGCGAGCAGCGACAGCAGGACCAGCGGGACAGCAAGGGCGGTCATAGGGCCTCCGGGTGTCACGAAAACGTGACCCTCGGCGGGCGACCCGGCAAGGCGAGCGAAGGGGAGACGCTATGAATGCCGCGACGCAGTCGCTGCTCGATCAAATCGAAGCCACTAAGCAAGCAGGCGCGACAATCGCGGCGGGCTTGAGCGATGCGCAATTCAACTGGCAGCCCGGGGAAGGGCGGTGGTCGATCGCGCAGTGCCTCAACCATTTGAATGTGGGGGACACGCTGGTCCTGCCCGCGTTCGATCGCGCGATCGCCGCCGGCCGTGCCGCGGGGAAAATGTCGGCGGGCCCGTTTCGCTACGGCTGGTTTTCGCGGTTGATGATCAGCCAGATGGAGCCGCCGCCCAAGTGGCGGATGAAGACGCCGCTCAAGAAATCCGCGGGCACGACCCACCGTCTCGCGGATGTAGTCCCGGAGTTCGCGCGCGTTCGGGATCAGCTGGCCGAGCGGGTGCACCAGTCGGATGGCCTGGACCTGCCGCGCATCAGGACGATCTCTCCGGTCAACCGGCTGATACGCTTGCCGTTAGGTGCGTACTTCGAGTTCATCCTGGCCCACGATCGGCGTCACCTGTGGCAGGCGCGACAGGTGCGGAACGCCTCAGGATTCGGGGCTCCCCGGCCTGCTTGACAGGTCTCTCCCCAATGATCTACGGGCTCCGGGAGGCCGCGCGACGCGATCCGAGAGGATGCGCAGACGATTGGATCGCAGTACGACCGCGGGCGGGTTTACGAGGCTTTGGGTGGGAAGGAGACCTGAGCGTCTCCTTCCTTTTCCAGCAGGGCCTTCTTCCGATCGAGCCCCCACCGGTAGCCGCCCAGGTCTCCATTCTCTCGCACGACGCGGTGACAGGGGATCACTAGCGCCAGGGGATTCGTTGCGCACGCCCGCGCGACTGCTCGCGTCGCTGTCGGTTTGCCGATTCGCCGCGCCACCTCTGCGTAGGAGCGCGTCTTGCCGAACGGGATGCGCTGGAGCTCCTGCCACACCCTCCGCTGAAACGCCGTCGCCCGAATATCGAGCGGCAGGTCTAGATCCGGCTCGCGACCGTCTAAATAAGCGAGAATCGACGTGACCCAGCCGTGCAGCTTGCCGCTCTTGTCCTGCACCACCCGCGCTGTGGGAAACTCGCCGAGCAGATCGGCCTCGAGCGGCGCGGCGCTGTCGCCGAGCGCGACACGACACACGCCGCGCTCGGTGGCCGCAACCAGCAGCCGCCCGAGGGAGGTCGGCACCGTGACGTAGGCGATGCCCAGGCCGGCGCCGCCCCGCGCATACGTCGCCGGGGTCATGCCCAGCTGCTCGTGGGCGTGCTCATAGACTCGACTCGACGAGCTGTAACCGGCTTCGTACAGTGCGGGACTCACGTGCTTCCTCCGTTTCAATTCCTGTTTGAACCGGGCGACGCGGCGTGCGGCGGCGTACTGCTTCGGTGTGATGCCGATGATGCGCTTGAACACGCGCGCGAGACGATCCGGAGCCATCGCCGGCGTGCGGCCGGCATCGAGTGCCCGGCATGCTTCACGCACCAGCGCTACGGCCGGGTCGGCCCCGTTGGTGTCGGCCGGGTGACAGCGGCGGCACGCTCGGTACCCCGCGCGCTCGGCAACTTCCGGGATCGCGTAGAAGGTCACCTGGGTGCGACGTGGCCGGCGGCTGGCGCACGAAGGGCGGCAATAGATGCCCGTCGAGCGCACCGCGTACACGAACGCGCCATCGTAGCGCCGGTCGTGCGCCAGCACCGCGCGCCAGCGCTCGTCGGCGCTGATCGTGGGAAGGTCGAAAACAGCAGCGGCACTGGTCACGCCCTGATCATAGTGACCCGTGCCGCCGGTATCTATCCGTTTTCTGCGCTTAAAGTGCTTCAGTTCCACCTCTCGTCGGCTGAAGGCCCATAGATAGACGGCACCTTTGCGCCGGCCATCCGCAGATACACTGAGAACTGTCCGCGGTGGTGGATCTGGTCGTTCAGCAGGAACCACAGCACGTCCATCCGCCGCAGGTCGCTCATCTGTTTGGGACCGGTGACGAACTTCACGGTCGTATTCAGCTGAGCGTCATCGACCTTGCGGACCTTGTCGCTCATCACTTTGAGAGCTTTTTCGACCTCGCTGATCATCCCCTGCCAGGTCGACGGCATGGCGGGCATGTTGGGCGGGGGAACCTTCATCTCGCCCTGTACGGCCTGTGAGCCCGCGACACCCTCGAATACGAAGGTCCAAGCGAGATCTTTGGCGCTCCGCGAAGTCGGGTGCGGCTTGAGATCGGTTTTGTCTTGAGGGAACGCCTTCAACAATTTGAGCGTGGTCGCAGACTCCTTGTCCCACGCGTTCTGGAACTGCTGTTTTTCGCTCATAGGGCGCTTCCGTGTGATTGAACCCGGAGATTGCACCGGCAATCGGCCTCCCGGTAGGGGCCTGTCGCAAGCTGTACTCGTTTGTAGGTTTCCAGCGAAACCAGGGCTAAGGGACTAGGGACCAATGCTCCGGAATTGCGTGCCGATCATTGTGCTGGCCCTGGCTGCTATCGGGGCGCTTACGTGGGCCATCATGGCGCTCCGGCGCTCCCTGGCGCGCGAGCGCCGCCTCGCCCGGATTGACGATCTCACCGGGGTCCGAAACGCACGGGCCTTCCATGAAGCCGCGGGAGCCGAAATCGAGCGGGCCCGGCGTTACCAACATCCCTTTAGTGTCGCCGTGGTGGACCTCGGCTCGCGCGTGGGGGACGACCTGGTTCGGTCGGCGGCGGCCGCTCTGCGCGCGGCCCTCCGCGCGACCGACGTCGTCGCGCGATTGGGGCGGGACGAGTTCATCGCGCTCCTGCCCGAGACCACGGCCGCGTCCGCCCGGATCGTCCTTGAAAAGCTGCGGGCCGGGATGGCCGAGCTGCGGACACACGATGGCAAAATGGCCACCCCGAGTATTGGTGGGGTGACGTTCCTCAACCCGCCGCGAGCGATAGAGGACATCGTTCGTGCGACCGATGAGCGTATCGCCGAAGCCAAGTCGACAGGCGCGCCGTCGCATGTGACCTGGAATGTCGCCCCCCCGCTCCCGTCGGCCCCCGGCTTCGAGGAGAGATGAAGCGGCAGAACATCTCGAGTGGTGCTCCCTGGGAGCCCGTTGTCGGCTATTCGCGAGCGGTTCGAGTAGGTCAGGTCGTGCATGTGTCTGGGACGACCGCGACCGACGCGTCCGGCGAGGTCATCGGGGCGGGCGATCCTTACGCGCAGGCGGTACAGGCTTTGCGGAATATTGGTCGGGCGCTCGAGCAGGCGGGCGCCCATTTTGCCGATGTGGTCAGAACGCGCATGTACGTCACCGACATCGCGCATTGGCAGGCCGTCGCTCGCGCGCACGGCGAGATCTTTGGCGACATTCGGCCCGCGGCCACGCTGGTGGCGGTGGCGGGTCTGGTCGATCCAACCATGCTGGTTGAAATCGAGGCCGAAGCGATTCTTCCCGAATGAAAATCGTGGTGAGCGGCTCGACGGGCCTGATTGGCTCGGCGCTGGTGCCGCGGCTGGTGGGGCAGGGACACAATGTGGTGCCACTGGTACGGCGCCGTGTGGCGCCGGGCGAACGCGCACTTCCCTGGGATCCGGAAGCGGGCGAGATCGACCGCGCCGGGCTCGAGGGCACCGACGTCGTCATCCACCTCGCTGGTGAAAACGTGTTCGGGCGCTGGTCACCGGCCAAGAAGCAGCGCATCAGAGACAGCCGGGTCAACGGCACACGGCTTATCAGCGACACGCTTGCCGGCCTCACACGGCGTCCCAGCGTGCTGCTCGCTGCATCGGCGATCGGCTATTACGGCGATCGGGGCGGGGAGGCCGTCGCTGAAGGGAGTACGCCGGGAGGCGATTTCCTGGCCCACGTCGCCCGGGACTGGGAGGCCGCGACAGCATCTTCGAACAAGGCAGGCATTCGAGTGCCGAACCTGCGCTTCGGTGTTGTCCTGTCGCCGAAGTCCGGTGCGCTCGCGAAGATGCTTCCCGCATTTCGGGTCGGGCTGGGCGGCCCGGTGGGAAGCGGCAACCAGTATCTCAGCTGGATCGCGCTCGACGACGTGATCAATGCCATCCTGCACGTCCTTGCGAGGGCGGATCTCGCAGGGCCGGTGAACATCACCGCGCCTACGCCGGTCACGAATCGCGAATTCGCGAAGACTCTGGGCAAGGTCCTGGGTCGTCCCGCCGTTGTAACGGTCCCAGCGTTCGCGCTGCGCATGGCGTTCGGCGCGGACGGCGCCGCGATGTTGCAGAGTGGCCAGCGGGTCCTGCCATCGCGGCTGCTCGAGTCTGGTTTTCGATTTCGTTACGACACGTTGGAGGCCGCGTTGCGTCACTTGCTTGCTGCGCCGGAAGGCGATCGATAGTATCGGAGTCATGACGCTGCCCGATGCGTACCGCCATGAAGAGGACGACCTCCCCGCCTCCCCCGAGCCGCAAGTATCCAAGCGCTCCCGCGCCGTCGCCCTGGGGTTGTGCGTCGTAGGCGGGTTTTTCGGGCTGCATCGCTTTTACGTCGACAAACCCAAGACCGCGATCGCCATGATCCTCACGATGGGCGGCATCGGGATGTGGTGGCTGTACGATGTTGTGCTCCTCCTGGCCGGCGAATTCCGCGACTCCGCTGAACTCCCGCTGCGACACTGGGGCGTCGAAGAAGCGCCCTGGTCCCGCCGGGAGCTGACCGGCCGCGCCGAGCAGCGGATCAACGAGATCGAAGAGCAGTTCGACGCGCTGCGCCAGCAGTTCAATGATCTGGCCGAGCGCGTCGATTTTGCCGAGCGGATGCTTGCCCAGCACCGCGAGACGCCACGACCACCCCCTCAGCTTCCTCGCGGATCCTAGAGGTATGCGCATCGGAGTGCCGAAGGAAACCGCCGCGAACGAGCGGCGGGTCGCCCTTACGCCGGACGTCGCCGGCCGCCTCACGAAAGGCGGCCATGCGGTCGTTATCGAGCGCGGCGCGGGAATGGCCGCGTTTTTTCCGGATGAGGCCTACAGCGCCGCCGGCGCGACTCTCGGCGATCGGGCCGCGGTCCTCGGTCAATCCGACATCGTGTTGCAGGTCCAGGCGCCCAATGCCGTCGAGCTCGCGCAGTATCGTGAAGGCAGCGCGCTGGTGGCGTTCTTCCAGCCTGTGCCCGAGTTCCTGCGCGCCCTCGCGCAGCGCCGGATGACGGTGTTCAGCCTGGTGCTCCTGCCGCGCATCACGCGGGCCCAGCCGATGGATGTGCTGTCGTCGCAGGCCACGGTTGCGGGCTACAAGGCGGTGCTGCTCGCCGCCTCGGCTGCCGGTCGCGTGCTGCCCATGCTGGTTACCGCGGCGGGGACGCTTTCCGCCGCGCGCGTCCTGGTCTTGGGCGCGGGTGTGGCGGGCCTGCAGGCCATCGCGACGGCGCGCCGTCTGGGCGCCATCGTGTCAGCGTTCGACGTCCGCCCCGCGGTCAAGGAACAGGTCCAGAGTCTCGGGGCGACCTTCCTCGAGATGGCCATCGAGGAGCACGCCGAGACGGCGGGCGGCTATGCGAAAGAGCTGTCCGAGGAGACCCACCGCAAGGAGCTCGCGTTCCTCGCGAGCGCCGTGAAAGACGCGGACATCGTGATTTCGACTGCCGCGATCCCCGGCAAGAAAGCCCCCGTGCTCATCACCGCCGCGGCCGTCGATGGCATGAAGCCAGGATCGATCATCGTCGATCTCGCGGCCGAGACAGGCGGGAATTGTGAGCTGACGCAACCCGGCTCGGAGATCGTGCGCCACGGCGTCTCCATTCTTGGACCGCTCAATCTGCCGAGCACGGTGCCGCTGCACGCCAGTCAGATGTATGCGAGGAATGTGTCTGCGTTCCTGGGGCACATCACGCAAGACGGGAAGCTGCGTCTCGATTTCGAGGACCCAATCATCCGCGACACCTGCGTAACCCACGCGGGCGAGGTGCGCAAATCATGAGCGATTTAGGATCGATGCTGTTCGTGTTCGTGCTGGCGACCTTCATCGGCCTCGGCGTGATCCGCCGAGTCTCGCGCCTGCTCTACACACCCCTCATGTCGCTGACGAACGCGATCTCCGCTATCGCGGTCGTGGGCTCGATCGTGGTGACGGGCGCCGATCATCCGCTCACGATTCGGATCCTCGGCGCCGTCGCGCTGTTCGCCTCGATGACGAACATCGTCAGCGGCTTCATCATCACCGACCGCATGCTCAAGATGTTCAAGAAACAGTGAGTCACTTCGTCGGAGAGTTGTCCGCCGTCATCGCGACGGCCCTGTTCATCTTCGCGTTGAACTGGATGAACGACCCGAAGACGGCGCGCCGCGGCGTCATCGCGGGCGTGACCGGCATGACGGTCGCCGTGCTCGCTACGTGGGTCCAGCCGGAGATCATTCATCATGGCTGGATCGTGGCGGCGATCGCCGCGGGATTCGTGGTCGGCGTGCCGCTGTCGCGCGTGCCGCTCACCGCGGTGCCGCAACGGACCGCGCTGTCGCACGCGTTCGGCGGCCTTGCGGCGGGCCTGGTCGGGACGGCGGAGTTCTTCCTGTGGACCGGTGAGACAGGAGGGGGGGGCGGGGGCGCACACCTCACGCACTTCCGCCTCAGTGCGCTCTTCATCGAAGTGATTCTCGGCTTCCTGACGTTCACCGGGAGTCTGATGGCCGCCGGCAAGCTGCAGGAGGTGCGCTGGATTCCGCAGCGTCCCGTCACCTATCCCGGCCAGAACTTCGTCAATGTCGGAGTGCTGGCCATTGCCGTTGCGCTCGGGGTGCTGCTGGTGGTCAACCCCACCGCTCCCTGGGCCCGGCAGGCCTTCATCGCGATCGCCGTGCTCGCGCTGATCTTCGGCATCCTGCTCATCATTCCGATCGGCGGCGCGGATATGCCGACGGTGATTTCGATCCTGAACGCGTACGCGGGGCTCGCGGCGGTCGCCATGGGCTTCGTGCTCGACAGCAAGCTGCTGGTGACGGCGGGTGCGCTCGACGGTTCGAGCGGCTTGATCCTCTCGATCATCATGTGCCGCGCCATGAACCGCTCATTCACGAATGTATTGTTCGGGGCGTTCGGGAAGGCGCAACCGGCGCTCCCCGCGGGCGAGCAGAAGGTATGGAAGCAGGAGACGGTCGAAGGCGCATCTCAGCTGCTCGAACAGGCGCGCAACGTCGTCATCATCCCCGGATACGGCATGGCGGTCGCACAGGCGCAGCACAAAGTCCGCGAGCTGTACGACGCGCTGACCAAGCGCGGGGTCACGGTCAAATTCGCGATTCACCCGGTGGCCGGCCGGATGCCAGGCCACATGAACGTGCTGCTCGCCGAGGCGAACATCCCCTACTCGGCGCTCGTCGAGATGGAGGAGATCAATCCGGAAATGCCGCAGACCGATGTCGCGCTAGTGCTGGGTGCCAACGACGTGGTGAATCCGGCGGCGCGCTACGCCAAGAGCACGCCGATCTACGGCATGCCGATCATCGACGCGGACAAGGCGAAGACGGTGTTGGCGGTCAAGCGCAGCAAGAATCCCGGCTTTGCGGGAATCGACAACGAGCTCTACGTGCAGGACAACACGTGGATGCTGTTCGGGGACGCCAAGGCCGTGCTCTCAGATCTCGTCAAGCAGTTCGGAAGCGGCGGCATCCACTAGTGACTCACCGTTTCCAGGCGTTGTTTTGCCGATCGATATCGGGATAGAACCGCCGCGAATCGATGACCACGCCCGCCAATCTCTTGGTCGTGACCATGCGGTAGGTAAAGCGGCTGCCCAGGTCCCACATCTCGACCGGAAGGCTGCGCGTCTCGGTTGTTCCGTCGTCGTAGCGGAGCTCCACGGTGACAGGTAACACCATCTCTCCGCGGTTCGATAGATACAGGAACGTGCTGTCTCGGCCGGCACGGACCGAGTCGACGGCCTGATCGAGACGCGCCGTCGTGTAGATCCATCCGCGCCAGAACCAATCGAGATCCCGTCCCGTTTCGTTGCTCATGGTGCGAAAGAAATCCGCGGGTTGCGGGTGCTTGCCCTTCCAGCGCCGCGCGTACTCCCGGAACGCGCGGTCGAACTCGTCACGGCCCAGCACCGACTCGCGCAAGATCGTAAGCATCAACGCGGGCTTCTGATATGCGGTCCAGTAGAGCTGCCGGACCTCGTCGGGCTTCGTGATCATCGGTTGCTCGCTGCCGGGTATCGCGGTCGCCGTGTAGGCGCTCAGCAATTCCCGCCGGACGGTATCCGCGTACGCTGAGCCTTTGAAAAACGCCTCCGCCGCGTCGTAGTCGGCGAACGTGTTGAAGCCCTCGTCCATCCACGGATAGCGCCGCTCGTCCGAGCCGACCTGCATCGGGAACCATTGGTGGCCGAGCTCGTGCATCAGCACCCAGTACTGATCCTCACGCTTTTGCAGCGAAGGACAGAAAATGACCATCGGGTATTCCATCCCCTCGATCAGTCCTTCGATCGCGGAGACCTGTGGCCAGGGATATTGGCCGAGCGCGCCCGAGAAGTGGCGCAGGGCGAAGCGCACCATGGTGTTCGCCTCTTCCCATGGCGTCGCGTCGGCGTGGTAGAACGTCTGAACCACGATGCCGTCCCAGGTGCTCGCGTCCCACCGCAGATCCGGGCCGGTGGCCCAGGCAAAATCGCGCGCCCCGCTCGCGGTGAAGCGCCAGGTGCGCGTACCGGGCACCTTGCGAGTGGCGTTCGCCACCGCCTCCGGACGCGTGATGACCGAGACCACTTGCCCGGGGTTTTCGAACGCCTTCGCCAGCCGGGCACGCTCTTGCGCCGTCCGAATCATCGTGGGATTCGCCAGCATACCCGTCGCGGCGATCTGGAACCCGGCCGGGACGGTGAGGCTCACGTCGAAGTCGCCGTACTCGAGGTAGAACTCCCCGGCGCCCAGGTAGGGCAGGGTATTCCAGCCGTGCACGTCGTCGTAGACGGCCATGCGCGGATACCATTGCCCGAGCTCGTAGAAGCGCGAGCCCACGCGGCCCATGCGGCCGGCGCCGTACGGCGGGATCGGGAAATGCCACGCGATGTCGAACGTGACGCTGAGATCGGGGCCCAGCGGTCGCGGCAGCTCCACGCGCATCATGGTGCCGAAGACTTTCGTCTTGAGCTGCTGGGTCCCCACCGCAAAGCGATCGACGGTGACGCCGCCGACGAACCCTTTGCCGCTGAAGTCGAACACCACGCCACCGGCGAACAGCAGCGGCGGCTGATTCAGAATCCCCGACACCGATCCGGGGGCGAACAGATTCTGATCGAGCTGGACCCAAACGGAGGAAAGTGTTTCCGGCGAACGATTGACATAGTAGATGCGGCCGTGCCCCCGGAGCACGTTGGTGGCGGTGTCGAGCGTCGCCTCCAGCGTGTAGTCGGCGCGCTGTTGCCAGTAGCGCGGCCCCGGCGCTCCGGCGGCGGTGCGCGCCGGCGTCGCTGCCGGTAACGCCAGCGCGCGGAAGGGCGAGGAGTCCGCGACGGACTGTTGCAGAGCCAGGAGCAACGCGAGCATGCAATTCTCCTAATGAGACGCGATTACACCGGCGGCACGGTGCGCAATCGCCATCACGGTGAGCATGGGATTCACTCCGGACGCGTTCGGGAAGGTGCTCGCGTCCGCAACATACAGGTTTCGTATACCCCAAACCCGGTTTTCGGCATCCACGACGGACGTGCGCGCAGTGGCCCCCATGCGGCACGACGCCATCTGGTGGAAGGTCACGAGCAGCAGCTCGTTCGGACCCCAACCGGCTGAGTCGACGCGCGCGAGCCAGTCCTCGCGCGCCCGTGCCGCACCGGGCCGGTAGCTGATGAAGCGCCCGAGTGGTGCCCAAATCTCGCGAGCGCCGGCGGCTTCCAGGAGCTCGCTTGCCGCATCGAATGCGCGCCGCAGATGACCGGCGTCGTAGCGGGATAGCTGATAGTCGACGACGGGATTGCCCTGGGCATCGACGGAGACGCGTCCGCCGAATCGATCGCGCAGCAGGATGCCGACCAACGCGGTGCGCGGCAGCTGCGCCATCCGCTCACGGTGCTGCGCCGCCGATTCCCAGGGCGCAGCGAGCGCCTGCAGCGAAGGGTGAATCGGCACGGTTTCGAACTTGAAGCCGTAACCGTCGTTCAGGTCTGCGAACTGATCGGAATAGTGCGCCTGCACCGTGCCGGTCCATGGTCGCACGTCTTCATCCATATGGGCGAGGACCCCAGTCGCGGGATGCAGCGCCAGGTAACGTCCCAGCGCGGGCATCGTGATGCCGGATCGCAGCAGCAGCGCCGGCGAGTGAATCGAGCCCCCCGCCACCACCACTGTATGCGCCCGAACCGTGAGGCTGTGCGGTCCGACGCGCGCGGTCACTCCGCTCGCGCTGCCGCGGTCCAGGGCGACCCGTCGCACGTCGCAGTCGACCACCATGCGCGCGCCGCGCGCAGCCGCGTCCTGCAGGTACGTGATGAGTGTCGATTGTTTGGCCGCGCGCCGGCAGCCCAAGCCGCAGTAACCGCACGAGTCGTCCTGCGAGCAGCCCCGCACGTCGCGCGGCAGCAAACCGTGATGCCACCCCTTCCGCTCGAGGCCGCGAATCAGGACTCGGTCGCGACCCGACGGGTTCGCATGCGCCGTATTGACGCCGAGGCGCTGCGCCACCGCATCGAGGGAGTGCGTGAACTCGGCGCTGATGAAGTGGGGCAGGGCGTGCCCGCGCGCCCATTCCTCGCGCACCGTGTCCGGCGTGTGAAAGCTCGTCGTGTAGTTGATCACGGTGCCGCCGCCGAGCGTGGCGCCCTGCAGCACGACCAGGCCCAGATCGCGCGATGCGAGCAGGCCGCCGGCATCGTACATCGTCTCGAGCGCGTCGCCTTCCTGATGGGTGAAGTCCGCTTCGTTGCGGTAACCACCCTTTTCCAGCACGATCACATCTTTGCCGCGCGCGGCGAGCTCCCCTGCCACGACGCCGCCACCTGCACCCGAGCCGACCACGACTACGTCGCAATCGAGTGTCGTATCCCGCGTGATGGAGAGCGGACGGATGGGTTTGGGAGTCTGTGGTGGTGGGCCGAGCGGCCCGGGATAGCCGATCGAGCGTCCGGCACCCGGAGTCGTGTAGTGTGTGACGGTCGTCAGACGCTTCAGCGCCTGAAAGGCTTTGCGGCGCTGCGGAATGCGGCTCGTCGCCCAGGCACGCAGATACCGCTCGCGGCGCTCCGGCGACATCCGAGTAAAAGGTTGCGGGACTCCAGCGAGCAGCAAATTGACGATGCGGTTGTCGAGCAATCGCAAGAGCAGATCGAGCTCGGCGCGGTCGGCGGCGCGCGGCAACTTCGCGATCTGGCGGGCGACGCGCGCACCGAGGTCCGCCGGGGCGTCCTGCACCAGCGTTGCCGCCACCACGCGCAGGACCTCCTGTGCTTGGGGCGACAGGGTTAGCGGACTTGGACGAATGTCAGCTTGAAGCCGTCGGGGTCGGAAATCATGAAGACGCGATCGCCCCACGGCATGTCTGTGGGCTCCTGATCGAGCACGCCGCCGCGCGCTTTGATCTCCCCGGCGAGCTTGTCGAGATCCTGGGCCGTATGACACCAGACGCGTGCGCCGAGTCCTTTCTGGCGGTCGCGTCCCTTGGCAAAGTCATCCTGACCCAGCATGAACGTCACCGCGCCCGCATGGATCTCGCATCCCGCCAGCTCGCCGTTTTCGCGCCATTCCTCCCCGATCACAAATCCCAGCACGTCGCGGTAGAACGCGATGCTGCGCTGCAGATCAGTCGCCGTGAATGACGGCGTGATGTTGCGAAGCCGGAGCGTTTCCGGTTGGCGCCGGGCGGGGGGACGGGAGGGTTTGACAGCGCGTTTCACTCTCTTGGTCGCCATGGGTTAGTCCGTAGCTGGGACATGAAAGCGTAGCGAACGTGCGGGCGCCTCGCCAGATTCTAGACACTCCAGTTACCCCAAGAGGAAATGGAACATGGCAACCAGCAATGCCGTCGCTACGTGGGAAGGCAAGCTCAAAGAAGGGAAGGGCACCTTCAAAGCCCAGAGCGGCGCCTTCAGCGGCGCTTTCAGTTTTGGCACGCGCTTCGAAGGCAAGAAGGGCTCTAATCCCGAAGAGTTGATCGCAGCGGCGCATGCCGGCTGCTTCAGCATGGCGCTCTCGGCGGCACTCGAGAAGGCGGGCCACCCCGCGACCCGGATCGAGACACGCGCGGCGGTGACGCTCGAGACCGTCGACGGCGCGCCCAAGGTCACCCGCAGCGCGCTCGAGGTGCGCGGCAAGGTGCCCGGCATCGATCAGGCGGCGTTTCAACAGGCCGCGGAGGGCGCCAAGAAGAACTGCCCTGTCTCGAAGGCGTTGCAGGGCAACGTCGAAATTACGATGGACGCAAAACTGGCTTGACTCGCTGCAGCAGGAGCAAGCCCACCACAAAAGATACGCCGACCGCGACGAAGATCACGGCGGCAAAATGGCGTGTGACTGGAGGCCTCGCTAGCTTCGACGTGTGCCCTGGATGGTGTACCTCCTGCGCTGCCGCGACGGCTCTCTCTACACCGGCATCACCAACGATCTGGATCGCCGGCTCGCGCGGCATGAGACCGGCAAGGCGAGCGCCTATACCCGGTCCCGCCGGCCGCTCACACTGGCCTATCGAGAATCACTGCCGGACCGCAGTGCAGCGCTGCGACGTGAAGCTGCGATCCGGCGGTTGACCCGCGCCGAGAAGCTCGCGCTGTGCAGCGCCGCGACGTAACGCTGGGGATTGCGGCGGTGTTGATCGCCGTAGTCTGCGTAAGACTGGGGATCTGGCAGGTGAAGCGGCTGGGGCAACGTCGCGCGCGGAATGCAGTGGTCGCGGCACGCTGGGCCCTGCCGGCGCTGGCGCTTGGGACCGGCTCCGTCGCCGCCGATTCGGCGCGCCAGCGGCGCGTCACGGCCCGCGGTGTCTACGACTTCTCAGCCGAGAAAACGTGGCCGGGGCGGAGCTTCCAGGGCACGCCCGGTGTCGCGCTGATTACCCCGCTCCGTCTGGCGGATGGATCGGCGGTGCTGGTAGACCGCGGCTGGGTGCCCTCGCCGGACGCGTATCACGTGGATCAGACGCGCTACCGTGAGCCTGACACGGCCACGGTCGTGGGTCTGGGCCTGATCCCTCCCCGCGGGCGCGGGGACGTGGACACCAAAGGCTACCTGTCATTCGTGGTCCAATTGGAGACGCCGGATCCCGAGCGGGGGTTGCCCCGGCGATGGCCGGTCCCCGTGCTCGATGACGGGCCGCACCTTTCCTACGCCATCCAGTGGTTCAGCTTTGCGATTATTGCGCTAGTGGGAACGGCTGCGTTGCTGCGCAGCCGGAAATGATTCGTACAGGGTATCGAGCAGCTCAGCGCCACGAGCGATGCGCGCGTCATCCTTCGGGTTGCGCTTGACGACGCCGGCGATCATTCGCTCGAATCCAGGCGTCTCGTGCCGTTCGAACTTGCCATCCTTGCAGTCGAGATCATGCACCATCTCCCCGATCGCTCGCAGGCCCGAATCTTTATCGAGACCAAACCGTTTCAAGAGCGTCTCAAACGTGCAGCGATCGCCTTCGTACGTGTAGTCACCATCGAACCTGTCGAAGCGAACCATACCCGCCTTTGGCTCCCCGAAGGCGAACCGTGCCTTGGGATCGATGAAGCGGCGAATCAACCAGGCGCTCGCGATCCGGTCGACGTGCACATCCGGTCGAGTGATCCAGGTACGTCCACGCTTGTTCATCGGAGCCTTTCCAGTCCCCGGTAACCGTTCTGATGCAGCCCCATGGTCGGCGAGAGGACGAAACGCCTCCATTTGCCGGTCGGACATGCCATCCACGAATGACGCGCGGCAGACCGTCGCTTCCCCACCTCCCGCCGTGATCTCGCGCCGCAGCCACTGAAAATCCTCCATGGCTTCGTCGTTGAAGGGGAGGACATAGACGGAGTTCTTGATCGCGATGGCGCCGATAGTCTGGAGGCGACGCCAGATCTTGACCCGGAAGTAGTCGGGTTTGGGCGGCAGCTGGTGGATGAGCAGCAACCAGTGGCCGCTGTCGGAGCCTTTCTTGGTCACAGCCAGAAGCTCCAGATCGCCGTGCCGATTGGGGCTCCCCACGCACTCCGGCGCGGCTTTGCCGTCCGACCCTCGGCGTCAGCCCCGAGTTGACCCGTGATCGGATTGAAGAAGTGCATCTCGGCGACGGTCGCCGTGAGCGCGGCGACCTCCGGCTCGCTCAAGTGTTCGCGCACCGCGGCGAGCGGTTCGAGTGGCATCCCGTGATTGCCGTCGGACTCCGTATAGCGCGTGAGTGCATCGGCGAAGCGGAGTGCAGCACGCTCGCGAGTCGAGAACAGAGAGCTGGTTTCGTAGTGAGGCAGGGCGCGTAGCGCATCGAGGGGCAGATGCGACTCGCGCCAGAGATGGCGGCCGTTGTCGATGCACCAACGGCAGCGGCTGCGCTCGGCGCGAGCTGCGTCGCGAGCATGCGGAGCCGCGGCTCGAGGTCCGCGGCACTCATGTCGTAGCGGGCGAGGGAGGCGTAGGGGGGAAGGACGCGCGGCCCGCCGGCGGCGACTGGCCGATCAGCGCGCGGAGCGGCCGAACACGTCTCGCAACGGCGGGTTAGCCGGGGCGTATCCTCCCCGGAGGGTTTAGCGCTGCAGAACTACCGTTTGGGTCCGCATTTAGCGATATTGTTCGTTCGTCAGCCCGCAGGGTGCCTTGCTGATGCACCTGCGGGCGTTTCATACCGACACACCAAGGAGTTGTTACATGGCGGCAGCCCTCCCCCTGAAGCGCCCCGTCAAGGTCGGTGAGCTCGTACGGCGTCGGTTGCGTGAGCTGAAGCGCACCCCGCGCGAGCTGGCGGACGCGGTTCAGGTGTCTGAGATCTTTATCGCTGACATCGTCGCCGGACGGCGGCGTCCCCCGGCTCCTGGCCGCATGGACGTCTACGCTCCGATGACCAAGTTCCTCAAGCTGCACCGTAACGATTTGCCCACCTGCGCCAAGGCGGAGCGGGATGGGGAGACCAAGAGCCGTCGCCGGCCCCATCCGGAGATCCGGCGCCAGTTCCTGGCGCTGTGCCTCGACCCCGCCCGCGCTCGTACGCTGATGCGCCGCCTGGCCCGCAAGGATGGGGTGATGCTGGAGCGCGTGATCGTCGGCCGGCTGCTCGAAGTTGCCCAGGGGTTCGTGCGTCGCCAGCTCGATGACGATGTCGGGATCCGCATCGCGGCGAGCCGCGACGGCTGCACCTACCTCGAGATGCGCATGAAGCTGATGGAGTTCCTCGACACGACTCCGGAGGGGCTCACGCCGGAAGATGGCGAGGAATTCGTTCGTCCCCGCATCGCCGGATGGGAGATCGATTTCGAGACGCACGCGATGCGCATCGTGCTGCGGTCGCAGGATCCGGCCCCGCGGCAGGTCAGGGCTCTCAGCATCTAACGCGGGTTGTGGGGAGTTGGTGAAGGTGGTCAAGCCATCCTTGACCACCTTTTTTTTGCCCGCCACTTTCACAGTCGCTCACGCGCGCCGCCGTTCTTCGATCCGGAGAGTCCATGTTTCCCCTCGTTGTCGCTGCCGTTCTGGCCGTTCAGCAACCACCTCCACCGCCGCCCGACACCACCAAGCGTGACACCGTCACGATCAAGCTCGATTCGCTGCCGCTGCAGATGGCGCGGACGGTGAGCTTCGAGACGTCGGAAGCGACCTGGATGTCGCTCGACGTGTCCCCCGACGGCAAGTCGATTGTCTTCGAGCTGCTGGGCGATCTGTACACCATGCCTGTGGCCGGGGGCACCGCGACGCGGCTAACCTCGGGACCCGCCTTCGACTCGCAGCCGCGCTGGTCGCCCGACGGCAAGCGCATCGTCTTTCTGAGCGATCGCAACGGTGCGGAAAATGTCTGGTTGTGTGATCCGGATGGATCTCACTCCAAAGCTCTCACGAAGGGAACGAACAACCTGTACGCGTCGCCGGAGTGGACGCCCGACGGCAACTACATCGTGGTCTCCCGCACGAGTGGCGTACTCGGCAGCGTCTACGAGTTGTGGCTGATTCACAAGGACGGAGGATCGGGCGCCGCGATGCTGCGCGTGCAGGCCGGCCCCAACCAACCCCCGCCGATGAACACGCTCGGCCCGGCATTCGGAAAGGATCCGCGCTACATCTGGGTATCCCGGCATCGCGGAGGGTTCGGCTACAACCTCCAGTATCCGCTGTGGCAGCTCGCGATTTACGACCGGCAGACCGGGCGTCTCTTCACACAAACCGACATGTACGGCAGCGCCATGCGTCCTGCGTTGTCTTCGGATGGCAAGTGGCTCGTGTACGCGACTCGCTACGATGCGGAAACGGGCTTGCGACTGCGCGACCTGGCGTCTGGCGACGAAAAATGGCTCGTCTATCCTGTGACGCGGGACGATCAGGAATCGCGCTTCACCCGCGATCTGTATCCCGGGTACTCGTTCACGCCGGACAACCAGGCGATCATCGTTTCTTACGGCGGCAAGGTGCACCGCGTCGCCGTCCCGTCCGGGCAGGTCACCGATCTTCCGTTTACCGCCAAAGTCGAGCAGCAGCTCGGGCCGCTGGTGCATCTGCCGGTCCGCGTCGATACCGCCCAGGTCCTGGTCCGCCAGATTCGCAACGCATCGCCATCGCCCGATGGCAAGCGGCTCGCGTTCAGCGCGCTCGACCGGCTGTATGTCATGGATCTGCCGAACGGCGCGCCACGGCGCCTGACCACCGACTCTGTGAAGGAGCAAGTCCCCGCCTGGTCGCCCGATGGGCAGTGGCTGGCGTACGTGACGTGGACCGATCGGGGCGGGACCCTGAACAAGATCAAAACCGATGGTCGCAGCCGTCCGGTGCGCCTCAGCACCGACAGCGCGTTCTACGACACCCCGGTCTGGTCGCCGGACGGAGCGCGGATCGTGGTCGTGAAGGGTCCGCGGGCGCCTAGAACCGAGGAGCACTTTGCGCCCGGTTACGAGATCGACTGGGTGCCGGCCGCAGGTGGTGCGCTCACGAGGATTTCGCCCATCAATGCCTTCGGACGGCCGCACTTCAGCCGTGATCCAAACCGCATTTACATCTATGACGGCCCCGAAGGGCTCGTCTCGATGCGCTACGACGGGACCGACCGGAGGCAGCACATCCGCGTCACGGGCTACACCTATCCCGGTCCCGGCGCCGAGCCTGACATTGCCGATGAGATCCTGATCAGCCCAGACTCCGATCGCGTCGTCGCGCAGCTCGACAATTACGTCTACCTGGTCACGCTGCCCCTGATCGGCGGACAGACGCCGGTCGTGAATGTGTCGGACCCCTCATCGGTGGCCTTCCCGGTCAAACGGCTGACGATGATCGGCGGTGAGTTCATCGGCTGGACGAACGATGGGCGGCAGCCCTACTGGTCGACGGGCCGGGCGTTCATGAAATGGGATCCCGTCGTTGCCGATTCCATGGACAAGCTGAAAGCGCGAACCGATTCAATCCGGTCCGACTCCCTGAAGGCCGACGCGTTCAAGGCGTTACCCGATTCCGTTCAGAAACGGATGCGCTCGCGGGCCGATTCGCTCACCAAGCAGCCGGCGTATGAGCCGCAGCGAGTCGACGTCACGATCAACGTCCCGCGTGACATCCCGCGCGGCACGGTGGTGCTGCGCGGCGCCCGGATCATCACCATGAAAGGCGACGAGGTGATCGAGAACGGCGACATCGTCGTCAAGGACAACCGCATCGTGTCGGTCGGTCCAGCGGGATCGGCTCCCCCCCCCGCCGGTGCGCGCGTGATCGACGTGGCGGGCAAGACCATCATCCCGGGCTTCGTGGATGTTCACGCGCACCCCTGGCCGACGTGGGGCATCCACGAGACGCAGGTATGGAAGTATCTGGCCAATCTCGCGTGGGGTGTCACGACGACGCGCGATCCCCAGACCTCCACCACCGACGTACTCACGTACTCGGATCTGGTGGAGACCGGCGAGATTCTGGGACCGCGCATCTTCCACACCGGTCCGGGCGTGTTCTGGTCCGAAGACTTCAAGAGTCTCGAGGACACGCGCCAGGCGCTGCGGCGCTACAGCGAGTTCTATCGAATCAACACGATCAAGATGTACATGACGGGGAACCGCAAACAGCGGCAATGGGTCATCATGGCGGCCAAGGAGCTTGGCCTCATGCCGACGATCGAAGGTGGCCTGGACTTCAAGATGAACCTGACGGCCGTGATCGACGGCTACCCGGGATCCGAGCACAGCTATCCGATCATGCCGCTCTACAAGGACGCGGTGCAGCTGATCGCGCAGTCGGGGATCACCTATACGCCGACGTTGCTGGTTTCCTACGGCGGTCCCTGGAGTGAGAACTTCTTCTACGAGCGCTACGACATTCACGACAATGCCAAAGTGCGGCGCTTCATGCCGCATGATGAGATCGATCAGCGTGCCGAGCGCCGCCCCTGGTTCCGCGAGAGCGAGTACGTCTTCCCGCGCATCGCCGGTTCCGCGAATTCCATCCTCCAGGCCGGCGGCTACATCGGCCTGGGCGGGCACGGGCAGATGGATGGGCTCGGCGACCACTGGGAGCTCTGGGCCATGGCGGCCGGCGGGATGAAGCCGCACGACGTGCTTCGCGTGGCCACGATCAACGGTGCTCACGCGATCGGGATGGAGCAGGACCTCGGATCGCTCGAGCCGGGGAAACTGGCGGACCTCATCGTGCTGGATACGAACCCGCTCGAGGACATCCACAACACGAACAGTGTTCGCTACGTGATGAAGAACGGTCGTCTCTATGAGGGCGACACGTTGAATGAGATTTGGCCACGGCAACGACCGCTGCCGAAGATGTGGTGGTGGGGGACAGAGCCAGCGGCCAGGGCGACGAGCAATACGAATTGAGGAGACGCTACGGCCCTAGGACGCCTGAGCGGTAAACAGCCGTAACCTCATAGCTGTGAACCACTCAGGCGTCTGGGCGCCTGCTGTATCCCTTGTTTGTGTGCGTCTTGTAGTTATGTTTGTCGGCGCAAGAACCGCGAGCTGGCTCCTTTCCGGAAGTCCCGCTCAGGGACTCCGTCGCTGAACACACGCACGGGTTCTCCCCCAGGTTCACAACTGAAGCAGCGCTGAAGCCTCAGGACGACATTGGGTCGCCTGGCAGCGCGCGTGTGTACACGAAGGAGTAGTATGCCATTTGCAGCCCTGGGCCTAGCGCCCGAACTGGTGCGCGCCGTCGCCGATGAAGGGTACGCGCACCCAACCCCCATCCAGTCGGAGGCGATTCCGCTCGCGCTCGCCGGCCGCGATCTCATCGGCTCGGCACAAACCGGCACCGGCAAGACGGCCGCGTTCGTGCTCCCCATCTTGCAGCGCCTGTCGGCGGGGAAGCGCGGTGTCCTGCGCGCGCTGATTCTCGTGCCGACGCGCGAGCTGGCCGAGCAGGTCGCCGCCAGCATCCGGGCGTATGGGCGTCACACCCATCTCACGGGCGCGGCAGTGTACGGCGGCGTCGGGATGGAGCCGCAGACACGCGCGCTGAAGCACGGCGCCGACATCGTCGTCGCCACTCCCGGTCGCCTGCTCGATCACATGGAGCGCGGGCACGTGAACTTCACGCAGCTCGAGGTCCTCGTGCTCGACGAGGCCGATCGCATGCTCGACATGGGGTTCGCGCCCGACGTCCGGCGCATCCTCAGCGCGTTGCCCGAGGAGCGGCAGACGATGCTGTTTTCGGCGACGATATCGCCCGAGGTGGACGCCCTCGCCCGCCGAGCCCTGAACGGGCACGCGTCGGTCGAGATCGGCCGCCGGGCGCAGGCCGCCGAAGGAATCGAGCACGTCATCGTCGCGGTGGACAAGCTGCAGAAGCGCGGCGCGCTCGGCGCCATTCTCAAGGCCAAGCCGACCGGTCAGACGCTGATCTTCACCCGCACCAAGTACGGCGCGGACAAGCTGGTCACGTTCCTGAAGCGCGAGG
>Ga0209377_1000791_pt1 | contig 21322 bp, 25 predicted proteins | sample GraSoiAngelo_141_FD_185898 | JGI IMG/M metagenome (GOLD analysis project Ga0209377, IMG submission 185898) | Grasslands soil microbial communities from the Angelo Coastal Reserve, California, USA - 14_0929_12_40cm (SPAdes) (version 2) | ecosystem: Environmental > Terrestrial > Soil > Grasslands ...
TTTCTGGTAATGGACAGGTTGGGATGCCAGTGAACCCCTCTGTCATAGCTCGCGGCCGCGAAAGCTACACCAATCACTGCCAGCGCGACGAGGGACAGCACCAGCAAGTTCCTACGACGATGACTTTTTCGGAAGACGGACCTCTGTCCAGAGTAGGTTACTGTCTTGGATTCAGCGTTGAGTGATCCAGACCGCTTAGGATGAACTCTGTCATAATGGCCCCTCAGATTATCCCTCTTGACAGAGGCCCCGCAAACAGAACACCTCTCCGTCTCCAATGCTACCTCTCGGTTCGGCCCGAGTCTCCCTAAAACCTATCGGCTATGTCGCCCCTACGGAGCCATTCCATGAGCATTCCGCCCGTAAAACTCGCAGTCGGCATCACCGCAGCTTTGCGGCGTAGACTTGGTGATTCAGCGGGCTACATATTCATCTGGCCGGGTTCGCCGCAGCAGTCTTCAAGATTGATGACGGTGACGACCTGATGCGTATTGTATCCGTGCTGTGCGACCAAACGCGTTTGCCTGACCCTCGTGAGCGTAATACGCCCAGCGCTTGCCACTACACCAACCGTGATCATTGGACATGCTAGCTGCGCTGGTATGGGTAGTCTGCTGGTCGGTTGTGAGGACTAGCTTCTCGCCGGCGACGTCGGGCTTAGCAATGGGATAGATTGAGCCCCCGAGCCCATCTCAATTCATCCTCATAGGGCCGGTACCGGTACCACAGCACGCTTCGAGGTCATTGACATGAGCGACCTGTTGTGCAGTGTATCCGTATCTGACAATCAAAATCTTGGCAAGTCCTTCGTGCTGATACCAGCTCCAACACTGGCAACAACACCAATTCTCCTTTGACAAGGTTGCAGCACTTGCGAAGACGGACTGCTGGTCAGTCGTGAGAATCAGTTTTTGCCCAGCAATGTCAGCCTTGACAACTGGAGCTGGGATGTTATACGGGTCTTTCGCAATCAGCGAAGATAAGGAAGTATAGTTCGAAAGTTCGGAAATTTGATTCTGATAATCCGTTGCGACCATGGGGTTACAGCAGGCTCCCTGAATGTAAGTATCGTCTGCCAACATGTTCATCCAATTCGTGTAACCCATTTCGTCTCCCATGTTTGCACCCCACAAACAACGACTCACCTGTTGATTCAAATAATTGAACTGTTCAATAGACCCAGGTGAAGCTGGGCCTGGATTCGTTCCTGGCATATTCATATTCTGCGCTGAAAAGGCGAAAAAGGCAATCCCGATAACTGCCAACAACACCAAGGATAGAATCGCGATGTTTCTCTTTCGATGGCTACTAAAGACAGAACGATTCTTGACAATGCTAGGAACATTGGTCGGGGAAGTAGGACGACCGGGATGAACCCTAGCAAGGTGTCCCTTCAGGTTCTCCTTCTTGACAGAGGTCCCGCATACGGGACACTTCTCGGTCTCCAATCTCATCCTCGACTCAGTCGAGTCCCCAAAAAACTTATCGTCTGTAATACTTGAAAAAGGAGCGATAAGCAAACGCGGGAAGACTCGCTTGGTTCGGACCATTGTCCGAGGTACGGAGCGATTACTTAATAGTTGAACAGTTATGCAACTAATCCTATGTCTAAAACGACTACCATAGTCAGAGAAGGCGAGTCGTGCGAGGTTACCTGCATCAATCCTGGCAAGGTCAGATCGCTAGCTCGTTCTCTTCCGAAGGCCGGCACGGTCGAAAGAATTTCCGGCATCTTCCAGATAATGGGCGACTCTAGCCGTCTCAAGATTCTCCACTGTGTATCTCAGGGAGACGTCTGTGTATGCGATCTCTCGGCGGTTCTCGGGATGAACGTGTCCGCTGTTTCTCACCAGCTCCGACTGCTGAGGACTCTCAACCTAGTCAAGCCGAGGCGGGAGGGCCGGATAGTGTACTACTCCCTTTCCGACCAGCACGTCGGCGAACTGATGAAAATGGGCTTGGAACATGAGCGAGAAAACTGACGCACAAGGGTGCAAACTCTGCTCCGCCCAGGCTCCCGAAGACTCCGAGTCCATCTGGGAGAAGCACAGGGCCGTTGTCGTAGTCGCTTCGACAGTCCTGTTCGGCCTCGCTTTCGCCGTTGAATACGTGACCAAGAACACACTATACGGTCACGCAATCTTTCTCGGAGTCATTCTCTTCTCGGGCCGGGGGATAATCGAGGCCGCTCTTAGATCGCTTGTTCATGGGAGACTTGATGTCAACTTTCTCATGACGGTGGCCGCGTTCGGGGCCTTCGCTATCGGCCAGGCGGATGAGGGAGCTGCGGTCATGTACCTATTCTCGCTCGCTGAGTTCTTGGAAGACACAGCGTCTGACAGGGTGAGGGGTTCCATCGCTGGACTGTTGAAACTCTCGCCTAGTTCTGCCGCCGTAAGGGTCGATGGTGGAGAAGTTGAGAAGCACATTCACGATGTAGCAGTTGGAGATGTCGCTGTCGTGAGGCCCGGGCAAAGGATACCTGTGGACGGGATCGTCGTGAGAGGGTCCTCGTCGGTCAACCAGGCTGTGATAACCGGCGAGTCGCTTCCCATTGACAAGGAAGAGGGAAGCGAAGTCTTCGCAGGAAGCATCAACGAAGAGGGCTTCCTAGAGGTCAAAACCACCAGGCCGTCCACTGAAACTGTCATTTCGAAAGTTGTAGGGCTCGTTCAGCAGGCTCAGTCAGAGAGGTCGCCCACAGAGAGTTTTGTAGAAAGGTTTGCCAAGTACTACACGCCCCTGGTTGTGGCTGGCGCGATCGCCGTGGCCTTGGTTCCCCCCATCGTTCTAGGGGCTAGTTTCACCACGTGGTTTTACAGGGCGTTGATCCTGCTTGTTGTTTCTTGCCCTTGTGCTCTGACCATCTCGACCCCAGTATCCATGGCCTCAGCTCTCACGGCCGCTTCCCGCAACGGTGTGCTCGTGAAGGGCGGAAGGTATCTAGAGAGTCTGGCAAAAGTCAGAACATTTGTCTTTGATAAGACAGGCACACTGACGATAGGAAAGCCCAAGGTTGCAGATCTGGTTTCCTTCAGCTCTTCTCCCAATGAGGTGCTACAACTCGCGGCCTCGTTAGAATCTATGTCGGAACATCCGATCGCCAGGGCCATCGTGGAAAAGGCCAAAGAGGAGAAGCTAACCATCTTGCCCGTCCGAAAGTTCAGCTCGATTCGAGGCAGAGGGATTGAGGGCACAATCGGCGATAGAGAAATAATGATGGGCAATCAGGAACTCTTTCAGAAGACGCCCGTCAAGGTTCTTGAAAAAATACAGGAACTTCAAACTCAAGGGAAAACGACCGTATTGCTAGGTGTGGGAAACGAAATTGTTGGGCTCATTGCCCTGAAAGACATGGCGAAGAAAGATGCGGCGACAGCCGTAGAGGAACTGAAGGCAAGAGGAGTCCAGCCCGCAATAATCAGCGGGGACAACCAGGCGACGACCGCCGCGCTAGCGAGGGAGATTGGTGTGGACCACTATCACGCTGAACTTCTTCCGGACGAAAAACTGGAAGAGATTGCAGATCTAAGAAAGAGGTATGGAACCGTCGCTATGGTAGGTGACGGGGTGAACGACGCCCCAGCTCTCGCAAAGGCAAACGTGGGCATAGCCATGGGCGTACTCGGAAGCGACGTTTCCATAGAAACGGCCGACATATCACTGATGCGGGACGAGTTGTCGAAGATCCCCTACATACTCGACCTCAGCAGGAATACAGTGCGAGTCATCAAGCAGAACATAACAGCATCGATCCTGGTCAAAGCTGCATTCGCCCTTCTAGCCATTCCCGGTCTTGTCACACTGGCCCTTGCCGTCGGCGTCGGGGACATGGGCCTAAGCCTGGCAGTAATTCTGAACGCGATGAGACTGGGGCTAGTTAGGGCTCGGTAAACCTCGTTGAGCGTTTTGTTGGCGGTCCTCGGGACCGCTTCGTCCAAGTCGCCCACTATCCCTCATTTCGTCCCCCATTTTTGTGGTAAAACTGGAATGTCCACCGTGAGCACATCATCAATAATCGTCGCGACCAATGCCTTCCTGCTGAAAAGGGCGGGAAAAAATCTAGTCACCGTCTAGTCTGGGATAGAAGGGACACGCTACGAGTCACATCGAACTGGCAACCTTTTCAATCCTTCTTCTAGCAATCACTTTTCCATTCATCGGGGGCCTCACTGGAGGAGCTGCCAATCCACAGCGATCGATTCTCCTCCCTAATTCGACATCAACCAATCCTTACGTGACAACGTTTCCCATTTCGCAGAATTCGTCGGACTTTACTCCTTTTGTCCTCTATCCCGCGAGCAACAACATGGTCTGGATTGTCACGATAAAACAAGGCAATGTTGTCGGCAATATCATTCAGCCTCCCCAAGCACAGATAGTAAACTTCACGGTTGGTGCCGGCGGGAAGGCCATCATAATTCCAGTTATCACATTGCGTAACGCGATTCCGTCCGACATAGTCTATGATCACACTTTAGCTAGAGTTTGGTTCCTCGAAAACAACAGTCTCGCTTACTACAATTCAACCGCACCTGGAAGCATCACGATTGAACAGACTTTCCCAGGCGGTGGTCCTCAGTACATGACGATCGACAACAAGGAGAGGATCTGGATCACACTTCTAGGCACCAACCGAATCGTTGAGTACGACCCTGTAGGAAAAAGACTGATCAATTCTTACACCGCGCCGGCGGCGAGCACCTCGCTACAAGGAATCACGACCGCACCCGATGGCACAATATGGTTTGTCGAGACGACCGCAAGGAAACTGGGACACATAGTTCCCTGCGAGACGGGGTTCTGCGACATTACTGACTATGGTCCACCGCCGCCGGGCGTAGAAATTACCTTCCCTATCCAATTGGCAGTCGACCGCGGGGGCGTAGTCTGGTTTACTGATCACGGCCGCGGCCAATTCGGTAGCTTCAACCCTTCGACTGGAGAGTGGAGAGTGTTTGGCATCGGGTATTGTTCAGAGTCATATAATCCAGACTGCCCCGTCGGGCTCCCTAACGCGATGTCTCTCGACTCAAATGGGATGATATGGTTCTCCGAGCATTTTGCCGGAAGAGTTGCGAAATACGATCCAACTATCGGATCATTGACCGAGTACGTCGTGCCCGCGACTACGATACCGTACGTTTGGTGGATGTGGCCTGGACCCGGGAATCTGGTCTGGTTTACAGCATTTGGACTCGGAGAAATTGGATACGTCAATGCCAGCCTACCTGTTCCTATCTCCATCAGCGCAGGAGTCCAGCCTGTCAAAGTCGAACAGGGAACATTTCAGATCATACCTGCATCCATCACGAACCAAGCAGGCGGTCCCGTCTATCTGAATGTCTCAACTAACGGTCACGACGGGCCATTCGGGTCGCCACCATTATTATACGGATTCGCCGTCCCGAGCCAGATCGGGCCGACCGCGAACCCTGTAACGGCCTCATTCAGGGTCTCTGCTGCCTTGAACGCGGACCTTGGAGAGAGGTACATTACTCTGACAGCGTACAACAGTAACGTTACCGTGAGTACCTTCGTGAACGTTAACGTGACTCGAACGACCATTCCCCTTATCTTGCGGACAAGTGCTCCCTTCATCTCAGCAGGATTCGCCTCCAGCATTGGTGTCGGAAGCTTTGCACTCTATCTGACCAGTCTACCAAAGAACTCCCAGAAAAACCAAGATAGGAGAAGGGTCGCCACGAGCACTGACTCCGAGACGAAAGAAGACAGATAGAATATGCCTTGTGGACTGGGGCTGTCCACCATGTTTATCGTGTTCCTCTAACCCACGTACTTTGCTTTGCCCGGCTGGGCTGCCTGCGACTCTTTGTCACCGCCCTTCTTGAGCGCGTCGTCGATCTCCTTTGCTTGATCTTCCAACTCTTTCATCTCGATCTGTAATCCGAGCTTGCGTATCAGGACCCGTAGGATTATCATCGCCGCTCTCGGGTCCACCATGAAACCGGAGGTTTCGCCGGAGAGGAATAGCCCTTTGAGGTTTCGGACTTTGGCGAGGCCGGGGATTAGTCCGTTCATCCAGGTTACTGCGCCGCTGTCTATGATCTGAACGTCTAGAGCTTTGAGTTCCTTGACGAGATCGGACTCACTGGCGGCCCCGTAGACCTTGGGGTTGTCGGAAATTCTTCCGGTTATGAAGGCGCCCACGGTGATCAGTGTGCCGACTCCTAGTCGTTCGGCAAGATCTACTACGGCCTCCGAGAGGCGGAAGGCTCCTTCGGGAAGTATGGGTTGAGCGTCTCCAGTGTAGAGAACTAGATCGTTGCCAGCTTCATCGCTGTTGACCCAGTAGTAGAATTCATGCTTCATCAACTCCGGGGTCCCGTCAGGCTTCAGCAGGACCCGGGGTGGAAGGTAGTCGGAGTGAAGGTAGCCGAGTGGAGAGGCTTTGAGGGTCTTGACGAGATGGTCGAGGACAATCTTGGCGACGCGTCCACTATCGGGAAGTCCGGCGATGAGGATTGGACTATGGAGCTTCGGAGCTTCGTTGAGGTGAAGTTCTATTGGCTCTCGCATGGCAGACGCGGTCGAACGGGACGCTCTATTCCTCGAAATGGAGAGGCGAGCACGGATTGATAGGTATTCCTTCCGATGTTTTTACTCTCTTGAGAGGAAAATCTTCTGTACTTTTTTTCGGAACGTTTATATGAACTGCCGCCGTCGAACAGGTCCCCTCTAATCAGGTGACTCTTTGGCAAAATTCATGCTCTCCCTCCGCGACGAGAACTTCAAACTCCTAACAAACGAAGCCGAAGACCGCGGTATAACGGTCCAAGAATTGATCAGAGCCGTAATCATCCCAGACTGGGTCAAGATCAACCCTTCCGCGAAACAGAACGGTAATGGAAACGCAGAGAAGATCCGCCCATACCAGCAAGTCAGCGGCAGGGAGCATATTCTCCAGGCAGTAGGCAGACTGCGGGACTAGCTAGTTACGCGCATATAGGCAACCTCTCAACCCTTCCTATTTTTCAAGAACGCACCAGGGCACCGTGCGCTGATGGTGAATCTCACTTAGCTCTTTTTGGGAAACTAAAGCGACATTGTTGCTCCAGCAATCGAACAGAGGGGTGATCCATGTTATCCCTGGACCACGATGCTTCCCGACATAGAGGGCATATGGAACCTACAATAGAACGGAAATATTCCCGCATGGCTGGCACCTATGGTAATGGTTGCGTTATGGATCGAACTGGTATCAGTTGGGCGTCCCGCTACGACCACATCGTTTCCATAAGGCGAACCAATCGTAAAGGTATGATTTGCGTCAGTTGGATTGTAGAAGCGAACTACTAGAGTGTCACCCCTGTTTACGTTGATTACGCTCGAAGAGAAAGCGTAGTCACCTCCGAGTCCCGAGGCGAGCGTAGAGTTGAACGATTGGTCCACTCCGAAGAGATAGAAGTCCCGTGTCTGAGCAGTCGGACCGGCGCGAGAGAGATAGCCCGCACTAAACCCGGTGACGCCTCCAACCAGCGCCGACAATAATACTGCAGCAATTACTGTGTTTCGAGAACTCCAAGTTACCATGGTCTCCAGGTCGAGAGCTATAACTTAAAAGCTTTTACACATATAGTAGCTTCGAAAATGCCTGCATCGTGAAAGCCCTGGAGCGGGCTCAATCTCCTACCTAGAGATCCATTCGGTTGCTATCGTGATAGTACCTTTTATATACATCCTATGAAATGGGTTGACCTCTAATGTACCACGGTAGGACAGCCACCTTCGCGGGTACCTTGGTGATTGTGATGCTCACTATAGTTCCTTCATCAACCTCCGGGACATGGGCCAAGGCGTACAGCATCCCGTACAGTTACTCATTAGCCGAAAGCGTTGCTCAAACACCCAGCGGTGGTTATCTCGTGGGAGCACTCTGCACCGCAGGGGCAGTAACCACCCCCAACTGCAACACAGTCAGTGAACCAGCCGCAACAGTCATGAGGGTCGACTCAAGCGGAAACATTCAATCTCAGACTCAGTACCAATTCATGAGTTATCCCTACTCTACACCATTGGATCTCATCCGACCAACCTCCGACGGCGGCGCCATCTTCGCGGGCAACGCTCAATTCGGTTGTCCCGCAACAGGACAGACCGGCTGTGCCCTAATCGTCAAACTGGATTCGAACGCGAACGTTCAATGGTCAAACGACCTCCAATTCTCCACCACGTGCTCCGCGGGCCCCCTCACGTGGCCTTTCGACCTCCAGTCAACCACCGATGGGGGATACGTGGTAGCAGGCTACACCTACGCGCCCACCTGCAGCTACAGCGCGTTCGTTGCGAAGCTCAGCTCAATGGGGCAGATTCAGTGGCAGCACGTCTTCGTGGACCCGAACAGCCAGTACTCCGCAGCCTACTCTGTCCGTCAGACCCCTGACGGAGGATACGTCGCCGTTGGCGAGTTAACCTACTATGTGTCCTCTTCTACAGTTACTACTCAGATACTAGTCATCAAACTCGGCTCGACCGGAACACTTGTCTGGCAACACGGCTACACAATCGGAACAGACAGCTACGCAGAATCCCTGGCGCTGACCTCTGACGGAGGCTTCATTGTCAGCGGGTCAGTATCCATAACAACGGGGTCATCATACAGCAGCAGTGTCCTGCTTCTGAAGCTAGACTCAACTGGCAATCCACAATTTGCCAAGACCTATGCTCCATCTGGCAGCATCAGCGACCTAGCAATCACGGGCGTACAACAGACGAGTGATGGAGGATACGCGTTCTCGGGATACTACTTCCAGAACACTGTGTACGACGAGCGGGCGTGGCTGGTCAAGACGGATTCCACGGGTAAGGTTCAATGGGACAGGACCTACGGCGCGGACGTCCAGTATTCTTACAGAAAATTCTACTCGTTCCAGCAGACCAGCGATGGAGGATTCATCGCAGCCGGCTCAACCAACCAGTTCAACGGCGGCGATAGCTCACTCTGGCTTGTAAAAACGGACTCCAACGGCAACATCTCAGGCTGCAACGATGTTCAGAGAGGGTTGGACGTTAGCGGTTCGGTCTCGGTGACCGTCTCGATCTCAGATATGAAAGCGACCCCCGACAGTTTCACCTATGTGGCTGATCGCGTCTCCTCGCTGCCGGGTCCCCTCAAGGCAACAAAGGAATGCTAGCAGAACATAGTCGTCACACTTTTCTCTGCGCATCAGCCGACGCGCAGTTTTCGGCCCTGTCGTAGGAGGAAGACGGCGTAGAGAGTCCATAGAACCGGAGCTATCACACCGACAACTGTAGGCCCGATTGTGAAAAGGACGAGGGCGGGCTCCGCGGTCCCAAGGAGCAGGCTCACCACGAAAAACAGATCACCTCTTCGGATCAACTGCATCTTTGTCTCAATACTCGCCTTCGCCATGGCAACAACTTCGAAGTAGTGAACACCAGAGATGCCGAAGAGGAAGATCCGCGAGGACACATGGTTGGGATTAATTCGCGCTAATCGTGTACCCTTTCCTGTTGCACTCTGTCGGGATATTTTTTCGAGAGGGTCCTTGCGCTCAGGAGCGCTGACTATGCCACGTTTCGTCTGAAAGCGTGAAATAGTCAGCTGGCAACGAGAACCAGAGAGACAAAATGCCTGTTGGAAAGATAATTGAGCTCGTAGGAACGTCTAGTAGAGGATTCGAAGACGCCATCAATGAGGCTGTTAGGAGGTCGTCGAAGACAGTCAAGAACATTCGCGGAGTAGACATAGTGGCGCAAAAAGCGCTCGTCAAAGATGGCAAGGTCGTCGAATATAGGGTCAACCTCAAACTCTCATTCGGAGTAGAATAGGACCTATCAACACGTCCACTCGCTCGGTAGGAGTCCGACGCCAAGGCTTCCGTTCCGGAACGAGGTTCGGTCTTCAGAAGGGGAGCTTGGATCTAGATCTGGATCCCACGTAGGAGTCTGATCGTTGATCTAGTTAGACCAGTGAGCTGAATGCTGCGCGGAGTAGATGCCAAGGTTTGAAAGACACGTCATTTTATGGTCTCGTAAGACTGGTCGGGTTCTCCGACACCCCAACATTATACCGGATGATTCTGCCGGAAAGAGGAAGTGTCTTCGTCAAGTGTGGAGCGGACATACTCATCAACGGACTCAAGACAGACCTCAGGGCCAAAGCTCGATGCCCCATATGCGGGACCGTCACACGTTTCCACATTGGCAAGAGACGAATCGAAGACCTTGCCCCGAAGGACCCAACGCTTCACGTCGTCGAACTAGAGCAAGGGCCAGGACGTATGAGCATCAAGTGTGACTCAACCCATATTTTTGACAAGAAGGATTGCCTTACAAACTGGCTATCAACTTACGCCGGAAAACCGGGCCGAGTAATCTCGCTACCCGAATACTTGGATTCTCTGAACAAGCGCTCTCCAACGAAAGTATCACCGGCGTGAATCTCGCTCGATTACTGAACACGGTCAAGAATTAGGAGGATCGTAACGAAAAACTTTCGCGGCAGAATGCTGATATCGAAGAGCGACGCTACCGCGCTCGTCCCCCATGGGAGAGCTTGTCGTCAAGGAACTGACGCCGTCTCTGAGAGACGACTTCCTACACTTCTTCGACAAGGTTGCTTTCGCGGACAATCCTGACTGGTCTGACTGTTACTGCTCAGCCTATCATTTCGCAAACAACAAGGGAAAAGCTGAGAGTCGTCGCGAGGCCTCAAGCCTCATTGAGAAGGATAGGATGCACGGATTCCTCGCCTACGACGGTGGAAAACCGGTTGGCTGGTGTAACGCGGCTCCTCGCAGCAGCTACCCCGGTGTGCAGTGGCTGATGAGCCCGGGTCCCGATAAGTATGAGCGAGTCGGTTCAATCGTCTGCTTCGTAATAGCCTCCACGCATCGCAACCAAGGAGTCGCATCCCAGCTGCTGAACGCTGCATGCAGCAGGTTTTCCCAGAATGGACTAGAGTATGCTGAGGCCTATCCGGTCAAGAAGCCAGAGTCGGCTGCTTACAACTTTCCAGGTCCATTGTCAATGTACCTCAAGAACGGGTTCAGCACGCATCGCGACGCCGACTGGTATCTGGTAGTCCGAAAGCGACTCGAAAAACCAGACTGAGCCAAGTGTGCCGAAAAAAGGTCCTTGGGGATATTCCGCTTACTCTTGGTTCAGCTGATTCGCGAACCCGAGCTCGCTTTCCAAGTAATCCTCAACTGAAGACTAGAATCTTTGCCTATCCAGGCATCCTTTCGGACCCGCAAAAAAGGGGGGAAGGTCGACGGAGCTATATTGGATGATTACGCTTTGAAGAACGGCGCATAAGCGAGAAGTGTCTCGCTCTTGAAGATACCTGGGAGATTAGTAACTCTCTCAACAGAATTCTTCACGATGTCTTCAGAGGTCTTTGCTTGCCAGAGTGCGACAATGTCGAACTGTCCGGGTACTGTGGATGCTTCGATGAAGCCTGGGATGTTGCTGAGCTGCTTTATGACGCTCTCGCTAGTGTTGTGCTCACAGGTCAATATAGAAACGCCGAGGGCCATCTGGCTCTCGAGCTTCTTCGTCGGCTGCATGCCGTCGAAGCCGGTGTGAGTGTCGGTTGTCCGTACGTCGCTGATCTCGCGGATTTCTTTGACTGTCTGGTAGATGTTGTGTGGAGTGTTTGGTTTCAGGCGTAGAACTAGGTCGTATCTGCCTGTGACCGGTGCGATGATGTCAATCTGGCTGTTTCGCTTTAGCTCCTCGACCACTTTCGTAGCGCGGCCCGAATTGACGGTCGCGAATACGTAGGTCGGGAAATTCATATTGGTTTGCATTGTTGTTTTTTCTACTGCATTCTATTGCAGTATAGTAACACGTTACTTGCATTTAAGGCTTTTATTGAGGAACCTACGATCTATTACATGGGGTAGGGAGAAAGCCTTTGACGATTCACCGAAACAGCATCAGCGTCCCAGAAGCCGTACGCGAGACTCTGACCAGAAACTACCCCGTCTATCAGTGTCTGAAAATGAAACTCATGAACTTCCACTCTCTGGCAGAATTCATCCAACCCCAGGTTCAACAGCTGAGCGGGAAGGAGGCTAGCATCAACACCCTGGTGGTAGCGATCAAGAGATTCTCCGACACGCTATCCAATGGCAAAAGCCCGGACGCCTCAAGAGTCCTCAAAGACGCGAGGATCTCCCTTTCAAGCGGCATAGTCGACGTGACGATCAGAGCACCAAGAAACCAGTTCTCAGCGATAGTCAAAGAATTGTCAGAAACAGCAGGCGAACTCTCAGAGTTCCCCCACATCTTCCCCCTCTCAAACTCGATCAAACTGATTCTGCCCGAGGAGGATTACACCCTCGTCCGGGGAAAACTGGAGCATCTTAAAGAGACGGCGACACAGGCGAACGTGTCCAAGCTGATTCTCAACCTATCGCCTCGCGCCGAGATGACGCCAGGAATAGCATCCTACATCACTGAACTACTGTTCAGAAACGGGGTCAATATTCTTGACGCGTTTCTAGGCTACGGCGACATCATAATGGTCGTCGACGACAAAGACGGACCCCTCGCCTATGATGTTCTGCAAAGAGAAATCCATGGCTCCAACACAGCCTGAGGAGTGAAGATTCTGAGCTGCGAATGGAGAGTGACTTCAGCACACACCGCGAACGCCGAGTGGTACCCTGTAGTGCGAAAGCGACTCGAAACACTACGCTGAGCTAGGCTACTGAACCCGCCTCGTTTGGCGCGAAGAACGGTTTCTGAGAAACCTAAACTTCCGAGTTCTTGGCTTTTCCGAAAATTCGCTCTCAACTATTGCTGTTTGCAACTAACTACACCATTACTGCCTAGCGTCTTATAGGCAAGGTCGTATGCGGCCGAAGGTTATGAAGAATGTCGTTTTGGTTCATGGTGGTTTTGTAGATGGCTCTGGTTGGGAGGGTGTATACAGAATCCTGAAGAAGGACGGTTACAACGTCAGCATCGTCCAAAATCCAACGATATCGTTGGAGGATGACGTCGCGGTTACCAAGCGCACCCTGGCAGCACAGGACGCTCCAGCGATTCTTGTCGGCCACTCTTATGGCGGAGCGGTGATCACTGAAGCTGGCAACGATCCGAAGGTCGCGGGGCTCGTGTATATCACCGCCTTTGCTCCAGACAAGGGCGAATCGGTTGAGACACTCATCAAAGACCCGCCGCCTGGCGCTCCCGTACCGCCTATCCTGCCGCCGCAGAACGGCTTTCTGTTCCTCGATAAGGCTAAGTTTCCCGCCTCTTTCGCGGCCGACGTAGAAACAGAGAAGGCCGCATTCATGGCGGACTCCCAGGTCCCGTGGGGTGTGACGGCTCTAGGCGGCGCGATCACCGAACCGGCGTGGAAGACAAAGCCGAGCTGGTACTTGATTGTCACCGACGACAAGATGATTCCGCCTGCCGCGCAGCGCGCCATGTCAAAGCGAGCGGGCTCCACAGTTGTCGAGGTAGGAGGGAGCCACGCGATCTACGTATCGAAGCCCGGCTCCGTTGCGGCACTTATCGAACAGGCTGCAAAGAGTGTAAAAGCCGAAATGCCTCTAACAAGCTAAAGACTGGGAAGAGGTTCTGAATGCCAACCATCACCACGAGAGACGGTACTGAGATTTACTACAAGGATTGGGGGAGCGGTCAGCCAATCGTGTTTAGCCACGGCTGGCCATTGTCAGCCGATGATTGGGACACGCAGATGATGTTCTTCGCCAAGCACGGCTATCGCGTCATAGCCCACGATCGGCGAGGACACGGCCGTTCCTCCCAGACGAACGGTGGACATGACATGGATCATTACGCAGACGACCTAGCGGCGCTGACCAAGCACCTCGACCTCAAGCAAGTGGTGCACGTCGGCCATTCGACCGGCGGCGGCGAAGTAGTCCGCTATCTAGCGCGCCACGGCGAGAGTCGGGTCGCAAAAGCGGTGATGATCAGCTCGGTGCCGCCATTGATGGTGAAGACGGCGGCCAATCCGGGCGGGCTTCCGAAAGAGGTGTTTGACGGGTTTCAGGTGCAGGTCGCCACAAACCGACCCCAGTTCTATTACGATCTGGCGGCTGGACCGTTCTATGGCTACAACCGGCCTGGTGCGAAACCCTCTGAGGGGATAGTCTTGAACTGGTGGCGCCAGGGCATGATGGGAGGCGCGAAGGCACACTATGATGGCGTAGCTGCCTTCTCTCAGACGGACTTTACCGAGGATCTGAAGAAGATCACTGTGCCGATCTTATTGATGCATGGCGATGACGACCAGATCGTACCTTACGCGGATTCTTCGCTGCTGTCGGCAAAGCTGCTCAGAAATGGCACACTGAAAACTTACAAGGGCTTTCCGCACGGCATGCCCACGACTGAGGCAGACACGATTAACGCCGACCTTCTATCATTCCTCAAGGAAGAGAAAACCCAAGCCAAGAAAATAGAAGTCGCCGCACCAGCATAAGCCCCAAGAAGTCATCCAAAAATCCAGCTGACCCCTGTTCTAGCGGGGTCCTGCTTGGACATTTCCGCTCTCATCGACATATCCTGGTCTGGGCTGATTCTAGCTTGGTCTCCTATCTCTGAAAACCAGCATCCGAGCATTCAGCTCATAACCTCAGAATCATGCAGTTCGAATAATGGAACAGGAGCGAGAGATCGCTAGAGTTCACGGGCTTGGTAGGGGCAGTCTCATAGGCTTTAGTCTAATTCTAACGGACCGGAAAATTGTAGGCATTGACACCCGAAGGTTCAGTCGCAGAATGTGGCTCAGCATGATGCTTGGGCTCGGTCTGGGCATGATTCTTGTCGTGTTGGTCATATTCAGCGGGCTTGAGCCAGTGTTGTTCAGAATCAATCCACTCCTAGACTTCGTCAGCATGCTTTCACTCGTCTTCTCGCTACCCATTCTAATGGTGGTACTTGTGCCTCGTTTTCTCAAAGGAAGGCTCAGGCGGACCGGTAACTCCGTCGTTCATGCGCTCAAGAAGGACATTCTTTCCATTGACGTCCGGAAACCGGGCAGAATCACTGAGAAGGGCTACTTTACGGTGAGACTGGTGAACGGGACATCTTTCACTTTCTGGACGGTCGGTCGTGACATGTTCGATTATGTCAATTCGCTCTTGACCAACTTCGCTCCCGGGCAGATTGGCGACTCGAAGGGACAGTTCTCCGATCTCGACGTAGACAGGCCCAATAACAGATTGCTCGCGGGCATAATCGCATTCTTGGTGCTGCTGATCGCAATCGGCACGAGTATTCTATCGTCCTTTGTCACATTGGTGCAATTAGTCTATTTCATTATTGGAGCACTCATAGTTCACAGTCTCATAATCACCGGTTACCTATCACTGCGCAGATTACGGCGCCATCACAAAAGAGCGCCCTGACCGACGCCAAAAGCCGAAAATCGCTCAGCTCTCTGTACCATTTGTTCCTGATGATGTTGATGGGTTGTCGATCCATTGTCTTCTGAATTTCCCGACTTGTTTCTGGAGAAACCTGTTCGGAATGTATAGTAGTGGCAGAATCACCAAGAAGCCTATGAGGGACAGGGCGTAATCCTTCGCCAAGAACCAAACAGTAGAAGCGATCGCGATTGGGACCAAACCTGCCCAGTAAGCGACAATGAGCTTGTTCACCCATACTTCATGACGGAAGAACTCTGGATGAACTGTAGCGAAATGCTCACGTCTCAATCGTCTAACGTCGCGTAGACCAGAGTGTGGGATTGTTAGATCACATATGGGACAATCCAAGACCAGTGCCTTCATCATACCCCTCCCTCTTCGTACAGTACGTCTGAGAATGACGAACCCGAAGAGTGGAAGAAATATCACCATCGGTATGAGTAGGAACGCGATGGTAAGTGGAGGAGCAATACTGTCCGGTATGCCTCCAAGGACAAACAGCGCAACCGTAAATCCCAAAGGTGGAATTCCAGTTACCAGTAGCGCTATCGTAACCCTGCTCGGTCGACTCAAGCGTGTTCGGCTCTCCAACGATCTCGCAGTCTTCTCTGTCCCATCCGCTGAATCAGGAAGACGATCGCAAATCCAGCGAACCCCGACCCCCACGACAACGCGAAGATAAGATCACCAACCGTGCCGGGGAGGAACTCTCCTGCGAAGGCGGGACCAAGAAGTAGAAGAATGGGGATGAAATGGCCGAAAGACGTTCGACGATACCACTTCTCAAATTGTGGGTGATTTCTGTGGACATGCAAGTTGTAGAGTTCCTTTCGCAGTCTGGAACCTTCCCAGGCAGTGTACGCGGCGATTCTGTCTTCATCCCATATCCTCTCTCCGCAGACTGGGCAATTCTTGGGGGGCGCGGCGAAGAAGAATGACATTCGATAGATATTCTCGAGTCCTCTTGCCGAGAAAAAAGGGTTGCTGGAAACTCGGCTGATCCCTAGATGTCGGGTGCGGCTAGTTTCAGTGCCTGCTCAGTACCCTGTTGGAGAAGAGTCGTATCTTTGGCATGAGGTTTGTTGAGGACCATCTATCGCGAGGATATTCAAAGACAAACGGGGACCTTCCCGGTTTAATGATCAAACTCTTCCGTGACCAGGTTAACTCTTGGAGGCTGTCAAAGAACCATCTGGCCCAACGGGCACCAAAGCGTGACATGCCCCTAGTGGTTTCGGATGCTTGTGGACTCCAGGCCCAGGTACTCTCGGGGGCCGCTCTCTCCCTATGGGCGAGGGTCGAAAACATCACTATCGAAGACGTTGAGGATGCTCTCTGGAAACACTGGACCCTCGTCAAGACCTGGGCAATGCGGGGCACACTCCACCTGCTCTCCTCCTATAGTCTCTCTACATACGTAGCCGCGCTCAAGACTCGGCACGACCTTCATGGCGAGAAATTCTCGTACCGGATAGGACCGGGGCCTGAAGACAAGGAATACGAGATCACCAGGACCGAACAGGATCAGATAACAAAGGCAGTCGACTATGCCCTCGACCAGCAGACTCTAACAAGGGAAGAACTTGCCCGTGAGATCATCAAACGGACGAAACTGCGACCCATCCTCCAATCCCATCTTCTCTCGGGCTTTGGAAGCCTCCTACAACAAGCGGCCCATCAGGGAAGCCTCATCTTCGGTCCCAGCCAAGGCGCAAAAGTAACCTTCACCCGGCCAGACCAGTGGCTAGGCAGACAAAACCAACCTTCGAGCGAACAAGCCTTGAGAACCCTGCTGCGACAGTTCTACAGCACATACGGCCCCGCGACCTTCGAAGACTTTGCTCACTGGTGGGGCGTCTCGGCGCGCGAGGCCAAGCCCCTAGAACAACTCATCGCCGGGGAACTGGAACAGGTTGAATTTGACCATCAGCCGTCGAAGATGCTGAGTCGTGATGTCGACCAGATTTATTCCATCGACGAAGCGGAATGTATCCGGCTCGTCCCCAGCTGGGACACGTACGTCATGTTCTACCATCCCAGAGAGTTCTTCGTCTCACAAGCATACCGGACCAGAATCTTCCGACAAATCCAGGGAAACGCTCCGGTACTACTAGTTGATGGAATCGCCGCGGGAACATGGGAGAAGACCAAGAAAAAAGCTGGGATTGAGATCATGGTTAGACCGTTCAAAGCCCTAAGCTCAGCTCAGAAGCGCACCGTTGAAGAAGAGGGAGGACTACTACGAGAATTCTTCGGGACCAACGTCCAACTCTCCTTCCATACCTAGCACACTAGCAACAAAACTGACTGACGTACGCTGCTTAACTCGACTCAAGTTTGTGGAATAGGTTGCACACTATTTCGATAGTTTCACGGTGGTGGAGGTGGAATTGGGAAGGATCCGACGCCGAGCATCTTGGATGCGCTCTGGTTCACTCCGTTTGCAAACTCTGACAGGAAAGTTGCAGAGTATGCCTGATCGACACGAACGTCGGCGCAATGGAAGGATCCATAGTTCTGGAAGCGTTGCCAGTTGTCATCGAACCCGTTCGGAGGAATCCGTCCATCCGAGAAAACGTAGGTACTGTTCAGACTCAGTGTGAGTCGATTTATGTAGATGTTCCCTGTGTTCGAGACTGTTGACCGGATGTAGCAGTCGGTGCCGTTCTTTGAAAGATTGACCGCGACGACGATGAAGCCTGGTTTGTCGAGGAATGTTCTGCCGAAGGTGCCATTGGAGATCCAGAACGGCACGCCAAGCAACGTGATGAGTACGATAGCCGCAGTGACAGAAGCTGCCAAGATCAGAACTCTGTTCCTCAAGCTCTCAAGTTGATCAGCTTGGTTCGCGCTATTAAGAATTCATTTTGGAGTAAACTCGTATTCCTTCATACGAGGTTCATCTCGTATCCTGATAACTCATTCGATAGTTGGATCAACTTTGCCGACTACCTTTGGACAATCATCCTGTTAGCTCAAGAAGTTCACAAACTGCTGTTCGACCTTGTTGGAGAAGAGTCGTACCCTCCGAATCTCGTCTACAGCTCTGCTATGGGAATTTCCTGGTCGTAACAGCTATGACTTCTGTGTAATTTTCAAGGGAGTGTCGCCGAGTATCCAGGTCTCTCCCCACGCTTTCAATGATTGCATTATCGGTCTTATCTGCTCCCCCTTGTCAGTCAACGCGTATCGGACAGTGAAGGGTTGTGTGCCGAGAACTTCTCTTCGGACAATCTTCTCTGATGCGAGATACTTGAGGACTCGAGAGAGTGTCTTCGAGTCGATCTCGCAAGCAACCCTCAGCAGCTCGTTGAACCTCATAGGACGCTCCAAGAGATATCTGATTACTATGAGGCGCCACTGGTTCCCTATCTTTCGCGCTGACTCGACCGCTGCGCATGTCACATAATCGTTCTTCCTGGTTGACATGTAATCGGAGATGGTGCGTTTTCTTCTTCTAACTGGCATTATGACTCCTAGTGGCTCGTGAGCCGACAAGCTATTTAGCTGTCATTTTGCCATCGCCTATCGTTTACAATGCCAATGATTGATGTCTACGCGCCAACAGATCTTTTCCCGCCCGGTTCCGATAGCCGGCTTTGCCATGAGCTGACTATGGCTGTTCTACGTGCTGAGGGTGTGTCGACCCCTGGCCCGTTTCATCTCAACAATACTGCGGCTTTCATCCATCGAATGGATCCGCACGCGGTTCATACCGCAGCCACCGACTCCGCCCGGACTGTCCGAGTTCAGGTCATTACTCCTCCAGCGGCGTTGTCCCGTGATGGTCAGAAGCAACTCGTCAAAGAAATCACCGAGATTGTCGCCAAGATCTCAGGCGACCCGAACCAAGCCAGTCGTACCTGGGTAATACTAACTGAGGCGGCAGAGGGCGGTTGGGGGCTCTCAGGCACGGCGTTTGGCCGTCAGGAATTCGCTGCACTCGCCGCCAAAGCTGCCGCGGCCCGCGCAAAATAGCCGGACAACGATCTCCAAGGCACTGGAACCTCGGTCGATCCCTCGCGGTTGGTGTGGCTAGGTTTAATGCAGTCCACGGACTGGTTTGGAAGTTACTTGCCGATCCGAAACTAAACGTTCTGTGATTCCGCTAGGAACGAGATTCTGGCATCAAGGGTCTGGTGACGGCGGGAATGATCCGGTAGTCCGATTGGAAGACCAGATTGTGGAGGTCACTGGTGGAAATGGCGCGCATGATCGGCAATTGGTCGGCGGCGTCGTGGACGGTGAAGACGTTCAGCGGCCAGTCGCGCACGGTCGCGCCTCGCATGTGTGGATGGGTGAAGCCGATCCCGTAATAGGCGTAGAGGGTCACTGGAGGTACGCGGCTGCCTTCTGTTCGGGCCAAACAAGGTCCCACGATGCACTCAAACTACCATCTGCGTCACGCTGCAAGCCGGTCGCGACGACCTTGCCGGTGTTAAGCAGAAGATGAGAGTTGATCTCTTCGAGTGCTTGGCGGGCAACGGGCGCCAATAGTTCCACCGCGTGCGCGAAATGAGTCTCCTTGTCATGTCGACTGGCCGACCCACCGTGGGTCCCATCCCGAAGATCGATGAAATGCCGCATCAATGCGGTCAGATGCCCGGGTGTCAACGACTCGCTTTCCGGAACTTTCCGCTCGTTCATAATCGAAATCGCTACCTCTACTCCCGCCTTAAAACCCTGTATGGAAACTTGAGGCTTGACTAATCGTTTTGCCGAAACGATCTCCTCGCCCCAAACAACTTTAAACGAACCATCTGTTGTTCTGCCCACCATGAACGACTCCAAATTTTCCAAGACAGATGCGACGACTATCGTCGAACACGAGATGCAACAGGTGGAACGGGCGAATGCGACGGGTCGGCCGCCGGTCGTGTTCATCCACGGCCTCTGGTTGCTGCCGAGCAGCTGGGACCGGTGGGCGAAGGTGTTCGAAGATGCGGGCTATACTACGCTATCGCCTGGATGGCCGGACGATCCTGAGACGGTCGAAGAAGCGAACGCGAAGCCTGAAGTTTTCGCTAAGAAGTCAATCGGTGAAGTGGCCGGTCACTTTGAACAGATTATCCGCGGACTGAAGAAAAAGCCAGCGATTATCGGCCATTCTTTCGGGGGGCTGATTGCCCAGATTCTTGCCGGACGCGGGCTTGCAGCCGTGACTGTTGCCATTGATCCTGCTCCGTTTCGCGGAGTCCTTCCACTTCCGATCTCTACGCTAAAGTCTGCTTGGCCAGTATTGCGCAAACCGTCCAACCGGAACCGTGCCGTTCCACTAACCTTCGACCAGTTCCGCTACGCCTTCGCCAACGCCGTCAGCGAAGATGAGGCCAAGGAGCTTTACGAGAAGTTCGCCGTGCCCGCATCCGGAAAACCGCTCTTCCAGTCCGGAGCAGCCAACCTCAACCCGTGGACGGAGGCAAAGGTCGAGAAGAACCCAGAGCGAGGACCCCTGTTGATCCTCGACGGCGAGAAAGATCATGTCGTGCCATGGGCGATCGCCCACTCGACGTTCAAACAGCAAGAAGGCGACAACCTCGTGACCGAGATTGAGAAGATCCCGGACACGGGACACTCGATTACCATCGACCATGGATGGCGGAACGTTGCGGACAAATCGCTTGCCTTCGTCCAGCGATATTTGACCGTCCCTGAAATCACCGCGTCGGCATAGGCACTGAAGACAGGACCACTCTATACTCTGGTTATCGGCAACCCGCGTGAAAGGAGAGGCTTGACCGGGGGTAACTCCACATTCGATAAGGAGCTAGGCCTACACGGCACCGATCAAGCATTTAGGTGGGCTAAATTTGCAACAAGTCGATCTGGAGAAAACAAAGAAGGCAGAATATGATAGACCACGTTATTCTCACGATCAGTGATTTCAAGCGTTCAGTCGCTTTTTACGCCAAGGCCTTGAAGCC
>Ga0209377_1000792_pt1 | contig 21315 bp, 19 predicted proteins | sample GraSoiAngelo_141_FD_185898 | JGI IMG/M metagenome (GOLD analysis project Ga0209377, IMG submission 185898) | Grasslands soil microbial communities from the Angelo Coastal Reserve, California, USA - 14_0929_12_40cm (SPAdes) (version 2) | ecosystem: Environmental > Terrestrial > Soil > Grasslands ...
GCCGGAGAAATTCGTGCGCCAGGAGATCGCCGCGATTCTGGAGACACTGGATGTCCTCCACCGCGGGCAAGCGATGCACCGCGATCTGACGCCGTTCAACGTGTTCGTATGCGCGAACGAGTGTCTGAAACTGGGGGATTTCGGAATCGCCACCCACCAGGCGAGCCGGCGCGGCGTCACGGCCGACGCATTCAACCCGTTAGGGGCACCGACCGAGATCGCCTGGGGGAAAGTGCGCAAATGGCAGCAGCGCGACGACGTGTACCAGGTGGGGCAACTGATCGCGATGCTGCTGCGCGGCGACGTGCACAGCCCGATGCGCACGCGCGACGTTCGCAGACTTCCTTGCAGTGATCATCTCAAGGAAGTCATTCATCGGTGCCTTGGCGCGCGAGGCAAGCGCTATGAGTCGGCCGGTGAAATGATCGAAGCGCTCCAGCATCCACCGAAGCAGCTCCACAAGGGCGTCGTCAAGTCGCTGAAGGGCCGACGCGTCTCATTTACCGGGTTCCTCAAACGGCCGCGGCGCGATGCGATCAAGGCCGCCACACGCTCCGGCGCGCTGGTGCAACGCAGTCCCGGGCCCTCGACGGACATTCTGGTGCGGGGCCGCCCCAACGCGCTCCAGATCGCCGGCAAGGATGGCGGGCTCAAGCTCATGGAGATCAGACGCCTGGCGGGGAAGGGGCATCGCGTCACCGTCATCGGCGAGGCGCAGTTCTGGAAGCTGGTCGCGCGATAGCCCTCGCCGGCGCGCCTTCGTGCCCTCGAACCTTGATCGGTAGCACGATGAGATCGTAGTTGCCCGCTTGCACGGAGCGCAGGTCCAAGCCCTCCACGATCGGAATCCCGCGGCCGAGCAGGATCTGATGTGTCCTCGGCGCCGATGCGCCGAATTGTTCCGCCGAGATGTAGTCCACGCCTACCAGCACGACACCGGCGTCTGCGAGCAGCTGCGCTGCGTCCGGCGCGACGTAGGCAAAGTCCCGGTGAAACGCGGCTGAGTCCATCCAGCCACGCAGCGAGCTCCGAGTCCGGAATAGGACCCGTTGCGTTCCTTTCCAGTCGTGTTTGCTCAGCTCCGCGGCATCGATCGCTTGCACACTGTCGGGAATGTCGATCACCAGCGCCGGCCCGATCAGCGGCTCCAGCGTCAGCTGGTCGACCGATGTGCCGGTGTTGATGAAGTGCATCGGCGCGTCGATGTGCGTCCCGCTGTGCGCACCCATCGAGTAGGCCGACAGCGTCAGCTTGTCGCCTTTCCGCATGTCCTTGAGAAAATCGAACTTCAAGGGCGCATCGCCGGCGTACACTGGAGTCGTGGCGGGGTCGAGGCTCGCCGTGATGTCGACCCATCCCCGCGCGCTCAGCTCAGGCGAGCCCTTGTCGCGAGGAGCACAGCCCACGAGCAGGCTGAGTAGCAGCGTGAAGGCCAAGCCCGCCACGCCAATGATCGTTTCGGCGACGGTCCACGTCTTGAGGGTCTGAGGCACGGTCATGTTGAAGAACTCCTTGATAAGCCAGAATCCTGAGTCGTTCACGTGTGAGAGGACGAGCGAGCCCGCGCCTGTCGCGAGGACCAACAACTCGGGCGATGTCCCCGGTGTGACGGCCGCGATGGGCGCGACGATCCCGGCACTCGTCGTCATCGCGACCGTGGCTGAACCAGTGGCCACGCGGATCAGTGCCGCTACACCCCAGGCGAGCAGCAGCGGCGAGGTGTGCGAGCCAACCGCCAGGTCGGCAATTGCTTTCCCCACACCGCTGTCGAGCAGGACCCGATTGAAGCCGCCGCCGGCGCCGATAATCAGCAGAATCGCGGCGGTGGGCGCGAGGCAGTCATTCGCAAACTTGAGAATCTGGTCGCGTGTGAAGTGCTGCCGGTATCCGAGCGACCAAAATGAAAACAGGAGCGCGACGAGCAGCGCGACGATGGGCCCGCCTATGAAATCCAGCGCCCGGCGCAGCGGGTGCGCGTTTGCCAGGACGACGTCAGCCGCACTCGCACCCAACATCAGGATGACCGGAAGTAACACCGTGAACAGGGAGATACCGAAGCTCGGCATCTCGCCCGTCTCGCCCGTCAATTGAGCGCCTATCGGATTATCAGCCGGCAACTGGATCCGGGGTGCAATCCACGAAGCGAAGATCGGGCCGGCGAGAGCGGCGGTCGGGAGGCCGACAACAATGGCGTACGCGATCGTGCGGCCGAGATCAGCGTGATAGGCGACGACAGCCAGCGTGGCTGCCGGATGTGGCGGGACCATTCCATGTACCACCGACAACCCCGCGACCAGCGGAATACCGATCTTCACGAGCGAGAGCCCTGAGCGGCGGGCGATCGTGAACACCAGAGGGATCAGCAGCACGAAGCCCACCTGAAAGAAGACGGGGATGCCCACGATGAAGGCGACGAACATGATCGCCCAATGCACGCGCTGCTCGCCGAACCGCGCGATCAGGGTGGTGGCGATGCGGGTGGCACCGCCGGACTCCGCCATCATCTTGCCCAGCATTGTGCCGAGCCCGACCACGATCGCGATGAATCCCAGCACCCCGGCGACGCCGTCCTGGAACGCTTTCACGACCGCGCCAGGCGGCATGCCGGCGACAATTCCCAGGATGAGCGATACGGTGATCAACGCCACGAAGGGATGGAGCTTGAACCGCGCGATCAGCACGATCAGCGCGATCACCGCCAACAACGCGTACAGCAGCAGTCGAGTGGTCGGGCTCATGTCGAGCGCGCCAGGAGATCGGCTACGATCGCGTCGGGTGTCTCGCGGATATCGCTCACCCAGACCTGCTCGTCGGGCCCGGGCTCTTCGAGCGCGGCGAGCTGACTGTCGAGCAGCACTGCAGGCATGTAATGGCCGCGACGGCTGCTCAGGCGCTCGGCGAGGACTGGCTTGTCTCCGGCGAGATACACGAAGCGCGTGTCCGCCGCTCCTTTCGACCGCAGTAGATCGCGATAGCGACGCTTGAGCGCCGAACAGGCGACGACGAGTCCTCGGCGCGCGCGCTTCGCCTCGCGGAGCCGGGCCGCAATCGCGAGCAACCAGGGTTCGCGGTCCGCGTCGGTCAGCGGAATTCCCGCCGCCATGCGCTGCACGTTCGCCGGCGGGTGCAGATCGTCGCCGTCGATGAACTCGACGCCGAGCGCGTGAGCCAGCTTTGCTCCGACAGTCGTTTTGCCGGAGCCCGCGACGCCCATGATCACGTAGCGTCCTGTGTTCACAAGTCGCCCAATGCTATCCCGCGAATGGAATCCGTGCTACGCTTACCGCCACGTCTTCCCCGGGAACGATGATGCAATTGGCGATGATCGGATTGGGTCGGATGGGTGGCAACATGGTGCGGCGGCTGACCCAGGGCGGGCACGAGGTCATCGTGCACGACCAGAGCGCCGCTGCCGTCAAGGCGCACGCCGGCAAAGGCGTGAAAGCCGCCAAGGATCTCGCCGATGTCGTCAAGCAATTGACGCCGCGCCGGATCGTGTGGGTGATGCTGCCGGCCGGGGCGGCAGTCGAAGGCACCATCGCGCAGCTCGCGACGCAGCTCTCCCGGGGAGACATCGTCATCGATGGCGGCAACTCGAACTTCCAGGACTCACGGCGCCGGGCCGAGGCGCTCACGTCCCGGGGGGTCGAGTTCGTGGATGTAGGAACGAGTGGCGGGATCTGGGGCCTCACGCTCGGCTACTGTCTCATGGTTGGCGGATCGCCGGACGCGTTCCAGCACTGCGAGCCGATCTTTCGCGCCCTCGCGGCACCCGACGGCTACGCTCACGTGGGCCCGGCTGGTGCTGGACACTACGTCAAAATGGTCCACAACGGGATCGAGTACGGCATGCTGCAGGCGTATGCCGAGGGCTACGAGATCCTGCACGCGTCCACGGATTTCACACTCGATCTCGGCAAAATCGCGAAGCTGTGGAACCATGGCAGCGTGGTACGCTCCTGGTTGAATGAGCTGGCGGAGCGGGCCTTTTCAGGCGATCAGCAGCTCGCCGGCATCAAAGGACACGTGGAGGACTCCGGGGAGGGGCGCTGGACCGTCGACGAGGCGATGCGGCTGAACGTGCCGGCTCCCGTCATCACGTTGTCGCTGCTCGCGCGCTTCCGCTCGCGTCAGGAGGAATCGTTCGGCGCCAAGGTGATCGCCGCGCTACGCAAGGAGTTCGGTGGTCATGCGGTGCAGATGAAATGAGCTCTGGGACTCGCGGTGGCACGCGCGGCCTCACGCAGATCCCACTCGATGCTGACATTCATCGTTCAGCAGCGGCTCGCTAACCAGCGCGTCACACAGAACGGACAGCGCGATCCGGCCAGGCTCGTGTCGTGGCTCGGCGCGGTACAGGCTCAGGAATTTGGCCCCGCCAAATGGGGTCTCGGCCTCCGTCTTCCCGCCGGCATTACCGATGCGAAGATCCAGCGCGCCTTCGACGCAGGTCGGATCCTCCGTACCCACGTGATGCGGCCGACCTGGCACTTCGTGACGCCGGCGGATATCGGCTGGATGCTCGAGCTCACCGGGGCGAGTGTCCATCGCCGGATGGCAACCTACGATCGCCAACTTGGCCTGGAGAAGGCGACCTTCATGCGCGCCGCGAAGGTGTGCGAGCGAGTGCTGCGCGACGGCAACTTCCTGACCCGCGCAGAGCTCGGCAAGCATTTCGCGGGTGCCGGCCTGCCGGGGAGTGGTTGGGCGCTCGGTCACATCGCGTTGTACATCGAAGCCGAAGGGGTGATCTGCAGCGGCCCGCGCCGAGAGAAGCAGTCCACGTACGCATTGCTGGCGGAGCGCGCGTCTCGCGCCGTGCGTCTCTCGCGGGAAGAAGCCCTCGCCGAGCTGGCCCAGCGCTATTTTCGCAGCCATGGACCGGCGACCCTGCGCGACTATGTCTGGTGGTCCGGCCTCGCCACGCCCGACGCCAAGCGCGGGCTCGAGATGATCCGGGCACGGGAGCTAACGCTCGACCGCGCGAGCTACTGGACGCTCGGCGCTTCCCGCGTGCGGCCGCGCCCTCAGCTCGTGCACCTGCTGCCCGTCTACGACGAGTATCTCGTCGCCTATCGCGATCGTGTGGCTGTTCCGCACGGACCAGCGATGGTGCGAGCACGCGCGGGCGGGTATGTGCAATTCCAACACGCGCTGGTGATTGGGGGGCAAGTGGCCGGAACGTGGCGCGCCGTGGCGCAGCGCGACCGAGTGGACGTCAACGTCGCGCCGCTGCGCCCGCTGACCACGGCCGAGACTCGCACAGTACGGCGCGAGGTAGCGCGCTACGAGCGGTTCCTGGGTGTGCCGGTCTCCCTCTCCAACAGGAGGTAGGGCCACCGTGGAAACAGCCAAACCCAGGGCCTCGCCGGTAAAGCGGATGGCCGCCGCGAACTTGCTATACTAGGGAATGCGCCGCGCGCTCTGGGTTCTACTCGGCCTGATCGGCCTTGCTGTGGTCGGTTTCGTCGCGTGGGCGCTGCTCACCCCGCTGCCTCCTGCCGCGGAGAAGGCTCCGCCGCCCACCAAACGACCGGCAGGGCCGCTGCAGGCGGACGCCGAGGGCTATTATGTCCCCGGCTATAACTTCTCCATCGGGTACTTCCGATTTAGCCGCATCACGCTCCATCCGGAGACCTACCTGACGTTCTCCCAGACCACGACGGGGACAAGGCACGAAATCGGCTGCGCCGACGCGGGCATCCGGGCCGATGGGATTCAGCTGCGGTGCGACGACGACCAGATCGGCACGGTGACGGTCGAGGGCAGATTCCTGACGCGAGTCGCGACCAGCCGGCTCGACAGCCCCGTGTTGTCCGCGTTCGTGACAGTTCGTAATCGGCGCGGGGAAGTTGCGTATCGCGCGCGCGACTCCTTCGTGTGGCACCCGGTCGACTAGCGCGCGACGCGGAAAAGGGATTGACGGCATGACGGACGATCCCCGTGCAACCACGTGGTCGATTGCCCCCTATTTCATCGTAGACGACGTCGTCACGACCGCGAACTACTATCGCAACGGCTACCGCCTGTGTTTTGGCCAGGTGATTCGAGGCTAAAAAGGGGCGGGGGGGTTGCCGACCGGCTGCCGCTGCGTCATACTCGTGCCCCGCGCGCCCCCGTTCTAGGATTCAGCCAGGGAGTCCTATGGTGGCAGTTCGCACGTTGTCCCGCCGCGCCCTCGTCGTTCTGCTGGTTGCCGCCCCCGCGGTGTGGTATGCCTGCTCGGACCGGGGACTCGATTCCGCCGCCGGCCCGTCCATCACGTCGCCGGTGCTCCTCGCCCCTGACTTCATGAAGGCGTTGGCCGTGCAGCGGCGTCACACCGATGATCTGCTGGCCATCCCCGGCGTCGTGGGGACCGCGATTACCCGGCAGCCGGATGGACATGCGGGCATGGTGTTGCTGCTGGAGCGGGCGGGCATCACGGGGCTGCCCCAAGTGCTCGAGGGTGTCCCTGTCGGACAGCGGGTCACCGGCCGGCTCATGGCGTTCAGCGACCCCACGAAGCGGCAGCGGCCCGCTCCCATGGGCTTTTCAGTCGGTCATCCGGCGATCACCGCCGGGACGATCGGCGCACGGGTGCGGGATGCACTCGGCCGCGTGTACATCCTGTCGAACAATCACGTCCTGGCCAACTCGAATGGCGCCAGCATCGGCGACCCGGAGTACCAGCCTGGACCGTACGACGGTGGGACCAGCGCCGATCAGATCGCGACGCTGACCGATTTTCAGGTGATCTCGTTCGCCAGTAACGGCAGCAACACGATTGACGCCGCGATCGCCCTCTCCAGCACCGATCTGCTCGACAACGCCGTGCCATCGGACGACGGCTACGGGATGCCGAATTCGAAGATTTACGGCGACTCGGATGGCGACGGCTTCTTCGACGACCCCAGCGCGCTGCTGGGCCTCAATGTGCAGAAGTACGGCCGGACCACGCGGCTGACGCACGGGCAGATCACCGGCGTCAATGCGACGGTGACAATCTGTTATGCGGTCTCGGGATTCAGCTGCACGAAGACCGCGCGCTACGTCGATCAGCTGATCATCTCGCCGGGCACGTTCAGCGGTGGGGGCGATTCCGGCTCGCTCATCGTGACCGATGATGCCAGCCTCAATCCTGTCGCGCTGCTGTTCGCCGGCAGCTCATCGGTGACGGTCGCCAACCGGATCGACCTGGTGCTCAATCGCTTTGGCGTGACGATCGACGGCTCGTCTCCGCCGCCGCCGGGTCCCCTGACCGATGTGGCGATCACCGGCATCAGCGGGCCGAGCGCGGTCGTGGTGAATGGCACGGCTAACGTCAGGGTAACCGTGAAGAACTTCGGCAATCAGGATGTCGCGAGCTTTGACGTGGTCCTGTCGGATACGACTGACCACGTGACGGTCGGGACGCAGACCGTGCCGGCGCTTGCGGCGGGGGCGGTCACGACATTGACATTCGCCTGGACACCTGCCACGGCGGGCGATCACGTGCTCCGGGCGCGGCACACGCTGAGCGACGACAAGGCAAGCAACGATCAGCGCTTCGGCACCATCCCCGTCACACCGCCGATCACGGATATCTCCGTGACGAACATGAGCGTGGCGGGATCGGTGATCGAAGGACACGTCGTCACCGTCACCGTGTTCGTGTCGAACATCGGCAATCAAAACGTGACGAGCAGCTTCGATGTCGCGCTGCAGGATTCGACCGCCGGCGTGACGCTCGGTACCCAGACGGTCACGGGTCTCCCTACGGGAGCAAACACTTCGGCCACGTTCAGCTGGAACCTCACCGGCGCGGCGCTCGGCGTGCACACGCTGGTTGCCACGCAGAGCCTGAGCGATGACTACGCCGTCAACAACCGCCGCACGTTGGCGGTCAATGTGAATCCCAAGCCCACCGACATCGCCCTCACGGGCATCACCGCGCCCGCGCGGGTGGGGCAGGGCGACACGGCGCATGTCGTCGGCACGGTAAAGAACGTCGGCGAGGTGGACGTCGGCACGAGCTTCACCGTGGTGCTGACGGACGGCTGGAACGGCAATGTGCTCGGCACGCAGACCGTGACCGGCCTCGCGATCGGGGCGTCGACCACCGTCGATTTCCCGTGGAATACCGCCGGCGCGGCCACCAACGGCCATACCCTGTTCGCCACCCAGCAGCTGCCTGACGCGAACCCCTCGAACAATTCCATCGGGATCAGCGTCATCGTCAATCCACCCGCCGATATCGCGGTGACGGGTGTGAGCGCACCGGCGGCGGTGATTCAGGGAGGGACGGCCGCGATCGGCGTGACGGTCCAGAACATCGGTGGCCAGAACGTCAGCAGCAATTTCGATCTCACGCTGACTGACGCGACCACCGGGGTGACGATCGGTACTCAGACGATCGCCGGTGGTCTGTGGGCCGGCGGGAACACGACGCGCACGTTCAATTGGAATACCAGCGGCGCCGCGCTCGGCAGTCACACGCTCGTCGCGGCCCACACCTATACGGATGTGAACGGTTCGAACAACCAGGCTTCGATCGCTGTCACCGTGAGCGCGCCGTCGACCGATGTGGCGGTGACCGCGCTCGGTGCTCCTGCGTCAATCGGGAAGGGCAGCACCGCCACGATCAATGTGACGGTGCAGAATGTGGCGGTGCAGAACGTCACGAGCAGCTTCAATGTCGTGCTCACCGACGCGACGAGCGGGGCGACCATTGGTACGCAGGCGGTCGCGAGTCTCGCGGTAGGCGCCACGGCAACGCGGGCGTTCAGCTGGAATACCGCGTTCGCCGCCCTGGGCAACCACACCCTGGTGGCGAGTCACACTCTTGCCGATGACAACGCCGCGAACAACCAGCGCTCGGCGACCGTCAACGTGACGCCGCAACCGGCCGACCTCGCACTGGCGGCCATTACGGCATCCGGTCAGGTGACGGTGGGCGATACGGCGCCGGTGGTGGTGACGGTGCAGAACGTGGGTGGGCAGGATGTCACAACGAGCTTCGACGTCGTGCTGACGGACGGCACAGCGGGCAACGTGGTCGTCGGCACCCAGACCTTCGCTGGTCTCGCTATCGGTGCGAGCGTGACGGGCACGATCAATTGGAACACCGGCGGGGCGGCGATCAGCGGGCATATCCTGACCGCCACGCAGAAGTTGCCCGACGCGAATGCGAGCAACAACGCGCGCGCGATCGCGATCAACGTGAATCCGCCGAGTGTGCACGTGGGCAATATCGACGGGTTTACGACGAGCGCGGTGGATACCTGGTCCGCGAACGTTCGCGTCACGGCACACGATTCGAGACACAATCCGCTGAACGGCGTGACGGTGCGCGGCAGCTGGAATTCCGGTCCGGAAGTTCAGTGCGTTACCGCTGACGCCGACGGCATAGGCCCGGGCACGTGCACGCTGACTCTCGCAGCCATTCCCAACACGACACGCAGCGCCTATTTCGGGATGAGCGGGATGACGCTCACCGGATACACGTATAAGCCGGCCGCCAATCATGATCCGGACGGCAGCAGCAACGGCTATGGAATGTACGTGAGGCATTGATGATGGGGGCGCGACGCGTGATCACGGCGGCGGTTCTCGCCGCCGCGTGCCTGGGCTGTTCCAGCTCGCAGCGGTCAGCCCGACAGGCGGAGGACGATGTGGTGAGCGGTCGCACTATCGAGGCGGTCCTCGCCGCCCATTCCGATGAGCTGATGTCGCTGCCGGGGGTCGTCGGGACGGCCATCGGGACGTGTGACCGCGGGGATCGGTGCATCAAGGTCTTGCTCGTCGACTCGAGTGTGGAGGCGAAAGGGAAGATCCCCTCGCAGCTCGAGGGTTATCGCGTCGTCGCCGAGGTCGCCGGCACGATCACGCCTCGCTGATGATCTCCACCGGCGCAACTCGCGCCGTACGAATTGTCCACGCCGCGCTCGTTGCCGGATTGAGCCTCGTGGGCGCGACTTTCCTCTTTCTGCTGCGCGCGCTGCGCCTGAACTTCGGCTTTGGGGCCGGCCTGGGGCGGTTGTTCGCGGTGATGGCCCTGGTTGTGCTTGCCATTGCCCTGTTCTTTCTGCGCTCGCGGATTCCGCGGCGCCGCAGCGATCAATCACCCGAAGAGTATTGGTCCGCTCATGAGAGTCGGGACGCCGCCGTCATTCTCTGGACTATCGTCGAAGGAGCGGGCATGGTGGGTTGGGTAGGGTACCTGCTGACCGGAAGCGTTGCGCCCGGACTGATTGCCGTGGTATCCATTCTCTCGCTGATCCTGATTCGCCCTTCCCGCATCGAGGGCCATGGTTGAAGAAACCTGCTGAGCAGGATGCCGCGAAAGCGCTCGCCGAGGGGCCGCCTGCTCAAGCCCGGGGGCTGGCTCTTCGGCGCGGTGATCTCGCGCTGGGCGTCGGTCCTCGACGGTCTCGCGCGCAATCTGCTTCAAGATTGCCGCTTCGTCGCTATCGTGCAGCGTGACCTGCAGGATGGACAGCATCGCAACCCGACGGATCGACTGGATTTCTTCACAACGTCCTACTTCCATAAACCATCCGATGCCCTGATGGAGACGGCGGGAGCCGGCTTCGCCAACGCTCGGGTCTTCGGGATCGAGGGGCCGGGGTGGTTGTTCCCGGATGTGCAGGAGCGCATGAGCGATCCGCGCCGCCGAGCAGATCTGCTGCTGGCGGCTCGGATGGTCGAGAGCGAGCCGTCGCTGATCGGGCTGAGTGCCCACCTGCTCGTTGTAGCGCAGAAGTCATGAATCGAGGAAGGGAGCGATGAAACTTCATACGCAGCTCAATTTCGGGGGCAATTGCGAAGCCGCCTTTCGCTTCTATGAAACGCATCTCGGCGGCAAGATCACGATGATGATGAATCAGAGCCAGGCACCTGACGCGCCCAACGGCGCCGGGACGGCGATCATTCACGCGCGCATGGACATCGGAGATACCGTCCTGATCGGCAACGACGTGCCAGCGGATATTTTTCAAAAGATGCGGAGCGTGTACCTGTACCTGTCGGTGGGCTCGCCGGCAGAGGCCGAGCGTGTGCACAAGCTGCTTGCCGAAGGCGGGGAAGTTTTCATGCCGCTGCAGGAGACGTTCTACGCGATTCGCTTCAGCATGCTACGAGACCGCTTCGGCGTGTCGTGGACGGTCATTCACGAACGTCCACGCCCGGGGAGCAAGCGCTAGCTCTGGCCGAGGAAGAAAAGCCGTGGCCAAACTCGTCGTCCGTAATTTCTCGATCTCGATCGACGGATTCGGTGCCGGGCTCAACCAGGGACTCGACAACCCGCTCGGCGTGCGGGGCCCCGAATTGTTCGACTGGTTCTTTCACACGCGTACGTTCCAACAGATGCAGGGCGATACGGGTGGCGAGCGAGGCGTGGACGACGATCTCGCGGCACTGAGCATGGCCGGCATCGGCGCTTGGATCATGGGGCGCAACATGTTCGGCCCCATTCGCGGACCGTGGCCAGATGATCAATGGAAGGGCTGGTGGGGCGACGAGCCGCCATATCACACGCCCGTGTTCGTCCTCACGCACCATGCGCGGAAGGCGGTGCCGATGGCCGGCGGGACGGAATTCCGGTTCGTCACCGACGGCATTCACGTCGCGTTGCAGCAGGCGAAAGCAGCCGCCGGAGATCGGGATATCCGCGTCGGTGGCGGCGTGGCAACGATTCGGCAATACCTGCGCGCCGGCCTGATCGACGAACTGCATCTCGCCGTTGCCCCGACATTGCTCGGCGCGGGCGAGCATCTGCTCCACGGCATCGATATGCGAGCGTTGGGCTATGCGTATGTGAAGCACACCGCCGGCGAACGAGCGGTGGCGCACGTCATCCTACGCAAGCGGGCGTAGGGAAGTCATGCCCACCCCCCTAACACACGCGACAGTCGGGTTCGCCATCGCGGCCTGGGCTCAGCAACCTCCACCCATGCGCCGCGTCTGCCTCGTCGCGGCAGCATGCGCGGCCCTCCCGGACATCGACTACCTCGGGTGGCCCGTGGCGCATCGCAGCATCACGCACTCGATAGCGTTCGCGCTAGCGGGTGCGCTCGTGGCGACTGCCATATTCTTTCGAAGCGCTGAGTGGAGGGAGCATCGCGCGCGCGTCGCCGTGATTCTCGGTTTGGCTTTCCTGTCCCACGGGTTGCTGGACGGGCTGTCAGCGTATTCCTACGGGGTTGAATACTTCGCGCCGTTCTCGCCGCACCGGTTCCGTCTGTGGTGGACTCCGTTAGGAGATCCAGAGGGCCGGCTTACGAAGCAGTTCCTTCAAGAGGCTTTGGTCGTCCTGCTGCCGGCGGTCGTCATCGCCTGGCTGGCCTTCAGGGTGCGGGGCAGGCAGCGGCGCGCGAACACCGCAGCAGCGTGACGACGATCGTCCTGTCCCGGCATGGCAAACCTGACTGGGACTACCGGACGCCCATTCCGGGGCGTGCCTTTGCCGAATGGCGACGCGGCGAGGACGACGCGCCACTCGATCCGGTGAGTCGTCCCGGCTCTGCACTCGAGCAGATGGTCCGCACGGCGTCCTGTGTCATCACGAGCCCGCTGCGCCGCTCGCTCGAGTCGGCTCGTCTCCTGGCACCGGCTAGCGTGCCGTTCACTGATGCGCTTTTCCGCGAGGCTGACTTGCCGTGTGGGTTTCGCTCCGCCATTCGACTGCGTCCGGACGTCTGGGCCGTACTGGCGCGGTCGGCCTGGTTTTGCGGCTGGTCTGACGGGATGGAAAGCTTCGCGGCAGCACGAGCGCGCGCGTCACGCGCGGCGCAGCTGGTGACCGCTCGAGCAGAGTCTCATGACACGATCGCCGTGGTAGGACACGGCATGATGAACATCTTCATTGCGCGCGAGCTGAGTGCGCAGGGCTGGCGTGGCCCCCGCATCCCATCGCGACAGCATTGGAGCTTTGGCGTCTATAGGGACGGTCGGATGGCCTGACGGCCGTCAGGCCGTCAGTTGTACTGCTCGATCAGAAAACTCCCTCGCAAACTCCGCGTCGTGCGTGGCAACGAGCAAGCCACGTCCTTGCTCGCAGAGGCGGCGCAAGGTCGCGCCGAGTGCGCCGCGGCGCGCCGGATCGAGCGCGGCCGTCGGTTCATCCATGAGCAACAGCGCGGGATCAGGAGCGAGCGCCCGCGCAATCGCCACACGCTGCGCCTCACCGCCCGACAGCTGACGCGGCCACGCCGCCGCTCGGCTGCCGACATCCAGCTCGGACAAGAGCTTCGTTGCGACAGCGTCGGCGTCGGCGCGGCTCTGTCCCAGCACATGCCGCAGCGCCAGCGTCACGTTGTCGAGCGCGGTGAGATGCTCGAATAGCGCGTGCGCCTGGAAGACGAGGCCCACCCGTCGCCTCAGGGCGCGAAGCCGCGACTCCGGGGGCACCGGCCCCGGCGTAAGCCCGAAGCCATCGACGACGATCTGCCCGTCATCGAACGCCTGGAGCGCGGCGACGGCCCGCAGCGCCGTGGTTTTCCCCGCGCCCGACGGTCCCATCAACGACACGATCTCGCCGCGCGCGACTTCGAGCGACAGCGCGCGCAGGACGTCGCGAGAATCGTAGCGCACCCGCAGCCGGTCGATGACGAGCAGCGCGCTCATGCGGCTCGCCCTCCCCAGCGGCGCTCGAGACGACGCGCCAGTCGCGCCAGCGGCAGGGACATGGCGAGGTACACGATGGCGCAGAGCGCCCCGGGCACGACCCAGCTGCCCACGTTGGTCGCGTAAATGGCCGTCTGCTTTGTCAGCTCGACGACGGTGATCACGGAGACGAGCGACGAGTCCTTGAGGAGGGCGACGAAATCGTTGGTCATCGGCGCAAGCGCGTAGCGCAGCGCCTGCGGCCCTCGCACCAGCCGCAGAGTCTGGGCCTCGGAGAACCCCAGCGTGCGGGCCGCCTCGAGCTGGGTACGCGACACCGCCTCGAGGGCGCCGCGATAGATCTCAGCCTCGTATGCTCCGTAGTTCAGGCCGAGCGCGAGCACGGCAGCGAGCAACGCCGGGAGCCGTACCACGCCGGACAGTCCATAGTAGATGACGAACAGCTGCAGCAGCAGCGGCGTGCCGCGAATGAGTTCTATGTACGCGGTCGTCAGAATGCGGAGCGGCGTCGATCCGTACAAGCGCCCCGATGCAAGCGCGAGGCCGACGAAGACGGCTAACGTCATGGAGAGCATTGAGACGAGCAACGTGACGCCGGCCGCGCGGGCAAGGGATGGGAGATAGGCGACAACCTGAGCCGGCGGTGTGCTCCCCCTCGCTGGCGTCCCTGCCGCCCCTGCCGCTCCCGCCCCTGTCCTCAAGATTCGCTCAAACAACACACTCTGACTGTCGTCCCATACGCTCCAGCGGCGGTAGATCTGCTCGAGAGAGCCGTCGCGCATCGCCTCGCGCAGCACGGCATCGATGGAGTCCCGCAGGACGGAGTCCGCGCGGGCCAGGACGCCCACGTAGTGCCCGACCGCCACCGGCTGCGAGAGAATGACGAAGCCCCGCCCGCCCATCCGACGCAGGGCCCGCTGCGCGATGATGTGATCGAGCAGCACTGCATCCACGCGACCTGCCACTAGATCGGCATAGGGATGAACGTCGTCGTCAAACGAGACAGGGATCATGCCTGTCGAATCGCGCGCTGCGATCAGCAGGTCGTAGGCGATGGTGGCGCCGAGCGTCGCCACGCGGCGACCGCGCAGGTCGGCCAGGTCATGAATGCGATTCTGGTCGTCGGGCCGGACGGCGAGTACTTCGCGAAATTCGAAGTAGGGCAGGGTGACGGCATGGCGCCCGCGGCGCGCCTGGGTGTCCTCGACGCCCGAGAGGCCAAGCGTGAAGTCTCCCCGCTCGACCGACTGATCGATGTTGGACCACTGCACCTGGACGAAGCGGGCCGTCCGCCCACCGCCGAGTCCACGGGCGATGCGGTCGGCAACCTCCACGTCGAAACCGCGCACGCGCGACGGATCGGCGGGATCCGCTTCGACAAACGGGGCGCCGCCCTCGGCATCGCCGCCCCACACGAGCACGCGCGGCTGGCCGTGTTGCATCGACAGGGCGACGGCGAGGCTCAACACGTGAACGTTCACGCCGCAAGTTTGGCGGTGTCTGGCTGAATCCCGCAACATGGGTTCGCGTATGGCCTGTTGATCCTAACAAAGCGTCGCATCGCCCGGAGAGCTCCGATGATTTTCAGACCGCTGACCTGGCAACGCATCGCCGTCGTTCTCGCTGCCCTCAACTTTGCGGCAGCCGGATTCGCGATTGCGGAAGCCGAGCCCCTGCACGCCGCCGCGCATGTGGGCTTGGCGCTCGGCTTCGGGTGGTGGGCTCAGCATCTACGTCAGCGGCGCCGCGATGACGAGCTGCACGATGAGATGCGCGACACGCTCCAGAGCCCTCTCGAACGCCTGCAGGCGCTGGAGGGCGACGTCACGCGCGTGCAACAGGAGCTGAACGAGGTCCAGGAACGCCTCGACTTCGCGGAGCGGATGTTGACGCAACGGCAGGACCCCCCCCCCGGCCGCCTCGGCCCCGAGCGTTAGCCACCCCCGCAGAACCGCCGCGGATCGCGCTGCGACCTTGTAAGCGACGAGCGACACGCCGCCCCGCGCGCGCTGCGAGCCGGTTTTCGCAACCTCCTGCGATTGGGCTAGTTATCCGCGCTGCAGCCCAGGCACGGCTCCTGCCGCGCGCTCCTGAGGGCAACCCCTGTTCATGTCTCGAGACGGAGTTCCGGAAGAATGTCGCGACTGACTCTGCTCCGCGCCGTGGTGGCGGTGGCCGTCGTACTCGTGTTCTCAACCTGTCGCTTGGATGAGGGTCCCAGTTCCCCCGCGGCTCCCTCACATCCCTCCGCGGACGCCACGGCGTCGACCGGGCCGGTCACGCTGGTCGGCGCGGGCAACATCGCCAAGTGTAACGCCACGGGCGATAACGCGACCGCGGCCCTGCTCGACAGTATTCCAGGCGGCGTGTTCACGGCCGGCGACGCCGCGTACGACAACGGCACGCTCACGCAGTACAACACGTGTTACAGCCCCAGTTGGGGACGGCACAAGGCGCGCACGGCGCCGGCACCGGGCGACCGCGACTACAAGACGGCGAACGCCGCGGGGTACTTCACCTATTTCGGGGCTGCAGCGGGAGATCCCAAGAAGGGGTACTACAGCTACGACGCCGGCTCCTGGCACGTCGTCGTGCTCAACAGCGGCAGCCCCAACCTGGTCCCGACAACGGCGACCTCCGCGCAAGTGCAGTGGCTCCGCGCCGACTTGGCCGCCCACAGCGCGCAGTGCACGTTGGCCTACTGGCACCACCCGCTGTTCGAGTCCAAGGATGCCCCCAACACCGCCATCCGGCCGCTCTGGGACGCCTTGTACGCTGGCGGCGTGGACGTGGTGGTCAATGCGCACTACGCTTTCTACGAGCGGTTCGCGCCGCAGACCCCGGCGGGGGTCGCCGACCCGGCGTTCGGCATCCGAGAGTTCGTGGTCGGCACTGGCGGCGCCGAACACGCGACTCCCGATCACCTGCGCGCCAACAGCCAAGTGAGAAATGGCACGGCCTGGGGCGTCCTCAAGCTCACGCTCGACGCCGGGACCTATGCGTGGGAGTTCGTTCCCGTCGCTGGCCAGACGTTCCATGATTCGGGCAACGGCGCCTGCCACGGGGCGCCGCCGCTGTCCGTCAACGCCGGTTCCGATCGCACCACGCCTACGCAGAGTCCTGTGAGCCTGTCGGTCGCGTTCACGGATCCCGGTGGCACGACCGGTGGCCCATGGACCTACTCGATTCTCTGGGGTGACGGCGCCTCGAGCACCGGAACTGCGCCATCCTCTCCGTTCACCGCCACACACGCCTACGCCGCAGAAGGCCTCGATAGCGTGCGTGTCACGGTGACGAACGCCGTCGGGGCCTTCGGCACCGACTCGCTCGCGGTGCGCGTCCGCAACGTCCTGGCGGGCGCGGGGGATATCGCTGATTGCGCCAAGACCGGCGACTCGCTCACCGCAAACCTGCTCGACACCATCCCGGGCGTCGTGTTCGCCGCGGGCGACAATGCGTACCCGAATGGGACGAGCGCCCAATACACGAGCTGCTACGGCCCGACCTGGGGCCGGCAGAAGGCGCGCACTAAACCGGTGCCCGGCAACCACGACTATCTCACCCCGAACGCGAGCGGCTATTTCGGGTATTTCGGCGCCGCGGCGGGCGATCCCACGAAGGGCTACTACAGCTACGATCTGGGCGACTGGCACGTCGTCGCCCTGAACAGCAACCTCGCGATGAACGTTGGCTCGGCCCAGGAGGTGTGGCTGAAGACCGATCTCGCGAACAACAGGAAACAATGCACGGTCGCCTACTGGCACCACCCCCTCTTCAGCTCCGGCAATGAGGGACCCCACACCGACACGCGACCGCTCTACCAGGATCTGTACGACGCCGGCGCGGAAGTCGTCATCGTCGGTCACGACCACGACTACGAGCGCTTTGCCCCGCAGTCGCCTGACGGTGTGGCGGACTCGCTCTTCGGGATCCGCGAGTTCGTCGTCGGCACGGGCGGTGGCGGCCTGTTCGTGGTCTATCCACCGACGCCGAACTCCGAGGTGTTAGATAACAACACCCTGGGCGTCATCCGCCTGGACCTGCACGCCGACGGGTACGAATGGAAGTTCCTGCCCATCGCGGGCAAGACGTTCACGGACGAGGGCAGCGGCAGGTGCCACGGCGCGCCGTCGGCCGCAAATCATCCCCCCACCGCGGCGGCGGGCGGACCCTACACCGGCGTGGAGGGCGCAGCCATCACGTTCGACGGCAGCGGCTCGTCGGATCCCGACGGCGACCAGCTGGGCTACGCCTGGAACTTCGGCGATGGGAGCACGGGCACCGGGAGCGCGCCGAGCCACACGTACGTGGGTGTCGGCACGTACACCGTCACCCTCACCGTTACCGATACGCGCGGTGCGTCCAGCGCTCCGGCGACGACCACCGCGACCATTGCCAACGCGGCACCGGTTGTGAGCGCTGGCCCTGATCAGACGGTGCCGGTAGGGAGCACGGTCACCCTTGACGCCACGTTCTCGGACGGCGCCAACGATGGACCCTGGTCCTGGACGGTCGACTGGGCTGACGGCTCGCCGCCGACCACCGGCACCGCGACTGCGTCGTCGACTACGATCGCGCCCACGCATGCCTACAGCGCAAGCGGGCCCCACGCTGTAAGCATCACCGTGACGGACAAGTTCGGCGCGGCGGGCGTCGGGACCCTCACCGTGACCGCTGCGCAACAGCTAGTCACCCTCGTGGGGGCGGGCAACATCTCGCGCTGCGGCCGCACCGGCGACTCGGCCACCGCGGTGATCCTCGACACGATCGCGGGCACCGTGTTCATGGCCGGCAGCGGGGAGTTCGAGGGAACGCTCAGCGCGTACCAGACCTGCTACGACCCGACGTGGGGACGGCACAGGGTGCGGACCTTCCCCGTGCCAGGGAAGCATGACTACGACTCGAGCGCCACGGCCGCCGGCTACCTCGGCTACTTCGGCACCAGCTATCCGAGCGCCGTCGCCGGGAATCCCAGCCAGGGATACTACAGCTACACCCTCGGCGCGTGGCACATCATCGTGCTCAACAGCAATAACGCCTTCGTCTCGACCGCCGTGGGCTCACCCCAGGAGACGTGGCTCCAGAGCGATCTCGGCGCGAACACGCAGCAGTGCGTGCTCGCGATCTGGCACCACCCGCGGTTCTACTCGACCACGTCCAGCGCGTTCTTCCCCAACAACACGGTGAAGCCGTTCTGGGACGACCTGTACGCCGCGCACGCCGAGCTGATCGTCAACGCGCAAATGCGCGACTACGAGCGGTTCGCGCCCCAGACATCCACCGGTGTCGCCGATCCCGCGAACGGAATTCGCGAGTTCATCGTCGGAACGGGGGGCGACGGGCTGGACGAGCCCAACACGCTCTTTACGGCGAACAGCGAGGTGAACTTGAGCGGCGAGTTCGGCGTCTTGAAGCTCGCGCTCGCGAACGGCTCCTACTCGTGGCAGTTCATCCCGGCCGGCGGCGGGACCGCAACCGACTCGGGAACCGGCACCTGCCACTGAAGCCCGGCTCGAACCGTTAGCTCCGGACGACGTCCAGGAGCCAGCGCTTCGCGTCGACATCGCCGGCCCACAGCACCGGGCCGAGCGGCGAGCCGAGAAAGATGAAAGTGCCGCGGCCGGCCTGACGCTTCAGTGCTACTGGGCGACCGTCGACCCAACCGATCGTCTGGTCAGTGGGCTGGTCCAGAGGAATCACGCGACTAAAATCGCGCAGCTTGGTCGCGAACGGCCATGTGAAGTCGACGTACGGCGTCCGTCTGGGCCACAACTGAACAGGAGCGTTGAGCCGCACCGCGAAGCAGTCGCGTAGAGTATCGCGGTGAGCGCGGAGATCCTGCTCGTTCGCGAAGCCGGCGCCCGATTCGAGGATGACGATACCGCCCGCTTGCATGGCAGTTACCATCCTGCGCATTGCTGTCTCTGGAATCCGCGCAGCGGCCGGTACGATCAATACCGAGCGTCGTGAAGCGAAGCCGAGCTCGGCCAGGACGGCGGTGTAACCAGCCACTGACTCACGCAGACAACAGTTCTCCTCCAGATCGAGGAGCTCTATCCGAGAGCGGTGTTGGAAATCGATCACCGCCGGCAGCGTGACGATGCCGGCAGCATAGCTCAGAAACTCCCGCCGATACATCTCAGAGCCTCCCGGAGATGAACCGATCTATGGCCTGCGCCGTATCGTAGAACTGCTGATCGGGCGCGTAGCGATAACGCGCTTCCATCTCCGCGACCAACCAGCCGTCGTACCGCACTTTGGTCAGCGCGGCGCGGATGGCGGGCCAGTTGTTGTCGCCCAGAAAAAGATTCGTGTACACACTCTGGTCACCGCAGCGGCCCCGGTGCTTCAGCACATCCTTCAGATGAATGCGCGTGATGCGCGGTCCGTGAAGCTCGATCCACTGCTCGGCAAAGCCCGTGTCGTGAATGTTGCCCACATCGAGGTGAATCCCGACGGCAGGGCTCCCAACGTCGTTGAGGAATTGCGAGAACTCCCGCGGGCTGATGAGAAACCGCTGCTCCGAGTTACAGTTCTCGCATCCGATCTTCACGCCAGCGCGCGCCGCTTTGTCACCGAGCGGCTTCAGCGCCTCGAGGCAGCGCTGGTAGACCTCGTTGTAGGGAACTTCCTCGGTCACGAGCCCCGCGACCACGAGAACCGCATCGGTGCCGAGCATTACCGCCGTCTCGATCTGGCGTTCCACGATGCGCGTGGCCTGGGCACGAGCCGCGGGATCGCGGGCCGAGAGCGGCGCGGCCCAATGCAGGCCGGTGGAAACGTTGGAGACGACGAGGCCGGCATTCTCCACCTTCCGTCGCAGCTCTCGCACGTCGCTATCGGAGGTGGCCATCTGGAACCAGGGGACATCGCCCAGCCAGAGCTCGATCCCGTTGTAGCCGGCCTTCTTGATGAGCTCCAGGCCCCGCTCGAAGCCCCATTCTCTGGGAATCATGTTGTCGCCGATGGCCTTCTTCATAGGCTGCTCCAGATGCGATATGACTTTTGGGGCACTCGTCCTTCCCTCGGCGACAACGCTATACGACAATACAGAATGCGGCTAATCGCGGCGGCGGTGTTGCTCGTGACGGACAATACGTTCTCGTGCCAGGCACCCCCCACCGACCCAGTGGTCACCGTTTGCCCGGGTGATGCGGTCAGCGTGCACGTGGCGACGAGCCAGACGCCTTGGTACACATGGTCGCCCGCCTGCGGAGTGGCATTTCTCACCGTGTTCGAGGAGTCAGGCGGAGGCGTGGTGTGGACGGTGTACTCGAAGAATTCTGCGGCCGACAACCCGATCTCGTCGGGCGTACGCTATGGCCGCACCCCCATGAACGCGAGCACGCTTGACGGCCCGGCGGGGCTGCAAAGCGGCGTCGCATATCAGGTCCAGGTGAGCCGCATGATCTGCGACCGTGGAGAGCCGTGCCGTCTCGTCCCCGCGGGTGAGGCTCGGTTCCAACTCTGATGCGCATCTATGACTTCGATCCGAGGGTAGGGCAGCCAGTCCCGATCTTTCAGAGCCGCGCGGCGCAAGTCGCAGAGCTGGGCGAGGGCAGCGGAGAATCGCATGCCTTTCTGGTGCATTTCGAGCGCGGCGGAGTCATTGGGCCGCACCTGGCCGAATTTGGTCAGCTGTTCGCGCCGATGGAGGGGACGGGCTGGATCGAGGGCGGCGACGGGATGCGACACGCCATCCGGCCCGGTCAGGTGGCGTTCGTGGAGCGC
>Ga0209377_1000801_pt1 | contig 21253 bp, 25 predicted proteins | sample GraSoiAngelo_141_FD_185898 | JGI IMG/M metagenome (GOLD analysis project Ga0209377, IMG submission 185898) | Grasslands soil microbial communities from the Angelo Coastal Reserve, California, USA - 14_0929_12_40cm (SPAdes) (version 2) | ecosystem: Environmental > Terrestrial > Soil > Grasslands ...
TTTAACCGGGCAGGAGCGTCCAAGCGCGTCAAATTGAAATCACAAGCTCTCGAGTTCTTGGAGGAAGCAAAGTGACGAAACAATCCAACGGCTTCACTTTAATCGAGCTGATCGTGGTGATCCTGATTCTCGGCATTCTGGCGGCGATCGCGGCGCCCAAGTTCATCGACGTCACTTCCCAGGCTCGCGCGGCGTCCTTGAACGGATTGCGCGCCGCGGTGAGCTCTGCTGCGACCTTGACGAACGCGCTGCAGCTCGCTTCAAACTTGGCCTCGAACGCGTCGGTTACCGTGGAAGGCGTTGCCATCACCATGACGAACCGGTATCCCACGGCTGACGCGGCAGGGATTATCGCCACCCTTCGAACCGATCCCGGTGTATACACTTCGGCGGCCGCCGGAGGCGTGGTGACCTTTCAAGTCACCTCGGCATCCAATCTGGCGACCTGCCAGTTCACCTACACCGCCGCGGTATCGCCCAACCCGCCCGCGATCCCCGCTTCGACGACGACAGGCTGCTAGTCGGCTCGGCGGCCAGCAAGGGCCTGAAAGAGAACAAGGGCGGGCGCCGCAAGGCTCCCGCCCTTTTTCTTTGGTAGCTACAGGCTGAAGAGGCCAATTCAGCGCCACGCTCTCGGAGTGCGATCCGGTGCGCCGGATTCGCCTCAGGGAGAGGGTGGAGAAATCTCATTGACAACAATACCTTATTAGTATAATTTCAAGTTAAGCCTCATTTGAAGGGGGCGAGGGGGAGCTGTTGCTGGGCTGGTTCTCCAAATCGACTCAGAGTTCAGGGCTTCTGGCCGTCGCAATCGAGCCGGAAGCGATCAAATTCGCCCATGTGCGAACCGCGAACCGCGAGCGGCCCCTTGCGACGCGCTGGTGGAGCGTTCCGTGCCCGCCGGCGGAGCAGGCGGATTCGCTGCAGAAGGAGACAAAGGAGCATGGGCTCGCCCGTTTCATGTGTACGACGCTCCTAGAACCCGCGGAGTACCAGATACTTTTGGTGGAACCGCCGAAGGTTCCGGCAGACGAGCTCAAGGCCGCGATTCGCTGGCGCATCAAGGATCTGCTCGAATATCACATCGACGACGCGACGGTCGACGTATTCGAAGTGCGCGCCGAGGGGGACGCCAAGGGATCGGCAAGGGCCATGTACGCGGTCGCCACTCCCAACGATGTCGTGCAGAAACGCATCGCCCTGTTCCAGGGTGCCCGCGTTCCCCTCAAAGTCATCGACATCCCCGAAATGGCGCAGCGAAATGTCGCGGCGTTGTTCGAATCTCCGGACAAGGCGACCGCAATGCTCGCATTTTCCCCTTGGGGGGGAATGTTGACGATTTCGTTTCGCGGCGAGCTGCTTCTGACGCGGCGCCTCGAAGTCACGTCGGTCCAGCTGGGACAAAGGGAGCACGGAGACCATTATCGCGAGCGGGTTGCGACCGAGATCACCCGTTCGCTCGACATTTTTGATCGCCAGCGTCTGAGCGTCGGGGTGAGAGAGTTGTTGCTCGCCCCGCTGCCGCAGGACCTCGAGCTCGAGCAATTTCTGCGCAGCAGGCTCTACGTGCCGGTCGTACCCGCCGCATTGCCGCAAGTCATGGATTTTGCGGACGGCGGCGAGCCCTCTGCCGAGGAGCAGTGGGAGTATTTTTACCTGTTCGGTGCGGCCTTGCGGGTCGAGGAGAAGGTGCTGTGAGCCAGCAGATCAATCTTTTCAACCCGCTTTTCCTCGAGAAGAAGAAGTATTTCTCCGCAGTGACCATGACCCAGGCTCTCGGACTGATCGTGCTGGGTATGGCGGGTTTCTATACCTTCGCCTTCTGGCAGGACAGGAACCTCGCGCGCCAGATCGGGGAATCGGGGCGCGCCTATGAACAGCAGAAGCAGCAGTTCGCAAGAATCGCTGCGGAGCTCAGCCCGGAAAAACGCGAAGCGCAACTCGATCAGGATTTGAAGAGCATCGAAGCGGCAATCGCCTTGCGGCGGTCGCTCGTGGGCGAGCTCGGAACAGGCGGTCTGGCCGGCCCCGCCGGATATTCGGAATACCTCCGCGCCTTTGCGCGACAGACCGTGCAGGGCCTCTGGCTCACGAGCATCCAGATCGCGGAAGGGGGCGGGCAGCTGACCATGAGCGGCCGGGCGCTGCAGGCGGATCTCGTTCCCGTGCTCATCGGGCGACTGAAGCAGGAATCCGTGCTTCGGGGGCGCCCGCTCGAGGGCTTGGCCATCACGCGCAGCAGTGCGGGAAAGGCCCCGGGCCGCGCGATCGTGGAGTTCACCGTGAGTTCGCAGGGATTTCCGGAGCCGCGAAATCCCCTCGCGGAGAGAGCGAAGCCCTAGCCATGCGCTTTCCGGCGCCGTTGCAGCGCTACGCCGATCGCCTCGACGCGATGAGCCTGCGCGAGCGCGTGCTCATATTTCTCGCGGTCGCCGTCGTGATCGTCGCGATCGTCGACAGCGTGCTCTTCGAACCCATCTCGCGGAGACAGAAGGTCAATTCGCAGAGAATTCACCAGCAGGAGGACGAAATTCGCACCATGCAAGGGCAGGTGCAGGCGTATGCCCAAGCACGAACGGGTGACAACGCCAACGCGAAGCGGCAGCGGCTGGAAAAGCGCAAGCTCGAACTTGCCGCGCTCGACCGTGAACTCGCGGCAAAACAAAGCGAGCTGGTTCCGCCCGAGCGCATGGCGAAGATGCTTTATGAAATCGTGAAGCGCAATCCCGACGTCGAGCTCGTCAGCCTGCGCTCGCTGCCTGCGGGCGGATTGACACAGTCGCTCAACGCGATATTGGGCCTCGCGCCGGGCGGTCTGGCTTTGTATCGGCACGGAGTCGAAATCACGGTGTCGGGAAGCTATCTGAAGATGCTCGCCTATGTGAGCCAGCTCGAGCGCCTCCCGGCGAAGATCATGTGGGGCAACATGGAGCTTCAGGCCGGTGCCTACCCTGTGGTCACGCTGAAGATTACTTTTTATACGCTGAGCCCGGAAAAAACATGGCTGCTTATCTGACTCTGGGTCTCGCGCTCGTCATCTTGCTCGGCGCGCCGCGGGTTCCCGCACAAGGGCTGAGCGATCCCACGCGACCGCCGCGGGAAATTGTCGGCAGATCCGCCGATGCCTACGAGCCCGCGGGGAGCCTGTCGCCCGCGCAGGTCGTGATCATCTCGAAAGACCGCCACCAGGTGACGATCAATGGCCGCACCGTCAACCTCGGCGAGCGCTACGGAAACGCCACTGTGGTGAGGATCAGCGACGAGGAGATCGTCTTGCAGCGACCCGAAGCCACCGAAACCATCAAGCTTTATTCTTCAGTCCAACGCAAGAAACACTGGCGTGCCGCGCGGACCGATGCTGGCGGCAAGCAGGAGGAGGAAAACCGTGAAGCGAACTAGTCTCGCAGCGATGGTGGCTGCCTTGCTGGCTTCCTGCTCCCCGTTCCGCGTGGATCAGGGCGTCATTTCCGAGATCGAGAGTGCCACCGCGCAAAAGGGAAGCCAGCCGGACGCCGTGCGCGCTGCGCTGCTCCCGCCGCTCCGCGCGGAAATGCCCAAAGTACCAGGGGCGCCCGCGGAGCCGCGTTTCGATCTTGTCGTCAATTCCGCGCCGGCGCGGCAAGTGTTCTTGTCGATCGTTTCCGGGACTCGCTACAGCATGATCGTGAATCCCGCGGTGGGCGGGACCCTTTCGCTCAGCCTCAAGGACGTCACGGTGCGGGAGGCGCTGGAAGCCATCCGGGAGGTTTATGGCCACGAGTTTCGAATTGACGGCACCCGCATTTATGTCGAATCGGCCGGCCTTCAGACCCGTGTATTTCAGGTGAATTACCTGATCGGGCTGCGCTCGGGCCGCAGCGACGTGCGGGTGAGCTCCGGCGCGATCTCGGCCACGCAGCAGGGCGGCGTGGCCCCGCCGGCTCTCGCGGCGGCACCTGGAACACCGGGGCAGGCGACCTCGCCGGCATTGGGCGCGTTCGGCCTCAGCTCCATAGCGACCGCCTCCCTGGACGCGAGCCGCGTATCGATGGTTTCGCAGAGCGACCTCTGGAGCGAGGTCACGAGCGCGCTTCGCTCGCTGGTCGGAACGGGGCCAGGTCGAAATGTCGTGGTCAGCCCGCAGTCGGGCGTGATCGTCGTCCGCGCGATGCCCGACGAGCTGCGCAATGTCGACAAGTACCTGAAGGCGATGCGCCTCTCCATCGAGCGCCAGGTGATGATCGAAGCGAAGGTCGTCGATGTGACGCTGAACAACGCCTATCAGGCTGGAATCAACTGGGCGGCGTTTCCGAGCCATCGCGTCGCCACCGGCGTGTTCGGGTCGAACACGACGCTCGGAACGACGGGCAACCTGTCCACGGGACAGGGACCGGCGATAAGCGTCGATCCCACCGGGCGTACTTTGACAACAACCGTTTTGGGAACCGGCCTGGCGGGCACCGCCGTGTCGGCGGCGGGCGCCGTGGGCGCCGGGGTGTTCGGCCTCGCCATTCAGACCAACAATTTCGCCGCATTGCTCCAGTTCCTGGAATCGCAAGGAAACGTCCAGGTCTTGTCCAGCCCGCGCGTTGCGGCTCTCAACAACCAGAAAGCCGTGCTGAAGGTGGGAACCGACCAGTTCTTTGTGACCAACGTCACGGGAACTCCCGTACAGACCGTAGGCGGTGTGACGACCGCGATCCAGTTGACCCCGACTCTCAACTCGTTCTTTTCAGGTGTATCCCTCGACATCACGCCCCAAATAAACGAGGACGGGAACATCCTCCTGCATATTCATCCGCTGGTCAGCAACGTCGTGCAGCAGGACCTCACGTTCAATTTCGGAGGCGTCGCCGACGCCGCCGACACGAGGCTTCCCCTCGCGAAGAGTTCGATCAACGAAACCGACACGGTTGTTCGCGTCCAGGACGGGAACATCGTCGCTTTAGGGGGGCTGATGAAGGTCGACGTCGCGAACGACCGTTCCGGCATCCCGGTGCTCCAGGATATCCCGGGCGTGGGCGGATTGTTCGGAAACACCACGAGAACCAGGACCAAAAGAGAGCTGGTCATTCTGCTGAAGCCGACCGTCATCAAGGGCGAAAAGGACTGGGAGGAGGGCATCGAGCAGAGTTACGACCGGATGCGGAACCTCGGGAGCGGAGGGCAGCTCTCCCCGTTCGAGAGACCGTAGTGATCTACCTCTCCCATTTCGGTCTGCGCGAACCGCCTTTCGGGATCACTCCCGACACGAGCTTTTTCTACGCCTGCGCGAGCAGCCAGGAGGCGCTGAACACGCTGCTCGTCGCGGTCGCGAACGGCGAGGGTTTCCTGAAGATCACCGGCGAGGTGGGCACAGGCAAGACCCTGCTTTGCCGTAAATTCCTTGCGACGCTCGATGACAATTGGATTAGCGCGTACGTTCCCAACCCGAACCTCGAGCCCAAGACGCTGCTGCTCGCGCTCGCGGAGGAAATGCGGGTCAAGCTGGACAGCGGCCTCGATCAGCATCATCTGCTCAAGGCGCTGACCCTCGCGCTCCTCGATTTCGCGCGCCAGAAAAGGCGCGTCGTGGTCTGCTTGGACGAGACCCAGGCAATGCCGCTCGAATCGCTCGAGACGCTGCGGCTGCTCACCAACCTCGAGACCGAAAAGCGCAAGCTCGTCCAGGTGATTCTGTTCGGCCAGCCCGAGCTCGACGAGAGGCTTGCGCATGAATCGATCCGGCAGCTGCGCCAGCGCATCACCTTCCAGCACCACCTTGGAACTCTGACGCGCGAGGAGACGGAGTACTACCTCGCGCATCGCCTCGCGATCGCCGGCTATTCGGGCGAAGGCGTGTTTGCCCCCGGGGCGGTCAACCGGATCTATCGTGCCAGCCGCGGAGTCCCGCGGCTCGTCAATATTCTCGCCAACAAGGCGATGATGCTCGCCTACGGGGAAGGCTCGCGAAGAGTGAGCGCGCAACACGCGCGTGCTGCGGCGGCCGATACACCGGCCTCGTTCGCCCTGTCGCGCGCCTGGCTCTGGCTTGCGCTCGCCTGCGTAGCGTTTTCCAGCATCGGCTGGATGATCCTGCGATGAGCCTCATCAACAAGATGCTGCGGGATCTCGACAAGCGCCATGCGGCCCAGGAAGGAGGGACGGCGCCTGCGGGCGGTCTGTCGCGGCACATGCGTCCGGTGCCCGAGCGCACGCTCGCTTCCGATTTCTTCTGGCGAACCATGGCGATGACGATGCTCTTTGCCGTGGGCTGGGTCGCGTGGCTCGTTTGGCAGCTGACGCCGCCGCACCCGATAGTCACCGAGCTCGCCTACCCGTCCGCGCGCGCGAGGATCGCGTCGCCCTCCGATGTCGCCTCGCCGCGTTCCGATTCCGCTCCCGCGCCTCAAGCGCTCGCCCCGCAGCCGGCGCCGCCCCCGGCAGCGCCGATTCCCGCAGCCGGTCCGGCGTCCGCGCAGGCGACTCCGCAGCACTCGGACAGAGTGAACTTCGACATGCTGCGGCTGGCGACCGAGTTGACGAACCCGATTCCACAGCGAAGCTCGAGAGCTTCGTCCTCCCGATCCGGCTCGAGAGCTCCCGCTGGCGCGGCGAAGGCCGTGGCGGCGCAAGCGGCGCTCGCCGACGACCCCGACGCCGCGCCGGGCAAGATCGACCGGCGCTCGAATGCCTCCTCGCGCAATCGCGCGGAAAGCGAATTCCGCCGCGCGGTCAACCTCGTGAACCAGGGCCGGATCGCCGAAGGGATGGACGGTTTTCGCCGTGTCCTGGAAATCGATCCGGGACACGAAGCCGCGCGCCAGACCCTGGTCGCGCTCCTGCTCGAGACCAAGCGCGTGGACGAGGCCGCCGCTTCCCTCCGGGAGGGCCTCGCGCTCAACGCCGGGAACACCGGTTTCGCCATGCTGCTCGCGCGCATCATGGTCGAGAGGAACGATATCCCCGCGGCGCTCATCGTTTTGCAAAGGCACGCCGCACCGGCGGACCGCAACCCGGACTTTCACGCGTTTGCGGCGGCGCTCTACCAACGGCTCGATCGTCACCAGGAGGCGATCGAGCAGTATCAGAGGGCGTTGGGCCTAGCGCCGTCGGCGGGCGTCTGGTGGCTGGGTCTGGGGATCTCGTTTCAGGCCGTCGAGCAGCGCAAAGATGCCCTGGAGGCCTTCACGCGCGCCAAATCGGCCGGGAACCTCGCCCCCGATCTTCTCGCCTTCGTCGAGCAGCGGCTCAGGCAACTCCAGTAGTTGCGTCCGGAATGCAGGACCGCTATCGCGAGGTCTACGATAGTTTCAAATGGGAGGTGCCGGCTCGATTCAATATCGGCGCGGCATGCTGCGGCCGGCATTCATCCGAGCGCTCCCGCTTCGCCCTGTATTGGGAGGATGAGGCCGGGGCCGCCCTCGCATACACCTTCTGGGATCTGCAGCAGCAGGCGAACCGGCTGTCGAATGCGCTCGCCGGCCTGGGCGTAAAGCGTGGCGATCGGGTCGGGATCATTCTGCCGCAGCGCCCGGAGACGGCGATCGCGCACATCGCCTGCTACCAGATGGGCGTCGTGGCGATGCCGCTCTCGGTGCTGTTCGGGCCGGATGCGCTCGAGTACCGCCTTGAGAACAGTGAAACCGTGGCCGCGCTCGTCGATCCCGCATCGCTGCAAGGTCTGGCTCCGATCCGCGACAAGCTGCCGCTCCTCGAGCACGTGATCGGCGTCGCGGGAGCGCGGGAATCCTGGGCGCAGCCCTGGGAAACGCTGCTCGACAAAGCTTCGCCGCATTTTGCGCCGGTCGATACGGCGGCGGGCGATCCGGCGCTGCTCGTCTACACCAGCGGCACCACCGGTCCGCCCAAGGGAGCGCTCATGCCGCAGCGCGTTCTCCTGGGGAATCTTCCCGGGTTCGAGCATTCGCACGATCTGTTTCCGCAGGCGGGCGACCTGTTCTGGTCGCCCGCCGACTGGGCCTGGACGGGCGGCCTGATGGACGCGCTGCTGCCGTCGCTGTACCACGGCACGCCGGTGCTCGGCTACCGCGGTCGCTTCGATCCCGAGAAGTCCTTCTGGCTGATGCAAAAGTACGGCGTGCGCAACAGCTTCCTCTTTCCGACTGCGCTCAAGATGATGATGAAGACGGTGCCGCAGCCGAGGAAACGTCATGAGCTTTCGCTGCGCTCCATCATGAGCGCCGGCGAGTCGGTGGGCGAGGCGGTATTCGAGTGGAGCCGCGAGGCGCTCGGGGTCACCGTCAACGAAATGTTCGGCCAGACCGAGATCAACTACATCGTCGGAAATTCGCATACCCTGTGGCCGGCCAAGCCCGGGTCGATCGGCCGGCCTTACCCCGGACACCGCGTGGCCTGCATCGACGAGAGCGGCGACGAAGTCCCGGTCGGTCAGGCTGGAGAGGTGGCCGCCTGGGACGAAGACGATCCGGTGTTCTTTCTCGAATACTGGAAGAATCCCGAGGCGACCAGACGGAAATACACCGGCAAATGGTGCCGCACCGGGGATCTCGCGAAGCGCGATGGGGACGGCGATTTCTGGTACCAGGGCCGCAGCGACGACATGTTCAAGAGCGCGGGCTACCGCATCGGTCCTTCGGAGATCGAGAACTGCCTGGTGAAGCATCCCGCGGTCGCGAACTGCGCCGTGGTGGGCAGCCCCGATCCCGAGCGCACGCATATCGTGAAGGCCTTCATCGTCCTCACGCCGGGCTACGAAGCTTCGGCAGCGCTGGAGGCGGAGCTGCAGCAGCACGTGCGCGGCAAGCTCGCGCCTTACGAATATCCCAAGGAGATCGAGTTCATGGACAGCCTGCCGATGACCACTACCGGAAAAGTGCAGCGCAGGGTCCTGCGCTTGCGCGAGGAGGAGAGAAAGAAAAGGGGCAAGACATGAACGTCGATGTGATCGGCGCAGCCGCGGGTACGCTGTCCACGGTCGCTTTCATCCCCCAGGCATGGCGGATCTGGAGAACGCGCTCGGCGCGCGACCTCTCCCTGCCGATGTATCTGATTTTCACCTCGGGCGTGGCACTGTGGTTCGTCTATGGCCTGCTGCTCGGCGCAGTCCCGATCATCGTGTGCAACGGCCTGACGCTCGTGCTCGCGGGGACTGTGTTGGCGATGAAGCTTAAATTCAGCTAACCTGCCGTACGATGAAGCTCTACACTTTCTTTCGCTCCTCGGCGTCGTTCCGCGTGCGCATCGCGCTCAACCACAAGGGCCTGACGTACGAGCACGCGGGCGTGAGTCTGCCCAAAGGCGAGCACCTCGAAGCGGGCTACAAATCGGTCAACCCCCAGGGCCTGGTTCCGGCGCTCGAGGACGGCGGGCGCCTTGTGACCCAGTCGCTCGCGATCATCGAATACCTCGATGAGGTTCACCCCGGGCCGAAGTTGTTGCCCGTCGCTCCCCTCGACCGCGCGTATGTGCGCGCCTTCGCGCAGATCATCGCCTGCGAGATCCATCCGCTCAACAACCTGCGCACGCGCAAATACATCGCCAAGACGTACAAGCAGGACGAGGAGGGCGTGAACGCGTGGTACCGCCACTGGATCGCCGAGGGCTTCCAGATGATGGAAGCGTTTCTCGCGCAGGAGAAAAAGAACGGGAAGTACTGCTACCGAGACCAGGTCACCATGGCCGACTGCTGCCTCGTTCCGCAGGTGTTCAACGCGATACTCTACAAGTGCGAGCTGAAGCCTTATCCGACCGTGATGCGGATACACGAGGCGTGCATGAAACTCGACGCCTTCGTCCTGGCTCAACCCTCGAAGCAACCGGACGCAGCTTGACGTGGCGCCCCAGAGACGAATCGAACGTCCGACCTGCCCCTTAGGAGGGGGCTGCTCTATCCACTGAGCTACCGGGGCGAGAGGCCGATTGTACGCGAACGCCTTCGAATCATGGCGTTGCGTTCCGGCCGCATTGCTGTAAGCTTCCCGCCCAGGGAAGCCGTCATCGCCGATGTCGGGAGGAGCTCGCTCGCCGTTTTGCGCGGAATGCGAATGCAGCAAACTGCATCTAAGCCGGTCCGCGATCCGGACGTGCAGGTCACTGCCGCCGGAGACGGCGCACACGTCATCCATCTTTCCGGGGCATGGGATATCCGAGCGCTCGAATCGCGCGGGCGAACGCTTCAGTCGGCGCTCAGGGACGCGGCCCGCTCGACCGACGCAGACTGGGATCTCACGCAGATTCAGCGGTTCGACCACATCGGCGCGATGCTGGTGTGGCGAACCTGGGGCAGGTGCCGGCCGAGCAGGCTGCAGCTCAAGCGCGAGCACGAGATATTTTTCGGCGCGTGCGAATCGGCCGCAGCCGTCGCATCCTCGCCGGCGGCGCCCGACCGGTTTCCGCTCCTGCTCGCCCTCGGGCGGGGCGTGTGGGCGGTGACCGGGCACGTTCTGGAGATGCTCCAGCTCTTCGGGCAATTGCTCATCGATGCAGCGACCGTGGTGAGGCAGCCGCTCCTGCGGCCGTGGCGCGAATTTTCCGCGGCGATCTACAAGATCGGCGCGCAGGCCCTGGGGATCACCGCGCTGGTCGGGTTCCTCATCGGGGTGGTGCTCAGCTATCTTTCGGCCGAGCAGCTGCGGCTGGTCGGCGCGGACGTCTTCATCGTCAACATTCTCGGCATTGGCATCGTCCGCGAGCTGGGTCCGGTCGTCTGCTCGATCTTGGTCGCGGGACGCTCGGGTTCCGCGATCACCGCCCAGCTCGGGGTCATGAGGGTGACCGAGGAGCTGGATGCGCTTTCGGTGATGGGCATCTCGAACACCCTGCGCTTGATCCTTCCCAAGATGGCGGCCATAGCGGTGGCGCTGCCTCTGCTGGTGCTGTGGACGTCCGGCGTCGCCCTGGTCGGGGGCGCGGTGTCGGCGAAAGCCGAGCTCGGCATGAGCTTCTTTCAGTTCTTCTCCGCGCTGCCGGCCGCGGTTCCCGAGGTCAATTTGTGGCTTGGCGTCGGCAAGGGCGTGGTCTTCGGCGTGCTCATCGCCCTGATCGCATGCCACTTCGGCCTGCGCATCCAGCCCAACACCGAAAGCCTCGCCGCGGGGACGACTCGTTCGGTGGTGACTTCGATCACTGCGGTCATCGTCGCGGACGCGATTATCGCGGTCATCTTCTCAGATGTGGGCTGGAGCTGAAATGAGCGGCGCGCCCGTCGTTGACGTCAAAGGTCTCTGGACGGTGTACGGCGACCTCGTGGTCCATCGCGACCTGGACTTCTCGGTCATGCCGGGCGAGGTCGTGTCCCTGGTGGGTGGATCGGGAAGCGGCAAGACGACGCTGCTGCGGCAGATTCTGGGGCTGGAGCGGCCTCACCGCGGCAGCATCCGGGTCTTCGGCGTCCCGTTGCACACTTGCGACCCGGGTCTGTTCAAGAAAATTCGCAAACGCTGGGGCGTGCTGTTCCAGCACGGCGCCCTCTACAGCGCGCTCAGCGTTTTCGACAACATCGCGCTGCCGCTGCGCGAGCTGCACGCTTTCGACGCGGATTTCATCCGCGACATCGTCATGGTCAAGCTCGACGCCGTCGGCATGGACAAGCGGCACGCGTCGACGATGCCCGCGGATCTGTCCGGCGGCATGATCAAGCGCGTCGCGCTCGCCCGCGCGCTCGTCCTCGAGCCCGAGCTGGTGTTCCTCGACGAGCCGACCGCCGGGCTCGATCCGGACCGCAGCGAAGCTTTCGTGAAGCTCGTCCGCGATCTTCACATCAAGCTCAATTTCACCGTGGTGATGGCGACGCACGATCTCGATACCATGGTATCGGTTTCCGACCGCATCGCCGTGCTCGCTGATCAGAAGGTGGTGGTATGCGGGCGCCTGGACGAGGTGGTGCGGTACGACCATCCGTTCATTCGGGATTTTTTTCTTGGCGAGCGCGGTCGGCGTGCGCTCTCCGCCGCACCCGCGCTGCAGACGAACTGAGGAGGAGCCGTGGAAAATCGAGCATATGCACTGGCCGCAGGATTGTTCACCGTGGTCCTGGCCGCGGCCCTGGTGGCGGCGGGACTGTGGTTCCGCCGCGACGACGTCACATTCGCGCAATACGTGGTCACGACGACGAGCTCGGTGTCCGGTCTCAAGACGGAGGCTCCGGTGCGGTACCGTGGAGTCGACGTGGGGCGGGTCGAGGCGATCAGGATCGAGCCCGGCGTTTCCGGCCGCATCCACATCCGCATCGGCGTGCAGGAGGATACCCCCATCACGAAGAGCACCTACGCGCAGCTGGGCTACCAGGGAGTAACCGGCCTCGCGTACGTCTCGCTGAACGACGACGGGACCTCGAGCGAGCTGCTGAAAGCGGGCGGCAGAGAGCCGCCGCGCATCGACCTGCGGCCGTCGGTCTTCGACTCGGGTCTGGATCTCGTCGCGGCCGTCAACGAACTCTCCGGCCGCATGAATGACCTGCTGAACGAAGAGAACCGCAGGCTCGTCACGCGTGTGCTTGGCGGCATCGAGCGGGCCTCGCGCCAGACCGCCGAGCTCGCCGAGCGCCTTGAGCCGGGCGCGGAGAAGCTTTTTGGCGAGATCGGTGCGCTCTCGCGCAAGCTCGAGGAGCGCTCCCAGGCCTTCGACCGGATGGCCGCGAGCATCGAGGAGGTGGGAGTTGCCGCGCGCTCGTTCAACGACGAAACCCTGCCGCGCTTCAACGCCCTGGTCGAGCAGCTCAATCGCGACACGCGCTCGCTCGACCGCGTTCTCAACGCCTTGGGCGAGAATCCGCAGAGCTTCGTGTTCGGCGCCCAACGAGCGAGGCCCGGACCGGGCGAGCCGGGATTCAAGGACGGAGCACGTTAAGGCATATGCTGCGCTCGTCGCGAAGAATCGCCGCGTTGACACTGGTTCTCGCCGGCGCCGGATGCAGCCTGGCTCCGCCCCCCGGGCCGGTGATCGCGAATTACGATTTTGGTCTCCCGCCGGAAGGGCGCACGACGACGGTCCTGCGTCAGCCCCTGCTCGTGCACAACGTCAACGCTCCGGGCTGGCTGGATTCGCCCCAGATCTACTACCGGCTCACATACCAGGACGTCACCCGGCCCCAGGCCTATGCGGACAGCCGCTGGGTCAGCTCTCCAGCGGAGCTGTTTACGAACCGCCTGCGGGACCGGCTGGCTGCGTCCGCGGGAGGAATCATCCGGCCGGGCGACGACGCGCGCGCCAAGTACGCATTGCGCGTCGATCTGGAGGAATTCATCCAGGTATTCGACGCCCCGGGAAAGAGCAGGGCGCTGGTGCGTTTGCGGGCCTCGGTCATGGGGAACCGCAGCCTGATCGCGCAACGCGACTTCAGCGTGGAGCGCCCGGCAAAGACTCCCGACGCGGAAGGCGGCGTGCGCGCTCTGATAGGGGCAAGCGACGAAGCCGTCGATCTGCTCATAGGCTGGACGGTCGGCGCCCTCAAGGACTGATCTCGCCCAGCGGTGGCCGCGGGCTAAAATGGGCGGAGCACCGCATTGGGGACCGCAATATGACTCACTGGAAAAAGCTCCTGTCGGCGTTCGGATTGGGTGTGTTCGCTGCCGTCTTGGTGCTTGTCTTGAGCGCTTATCTCAATCCGGCGATGTTGATCACCCTCGCCAACCTCCGGCTCTGCAACTGACGCCTCCGGATTTCGTCGAGGTGCTCGACTTCTGGTTCGGCGCGCCGGATTCGCGTGAGCGCGGTCGGCCGCGCAAGTCGTGGTTCGAGAAGTCGGAAGCGTTCGACGCGGAAATCCGCCGCCGCTTTCTCGCCGCCTGGGAGCGGGCGGCGCGCGGCGAGCTCGGACCCTGGCAAACGACTCCGCTCGCATCGCTCGCCCTCGTCGTGACGCTCGATCAGCTTCCGCGCAACATGTTCCGCGGGACGGCGCGCGCCTTCGCGAGCGATTCCTTGGCGCTCGCCGCGGCCAGGAGCTTGATCGCCGCGGGATTCGACCGGCTGCTCTCCCCGGTCGAACGCTTGTTCGCCTACCTGCCCTTCGCGCACGCGGAGGATCTCGCCGCACAACGCCGCTCTCTCGCCTTGTTCGACGGGCTCGACCCGGAGGACGTGCGAAGCGCGAAACGGCACTATGAGATCATCGCGCGCTTCGGGCGCTTTCCTCACCGCAACGCCGTTCTCGGCCGCCGGTCGACGCCCGAGGAAACAGAATTCCTGAAGCAGCCCGGATCCTCCTTCTAATCGGCAAGGCGGGTCGGGATCAGGACCTCGGAGTGAAGCGTCCGATGCACGGGGCACTTGTTCGCGATTTCCAGCAGCTTGTCGCGCTGGGCTCGATCTAAAGTGCCTTCCAGGCCGATAAGCCGCTCGATGCGGTCGATCTTCCCTTCCTTGGTTTCGCATTCGGCGCAATCGATGGCGTGGATCTTCTCGTGCTTCAGTTCGACGCTCACCCGCTCGAGCGGAATGCCCTTCAGGTCGGCGTAGGACCGCAGCGTCATCGCGGTGCACGCGCCGAGCGCGGCGCACAGCAGATCGTAGGGCGAGAGCCCTGAGTCCAGGCCTCCCGCCGCGACCGGCTCGTCCGCGCGGATCACGTGCCGGCCGGCGAAGACCTGGTTGGTGAACTTGCCTTCCCGCGTCTCGCGCACGAGCACCTTCCCGGGCGGCGGCGCGGGAATCTCGTTTGGTCTAGCGTCCAGATAACGCTCGGCCCACGCGGCGAGCAGCTGGCCGGCGTAGAACGCATCTTCGCGGCGCGACAGGAGATGGTCGGCGGGGTCGAGTGAAACGAAGCTCTTCGGATGCTTCGCGGCCATGAATATTTTCGTGGCGTTGTCGATGTCGACGATGGTATCGCGCGGCGAATGCATCACCATCAGGGCTCTTCCCAGCCGCGCCACGGTGTCGCCGAGCTTCCGTCCCCCGATATCGTCAAGAAACTGCTTCTTGATGCGAAACTCGCGCCCGGCGATATCGACCAGCGCTTCGCCCTCGGCTTGGATCGCGCCGAGTGAATTCTTCAGCAGGCGCAGGACGTGATCCGGGCCGTACGGTGAGCCGATGGTTGCGACCGCAAGGGTCTCGGGAATCTTCTCCGCGGCGGCCAGCATCGCGGTCCCGCCCAGGCTGTGGCCGATCAGGATCGCAGGCGCGTGATAGGTCTTGCGCAGAAAAGCGGCCGCCGCGACGAGGTCGCCGATATTCGAGGAAAAATTGGTGTTGGCGAAGTCGCCTTCGCTCCCGCCCAGGCCGGTGAAGTCAAAGCGCAGCACCGCGATGCCGCGCCCGGCGAGTGCGGCGCTGATGTAGGTCGCCGCCTTGCTGTCCTTCGAGCAGGTAAAGCAGTGGGCGAACAAGGCGTAGGCGCGCGGACGGTCCGTCGGAGCCTCGAGCCGCGCGGCGAGCGTCGCGCCGGACGCGCCGGGAAAACTGACGGACTGGGTTTGTCGGACCATGACTCGCTCCTCGAGGGATGTCGCAGTGTTTCATAACGGGCCACTATCGCGCCAGTGCCCGCCGCGCGGGGGATAATCTCACCCATGCCGCCCGCCCACGAAATCGATTCGGCCTCGCCGTGGGTATGCCGCTGGTCCGCGCTGATCCGGCCCGGCGGGCGCGTACTCGACGTCGCCTGCGGCCATGGCCGGCACGTGCGCTACCTGAGCTCGCTGGGCCTTGCCGTCGTCGGCGTCGATCGCGACGAGGCGGCGCTCGCTGCGCTCAGAGGAATGGGCGGCGTCGAGATTCACGTTGCGGACATCGAGGCGGGGCCCTGGCCTTTTGCGCCCGGAGGATTCGACGGCGTGGTCGTGACCAACTACCTCCATCGACCGCTTTTTCCCGAACTGGTCGGCGCATTGCGCTCCGGCGGCGTGCTGATCTGCGAAACCTTCGCCCTGGGCAACGAACGCTATGGCCGGCCGAGCAATCCGGCATTCCTGCTGCGCCCCGACGAGCTGCTGCACAGCCTGGAACCCTTGGCCGTGGTCGCGTTCGAACAGGGACTGGTTTCCGCGCCGAAGCAGGCGGTGATCCAGCGCGTCTGCGCCGTGCGGGCTGACAGGAGCCCGGCGCCGCTCGCCGTTCCGGCGCCATCCGGGGGCTAGGCGATTGCGCTAGAATGAGGCGTTCAAACGAAAGGCGAAGCCCTATGCTTTCCGGATCCCTGGTTGCGATCGTTACACCGATGCAGGACGACGGGCGCCTCGATTTCGAGCGCTTCAAGTCGCTCATCGATTTCCACATCGAGCAGGGCAGCGACGGCATCGTCGTCGTCGGCACTACCGGGGAATCGCCCACCGTCGATTTCGACGAACACAAGGAACTGATCCGGCTCGCGGTCGCCCACGCGCGCGGCCGCATCCCCGTCGTCGCCGGTACCGGCGGCAATTCCACCCCCGAGGCGATCGAGCTCACGCAGTCGGCGAAAAACGCCGGCGCCGATGCCTGCCTTTCGGTCGTGCCCTACTACAACAAGCCCACGCAGGAGGGCCTCTACCGGCACTTCCGCACCATCGCGGAAAAGGTGGACATTCCTATGATCGTGTACAACGTCCCCGGCCGTACCGTCGCCGATCTCGCCGGCGAGACCACGCTGCGCCTCGCGCAGGTTCCCAACATCATCGGCATCAAGGACGCCACCGCCAGCATCGAGCGCGGCTCCGACCTGCTGCGGCGAGCGCCTAAGGACTTCGCGGTCTACAGCGGCGACGACGCGAGCTGCCTTGCGCTGATGCTCCTCGGCGGCAAAGGCGTCGTTTCCGTCACCGCCAACGTCGCACCGCGGCTGATGCACGAAATGTGCTCCGCGGCGCTCGCCGGCGACCTGAAGAAGGCGCGCGAACTGAATTTCAAGCTGCTGGGACTTCACACCAAGCTCTTCGTCGAGGCGAATCCGATCCCGGTGAAATGGGCCTTGGCCCAGATGGGACTGATCGGCATGGGGATCCGCCTGCCGCTCACGCCGCTCTCGCAGCAATTCCACGAAATCGTCAGGGAGGCCATGCGCCAGGCCGACGTCACGCCCGCGAGCGGCCTCCGTGTCGTCGAGGGTAAGACGGGATGACGCGGTACGGCTCCGCCGCCGCGGCGGCAGCGCTGGGGCTCGCGCTTGCCGGCTGCGGCACCTTCGATTCCGGGAAGGTCGATTACAAGTCCGAGAAGAAACTCCCGCCGCTCGAGGTCCCGCCCGATCTGACCACACCGGCTCGCGATGAGCGCTTTCAGATCCCGGAAGGGAGCCCGACCGGTCCGACGACTCTTTCGGCCTACAACGCCGAGCGCAGCGGCGCGCCGCGGCCCGGGACGACCGCGATACTGCCTGAAATCGACAAAGTGCGGATCGATCGATCCGGCAACGAGCGCTGGCTGGTTGTGCCGGAGCCGCCCGAGAAAATCTGGCCCGTCGTCAAGGATTTCTGGCAGGCGCTGGGCTTCGTGATCAGAACCGAGGTGCCGGAAGCTGGCGTGATGGAAACCGACTGGGCCGAGAACCGCGCGAAGATCAAAGACGATCCGATCCGAAACGTGATCGGCGGCTTTCTCGACGGAGCCTACTCCACGGGCGAGCGCGACAAGTTCCGCACCCGCCTCGAGCGCGGCGCACAGCCCAACACTACCGAAATCTACATCACCCATCGTGGCGTGACCGAGGTCTACGTGAACCAGTACCGCGACAGCACGGCGTGGCAAGCCCGGCCCCCCGACCCGAGCATCGAGGCCGAGTTTCTGCGCCGGCTGATGGTCCGCTTCGGGGTGGACGACACGCGCGCGCGAGCGCAGATTGCGGCGAGCAAAGACGACGGGCGGGCGAAGATCGTGGCTGCCGAGAACGGGATCGGCAGACTCGAGCTCGCCGAGCCGTTCGACCGAGCCTGGAGGCGCGTTGGACTGGTGCTCGATCGCGTGGGCTTCACGGTCGAGGACCGCGACCGCTCCAAGGGTTTCTACTTCGTGCGCTACGTCGATCCGGAAGCCGATGCGCTCGACAAGGAGAACGACAGTTTTCTCGCGAAGCTCGCGTTCTGGCGCTCCGCGCCCGATCCGAAGGCCGAGCAGTATCGCGTGTTCGTGAAGGATCGCAACGACTCGAGCGAAGTGCAGGTTCTCAACAAGGAAGGCAACCCCGCTTCCTCCGATACGGCCCGCAAGATTCTTTCCCTTCTCCAGCAGCAGCTGAAATAGGAACCAAGCGTGCGCTTCGCTTCGCTCGGTAGCGGCAGCGAGGGCAACGCGCTGGTCGTCGAGGTCGCACGGACGTGCCTCATGCTCGACTGCGGGTTTTCCCTGCGCGAAACCGTATCACGCCTGGCGCGCGTCGGCCTCGAGCCCTGCGATCTCGCCGGAATAGTCGTCACGCACGAGCACGCCGACCACGGCGGAGGGGTGTTTCCGCTGGCGAGCCGCTTCGGCATCCCGGTGTGGCTGACGCACGGTACGCTCGCGGCCCTGCGTGAAATGCGCGCCGACGACGAGGAGTGCGCGTTGAATCTGGTCGATCCGCAAGCCGGTTTCTCGGTCGGGGACGTGCTGGTGCAGCCCTTCACGGTGCCGCACGATGCGCGCGAGCCGGTCCAGTACGTGCTCTCCGACGGCGCGAGCCGGCTGGGCGTCCTGACCGACACCGGCTGCTCGACGGCGCATATCCAATCGAATTTGTCCGGTTGCGGCGCGCTGGTGCTCGAATGCAACTACGATTCCTATATGCTCGCGAGCGGGCCTTATCCGGCGGCGCTGAAGGCGCGCATCGCGAGCCGCCTCGGGCATCTGGACAATCGAACCTCGGGGGAGATACTCGCGGCGCTCGACCGCAGCCGGCTCAAGCATGTGATCGCCGCGCACCTCTCGCAAGCGAACAATACGCCGGAACTGGCCCAAGGCGCGCTCGCGGAAGCGTTGCGCTGCGAGCCCGGGTGGATATCGGTGGCGACCCAGGACGAGGGCTTCGCGTGGCGGGAGTTGTAGTTCCTACAGACCGGTGGTATTCACCGACACCGTCGGGAGCGACGCCTCCCATATTTCCTCGAACCGCTCGCGCATCGGCTGGCACTCCTTCGGATCATTGATCACGAGCACTCCGCGCGCCTGCGTCCGCACCGGCCGGCGCACCAGATGGTCGCCGTCGGCGAGCACGAAGCAATCCTGCACCTTGGCCGCTTCTCCGTGCGTCTGGAAGATCAGGAGCGCAGAGGTATAGCTGCTCATCAAGGCGATCAGTCGCGGGCAGCGTTTGGTGACGTGCTCGATGTCGTGGAGCGCGACGTAGATGCGACGCGCGCGGCTTTCGCGAAGGAAGCGCGTGAGCGTCTCGATGCGGCTCGTCGAGTTCATTTCGAGCTCCGAGAGATCCGGGTCGAAGATGCGCAGCTCGCGGCGCGCGAGGCCGAGAAGCCTGTTGAAGCCCTCCAGATAGTCGCTCCTCGCCTCGAGCAGAATCCGCTCGGGAACCGCCTCGGCGGGGGGCTCACTCATGGCGCTCTCCGATGCGCAGCCAGCCGGCGAGGTACCAGTCGTGCAGCAGACCAAGGAGCGGTTGCGGGAGGCGCTCGCCCGGCGGCAGTACGCGCTCGTCGGCAAGACGCGCGAGAAGCCTCCGTAAGCGTCCGCGCGGCTCGACCCGTTCTCCGTTGACGAAGAACTCCCGCTCCCGGAACAGCATCCTGGTGCGCAGGTCCAGGCGCATGCCCCGGGCACGGCACAGCGCGGCGAACCTCGCGCGCGAGCGCGGAGAGCGCGGCCGCGAAAACACGGTTTGCGGCTTGGGCGCCGAAAGGTACTCGCCCAGGAAACGCGCCACGTCCCGGGCGCGCCAGCGAATTCTCCGGACGACGGCGGCGGCGTGTTGCACCATCCTTTTCGGGACCTCCGCCGGGCGGCGCGCAGGCTTAGCTCCCCGATCCGCGTAGGTGCCCTCGAGGGCGACGTGATCCTGGAGGAAGGCGAGAAATTCCCGGGCGACTTCCTGATGCGACGGCGCCCGAAAGCCGATCGAATAGGTGAAGGAAGGCTCCAGCGCAACGCCGTCGTGCGCCCAGCCGGGCGGCAGATAGAGCATGTCTCCCGGTTCGAGCAGCCATTCGCTCTCGGGTCGGAAGTTCGTGAGGATCCTGAGGGGCGACTTCGGGTCGAGTTGCGGCTCGCGCGGTCTGCCGACCCTCCATCTGCGCCGCCCCGGACCTTGCAGAAGGAACACGTCGTAGGAATCGAAGTGCGGCCCGACCCCGCCGCCTGCGGCGGCGTAGCTCACCATGACGTCGTCCAGCCGCGCGTAAGGCAGGAAGCGAAAGCGCCGCAGCAACGCGTCCGCCTCGTGCAGCTCGAGATTCAGCCCATGCACCAAGAGCGTCCACCCCGACTTCGGCAGGCGCGCGATCTGAGCGCGCGAGAAAGGTCCTTGCTGCAGATGCCATGAGCCGCGGCGCCGGGACACGAGTCTCGATTCGACGTCGTGCCGCGCCGACAGCGCAAACAATTCAGGCGCTTGCACAACGCCCTTAAAGTTGGGAATCGCGTTGCGGATGAGCAGCGGTTTCTTCTGCCAGAATTGTGACAAGAATTTTTCTCCGCTCAACCCACCCAGCAGTTGCATTCTCATCGCCGCGATTATAGTCTGTTGATGCCTTGAAACCGGCGAGGAAAACTTGCAAAGCGCAGACCAAGCTTCGCTCAGGACGACCGAAAGCCCGCCTGATGTGTTGCAAGCGGGGCAACCGGCGCCGCTTTTCTCGCTTCCTGACGCGGACATGGAAACGGTGGACCTCAGCCAGTTCCGGGGAAAGAAGCATGTCGTGCTCTACTTCTATCCCAAGGACGGCACGCCAAACTGCACGCTGGAGGCGACGGACTTCTCCGACCACGAAGACGAGTTTTCCCGCCACGACTGCGTGGTGCTGGGCGTGAGCCCGGACGATTGCCTCTGCCACGCCGGTTTCCGGGACCAGCACGGCGTTTCGATCCGGCTGCTCGCCGACACCGAGAGCGAGGTGTGCAGGAAATACGGCGTGGTGCACGAGAAGGAAGCCAACGGATCCAGGAAATCCTGCATCACGCGCTCCACTTTCGTCATCGACAAGCAGGGCACCGTGAGGCACGTGTTCTACGGCGTCAATCCCCGCGGGCACGCCGCCCGGGTGCTGGACCTCGTCAGATCGCTGCGTTGACCGGAGTCGCCCCAGGCCCGCCCGAGCACTTGATCATCGCAAAAAACACGGTCGTCTCGCTCGACGTCGAGCTGTCCGACATCTGGGGCAAACTGATCCAGCGCTCCGAGGAACCCCTCCAGTACCTGCACGGCGGTTACGGGAACATATTTCCGGTTGCGGAGGCGGCGCTCGAAGGG